>Ga0160433_100090_pt1 | contig 92891 bp, 77 predicted proteins | sample HID1972K_E0MG_FD_108235 | JGI IMG/M metagenome (GOLD analysis project Ga0160433, IMG submission 108235) | Enriched pill bug-associated microbial communities from UW Madison campus, WI, USA - HID1972K_E0 MG | ecosystem: Host-associated > Arthropoda: Insects > Digestive system > Unclassified ...
CAAGCGTTTATTTTGATGTTTTTGACTGGAAAGTCGTTCAACTTCAAACACTTGACTCGCTGCGATCTCTCGTAGCGGGAGGCGAATCATACAGCGTTTAAAACCGCTGTCAACCACCTTTTTTACACCGCTGCCGATCGTTCGATCGAAGCCCCTCCAGTATTGCCTGAAACTTCTAACTCTCTGAATCTCAAGGAGTTTTCCGTTCCAACTACGCTGGAAGTGGGGCGCATTATAAGGGGATCTGAAACACCGTCAAGGGTTTATTTCAAAAAGGTTTCAAATAATGCGTTTTCCCACTTTACCGCCCCTTCCCGCTGCCTTTTAGCGCCAGCCGCGGGACCCGTCGCTGCACGCCGGGAATTCGTAACAGCAACAGGAAGACGCCAATCCCCGCATAGATCGACCACTCCTTCAGATCGGCCCGAACGATCCATAAAAAATGCAACAAGCCCAATCCGAGGATTACATAGATCAACTTGTGCAGCTTCTTCCATCGTGCGCCAAGGCGCCGTTGGCTGTAGCGGTTGGAGGTCACTGTCAGCGCCAACAACCCCAGGAAGCCCAAGGCACCGACGATGATGTAGGGCCGCTTGCGCAGCTCCACTCCCAATTGACCCCAATCCATCCCCAGGACAAAGAACATGTAGGCCGTCATGTGTAGAACGATGTAGGCAAAACTCCACACACCCAACTGCCGTCGCACCACGACCCAGGCTGGCCAGCCAGTCAACCGCTGCAGGGGTGTCATGCTCAGGGTAATCAGCAGAAAGATCAGCGCGCCCAGCCCCAGGCGATCCACCAGGATCTTGCCCGGATCTGGCCCGAGCAAGTTCGTGGCCGCTTCGTACAGCCACCAGGTTGGAAACAGGCAGCCCAGCACGAAGATTGCCAGGCGAAACCAGGGATAGCGCATCAGTAGTGAGTCCGTAGGTCGAGGCCGGTATACAGCGACGCCACCTCATCGGCATAACCGTTGAACATCAAGGTATCGCGCACGTTAGGACTGAACAATCCGCTAGGCAAGCGTCGCTCGCGAGCCTGGGTCCAGCGCGGGTGATCCACGCCCGGGTTGACGTTGGCATAGAAACCGTACTCCTCCGGCGCGATGGCCTGCCAGGTGGTACGAGGCTGATCGGCGACGAGGCTGATGCGCACGATGGATTTGATGCTTTTGAAGCCATACTTCCACGGCACCACCAGGCGTAACGGCGCCCCATTCTGATTCGGCAGCTCCCGCCCATACATGCCGACCGCCAGGATGGCCAGCGGGTTCATCGCCTCATCCAGACGCAGGCCCTCTATATAAGGCCAGTCGATCAGGGCAAAACGCGACCGTTGCCCAGGCATGTTCTGTGGATCGTGCAAGGTCTCGAAGCGCAGGTAGCGCGCCTTCGAAGTAGGCTCGACCCGCTTGAGCAGGTCTGCGATGGGAAATCCCAGCCAGGGAATGACCATCGACCAGGCCTCGACGCAGCGCAGGCGATAGATGCGCTCCTGCAGCTGGTAAGGCTTGACGAAGTCTTCGAGGGCATAGCGCCCGGGCTTGCTCACTTCGCCATCGATTACCACGGTCCATGGTTCGGTCTTCAGGGTGCCGGCATTGGCAGCCGGGTCACCCTTGTCGGTGCCGAACTCATAAAAATTGTTGTAGTGGGTGGCGTCCTTGAAAGGGGTGATGGCCTCCCCTTCCACAGTCATGGCCTGCCAACGCGCCTCGCGCAGCTTCTGGTCAAGCCAGCCTGGTGCAGTGCCGGGTTCGACATCGGCATAACGTGAGTCATCCGCACCGACACCCATCCGCGGCAGCACGGACACCGCCATGCCGGCCAGGGAGGCACCGAGCAGGGCTCGACGGGAAAGATAGACGGATTCTGGGGTCACCTGCGACGCGTTGCAGTCGCACGACCTGGACACTTTGATAAGCATGACGGCTCCACAGCACTGGAAGACTGATGTACCAGTAGACTATGGAGCCGGCGGGTTATTGCACCATTAAATCTTTGTCAGCTTTTACGACGACGCATGCGCAGCAGGTACTGCACCGGGCCGGATACGGCATAGCCGAGGAAGATCAGCAGCAGGATGCGCGGCGGATCGCTGAACACCACCGCGAATACCAGCACGACGGCAAGGATGGCCACAAACGGCACACGCCCCTTGAGGTCCAGCTCCTTGAAGCTGTTGTACTTGATGTTGCTGACCATCAGCATGCCCGCTGCGGCGACCAGCAGCGCCACCAGGAACGAAAGCTTGGAGCCCTGGATGCCGAAGTCGCTGAACGCCCATACGGTACCGGCAACCACACCCGCTGCCGCAGGACTCGCCAGGCCGATGAAGTAGCGCTTGTCGGCAGTGCCGACCTGGGTATTGAAACGTGCCAGTCGCAGCGCAGCGCCAGCTACATAGATGAAGGCGACCATCCAGCCGACCTTGCCCATGTCGCCCAGCGCCCAGCCGAAGGCCAGCAACGCAGGCGCCACACCAAAGGCGACCATGTCCGACAGCGAGTCGTACTCGGCGCCGAAGGCACTCTGGGTATTGGTCATGCGCGCCACGCGACCATCCAGGCCGTCGAGCACCATGGCCACGAAGATGGCGATGGCGGCGAAGGCGAAATACTTGCTCGCTTCGCGCGGGTCACCGGCGCTCATGGCGCTTTGCGCGCTGATGGAGCTGATGATCGAGTAGAAACCGGCAAACAGGTTGGCGGTGGTGAACAGGTTGGGCAGCAGATAGATACCGCGGTGCCGAACCTTGCGCCCTTCGGCGTCATGCCCCTCTTCAACATGCTCATCGATAGGTAGCAGGCTTTCGGCGTCGGAGGGCTTGTTCGGCTCTTCGGGACGTTCGCTCATGGACATTACCTTGCAACAGGGTGGAAAGTGTTCGACCTGGGCTTGCCCAGCGGGTTCGCACGGCAAGCCTTTGAGGGCTTTATACCAGATGCTGATCACCTAAACGAAAAAACGCGGCCGAAGCCGCGTTTTTCATCGCAAGGACCCGATCAGTTCTTGGATTTGTCGACGATCTTGTTCGCCGAGATCCAAGGCATCATCGAGCGCAGTTGCTCGCCGATGATCTCGATGCCGTGAGCGGCGTTGTTGCGACGCTTGGCAGTCATCGATGGGTAGTTGGTAGCACCTTCGGAGATGAACATCTTGGCGTACTCGCCGTCCTGAATGCGCTTGAGCGCATTGCGCATGGCCTGGCGGGATTCGGCGTTGATGACCTCAGGGCCAGTCACGTACTCACCGTACTCGGCGTTGTTGGAGATCGAGTAGTTCATGTTGGCGATACCGCCTTCGTACATGAGGTCAACGATCAGCTTGAGTTCATGCAGGCACTCGAAGTAGGCCATTTCCGGGGCGTAGCCCGCTTCGACCAGGGTTTCGAAACCGGCTTTGACCAGCTCGACGGTACCGCCGCACAGAACGGCCTGCTCACCGAACAAGTCGGTTTCGGTTTCGTCCTTGAAGGTGGTTTCGATGATGCCGGTACGACCGCCACCAACGCCAGCGGCGTAGGACAGGGCGACGTTCTTGGCGTTGCCGGAAGCATCCTGGTAGATAGCGATCAGGTCAGGGATGCCGCCGCCTTTGACGAACTCGGAGCGCACGGTGTGGCCTGGAGCCTTCGGCGCGATCATGATGACGTCGATGTCGCCACGTGGCACGACTTGGTTGTAGTGGATCGAGAAGCCGTGGGAGAAGGCCAGGGTGGCGCCCTTCTTCAGGTTCGGCTCGATCTCTTCCTTGTACAGCTGGCCCTGGAATTCGTCAGGGGTCAGGATCATGACCAGGTCGGCGGCAGCGACCGCAGAGGCCACGTCGCTCACCTTCAGGCCATGGGCTTCAGCCTTGGCAATGGTGGCCGAGCCTTTACGCAGACCGACAGTGACGTCCACACCGGAGTCTTTCAGGTTGCACGCCTGGGCGTGACCTTGGGAGCCGTAACCGATGATGGCGACTTTCTTGCCCTGGATGATGGAAAGGTCGCAGTCTTTGTCGTAGAAAACTTTCATGAAATACCCCTGGTTATCTCGGCCCCTGTGGAGCCATCGCTAATTTTTGAAGTTAGATGCTGAGCACTTTGTCGCCACGGGCAATGCCGGTGACGCCACTGCGCACGGTTTCGAGAATCGATGCGGTGCCGATGGCCTGGATGAAGCTGTCCAGCTTATCGCTGGTACCGGTCAGTTGCACGGTGTACACGGTGCTGCTGACGTCGACGATCTGTCCACGGTAGATGTCGGTGGTGCGCTTGATCTCGGCGCGCTGGGCGCCGGTAGCCTTGACCTTGACCAACATCAGCTCGCGCTCGATATGGGCGCTTTCCGACAGATCGACCAGCTTGACCACTTCGACCAGCTTGTTCAGGTTCTTGGTGATCTGCTCGATCACCTCATCGTGGCCGACCGTGGTCAAGGTCAGACGCGACAAGGTCGGGTCTTCTGTCGGCGCGACGGTCAGGCTTTCGATGTTGTAGTTGCGCTGGGAGAACAGGCCGACCACACGCGACAGGGCACCGGGTTCGTTTTCCAACAGCAGGGAAATAATGTGCCGCATATTAGGTACGCTCCGTCTTGCTCAGCCACATGTCGCGCATCGAGCCGTCCTTGATCTGCATCGGGTAGACGTGCTCGCTGTTGTCGACCTGGATGTCGATGAACACCAGGCGGTCCTTCATGGCGAACGCCTCTTCCAGCTTCGGCTTGAGGTCCTTGAGGCTGGTGATGCGGATACCCACGTGGCCATAGGCCTCAGCCAGCTTGACGAAGTCCGGCAGCGACTCCATGTAGGAGTGCGAGTGACGGCTGTTGTAGGCCATGTCCTGCCACTGGCGAACCATACCCAGTACGCCGTTGTTCAGGTTGACGATCTTTACCGGCAGATCGTACTGCAGGCAGGTGGACAGCTCCTGGATGTTCATCTGGATGCTGCCTTCGCCGGTGACGCAGGCCACGTCCTGGTCAGGGAAGTTGAGCTTGACGCCCATGGCCGCCGGGAAACCGAAGCCCATGGTGCCCAGGCCGCCGGAGTTGATCCAGCGGTTGGGTTTGTTGAAGCGGTAGTACTGCGCCGCGAACATCTGGTGCTGACCAACGTCGGAGGTGACGAAGGCATCGCCGCGGGTCACCTCGCAGAGGGTCTCGATCACGGTCTGTGGCTTGATCACGCTGCCATCGCCCTTGTTGTAAGGGAACATGTCGCCGTCGCCGCGCCACTCTTCGATCTGCTTCCACCAAGCGTCCATGACGACCTTGTCGGGCTGCTCGCCAATCTCGCGAAGGATGCCGAGCATCTCGCTGAGCACGCTTTCAACCGGACCCACGATCGGCACATCGGCCTTGATCATCTTGGAGATCGACGCCGGGTCGATGTCGATGTGAATGATCTTGGCGTTCGGGCAGAACTTGGCCGGGCCGTTGACCACGCGGTCATCGAAGCGCGCACCGACGGCGAAGATCACGTCGGCATTGTGCATGGCCATGTTGGCGGTATAGCTGCCGTGCATGCCAAGCATGCCGAGGAACTGGCGATCGGTACCCGGATAGCCGCCCAGGCCCATCAGGGTGTTGGTGACCGGCAGGTTCAGGGTCTTGGCGATTTCGGTCAGGGCTTCGGAGCCGCCACCGAGGATCACGCCACCGCCGGCGTAGATCACCGGGCGCTTGGCCGCCAGGAGCATTTCGGCTGCCTTGCGGATCTGCCCCGAGTGGCCACGCACGGCTGGGCTGTAGGAGCGCAGCTTGACCTTCTTCGGATAGACATACTCGAACTTCTCGGCCGGGTTGGTCATGTCCTTGGGGATGTCGACCACGACCGGACCGGGACGACCGGATTGCGCGAGATAGAACGCTTTCTTCAAGACTTCGGGAATTTCCGAGGCGTGCTTGATCATGAAGCTGTGCTTCACGATCGGCCGGGAAATACCGATCATGTCGGTTTCCTGGAAGGCATCGGTGCCTACCATGGTGCTAGGCACCTGGCCGGACAGGATGACCATCGGGATCGAATCCATGTAGGCGGTCGCGATGCCGGTGATGGCATTGGTCGCGCCCGGCCCGGAGGTCACCAGCACCACACCGGCCTTGCCGGTGGCACGGGCATAGCCATCGGCCATATGGGTAGCGGCCTGCTCATGGCGAACCAGGATGTGGCTGACTTCCGGTTCCTTGAACAGGGCGTCGTAAACATGAAGGAGAGCACCACCAGGGTACCCGTAGATGTGCTTAACGCCTTCGTCACGCAAGAAGCGGACGACCATCTCAGCGCCAGATAAAAGCTCCACGTTGTTCACCTCTAAAACGCCAGAATACCGCCCACGCGGGCGGGTCTTAATAGGTTTACTGCCAAGCAGAGCATGAGCGAACGTCAGCACTGACTGAGCAAGTATTGGGAGCGCCCCAGAGTGTTGCGGGGTTTTCCCACCCAGCGCGAGGTAACGCGTTGCGGGGTGTAACAGGTCGGCGCGGGTGTGCACCTCATGATCTGCTTAGCGGGTCTGCTTCTGGCAGTCCCCCTACAGCGGAATCTGGATTCTTGTGTTTCACAGCCTGCAAGTCAATAAAAATTATTGCCAATTTTTCCCTGGGATGCCTTCCAGCCACCACGAATACCTGAGCAAGCAGCAGGAAAGCAAAGATTTCCAAAAAAAAGGGCCACAATCTGCGGCCCTGATAGGAAAATTAGGAGAAATCAGGCGGATGGACTGATCAATTGGTCGAATTCTGCTAGCAGCCTTCTCAACTCGCGGCTTTCTTGTGGCCGGTCGCTGTACACGGTTTCGGCCATGACCAGGATTCCCGACGCGTTGGGCAACGCCAAGCCGTTCTCCAGGATGAGCCGCATGCGGGGCAGGAAGATCCACTGCAGCCATTGCTCGAAACTCAGGGTGTCGACCGCGAAGGGTACGACGCTGGCCAGCGCTTCGTCGCTGGGTGCTTGCTCGCTCCACCAGCCCCGCAGGTGCAGTTCCCGCTCGATGAGCAGCAGATGGTCGGCGATGTCGAGGATGCGTTGCTCCATCACAGTTTGACCTGGGCTTTCTGGCGGGCAAGCGCGGCACCGGCGCTGTCGCCCTGCTTTTCACGCGCCTGGGCGATGATGTTCCACAGGCCTGCTTGCAGGTCGGGGCGACCGTTGGCGTAGGTCAATGCCCGCCGTGCGAGTTGCTCGGACTGCGCGGCATCGCCCTGGGCCAGGCGCACCTGGGCCAGGCGATAAAGAACCTGCGGCTCGCGCGGGGCGATACGCTGAGCACGCTCCAGGCTCGACGAGGCGCCATTGTAGTCACCACTGCCCTGCTGCTGCTGGGCAGTGGTCAGCAGCGCCAGCACCGGACCGTCGAGTTGCTCGTCGGCCGACAGACTGCCGCTGGCCGTATTACTGCGCGGGATGCCGGTAGGCGCGCTGGCCGGGCTCGGCGCGCTGTTCATCGAGGCGATGTCGAACGGCTCGGCGTCGACCGGCCCCGGGGTAATCGGGCCGCTGCTGATCGCCGCACCGCCGGTGGCGGCCGGGAATGTCTGGATCGGCGAGGAGCCTGCGCCCTGCGGGATCATTACGGTCACCCCCGAATCCTGGGGTACCGGTTGCGCCTGACTGCTACCGCTGCTCGCCACAGGACCCGCCACACGGTTGGCCGAGACACGCTCGCCATTGGATACCTGGCTGCCCGAATCGACCACCGGGATGGAGCCACGCGGGACACTGGCGCAGCCATTGAGCAAAGCCAGTGCCGTCAAGGCAGGAAACCACCACTTGTTCACGTCACACCCTCTTCGCTAGTGCTTAATTCATCCAGCCCTTGACCCAGTCCATGACGGACTCGTCAGGGGTCGCTTGGCCACCACAGGCAGCGCCAGCGGGCGGTTCGCTTCCACGAATATACGGCATCTGCACCGCGCCCGGACAGCTGGCATCGGAGCCCTGCCCGGAGTACGGGTCGATCCAGGCTTGCACCACGTTATCCGGTTGCGGCATGTCCAGGGGCAACGGGTCGGCCTTGCGCATGAAACTGGTCCAGACCTGCAGCGCCCCCGTGGCACCGGTGAACGGCGTCTTGCCATTGTCGTCCCGACCGATCCATACCACTGCCAGCAGATCCTGGCTGAAGCCTGCGAACCAGCTGTCGCGCGAGTCGTTGCTGGTGCCGCTCTTGCCCGCCAGGGTCAGCGAGCGTGGCAACACACTGTAGACCGAACGCCCGGTCCCTTCACGCATGACCCGCTGCATGGCGTTCTGCACCAGATAGATGGACGCCGGATCGAAGGTCTGCTGGATCTGGAACGGGTAGCGCTTGAGCGGCTCGCCTTCGGCGGTCAGCACGCTGCGAATGCCGCGCATCGGCGTATTGAAGCCGCCGTTGGCCAGGGTCTGGTACATGGTCGCGACCTGCATCGGCGACATGCCGCCAGCGCCCAGCAACATGGACGGGAACGCCGGCCAGTCGACATCCACACCCAGGCGGCTGATGGTCTTGATCACGTTGGGCACGCCCATGTCCAGGCCGATCTTGGCCGTGGACAGATTGTAGGATTGGGCCAGGCCCTGGTACAGGTAGATGGTGCCATGGGCACGCCGGTCGTAGTTCTGTGGTCGCCAGATCTGGCCGTTGGCGCCCTTGACCGAAAACGGCTCATCCTGGACCCAGGTGGTCAGGGTGTACTTGCTCGGTTTTTCCAGGGCAGTGAGGTAGACCGCTGGCTTGACCAGCGAGCCGATCGGGCGTACGGCATCGATGGCCCGGTTGAAACCGGCGAAACCGGCCTGGCGACTGCCGAGCAGGGCCTGTACCTCACCGGTTTCCGGGTTGGTAACCACCATCGCCGCCTCGACCTGCTCGCCACCCTTGCGCCCGTCCAGGCGCTTGAAGGTCTCGGCCATGGCCGATTCGGACTTCATCTGCAGGATCGGGTCGAAGCTGGTGAAGATACGCAGCCCTTCTTCGGTCAAGTCTTCGTCACGGTAGTCCTGGCGCAGCTGGCGCTTGACCAGGTCAAGGAAGCCCGGGAAGGAGCTGTCGGCCAGGCTACCGCGCTTGGTCACGCCCAGCGGCATCTTCTTCGCTGCCTCGATCACGTCCTTGCTCGCCACGCCCTGCTCGGCCAGCAGATCGAGCACCAGGTTGCGGCGATTGAGCGCCCGCTCGGGGTAACGCCGCGGGTTGTAGTAGGACGGGCCCTTGACCATGCCCACCAGCAAGGCGATCTGGTGCAGCTTGAGTTCCGACAGCGGCTGGCTGAAGAAGAACTGGCTGGCCAGGCCGAAGCCATGGACAGCACGCTGACCGTCCTGGCCGACGAACACTTCGTTGAGGTAGGCCTCAAGAATCTCGCGCTTGTCGTAGTGCACTTCGAGCAGCACGGCCATCATGGCCTCGGTCAGCTTGCGGCTCAGGCTGCGCTCGTTGGTCAGGTAGAAGTTCTTGACCAGCTGCTGGGTCAGCGTACTGCCGCCCTGGCGCATGGCGCCCGAGGAGGTGTTGATCCAGGCCGCCCGGACAATCGATTTGGGCGAGACACCGAAATGCTGGTAGAAATCACGGTCTTCCACGGCTACCAGGGTTTCGAGCAGGTACGGCGGCACCTGATCGATCTTGATCAGGATGCGGTCTTCCAGGTTCTTCGGATAGATCCCGCCAATCAGCAACGGCTCCAGGCGTACCACGTCCAGCTTGCTGCCATTGGTACCGCTGAGACCGGCCACGTAGTCGCCAGAGAAGCGTACGCGCACGGCCTGCGCCGGCTCCGCGCCTTCATAGAACTGGAAGCCCCGGGTATTGAGCTCGACGGTATTGCCATTGACCGAGGCGGCGCCAGGGCCATTGGTCGCGCTTTCGCGGCGATAGCCCAAGGCATCGAGCTCGACGAGGAAGTCGTTGCGGCTGAGTTTCTGGCCGACGAACAGCTCCAGCGGCCGGGCATACACCTTGGCCGGGATGGTCCAGCGCTTGCCGGAAAACTTTTCCTGGACGACGGCATCGAGGTAGACCGCGAAGCCAGCAAGCACCACAAGGCCAACCAGGCTGAGCTTCAAAGCCCAGCCCAGCCAGGCGCGAGAGCGGCCGGTCGGGCGTTTTTTCGGGGTACGGGAATTTCGGGTTCGAGTCATGGCGGCGGATTATACGCACTTTATAAAGCCGGGGCAGGCGCCCTCCGGCGGTTTGCAGGGACGGCACCATTGACCATAATGGCGCTCTCGAATTCCCGGACCCCAAAGGATCGCCCGTGAGCCAAGCCTTGATCACTGCGTTACAGAACCCTGCCCTCTACCCTCACCCGGTCGATGGCTTCCAGCTTATCGAGACACACATCTCCTGGGTCCTGCTTACGGGCGAATACGCCTACAAGATCAAGAAGCCGATGAACTTCGGTTTTCTCGACTTCACCGAACTGAGCCAGCGCGGGCATTTCTGCCGCGAAGAACTGCGCCTGAACGCGCGCCTGACCGACGGCCTGTACCTGGACGTCCTGCCGATCACCGGCAGCGTCGAAGCGCCGCAACTGGGCGGTGACGGCGAAGTCATCGAATACGCGCTGAAAATGCGCCAGTTCCCCCAGGACCAGATGCTCAGCACCTTGCAAGCCAACGGCGAGCTCACTGCCGAGCACATCGACCAGATGGCCCGGCAAATCGCTGAATTCCACCTGCAGGCGCCCAAAGTACCGGTCGACCATCCGCTGGGCACGCCGGACGCCGTGATGGCGCCGGTGACGCAGAACTTCGAGCAGATTCGCCCGTTCCTCAAGGACAAGGCCGACCTGCAGCAGCTCGACGCCTTGCAAGCCTGGGCCGACAGCAGCTTCAAACGCCTGCACGGGCTGCTCGAAGCGCGCAAGGCCAACGGCTTCATTCGCGAATGCCACGGCGATATCCATCTGGGCAATGCGACCTTGATCGACGGCAAGGTAGTCATCTTCGACTGCATCGAGTTCAACGAGCCCTTCCGCCTTACCGATGTCTACGCCGATACCGCCTTCCTGGCCATGGACCTGGAAGACCGCGGCCTGAAGTCCCTGGCACGGCGCTTCATCAGCCAATACCTGGAGTTGACCGGTGATTACCAAGGGCTGGAACTGCTGAACTTCTACAAGGCCTATCGCGCCCTGGTCCGAGCCAAGGTGGCGCTGTTCAGCCTGCCGGCCGATGCCGATGGCGTACAGCGCGCGACCACCCTGCGCACCTACCGCAACTACGCCAACCTGGCTGAAAGCTACAGCGCCATTCCGTCGCGGCTGCTGGCGGTCACCCATGGTGTGTCGGCTGTCGGCAAGAGCCACGTGGCCATGCGCCTGGTCGAGGCGCTGGGCGCCGTACGCCTGCGTTCGGATGTGGAGCGCAAGCGGCTGCACGGTGAACAGCAGGATGCCAACGTCGGCCAACTGCAAGCCGGCATCTACAACGAGCAGGCGAGCCAGGCGACCTATCAGCGCCTGCACCAACTGGCCGCTACCCTATTGCGCGCCGGACTGCCGGTGGTCATCGACGCCACGTACCTGAAACGCGAACAGCGCCAGGCCGCCGCCGAGGTCGCCAGCGAAACCGGTGTGCCGTTCCTGATCCTGGACTGCAATGCGCCGGACGCGGTCATCGCCAATTGGCTGGCCCAGCGCCAGGCCGATCGCACCGACCCCTCCGATGCCACCCTTGAGGTGATCAAGGCCCAACAGGCCAGCCGCGACCCGCTCGACGAGCGGGAAGTGCTGCAAAGCAAGCGCGTGGAAACCAACGAAAGCGGCAGCCTCGACCAGCTGGTGAAGCAGATCCGCCAGCGCCTGCCAGGCCTGTAATTCCCACCACGGGTGCGCCGCCACGGTGCGCCTGAGGCCCCATCGCAGTGGCGCAGGCGGCCCGTCAGGGCAGCTTGTCGCCACGCGATGGCAAAAAGCCTCGTCTTTACCAACCCCCGCTACACTGCACTCTGACCTGCTCGCGATTTTTCCGATGACCCGTTCAGCCATCGCAAGGAGGCTTGATGAACGACGAGTTGCAGCACCTGAAGAACCTTGGGAAGACCTCCGCGCAATGGTTGCATGCCGTCGGTATCCACAATGCGTCGGACCTTCGCCGGCTGGGGGCGGTTAGCGCCTATCAGGCCGTGAAGACCCGTGGTTTCCGGGCTTCGAAAGTGTTGTTGTACGCCATCGAGGGCGCGCTGCTCGACATGCACTGGAACGATTTGCCGGCTGAGCGCAAGCAAGCACTCAACCAGCAACTGGATGCGAAATGCACCTGCGCGAAAAAATGAAAAATAAGGCGGCGAAACGATTGACATAGAAATGAGAATCGTTATGATTATCACAACTGGTCGCGAGACTGGTTGGATAAGCTGAAAGCCCCTGGTTCGGACTCTCAGATTATCTCCTCATCAGGCTAATCACGGTTATTGACCCGGCACTTTGCCGGGTCTTTTTTTGCCCGCAATTCAGTGCCCCTTGCGCAAGGCCGCGCAGTAATCCTGCTCGGGCAGCGCGGCGGTGTACCAGACATAGTCCGCGCTCTGCGGCGTCACCTCTTCACCCACCTCGGCCAACATCAGCACAAGGGTTTGGCCCGTGGCGCCCAGGTCGGCCAGGTGCAGCGGCACACCCAGGTCCTTGCGCACGTGGTAGCTCCCAGCGAACAGCAGGGACGGTTGCGGTGCCGCCAGCACCTGCTCGGCCATGTACCGATCGCGTTGCTGCTGTACCGCGAGCATGGCCGGCAGCTGGCTGTCGGGCAGCATCGCGCAATGGCTGTCGCGCACCTGTGCCAGCAACGCCGCGCGAACGGCCGGGGCCGTGGAGCGCTGGCCGATCAGCGGCGGCGCCTGGCGGTAGATCTCGCGCATGCGCGCCGGCGACAGGTCGGCCGCGCGCAAGGGGTAAGGCTGGCGCAACGCCTCCTCGACAATCGGCCCGTACATCGTCCATTCCCAGCCCGCCTGCCATGCAATAACCTCGGGCAGCTCGGCGGGTAGCGGCTCCTGGCCCTCGAGGGCGTCGATTCGGGCCTGCTGCTCGGACGTCAGCATCTCCAACAGCAGACTGCCCTGGGGACGTTGGTGGGTCATCGCGCGCAACAGCCAGAGCTGCAGTGCGTGGTGATCGGGGTTGTCATGCTGTTCACCGACCAGCACCTGGGGTGCGGCAGCCAGGCGCGCCAGCAACTGTTCAGGGCTCAGCAGCTCGCCGCTGGCCAGGTCGCGTATCTGCCCCAGCTCGGCGCGGTCGCGCCCCTCGCTGCTTTGCCAGGCGGGCAGCGGCGGCAGGCTGGCCTGGCAGCCGCCCAGCCCCCAGGCCAGACAGAGGAACAAACTGGACAATAGCGGGTGGCGCATGGGTGCCTCCTAGCGGGTGATGATCAGCGGGTGGCCGCGCTCCGGGTGCGGCTGCACCAACACCTCAATACCGAACACCGCCTTGAGGGCCTCAGGGCGCAGCACGCGTTGGGGCGTGTCGAGGTCGTGGCAACGTCCCTGCTCGAGCAGGAGAATGCGATCACAATAGCGCGCAGCCAGGTTCAGGTCGTGCAGGATTACCAGCACCGCCGCGCCCCGATCGGCAAAGCTGCGCACCGCCTGCAGGGTAGTGTGCTGGTGCAGCGGGTCGAGCATGGACGTCGGTTCGTCCAAGAGCAGCGTGACGCCCTCCTCGCCGGGCCAGAGCTGGGCCAGCACCCGTGCCAGGTGCACCCGTTGACGCTCGCCGCCGGACAAGGCCAGGTAGCTGCGCCCGACCAGGTGCCCGGCGTCGGCCGCCTGCAGCGCGGCGGCGACAATCGCCTGGTCGCGCTGCTGGCCGCTGGCGTGGGGCAGGCGGCCGAGACCGACCACCTCCTCGACGCGGAAGGCGAAGCCCAGGCTCGATACCTGCGGCAACACCGCCAGGCGCCGTGCCCGCTCCTGGCCAGGCCACTCCTCCAGTCTGCGCCCCTGCAGGCGCACCTGGCCCTGGCTGGGCGCCATCTCGCCACACAGCGCTCCCAGCAGACTGCTCTTGCCAGCACCGTTCGGCCCGAGGACACCGAGGACCTCGCCGACGCCCAGCTTCAGGCTGATGTCGTGCAGCACCATCACGCCGCCGCGCCGCAGGTGCAAGTGTTCGACGTCCAGCATCAGCGCCCCCGGATCAGCAGAAACAAAAAGAACGGCGCGCCAATGAACGCCGTGACGATGCCGATCGGCAGCTCCGCCGGCGCCAGCGCCAGGCGGGCCACCAAATCGGCGAACAGCAGCAGCGCGCCACCGGCCAGCAAGGAGGCCGGCAGCAGCACGCGATGGTCCGGTCCCGCCAACAGGCGCACCAGGTGTGGCACCACCAGGCCGATGAAACCGATCAACCCCGCGGCGGCCACCGCGGCCCCGACGCCCAGGGCGGTACAGAACACCAGTTCGCGCTTGAGCGACTCGACCTCGACGCCCAGGTGACGCGCCTCCGACTCGCCTAGCAGCAGCGCATTGAGCGCCTGGGCGCGGCGTGGCAGCCACAGCGCCACGGCCAGCACCACCAGCAACAGCGGCCACAAGCGCTGGTAGCTGGCGCCATTGAGGCTGCCCAGGTTCCAGAAGGTCAAGGTACGCAGGGTGGCGTCGTCGGCCAGGTAGGTGAACAGGCCAACTGCCGATCCGGCCAGGGCGGTCAGGGCAATGCCGGCCAGCAGCATGGTGGCGACGTGGGTCTGTCCATCACGGCGCCCGAGCTTGTACACCAGGGCGGTGACACCCAGCCCGCCAACAAAAGCGCAAGCCGACAACAGATAAGGCGCGAACCACTCGGCAATGCCGCCCATCCAGCTACCACCGACGATCGCCACCGCCGCCCCCAGGGCTGCGCCACTGGCAACCCCGACCAGCCCAGGATCGGCCAGCGGATTGCGAAACAGCCCTTGCATGGCCACGCCCGACAACGCCAGCACGGCCCCGACGCCAAGCCCCAGCAAGGTGCGCGGCAGACGGATCTGTCCGAGGATCAGCTCGGCCTGCTCCAACCCGTCCGCGGCGATCGGCGCGCCCATCAGGCGCAAACCGGCGCGCAGGGTATCCAGTAGCGGCAGGCTGACTGGCCCCAGCGCCAGCGATAGCCAGATCGCCAGCAGGCATAGCAGGGTCAGGGTAATGAACAGCGTGCGCGGCGGCATCAGCCGCTTCATGGCGCCAACGTCGCCTGGGCGTCTGGATAGAAGGCACGCGCCAGCTCATGCAGGGCCGCGGGCAGGCGCGGGCCCAGGCCACCGACCAGCAGGGTCGGGTCCAGCCGTACCAGACGCTGGTCCTTGACCGCGCGCGAGGCGGCCAGCGCCGGGTTCTCCTTGAGCAGTGCCTGCAGCGCCTGCTCGCCGTCGAGGCTGCGGTCGGAGACCACCAGCACATCCGGGTCGAGCGCCGCCAGCGCCTCGGCCGAAAAGTTCTTGTAGCCCTGGTTGTCGGCCAGGTTGCGGGCACCTGCCTGCTGCAACACCCAGTCGCCCGCCGTGCCCTTGCCCGCGATCATCGGTTTGGCGCCACCATGGCCGACCAGCAGCAGCACGCCCGGCGCCTTCTGCGTCGTTTGCGCCTGCTTGAGCTTGGCTTGCAGCGCCTCGAGCTGTTGCCGGTAATCGGCGGCCAGGGCCGCGGCTTTCTGCTCACGGCCCAGCAAGGCGCCGAGGTGCTTGAGGTTGTCATCGACGGCAGCGAGCTGCGCCGTGCTCGAGAACAGCTCGACCCGTACCCCGGCACCGCGGACCTGCGCCAGCACCGGCGGTGGCCCCATCTCCTCGGTGCCGACCAGCAGGTCCGGGCGCAGGCTGAGGATACCCTCGGCCGAGAGCTGACGCTGGTAGCCGATGCTCGGCAAGTCCTTGAGGGTTTCAGGATGCTGGCTGGTGGTGTCGACGCCGACCAGGCGCTGCGCGCCGCCGAGCAGGCTGATCCACTCGCTGAGCGCACCGCCAGCGCTGACCCAGCGCTGGGGCAGATCGGCCGCCAAGGCCTGGGTGACGAACACCAGACTGGCGCACAAGGTGAGCAAGGCAGCGGGACGGCGCATCATCGTATTCCTATGCAGAAGGCAGGCCGCACGCCTTGTGGAGTGTGGCGGGACTGCGCACTATAAGCAGCCGACGCAGTAAACGCCGGCAATTTGATAATTATTCGCATTGAAGCGTCAAGCCATCCTTTTTACTCGACCCCAGGCTACAACATGCACTTGCTCTGTACCTCCAACGCGCTGGGCGAAGGCCAGAGCCGCGCCTTCGTCGTTGCCGGGCAGGCCTTGTTCGGCGTTCGTCGCCATGGCCAGGTCTACCTCTACCGCAACCGCTGTCCGCACCGCGGGATCACCCTGAACGCGGACACCGATGCCTTTCTCGACGATAGCGCCAGCCTGATCCATTGCGTCCACCACGGCGCGCTGTTTTTGCTCGAATCCGGTGAGTGCGTGGCCGGCCCTTGCGAGGGAGAACAACTGCAGGCCCTGGATTGCCTGGAGGACAGCCGGGGCATCTGGCTCAGGACATGAGCAATACCGGCAGCGGCCGATCGATGTAGATCTGCCCGGCATCCAGATGAGTCCCGTAGGCCAGCACCTCCACCCCATCCGCCACGGCGGCGCGCAGGGCGTCGGCGTAGGCTGAGTCGATCTCGTCCGCCGGGCGCACCGCCTCGACGCCGGTCAGGTTCACGCAGTACAGCTGCACCGCGCGAATCCCCTGGCGCGCCAGCCCTGCCAACTCGCGCAGGTGCTTGGCGCCGCGCTGGGTCACGGCGTCGGGGAAGGCGGCCACCGGGGTGTCGGGATAGCCCAGGGTCACGCTCTTGACCTCGACATAGGCCGGCCCTTGAGCAAACTCCAGGCGAAAGTCCACACGACTGCCCTCCTCCCCGTAGGCCACCTCGCGACGCAGGGCCGTGAAGCCGGCCAGCTCGCTGATGCGCCCGGCGCGCAGCGCCTCCTCGACCAGCGCGTTGGCCCGCCCGGTATTGATGCAGGCCAGGCGCCCCTGGGGCGTCTCGCTGATCTCCCAGGTGCCCGGCAGCTTGCGCTTGGGATCGTTGGAGCGGCTGAACCACACCTGTCCGCCCTCGCGCATGCAATTGAGCATCGAGCCAGTATTAGGGCAATGGATGGTCAATTGCTCGCCGCTGGCCAGCTCGATGTCGGCCAGGAAGCGTTTGTAGCGACGCAGCAAGCGCCCCTGCTCCAGTTCGGGGAAGAATGCCATCAGCCTTGCCAGCTCCGCAGTCCGCGGGCAATGCGCTGCACCGCCTCTTCCAGTCGCTCCAGGTTCTGCGTGTAGGCGAAGCGCACATGGTGGCTGGCCTGGTAGCGTCCGAAGTCCAGGCCTGGGGTGAAGGCCACATGCTCGGTTTCCAGGAAGTGCCGGCAGAAGGCGAAGGCATCACCGCCAAAGGCGCTGATGTCGGCATAGAGGTAGAAGGCCCCCTGGGGCTCGACGGCAATGCCAAAACCCAACGCGCGCAGGGCCGGCAGCAGGAAGTCGCGGCGCCGGGCGAACTCGGCCCGGCGTTCTTCGAGGATCGCCAGCGTGGCGGGCTGGAAGCAGGCCAGCGCCGCGTGCTGGGCCATGCTCGGCGCGCTGATGTAGAGATTTTGCGCCAGCTTCTCAAGGTCGCCCACAGCGGCTGGCGGCGCGACCAGCCAGCCGAGCCGCCAGCCGGTCATGCCGAAATACTTGGAAAAACTATTCAGAACGAAAGCCTCATCGTCCACTTCCAGCACACTGGGCGCCTCCATGCCGTAGGTCAGGCCATGGTAGATCTCGTCGACCACCAGGTGACCGTGGCGCGCACGGGTCGCCGCAGACAGCCCGGCCAAGGCCTGGCGATCAAGCACGGTACCGGTCGGATTGGCCGGCGAGGCCACCAGGGCGCCCACGCTGTCCTGGTCCCAGTAGCGCTCGACCAGGTCCGCGTTCAGCTGGTAGTTGACCTCTGGCCCCACCGGCACCAATTGCGCGCCACCCTCGACCAGCCGCAGGAAGTGGCGGTTGCAGGGGTAGCCTGGGTCGGCCAGCAGCCAATGCTTGCCTGGGTCGACCAGCAGGCTGCTGGCCAACAGCAAGGCCCCTGAACCACCGGGGGTGATGAGGATACGTTCGGGATCGACCGTGAGCCCGTAGCGTTGCCCATAGAAACCGGCGATCGCCTCGCGCAGCGCGGGCAGCCCACGTGCGGCGGTGTAGCGGGTGTGCCCGGCGGCCAGCGCGGCCTGCCCTGCCTCGACGATCGGCGCGGCGGTGCTGAAGTCCGGTTCGCCGATTTCGAGGTGAATCACATCATGGCCGGCCGCCTGCAATTCGTTGGCCCTCGCCAGCAACGCCATGACGTGAAAGGGTTCGATGGCGCGACTGCGCGCACTGTAGGGCTGTGCCATGGGCCTTCTCTCAATTGGGTCTAAACTGTTGATTCTACCCATGCAGGTCAACGAACGTGAGCCAAAAGCAGCTGTCAACCCTTGTGACGGGCGGGGTAGCGTACCCCGGATCTATCTGGTAAGTTCGGCGGCTCGCAGTCGCAGGGCCGGCGGTCGCCGGAGATGGAGCAGCCTGCGTAATGGATCAGATGAGTGAGAGGCGGTCTATTCATGTCCACCCAAGAAAAGCAACAAAGCAGTCAACTTGTTCGCGGCTTCGAACCCTACACAGAAACCAAGGGTGAGGAGTACATGGGGGCCCCCATGCGCGCGCACTTCACCAAGCTCCTCCAGAAGTGGAAGCTAGAGCTGATGCAGGGTGTGGACCAGACTGTGGACCACATGAAGGACGAAGCCGCCAACTTCCCGGACCCGGCCGACCGCGCCAGCCAGGAAGAGGAGTTCGCCCTGGAATTGCGTAACCGTGACCGTGAACGCAAGTTGATCAAGAAGATCGACAAAACCTTGCAACTGATCGAAGACGAAGAGTACGGCTGGTGCGAGAGCTGTGGCGTGGAAATCGGTATTCGTCGCCTGGAAGCACGCCCGACTGCCGACCAGTGCTACGACTGCAAGACCTTGGCGGAAATCAAAGAAAAGCAGGTGGGCAAGGCCTGATCCTTATCTCACCTGAACGGGGCGCTTGAAGCGCCCCGTTTCATTTATAGCGATAGTGGCTGCCCATGAACGACTCCAGCTACATCGGGCGCTTCGCCCCTACCCCCAGTGGGTTCCTGCACTTCGGCTCACTGGTCGCGGCACTCGCCTCCTGGCTTGATGCCCGTGCGGTCGGCGGGCGCTGGTTGCTGCGCATGGAAGACATCGACCCTCCGCGTGAAGCGCCGGGTGCACGTGACGCCATTCTGCAGACCTTGGAGCGCTACGCCCTGGAGTGGGACGGCGAAGTGGTCTACCAGAGCCAGCGTCACGACGCCTACGCCGAAGTGGTCGACCGCCTGTTCCGCCAGGGCCTGGCCTATGCCTGTACCTGTTCGCGCAAGCAACTGGAGGCTTTCAACGGCATCTATCCCGGGTTCTGCCGCAATGCCGGCCATGGGCGCGCCAATGCGGCGATTCGCCTGCGGGTACCAGAACTCAGCTATCACTTCACTGACCGCGTGCAGGGCCGCTTCGAACAGCATCTGGGCCGCGAGGTCGGCGACTTCGTCATTCAGCGCCGCGACGGTCTGTACGCCTACCAATTGGCCGTGGTGCTGGATGATGCCTGGCAAGGCGTCACCGACATCGTGCGCGGCGCCGACCTGCTCGACAACACCCCGCGCCAGCTGTACCTGCAGGAGCTCTTGGGGTTCTCCCAGCCGCGTTACCTGCATATTCCGCTGATTACCCAGCCTGATGGCCACAAACTGGGCAAGTCGTACCGCTCGCCACCGCTGGCGCCTGAGCAGGCCACACCGCTGTTGCTACGGGCCTTGCGCGCGCTGGGCCAGGCGACTGATCCGGCGCTCGACACCGCCAGCCCTGCCGAGGTGCTGGCGGTGGCCCGACAGCAGTGGCGTGTGCAAGCCATCGCGCGGCAGATGACCTTGCCTGAGGCCGACCTGTGTTGAGTCGGCTCACCAAGGCGCTGTCAAAAAAAAACCAATGAATTCAATTTCTTGCCGATTCACACGGAATCCCGCTAGCATCGCCCCCGCCATTTGCGCCAATAATAAGTCCAAACCCGCAGCGCCCTAACCCTTGAGGCCAGCATGTACATCTATCGTTTGGTCCTGCTTCTGGTCGTGGGGATCTACCTGTTCTCCCCGGCCATCATGGACTGGTGGATCGAACCGACCGGAGCCTGGTACCGCCCCTACCTGCTCTGGCTGATCCTGATTGTCGTGACCTTTATCCTGCAGAGCCAACGTGATGCCGATGAGCTTTAGCCTGACCCAGATGATCCTGATCAGCGCCGCCTACCTGCTGGTGCTGTTCGGCGTGGCTTGGGTCAGCGAACGCGGCCTGATCCCGCGCTCGATCATTCGCCACCCGCTGACCTACACCCTGTCGCTGGGCGTCTACGCCAGCGCCTGGGCCTTCTACGGCTCGGTGGGCCTGGCCTATCAGTACGGCTATGGCTTCCTGGCCTGCTACCTGGGCGTCTCTGGAGCCTTCCTGCTGGCACCGGTGCTGCTCTACCCGATCCTCAAGATCACCCGCACCTACCAGCTGTCGTCGCTGGCCGACCTGCTGGCGTTCCGCTTTCGCAGCACCTGGGCGGGCGCGCTGACCACGGTATTCATGCTGATCGGCGTGTTGCCGCTGCTGGCGTTGCAGATCCAGGCCGTGGCCGATTCGATCAGCATCCTCACCGGAGAGCCGGTCAAGGCACGGGTGGCCCTGGCCTTCTGCGCGCTGATCACCCTGTTTACCATCTTCTTCGGCTCACGGCATATCGCCACCCGGGAGAAGCATGAAGGCCTGGTCTTCGCCATCGCCTTCGAATCGGTGATCAAACTGCTGGCCCTGGGAGGCATCGGCCTGTACGCCCTCTACGGCGTATTTGGCGGGCCGCACCAGCTAGAGATCTGGCTGCTGCAGAACCAGACGGCCCTGGCGGCCCTGCACACGCCACTGCAGGAGGGCCCATGGCGCACCCTGCTGCTGGTGTTCTTCGCCTCGGCCATCGTCATGCCGCACATGTACCACATGGCCTTCACCGAGAACCTCAACCCACGCTCGCTGGTCAGCGCCAGCTGGGGCCTGCCGCTGTTCCTGCTGCTGATGAGCCTGGCGGTGCCGCTGATCCTCTGGGCCGGCCTGCGCATGGGCGCCAGCACCAACCCTGAATACTTCACCCTGGGCCTGGGCATCGCCGCCAACAACCAGGCACTGGCGCTGCTGGCGTACATCGGCGGGCTCTCGGCATCCAGCGGGCTGATCATCGTCACCACCCTGGCGCTGTCGGGCATGGCCCTCAACCACCTGGTCCTGCCGCTGTACCAGCCGCCGGCCGAAGGCAACATCTACCGTTGGCTGAAGTGGACCCGCCGCGCCCTGATCGTTGCCATCATCGCCGCCGGGTTTGTCTTCTACCTGACCCAGAACACCCACCAGAGCCTGGCCAACCTGGGCATCGTCGCCTTCGTCGCGACCCTGCAGTTCCTGCCAGGAGTGCTGTCGGTACTGTACTGGCCGACCGCCAACCGCCGTGGCTTCATCGCCGGCCTGCTGGCCGGGATCCTGGTGTGGATGGTGACCATGCTGTTGCCCCTGGTAGGCAACCTGCAGGGCTTCTACATCCCGCTGCTGAACATGATCTACGTGCTCGACGACACCAGCTGGCACATGGCGGCGATCGCCTCGCTGGCGGCCAACGTGCTGCTGTTCACGCTGATCTCGCTGTTCACCAACGCCAGCAGCGAAGAGGTCAGCGCCGCCGAAGCCTGCGCGGTGGACAACGTGCGTCGCCCGCAGCGCCGCGAGCTGCACGCCGCCTCGCCCCAGGAGTTCGCCACCCAGCTGGCCAAGCCGCTGGGCGCCAAGGCGGCGCAGAAGGAAGTCGAGCAGGCCCTGCGCGATCTCTACCTGCCGTTCGACGAACGCCGCCCTTACGCCCTGCGGCGCCTGCGCGACCGTATCGAGGCCAACCTCTCGGGGCTGATGGGCCCAAGCGTGGCCCAGGACATGGTCGAGACCTTCCTGCCGTACAAGTCCGGCAACGAAAACTACGTCACCGAGGACATCCACTTCATCGAAAGCCGCCTGGAAGACTACCACTCGCGCCTGACCGGCCTTGCCGCCGAGCTCGATGCCCTGCGCCGCTACCATCGCCAGACCTTGCAGGAGCTGCCGATGGGCGTGTGCTCCCTGGCCAAGGACCAAGAGATCCTGATGTGGAACAAGGCCATGGAAGAACTGACCGGCATTGCCGCCAAGCACGTGGTCGGCTCGCGCCTGACCACCATCGGCGAACCGTGGCGCAGCCTGCTGCTGGGCTTCATCAACCTGCCCGACGAGCACCTGCACAAGCAGCGCCTGGGCCTGGATGGCCAGACGCGCTGGCTGAACCTGCACAAGGCGGCCATCGACGAGCCGCTGGCCCCGGGCACCAGCGGCCTGGTGCTGCTGGTCGAGGACCTGACCGAAACCCAGGCCTTGGAAGACAAGCTGGTGCACTCCGAGCGCCTGGCCAGCATCGGGCGCCTCGCCGCCGGGGTGGCCCATGAGATCGGCAACCCCATTACCGGCATTGCCTGCCTGGCGCAGAACCTGCGCGAGGAACGCGAGGGCGACAGCGAAATCACCGAGCTGAGCAGCCAGATCCTCGAACAGACCAAGCGTGTCTCGCGCATCGTGCAGTCGCTGATGAGCTTCGCCCATGCCGGCGGCAGCCACCAGAACAGCGAGGAGCCGGTGTGCCTGGCCGAGGTGGCACAGGATGCCATCGGTCTGCTGGCGTTGAACCGGCGCAATTTCGAAGTACAGTTCTTCAACCTCTGCGACCCCGATCACTGGGTCGAGGGCGATCCGCAACGCCTGGCCCAGGTGCTGATCAACCTGCTGTCCAATGCGCGCGACGCCTCGCCACCGGGTAGCGCCGTGCGCGTGCGCAGCGAAAAAAGCGAGCACACCGTCGACCTGATCGTCGAGGACGAAGGCAGCGGGATTCCCAAGAACATCATGGACCGCTTGTTCGAACCTTTCTTCACCACCAAGGACCCGGGCGAAGGCACCGGTCTGGGGCTTGCTCTGGTCTATTCCATCGTGGAAGAGCATTATGGACAGATCACCATCGACAGCCCGGCCGATACTCAGCGCCAGCGTGGCACCCGGATCCGCGTGACCTTGCCCAGGCATGTCGTAGCGACGTCCCCTGACATTCGAGACCGTCGAGAGAATTGAATCAATGCCGCATATTCTGATCGTCGAAGACGAAACCATCATCCGCTCGGCCTTGCGTCGCCTGCTCGAACGGAATCAGTACCGGGTCAGCGAAGCCGGCTCGGTACAAGAAGCCCAGGAACGCTTCAGCATTGCGACCTTCGACCTGATCGTCAGTGACCTGCGTCTGCCGGGCGCCCCCGGCACCGAGCTGATCAAGCTCGGCCAAGGCATCCCGGTGCTGATCATGACCAGCTACGCCAGCCTGCGCTCGGCGGTCGATTCCATGAAGATGGGCGCGGTCGACTACATCGCCAAACCGTTCGACCACGACGAGATGCTCCAGGCCGTGGCGCGCATCCTGCGTGACCGGCAGAACGTTCCCGCCGCCGCCGCCGAGCCACGCAGCACCGGCAAGGCGGCGGCTGCCGACAAAGGCGCCAGCGCCGCCGCCAATGGCGAGATCGGCATCATCGGCTCCTGCCCGCCCATGCAGGATCTCTACAGCAAGATCCGCAAGGTCGCGCCCACCGACTCCAATGTGCTGATCCAGGGCGAATCCGGGACCGGCAAGGAACTGGTCGCCCGCGCCCTGCACAACCTGTCGCGCCGGGCCAAGGCGCCGATGATCTCGGTGAACTGCGCGGCCATCCCGGAGACCCTGATCGAGTCAGAGCTGTTCGGACACGAAAAAGGCGCCTTTACCGGCGCCAGCGCGGGCCGTGCGGGACTGGTCGAAGCGGCCGACGGCGGCACCTTGTTTCTCGACGAAATTGGCGAATTGCCCCTGGAAGCCCAGGCCCGCCTGCTGCGCGTACTGCAGGAAGGCGAGATCCGCCGGGTCGGCTCGGTGCAGTCGCAGAAGGTCGATGTACGTCTGATTGCCGCGACCCACCGCGACCTGAAGAGCCTGGCCAAGATCGGCCAGTTCCGTGAGGACCTTTATTACCGCCTGCACGTCATTGCCCTGAAGCTGCCGGCCCTGCGTGAACGCGGCGCCGACGTCAACGAAATCGCCAGCGCCTTCCTCGCTCGCCAGAGCGCACGGATTGGCCGTGATGACCTGCGCTTTTCCCACGAGGCCGAGCAGGCAATCCGTCACTACAGCTGGCCAGGTAACGTGCGCGAGTTGGAGAACGCTGTGGAGCGGGCGGTCATTCTCAGCGAGAGTCCGGAAATTTCCGCTGAGCTGCTGGGTATCGACATCGAGTTGAGCGACCTGGAAGACGAGGAAGGCTTCAACACCCTGACAGCCGGCGGCAGCGGTAACAACAACGCCAGCCACGAGCCGACCGAGGACCTGTCGCTGGAAGACTACTTCCAGCACTTCGTTCTTGAGCATCAGGATCACATGACCGAGACCGAATTGGCACGCAAGCTGGGCGTAAGCCGCAAATGCCTGTGGGAGCGCCGCCAGCGCCTGGGCATTCCACGGCGCAAGAGCAGCGCCACTAGCGACAATTGATCGCCTTGTCCTGTCTGATAGATCACGCCTGACCCTCACCGCGAATGCGCCTCTCCCTCCAGGGAGAGGACTAGGGCATGAGGGTTGGGCTCGACACCGGTTACGCCCGCAGTCCTCTGGTAACCCCCCTCCCGCAAAAATCTGTTACCTCGTTCGCACAGTCGTAACAAAAGCCGGGGCGTACGGTAACGAAAACCGGGCATTTTCGGATCGGCGTCGATCACTAATTCCCCTCAACCCCTTGATTTTCAAGGGTTTTAAAAAGTTGGCACGGCACCTGCTATATCTCTGTCACAAGAACAATAACAAGCACTGCAAAGACAATAAGAACAAGACGAAACGGCTCACGCACAATAAGAACAAGACGGCGGAGGCGCAGCTAACTGATTCTTTTGGAGAGGAGTTGTGTTTGGGGCTAGCCCCACAGCCAGGCAGAGAACAACAAAAACTGCACTAAAAAGCAGCGCCGGGACTGGTTGGATCAACAGATCAACTCAACATCAGCGACCAAAGCAATCCGTTTGCTCTTCACTCCCAGATTGGGAGTCGTCCACAAGCTTCGAGTTTTGTGGACAGGGCACTCAACAAAAACAAGAAGCCCAGCAGAAAAACAATAAGAGCACGCAACTACTTCTTGGGGAGCTTCGGCTCCCCTTGTAGTTTCTCCTCGCCTCAGCGCCATCGCGCGACCGCCTACACCATTCCCCGAGTAAATGCTAGAATCCCCGCCCATCATGCGGCCATTCTTTCATCGTTGGCCGAACATTCCTTCAAACAGTGCATCCCATGCTGAAGAAGCTGTTCCAGTCATTCCGTCCTCCCATTCGTGGTCAGCACCACAGGCGCACCACGCCTGAAGTGATCAACAGCGCTCAACACTCACTGCAGCGCAGCCAGTTCAGCCGTCACGCGGTGAGCATCGTCGAGCGCCTGCAAAACGCCGGCTACCAGGCCTACCTGGTCGGTGGTTGCGTGCGCGACCAGCTCCTGGGCATCTCGCCCAAGGACTTCGACGTCGCCACCAGCGCCACCCCTGAACAGGTGCGCGCGGAATTTCGCAACGCGCGGATCATCGGTCGCCGCTTCAAGCTGGTTCACGTGCATTTCGGCCGTGACATCATCGAAGTCGCCACGTTCCGCGCCCATCACCAAGAAGATGACCAGGCTGACAGCCATCGCTCGTCGCACAACGAAAGCGGGCGTATCCTGCGCGACAACGTATACGGCACGCTTGAAGACGATGCGCAACGCCGCGACTTCACCATCAACGCCCTGTACTACGATCCGGTCAGCGAGCGCATCCTGGACTTCGCCAACGGCGTCCATGACATCCGCAACCGCCTGATCCGCCTGATCGGCGACCCCGGCCAGCGCTACCAGGAAGACCCCGTGCGCATGCTGCGCGCGGTGCGCTTCGCGGCCAAGCTGGACTTTGGCATCGAGAAGCATACGGTGCAGCCGATCCGCGAGCTGGCACCCATGCTGCGCGAGATCCCGGCCGCGCGCCTGTTCGAGGAAAGCCTCAAGCTGTTCCTCTCTGGCCACGCCGCCCTGGCCTTCGAGATGCTGGTCGACCTGCAGCTGTTCGATCCGCTGTTCCCGGCCAGCAACCAGGCGCTGGAAGACCAGCCGACCTATACCCACACGCTGATCAGCCAGGCGCTGGCCAACACCGACTTGCGGGTGAAACAGGGTAAACCCGTCACTCCGGCATTTTTGTTCGCCGCCTTGCTCTGGCCCGCCCTCCCTGCCCGCGCCCTGCGCCTTCAGGGTCAAGGCATGCCGCCTATCCCGGCGATGAACGAAGCCGCTCACCAGCTGATCGCCGAGCAGTGCCAGCGGATCGCGATTCCCAAGCGCTTCACCTTGCCGATCCGCGAGATCTGGGACATGCAGGAGCGTCTGCCACGGCGCAGCGGCAAGCGCGCCGACCAACTGCTCGACAACCCGCGCTTCCGTGCCGGCTACGACTTCCTGTTGCTACGCGAGAGCGCTGGTGAGCAGACCGACGCGCTTGGCCAGTGGTGGACCGATTACCAGGAAGCCAACGATAGCGAGCGCCGCGACATGATCCGTGAGTTGGGTAGCCGCGACGAAGGCAGCGCTGCAGCGCCGCGTAAACGCAAGCGCAGCAGCAGCGGCAAGCGCAAGCGCAGCGACGAGAGCTGGGACTGATCCATGACGACCCGCGTGTACATCGGCCTGGGCAGCAACCTGGCCGATCCCGCCGAGCAGCTGCGCAATGCCCTGCAGGCGCTCGACCAGATCGCGGGCAGCCAGCTGGTGGCGGTATCCTCCTTCTATGCCAGCGACTCGCTGTCGCCGGGCCAGCCGCGTTACACCAATGCGGTGGCCGCGCTAGACACCGCGCAACAGCCCTTGCCCCTGCTCGATGCCTTGCAGGCCATCGAGGCCGCTCAGGGCCGCGAGCGCAAGGAGCGCTGGGGGCCGCGCACCCTTGATCTGGACATCCTGCTGTACGGCGATCAGGTCATCGACATCCCTCGCCTCAAGGTCCCGCACTATCACATGCAGGCCCGCCCCTTCGTCCTCTATCCGATGGCCGAACTGGTCCCTCAAGACTTCTGCCTGGCCGACCAGCGCCGCCTCGCCGACCTCCTGGCGGACTGTCCGTTCGTCGGCCTCGAGCGCCTGTAGTCCTAGTCCTTCGGCGAGCGGTAACGCTGCCAGGAGGTCTGGCGTAACAACGCGGTAACAGGGTCATTGACTTCCCCCCCCTCGCTCACGACTATAGGCGACCCGTGGCGGCGACAAGCCGCAGACGACGTATTCCGGCCTGGAACAGGTCTGTTTCCAAACACCACGATCGATGATGTGCTGTTCCAGTAGATGAATACAGGCGTTGTACGCAGCCGTTTTCAGCGCCTGAACGAGGATTTCCAACATGCCAGAAGTAACCCTGACCACCCTGCATGGCCTCAAGGCCAAGGGTGAGAAAATCACCATGCTGACCTGCTATGACGCGACCTTCGCCAAGGCCGCCAGCCAGGCTGGCGTGGAAGTGCTGCTGGTGGGTGATTCCCTGGGCATGGTCCTGCAAGGCCATGACAGTACCTTGCCGGTCACCACGGCCGACATGGCGTACCACACCGCCTGCGTGAAGCGTGGCAACGACGGCGCGCTGATCCTCGCCGACCTGCCCTTCATGGCCCATGCCACGCCCGAGCAGGCCTTTGCCAACTGCGCCAGCCTGATGCAGGCCGGCGCGCACATGATCAAGCTCGAAGGGGCCGCCTGGCTGGGCGAGACCATCCGCCTGCTGGCTGAACGGGGTGTGCCAGTGTGCGCGCACATGGGCCTGACACCGCAGACGGTCAACGTGCTCGGCGGTTACAAGGTCCAGGGGCGCCACGAAGCCCAGGCGCGGCAGATGCGTGCCGACGCCATTGCGTTGGAGCAAGCCGGTGCCGCCATGCTCCTGCTCGAATGCGTGCCCAGCGACCTGGCGGCGGAAATCACCCAGGCCGTGGGTATCCCGGTGATCGGCATCGGTGCCGGCAGCGCCACCGACGGCCAGGTCCTGGTCCTGCACGACATGCTCGGGCTGTCGCTCACCGGTCGGGTGCCCAAGTTCGTCAAGAACTTCATGGCCGGCCAGCCTGACATTCAAAGCGCCTTGGGCGCCTACGTCAGCGCGGTCAAGGCTGCCAGCTTCCCAGGCAGCGAACACGGGTTCAGCGCATGAATACAGTCAAGACCGTCCGTGAACTGCGCGCCGCCGTGGCGCGGGCGCGCAGCGAAGGCAAGCGCATCGGCTTCGTGCCGACCATGGGCAATCTGCACAGCGGCCACGCGGCACTGGTGACCAAGGCCGCCCAGCGCGTCGATTTCGTGGTGGCCAGCATCTTCGTCAATCCGCTGCAGTTTGGCGCCAACGAAGACCTCGACAGCTATCCGCGCACCCTGGCAGCCGATCAGGAGCGACTGCTCCAGGCCGGCTGCCACCTGCTGTTCGCGCCTACCGTCGAGGAGATGTACCCCGACGGCATGACCGGACAGACCCGCGTCAGCGTGCCCCAGCTTTCCGAAGGCCTGTGCGGCGCCAGCCGACCTGGGCATTTCGAGGGCGTGGCCACCGTGGTCAGCAAGTTGTTCAACATGGTCCAGCCAGACCTTGCGGTATTCGGGCAGAAAGACTTCCAGCAGCTGGCGGTGATCCGTGCCTTGGCACGCGATCTCAACATGCCGATCCAGATCATCGGAGAACCGACTGTGCGCGCCGAGGATGGCCTGGCCCTGTCATCGCGCAACGGCTACCTGAGCGCCGAGCAGCGGGCCATCGCGCCGATGCTCTACCAGACCTTGTGCCAGATCGCCGATGCCCTGCGCCAGGGCCAGCGCGATTACCCAGCGCTGCTCGCCCACGGCGAACAGCAGCTGTCCGCAGCCGGCCTGCGCCCGGATTACCTGGAAATCCGCCACGCCTTGAGCCTGCGCCCGGCCACGGCCGAGGACCGTGACCTGGTGATCCTGGCGGCCGCCTTCCTGGGTAACACGCGGTTGATCGACAACCTGCACCTGGACCTCGACGGCAACCACTGATCCCCACCTCGGCCTACCGGCCGAAGGCCAGCAGGGACGCGCAGGCTGTGCCTATAATGAAAGCCAGCCTGCAACCGCCAGGCGCTAACCGTTGTCCAAGGCCAGTTCAAGCAACAAGGAAACCCCTCGCAATGGCGTATTACCGTACTCCCCATGACGTTACGGCCCTGCCTGCCTGGCAGGCGCTCCAGCAGCACCGCGACGCCATGCAAGGCTTCAGCATGCGCGAAGCGTTCGCCGCCAACCCTGCGCGCTTCGAGCAGTTCTCTCTCAGCACCTGCGGGCTGTTTCTCGATTACTCGAAAAACCTGATCACCGACGAAACCCGCGACCTGCTCGTCGGGCTGGCCGACCAGGTCGGCCTGCAGGACGCCATCAAGGCCATGTTCAGCGGCGAGATCATCAACGCTTCCGAAGGGCGTCCTGTCTTGCACACCGCGCTGCGCCGTCCGGTGGGCGACAAGCTCAGTGTCAACGGTGTCAACGTGATGCCCGACGTGCACAAGGTGCTCAACCAGATCACCGAGCTGGTCACGCGCATCCACGATGGCCTGTGGCGCGGCTACAGCGAGAAGCCGATCACCGACGTGGTCAACATCGGCATCGGCGGCTCCTTCCTCGGCCCGGAGCTGGTCTCCGAAGCCCTGCTGCCCTACGCCCAGCGCGGCGTACGCTGCCACTACCTGGCGAACATCGACGGCAGCGAGTTCCATGAGCTGTCGGCCAAGCTGCGCGCCGAGACCACGCTGTTCATCGTTTCGTCGAAATCCTTCAATACCCTCGAGACCCTGAAGAACGCCACGGCGGCACGTACCTGGTACTTGGCCCAAGGCGGCTCCGAGGCAGAGCTGTACCGCCACTTCATCGCCGTCTCGAGTAACAAGACCGCGGCCGTGGCCTTCGGCATTCGCGAAGAGAACATCTTCCCGATGTGGGACTGGGTCGGCGGGCGCTACTCGCTGTGGTCGGCCATCGGCCTGCCGATCGCCCTGGCCATCGGTACCGCCAACTTCAAGGAACTGCTGTCGGGTGCCTACACCATGGACCAGCATTTCCAGACCGCGCCGTTCGAACAGAACATGCCGGTCCTGCTGGCGCTGCTGGGCGTGTGGTACGGCAATTTCTGGGGCGCGCACAGCCACGCGATCCTGCCGTACGACCATTACCTGCGCAACATCACCAAGCACCTGCAGCAACTGGACATGGAGTCCAACGGCAAGTCCGTCCTGCAGGACGGCAACCCCGTGAAGGTCGACACCGGCCCGGTCATCTGGGGCGGCGTCGGCTGCAACGGCCAGCATGCCTACCACCAGCTGCTGCACCAAGGCAGCCAGCTGATCCCGGCGGACTTCATCGTCCCGGTGGTGAGCTTCAACCCGGTGGCCGACCACCATCAGTGGCTGTACGCCAACTGCCTGTCGCAGAGCCAGGCGCTGATGCTCGGCAAGACCCGCGCCGAGGCCGAAACCGAACTGCGCAGCAAAGGCATGAGCGAAGCGGACATCGACAAGCTCGCCCCGCACAAGGTGATCCCGGGCAACCGCCCGAGCAACACCCTGGTAGTCGAGCGCATCAGCCCGCGCCGCCTTGGCGCGCTGGTGGCGATGTACGAACACAAGGTCTTCGTGCAGAGCGTGATCTGGGGCATCAACGCCTTCGACCAATGGGGCGTCGAGCTGGGCAAGGAGCTGGGCAAAGGTGTCTTCCAGCGCCTGACCGGCAGCCAGGAAGCGCCGGCCGAAGATGGTTCGACCCAAGGCCTGATCAACTACTTCCGCAGCCGCCATCGCGGCTGACCCTCCTCCTGTAGCAGCGCCTTCGCCGGGCAATCGGGCCTTCGAACCGACTTGTCCGGCGCCAGGCAGCTACACTGTCCTATCGAATAGCCGTTGCACTTGATCCTGCCGATGATCGTGCCGTTGCCTTGCGGGCCAGGATACGTGCAGTCCCTCGCCGCGCGTCGGCGCCCGACTAGAGCAGGACAACTCGCCATGTTCGATATCCGTGATTACCCCGACGCCCTTGCTGTCAGCCAGGCGGCACAGCTTTCCCAGGACGATTACCAGCGTCTCTACCGCCAGTCGGTGGAAGACCCGGATGCCTTCTGGGCCGAGCAATCCAGGCGCCTGGACTGGATCAAGCCTTGGTCCCAGGTACAGCAGTGCGACCTGAAGACCGGCCAGGCCAGCTGGTTCAGCGGTGGTCAGCTCAACGTCAGCTACAACTGCATCGACCGCCACCTGGCCAGGCGCGGCGAGCAGACCGCCCTGCTGTGGGAAGGCGATGATCCGAACGAGGCCAAGGCCATCAGTTATCGCGAGCTGTACCGCGAAGTGTGCCGGCTGAGCAACGCCCTGAAACAACGGGGCGTGAAGAAAGGCGACCGCGTGTGCATCTACATGCCCATGATCCCCGAAGCCGCCTATGCCATGCTTGCCTGCGCGCGCATCGGCGCGGTGCACTCGGTGGTGTTCGGTGGATTCTCGCCCGACGCCCTGCGTGACCGCATCCTCGATGCCGATTGCCGCACCCTGATCACCGCCGATGAAGGGGTTCGGGGTGCCAAGCGCATCGCCCTTAAGCAAAACGTCGACAAGGCGCTGCAAAACTGTCCGAATGTCAGCAGCGTATTCGTGGTCCGCCGCACCCAGGCCCCGGTCGAGTGGAACGAGGGGCGCGACCTCTGGTACCACGACGTCACCGGCCAGGCCGGGGATGATTGCCCCCCTGAGCCGATGGACGCCGAGGACCCGCTGTTCATCCTCTACACCTCCGGCAGCACCGGCAAGCCCAAGGGCGTGCTGCACACCACGGCGGGCTACCTGCTGCAGGCGGCCCTGACCTTCAAGGTGGTGTTCGACTACCGTGACGGCGAGGTGTTCTGGTGCACCGCCGATGTCGGCTGGGTCACCGGTCACAGCTACATCATCTATGGGCCGCTGGCCAACGGCGCGATTTCGCTGATGTTCGAAGGCGTGCCGAACTATCCGGACGCCTCGCGCTTCTGGCAGGTGGTCGACAAGCACCAGGTGAACATCTTCTACACCGCGCCCACTGCCCTGCGCGCGCTGATGCGCGAGGGCTCGGGTCCGCTGCAGGACACCTCACGACAGAGCCTGCGCCTGCTCGGCAGCGTCGGCGAGCCGATCAACCCAGAGGCCTGGGAGTGGTACTTCGAGGCGGTTGGGCAGAAGCGCTGCCCGATCGTCGACACCTGGTGGCAGACCGAGACCGGCGGCATCATGCTCAGCCCGCTCCCTGGCACCCAGCGCCTGAAGCCTGGCTGCGCGACCCAGCCGTTGTTCGGCGTGCAACCGGTACTGCTCGACGACAAGGGCAAGCTGATCGAGGGCCCCGGCAGCGGCCTGCTGGCGATCAAGGCGAGCTGGCCGGGACAGATCCGCAGTGTCTACGGCGATCACCAGCGCATGGTCGATACCTACTTCAAGCCGATGCCCGGCTACTACTTCACCGGCGACGGCGCGCGCCGTGACGCCGATGGCGACTACTGGATCACCGGGCGCATCGACGATGTGATCAACGTCTCGGGCCACCGCATCGGCACCGCCGAGGTCGAAAGTGCCTTGGTGTTGCACGACAGCATCGCCGAAGCCGCCGTGGTCGGTTACCCTCACGACCTCAAGGGGCAAGGCATCTATGCCTTTGTCACGCCCATGAACGGGGTCGAGCCGGACGAGGCGCTGAAGACCGAGCTGCTGGCGCTGGTCAGCAAGGAAATCGGCAGCTTCGCCAAACCGGAGCTGATCCAGTGGGCGCCAGCGTTGCCCAAGACCCGTTCGGGCAAGATCATGCGCCGCATACTGCGCAAGATCGCCTGCAACGAACTCGACACCCTGGGCGACACCTCGACCCTGGCCGATCCTGGCGTGGTCCAGGGGCTGATCGACAAACGCCTCAACCCGTAAAGTGGCAGCCTGAGCGGGCTGCCCTGTAGAGCAGAACGCCATGGAAGCCATTCGCCGTCGTATCGAAACCCAGGTGTTGAGCCTCACCGGGCTGGCCCTCGGCCAGCTCGACCTGGAAACACCCAAGGGGGACCCAGGCCTGTTCGGGCCCCAGAGCCTGAGCTGGCGTGTACACAGCGACTTCACCAGCATGCTGGTGGGCGGCATCAGTGCGCTGATGCTGCAGTTGCTGCACCCGCTGGCCCTGGCCGGAGTCTGGGATCATTCCAACTTCCGCCACGACTTGCTTGGCCGCCTGCGCCGCACCAGCCAGTTCATTTCCGGCACTACCTTCGGTTCAACCCGCGATGCCGAATGGCTGATCGAGAAGGTCCGCACCATTCACCTGCACGTGGTCGGCACTGCCGCCGACGGTCGCCCCTATGCCGCCAGCGATCCCGATCTGCTGACCTGGGTGCATGTCGCCGAGGTCAGCAGCTTTCTCGCCGCCCACCTGCGCTACCGCAACCCGGCCATGCCCCGCGCCGAGCAGGACGCCTACTACGCTGAGATCGCGCTGATCGCCGAGCGCCTGGGCGCACGCGACGTGCCGCGCTCAGTGGCGCAAATCGCCGACTACCTGCAAAGCCTGCGCCCGCAGCTGCGCTGTGACGCGCGCAGCCGCGAAGTGATGCGGATCCTGCTCACGGCCCCTGCCCCAAGCCGTCTGGCCCAGCCGGTCGGCCGGCTGATGCTGCAGGCCGGCATCGACCTGCTACCGCAGTGGGCCAGCGACCTGCTCGAAGTGCATCAAAGCCCCTTGCAACGACGGATGATCCGCCTGGGCGTGGACGGCACGGCACCGATCCTGCGCTGGGCCATGCGCGACGGTTCGGTGCACCGTGCGCGTCGGCGCATGGGCATCAGCTGAGAAGCAGAAAGAGGCACGAAAAGCCCTCGCCCGGGCAATTTTCGCGGCCGCTTCGGAACCGTTTTAACCTGCCATACTCCAAGCTCTCCCGTTAGACAGACGACGCCGCAAATGCTCAAAGGACTGAAACGCGCACTTGGCGCTTTGCTGGCCAGCCTGGCCCTGTACAGCCTGCTCGGCTTTTTGATTGTTCCCGGTGTCGCCCTGCGTATCGCCAACCAGCAGCTGGCACAGCACGCGACGGTGCCTGCGCTGCTGCAGCGCATCGAATTCAATCCGTTCAGCCTGGAGCTGACCCTCTGGGGGCTGCAGATTGGTGAGCCGGGCAAGGAGCAGGTCGGCTTCGAGCGCTTGTATGCCAACCTGCAGCTCGACAGCCTGTGGAGCGGCGCGCTGCACCTGGACCGTGTCGAGCTGGACAAACCGCGCACCGAGCTGCTGTTTGCCAAGGACGGTCGCCTCAACCTGACCCAGTTGTTCAAGCTGCCGGCCAGCGAGCCGGCCGCGGACACGCCCCCCAGCGACCCCTTTGCCCTGCGCATCGGCAGCATCAAGTTGGCCGAAGGCTACCTGCACTTCAAGGACCTGCGTCCCAGCGAGCCGATCGAATTTCTCTACGATTCGATGAACCTGGAGCTGAAGAACCTCAGCACCCTGCCCGACGACAACGCCGACATGACCCTGGTCGCCAATGGCCCGGACGGTGGGCGCATCGACTGGAGCGGCACCCTGAGCCTGGCGCCACTCGCCTCCCAAGGCACCCTGAAAATCACCGATGGCAAGATGAAGCTGTGGTGGCCCTACGTCCGCGACGCTGTACCGCTGGTGCTGGAAGACGGCGTGCTGAGCCTCGACACCCATTACACACTGAGCCTGGCCAAGCAAACCAAGCTGTTACTCGATAACACCTCGGTGCGCATTGCACCCTTTGCCATCAAAGCGCCGGATGGCCGCCTACTGGCGCGACTGGCCAGCCTTGCGCTCAGCGAGGCGTCCATCGATCTGGCCAAGCAGCGGGTGACGGTGGGCAAGGTCCGCAGCGAGAAGCTCGAAACCTGGGCGGCGCTGGAAAGCGACGGCCAGCTCGACTGGCAGAAGCTGTTCGCCACCCCGCCTCCCAAGGCGACCCCGCGGGAAAAGGCCGAGCCCGCCGCGGCCACGCCCAGCGCTGAGGAAAAGGCCGCAGCCGAACCCAGCAAGCCCTGGCAGGTGCTGCTCAAGGACGTGCAACTGCGCAACTATCGGGTGCACCTTGCCGACCGCAGCCAGAAGGAACCGGTCGCCCTGGACGTCGGGCCGCTCAACGTCGACCTGCAAGGCTTCGACAGCCTCAACCAGTCGCCCTTCACCCTCAAGCTCGACACCGGGGTCGGCAAGCAGGGCACGTTGCAGGCCGCGGGGCAAGTGAACCTGGCGCCGGTGACCGCCAAGCTCGATGTCAGCACCCGCGACATCGACCTGCGCGTGGCCCAGGCCTATATCAGCCCGTTCATTCGCCTGGAACTGCGCAGCGGCATGCTCTCAAGCGACCTCAAGGTCGATCTGTCGAACACCGAGCCGCTGGCGTTCAGCGTCGACGGCAAAGCCCAGATCAACCAGTTGCACACCCTGGACACCATCAAGGACCGCGACTTCGTCAAATGGCAGCGGCTCGACCTGGACGGCCTCGCCTACCGCCATGGCGATGCGCTGACGATCGCCAAGGTCAACCTGCTGCAACCCTATGCCCGCTTCATGATCAACGATGACCGCACCACCAACATCAATGATCTGCTGATTGCGCAAGCGGCCGATACGCCGGCCAAGCAATCGGCCGGACCAGCCAAGACGGGCGCCGACAAGCCCCTGGGCGTACGCATCGGTGAGATCAGCATCAACGACGGCTCGGCCAACTTTGCCGACTTCAGCCTGACCCCACACTTCGCTACCGCGGTCCAGCAGCTCAACGGCCAGATCGGCACCCTCGACAATCGCCAACCTGACCCTGCCACGGTGGATATCCAGGGCAAGGTCGACCGCTATGCGCCGGTGACCATCAAGGGCGCGCTGAACCCCTTCGACCCCATGGCGAGCCTGGACATCGCCACGCGCTTTCGCCGTGTGGAGTTGACCACGCTGACCCCCTACTCCGGCAAATTCGCCGGCTACCGTATCCGCAAGGGCCGGCTCGATCTCGACCTCCATTACCTGATCACCAAGGGCCAGCTCAAGGCCGAAAACAAGATGGTGGTGGAACAGCTGCAACTGGGCGAGAAAGTCGACAGCCCGGATGCGGTGGACCTGCCCATCCGCCTGGCCGTGGCCTTGCTCAAGGACACCGACGGCAAGATCTCCATCGAGCTACCGGTCTCGGGTGACCTGAACAATCCTGAGTTCAGTGTGATGCCGATCGTCTGGCAGACCTTGCGTAACCTGGTGCTGCGCGCGGCCCAGGCACCGTTCAAGTTCATCGGTGGCCTGGTCCGCGGGGGCGGTTCCCAGGACCTTGGCACCGTGGCCTTCGCCCCCGGTTCCAGCGAGCTGGGCAGCGATGCCCAGGGCGCACTGGATCAACTGGCCGCTGCGCTCAAGGAACGTCCTGCGCTGCGCCTGGAGATCGAAGGCACCAGCGCCCAGGCCAGCGATGGTCCCCTGATCGCGCAGCAGCGCCTGGAGCGCGAATACCAGAGCACCTGGTACAAGATTCTCCAGCGCCGTGGCGACAAGGTGCCGGCCAATGCTTCCCTGCTGCAGGTCGAGGAAGATGACAAACCTGCCATGCTCGAAGGGATCTACCGGACGCGTCTCAAGCAACAGCCGCCGACCGCGTGGGAACAGCTCAGCCGCGACGAGCGTACGGCCAAGCTTCATGAGGCGGTGATCGAGTCCTGGGCGCAGAGTGCGGCGCTACTGCGCCAGCTAGGCCAAGCGCGGGCCAGCAGCATCAAGGACTATCTGGTCGAAAAAGGGCAATTGGACGATGACCGGGTGTACTTCATCGACACCCGCCTCGGCCAGGCTGAAAGCGACGGCCGGGTCGTGTCGCAGATGCATCTGGATGCCGAGTGATGGGACGTTGAGCTAGAGAATTGAACTCAATCAGATTGAAAAAGCCCCCGGCCAATGCCGAGGGCTTTCTTTATGGGTGACCAATTCCATTTGGTCGTCGCATGAACCTAGAGGTTCTGCGAGAGGGAAACCTTATTCCGATTTCAGGCCAGCCGCAGAGACGTCTTTGACGCCTTTGATCTTCTTGGTGATGGAAATGGCCATCTCTTTCTGCGAATCGGTTACAGCAACGTCAGAGGACAGGGAAACCACGCCTTGGTTGGTTTCGACCTTGATGTCGCTGCCCGGAATGCCTTTCTCGGTCAGCAGGTCTGCTTTGACCTTAGTGGTGATCCAGGTGTCGGAGCCTTCCTGCTTTATATCGTTGTTAGCCAGCACCATCGACCCTTGGGTAGGCTGCGCAGCGAAAGCCGCGTTGGCCATGGTCAGGGTCAGGGCGGTAGCAGTAGCAGCAGCAATGGCGAACTTCTTCATACGAGACACTCCTGTTTTTCGATAAGGTCTGCGCCGTCAGTCCTGGCGTCAGAGGTGCAAGTACTGTTGCAGGGCTTGTGCCAGCTTTTGCAAAAACAAAAATAGCTTTTAAATCCACTAGTTAACAAAGTATGGCCAGTAGCCTTGTCGTGCAATTTGCAAGTACCCGCTGAATCCTGCATGCAAGATGCAAGTCCGCCAACGTTTTTACACGGGCATAAAAAAAGGACCCCTTGTGGGGGTCCTTTTTCACTGCTGCACGTCGCTTAGACGCCTGAGGCCTTAGCCGCGGCAACGTCCTTGATCGACAGCTTGATACGGCCGCGGTTGTCCACGTCCAGTACCAGTACTTCGACTTCCTGACCTTCCTTCAGGATGTCGGTGACCTTCTCTACACGCGCATCGCTGAGCATGGAGATGTGTACCAGACCGTCCTTGCCCGGCAGGATGTTGACGAAGGCGCCGAAGTCGACGATGCGCTCGACCTTGCCGACGTAGATCTTGCCGATCTCGGCTTCGGCAGTAATGCCCAGGACGCGCTGGCGTGCTGCCTCGGCCGCTTCCTTGGTTTCGCCAAAGATCTTGATCGAGCCGTCGTCTTCGATGTCGATCGAGGCCTTGGTCTCTTCGCAGATAGCGCGAATGGTAGCGCCGCCCTTGCCGATGACGTCACGGATCTTGTCGGTGTCGATCTTCATCGCGATCATGGTCGGCGCGTTGGCCGACAGCTCGGTACGCGACTGGGCAATGATCTGGTTCATCTGGCCGAGGATATTCAGGCGCGCTTCCAGGGCCTGGCCCAGGGCGATTTCCATGATCTCTTCGGTGATGCCCTTGATCTTGATGTCCATCTGCAGCGCGGTGACGCCCTTGGCGGTACCGGCTACCTTGAAGTCCATGTCGCCCAGGTGGTCTTCGTCACCGAGGATGTCGGTCAGGACGGCGAACTTCTCACCTTCCTTCACCAGACCCATGGCGATACCGGCTACGGGTGCCTTCATCGGTACACCGGCGTCCATCAGTGCCAGGGAAGCACCGCAGACCGAGGCCATGGAGCTGGAGCCGTTGGATTCGGTAATTTCCGAAACCACGCGGATGGTGTACGGGAACACGTCAGCGGCTGGCAGCATGGCCTGGACCGAACGACGGGCCAGACGGCCGTGGCCGATTTCGCGACGACCGGCACCGCCCATGCGGCCACACTCGCCCACCGAGAACGGCGGGAAGTTGTAGTGCAGCATGAAGGGGTCTTTCTTTTCGCCTTCGAGGGTGTCGAGCAGCTGTGCGTCACGGGCAGTACCCAGGGTCGCGACGACCAGGGCCTGGGTCTCGCCACGGGTGAACAGGGCCGAACCGTGGGTCTTGGGCAGCACGCCGACTTCGATGTTCAGCGGGCGAACAGTGCGGGTGTCGCGGCCGTCGATACGTGGCTTGCCGTTGACGATGTTCTCGCGCACGGTGCGGTATTCGATCTCGCCGAAGATCTCTTTCACTTCGCTAACGGTCGGCTGGCCTTCTTCACCGGAGAACTTGGCGATCGCCTGGTCGCGCAGCTCGCCCAGACGTGCGTAACGGTCAGCCTTGAGGGTGACGGTGTAGCCTTGGGATACGGCTTCGCCGAACTCGGCGCGGATGGCGTTGAGCAGTTCGGTGTTGGTCGCGGCAGGTTTCCAGTCCCAGGCCGGCTTGCCAGCCTCGGCAGCCAGTTCCTTGACGGCCTGGATGACGGTCTGGAATTCGTCGTGGGCAAACAGTACGGCGCCCAGCATCTGGTCTTCGGTCAGCTCCTTGGCTTCCGACTCGACCATCAGTACCGCGCTGTCGGTACCGGCCACGACCATGTCCAGGCTCGAGGCCTGCAGCTGCTCGTAGGTCGGGTTCAGCAGGTAGCCGGTGCTCTCGTGGAAGGCAACACGGGCAGCGCCGATCGGGCCGTCGAAAGGAATACCGGAGATAGCCAGGGCCGCCGAGGTACCGATCATCGCAGCGATGTCCGGATCGGTCTTCTTGCTGGTGGAAACCACGGTGCAGACAACCTGCACTTCATTCATGAACCCTTCGGGGAACAGCGGGCGGATCGGACGGTCGATCAGGCGCGAGGTCAGGGTTTCTTTCTCGGAAGGACGGCCTTCACGCTTGAAGAAACCACCAGGGATCTTGCCGGCGGCGTAGGTCTTTTCCTGGTAATGAACAGACAGCGGGAAGAAGCCTTTGCCTGGATCGGCTTGCTTGGCACCGACCACGGTCACCAGTACGGAGACATCGTTGTCGACGGTGACCAGCACGGCGCCGGACGCCTGACGAGCAATACGGCCCGTCTCGAGGGTTACGGTCGATTGACCGAACTGAAATTTCTTGATTACCGGGTTCACGGTTTCCTACCTTTTCAGTGGCTCTGTGGGGAACTGGTTCTTGCGAATTCTTGGGCAGAACGGGGATTCGGCCCCATTGACCGTCCAGATAAAACTAAAGGTTGGGAGCCTGCCCTGCCCTTGCGGTAAACCGCTCGGGAAAGACAGACAGCCAACCTTCTAGATACGCGCGGCGTGCTCACCAGCACGGGGGCCTGAGGCTCCGCCTGGTGACTGCAGCACGCCGTGCACACCACTGCCAGGCCGCTATTAGCGACGCAGACCCAGGCGACCGATCAGGGCGCTGTAACGGGTGGTGTCTTTACCCTTCAGGTAGTCCAGCAGCTTACGACGCTGGTTAACCATGCGGATCAGACCACGACGGGAGTGGTGGTCTTTGCCGTTGGCCTTGAAGTGGCCTTGCAGCTTGTTGATGTTGGCGGTCAGCAGGGCAACCTGCACTTCCGGGCTACCGGTATCGCCGGCTGCTTGCTGGTAATCGGCAACGATCTGGGCTTTTTCTTCAACGCTGAGGGCCATGTGGCTTCTCCTGATCAACGGATCCCGCGAACGGGCTCCAATAGGCCAGGGACTTCAATCCCTGTATTTATGAGAGAGGTGTGACCGTGCCTATTAACAGCCACCCTCGGATCCACCAGCCTAGGCCGAAGCCTGGGCTGACGGGTTCGATCATTCAGACCGAATCAGTCGACGCGGCGCAATACGCCCGTCTTCGCTCACTTCACCGATACCGATGAAGCGACCATTGTGATCTTGTACCCGGACCATGCCGAATTGCGGCGCGTCCGGCGCGCGCACCGGTTGGCCATGCAGCCAGTAGAACGCGCTGTGCTCGGAGAACTGCAACAGCGGCCAGTCTTGCAACCCGCTGTCGGAGGGCATCAGGAAGCGATCGATCGCTTCGTTGCCACCTTCGGCATGGGCCTGCTCCAGCGCTTCGAGGGTCACGGTCTGGGCCAGTTCGAAGGGGCCAGCCTGGGTCCGGCGCAGCTCGGCGACGTAGGCACCACAGCCCAGCGCCTCACCGATATCCTCCACCAACGTGCGGATATAGGTGCCTTTGCTGCAACCGACCGAAAGCCGTACACGGGTGCCTTCGCACTCGAGCAGCTCCAAGCGGTTAATAGTAACAGAACGCGCCTCGCGCTCCACTACCTCTCCTGCACGTGCCAGCTTGTACAGCGGCTGGCCGTCGCGCTTGAGGGCGGAGTACATCGGCGGTATCTGGCTGATCTGGCCACGAAAACGCGGCAGCAGCGCTTCGACATCGGCACGACCAACGGTCACCTCGCGGGTCTGCAGGACCTCGCCCTCGGCGTCGGCCGTGGTCGTGGTCTGACCCAGCTGCATGACCGTCTCGTAGCCTTTGTCGGAATCGAGCAGGTACTGGGAAAACTTGGTCGCCTCGCCGAAGCACAGCGGCAGAACGCCGGACGCCAAAGGGTCGAGACTGCCGGTGTGTCCGGCCTTCTCGGCGTTGAGCAGCCAGCGAACCTTCTGCAGGGCCGCGTTGGACGTGAAGCCCAGCGGCTTGTCGAGCAGGATGATGCCGCTGACGTTGCGGCGGATACGTTTGACCTGGGCCACCTGTTACTCCTTGGTGTCCGGCTCGTCGGCACCCTGGTGCTGGCGGTCTTCGGCCACCGCACGCTCGATCAGGGCCGACAGGTGGACGCCACGGCCGACGCTTTCGTCGAAGTGGAAGTGCAATTGCGGCACGCTGCGCAGCTGCATCGCGCGGCCCAGGTGCAGGCGCAGGAAGCTGGCGGCGCTGTTGAGCGCTTTCAGAGACTGCTTGACCGACTCGGCGTCGTCCTGCCCCATGACAGTGATGTAGACCTTGGCATGGCCCAGGTCACGACTGACGTCGACGGCGGTGATGGTCACCAGGCCGACGCGCGGGTCTTTGACTTCACGGCGGATCAGATCGGCCAGCTCGCGCTGCATCTGATCGCCAATACGTTGGGTACGGCTGTATTCTTTTGCCATTTTTGCTACCTGTAACTAAAGCGGCAAACGCCCGGCCAGGCTGATGCCTGACCGGGCGCTACCATCAGAGGCGTTGCCAGCCGCCTCGCGGCGGGGCTTCGCGGCTCCCATGCTCGTGGCTCAGAGGGTACGGGCCACTTGGACTTTCTCGAAGACTTCGATCTTGTCGCCGACCTTGACGTCGTTGTAGCTCTTGACGCCAATACCGCACTCCATGCCCGAACGGACTTCGGCGGCATCGTCCTTGAAGCGACGCAGCGATTCCAGCTCGCCTTCGAAGATGACCACGTCGTCGCGCAGTACACGGATCGGGCGGTTACGGTAGACCGTACCTTCCACGACCATGCAGCCGGCGATGGCGCCAAACTTCGGCGAACGGAACACGTCACGCACTTCGGCGATACCCAGGATGTTCTCGCGAACATCGCTGCCGAGCATGCCGGTCAGGGCCTTCTTGACGTCTTCGATGATGTCGTAGATCACGTTGTAGTAACGCAGATCCAGACCTTCCTGCTCGACGATCTTGCGCGCACCGGCATCGGCACGCACGTTGAAGCCGAACAGCACCGCGTTGGACGCCAGGGCCAGGTTGGCATCGCTCTCGGTGATACCACCGACACCGCCGCCCACCACGCGCACCTGCACCTCATCGTTGCCCAGGCCGCCGAGCGAACCCTGCAGCGCTTCGAGCGAACCACGCACATCGGTCTTGAGAACGATGTTGAGGGTCTTCTTCTCTTCCTGACCCATGGTCTCGAAGATGTTTTCCAGCTTGCCAGCGTGAGCACGGGCCAGCTTGACTTCGCGGAACTTGCCTTGACGGAACAGGGCGACTTCACGCGCCTTCTTCTCATCGACAACCACGCTCAGCTCGTCGCCAGCGTCCGGGGTACCGTCCAGGCCGAGGATTTCGACCGGAATCGACGGGCCGGCTTCCTTAACAGGCTTGCCGTTCTCGTCGAGCATGGCACGTACGCGGCCATAGTTGGAACCGCACAGGACCATGTCGCCCTGGCGCAGCGTACCGTCCTGAACCAGGATGGTGGCCACCGGGCCACGGCCCTTGTCCAGGCGCGATTCGACCACGACACCGCGACCAGGCGCGGACGGGGTGGCCTTGAGCTCGAGAATCTCGGCCTGCAGCAGGACGGCTTCAAGCAGTTCGTCGACACCGGTACCCATCTTGGCCGAAACCTTGACGAACGGGGTATCGCCGCCCCACTCCTCGGAGGTCACGCCTTCGACGGACAGCTCGTTGCGGATGCGGTCCAGGTCAGCGCCCGGCTTGTCGATCTTGTTCACCGCGACCACCAGCGGAACGCCAGCTGCCTTGGCATGCTGTACGGCCTCACGGGTCTGCGGCATCACGCCGTCGTCAGCCGCCACCACCAGGATGACGATGTCGGTGGCCTTGGCACCACGGGCACGCATCTGGGTGAAAGCAGCGTGGCCCGGGGTGTCGAGGAAGGTCACCATGCCACGGTCGGTTTCGACGTGGTAGGCACCGATGTGCTGGGTAATGCCACCGGCCTCGCCTGCGGCTACCTTGGCACGACGGATGTAGTCGAGCAGCGAGGTCTTGCCGTGGTCAACGTGGCCCATGACGGTCACGACCGGCGCACGACCTTCGGTCTCGCCTTCGAACTTCAGCGATTCGGCCAGGGAATCTTCCAGGGCGTTGTCGCTGACCAGGCTCACCTTGTGGCCCAGTTCTTCGGCGATCAGCTGCGCGGTTTCCTGGTCGAGCACCTGGTTGATGGTGACCGGAGTGCCCAGCTTGAACATGAACTTGACGACTTCAGCGCCCTTGACCGACATCTGCTGTGCCAGCTCGGAAACGGTGATGGTCTCGCCGATGGTCACGTCACGGATGACTGGACCGGTCGGGTTCTGGAAGCCATGCTGGTTGCGCTTCTTCATCTTGCCCTTGCCACGACCGCCGCGACGGAAGCCATCGCTTTCCTCGTCGGTGGTGCGTGGAGCGGCACGTGGAGTAGGCGCCTTTTCCTTTTCCTTGACCTTGACCGAAACGCGCGGCGCTTCGTTGCGACGCTCGCCACGACGATCTTCGTCGCGGACACGGTCAGGGCGGCGGGGTGGCTCGTCTTTCTTGCGCTCGGCCACCGGCGCGGCAGCGTCTACCGGCGCCGCAGCAACAGGTGCCGGGGTGGCGGCCGGAGCTGGCGCTGCTGCCGGGGCGGCAGCCGCAGGTGCCGAACCGCCCGCGTCACGACGCGCTTGCTCTTCGATGCGCTGGCGCGATTCGGTGTTGGCCTTTTCGCGTGCGGCATTCTCAGCCGCGCGGCGCTCTTCAAGCTCGCGCTGTTGCTCAGCCTGGATCTCTTCCTGGCTGCGCTGCACGAATACTTTCTTCTTGCGTACTTCTACGCTGATGCTCTTGCTACCGGCGACACGCAGGGTGCTGGTGGTCTTGCGCTGCAAGGTAATCTTGCGCGGTTCTTCCACTTTTGCCTTGTGGCTGCTTTTCAGATGCGCCAGCAAAGCCTGCTTTTCATTGTCGGTCACTACCTGACCGGCGTCGGTGTGCGGCAGACCTGCCTCACGCATCTGCTGCAGCAGGCGCTCAACCGGTGCTTCGACCTCTTGGGCCAGTTCTTTCACCGTGACTTGCGTCATGCACTTCTCTCCTCAGGCCGCGCCTAATTACTCGAACCAGTGGGCTCGGGCGGCCATGATCAACTTGCCGGCACGCTCTTGGTCGATGCCGTCGATGTCGAGCAGGTCGTCAATCGACTGCTCGGCCAGGTCTTCGCGGGTAACCACGCCGCGCACCGCCAGTTCCGCCGCCAGGTCCTTGTCCATGCCCTCAAGTGAGAGCAGGTCTTCGGCCGGATGGGCGTCTGCCAGTTTTTCCTCGGTAGCGATGGCTTTGGTCAACAGGCGGTCCTTGGCACGAGCACGTAGCTCATTGACGATGTCCTCGTCGAAGCCATCGATGTTGAGCATTTCTTCCAACGGTACGTAGGCAATTTCTTCCAGGCTGGTGAAGCCTTCGTCGACCAGAACCTGGGCCAGTTCTTCGTCGACTTCCAGCTCATCGATGAAGTTGCGCAGGATGTCACCAGTCTCCGCCTGTTGTTTGGCCTGGATGTCCTTCTCGGTCATTACGTTCAGGGTCCAGCCGGTAAGCTGGCTTGCCAGGCGAACGTTCTGACCACCACGACCGATAGCCTGGGCGAGGTTGTCCTCGGCCACAGCGATGTCCATGGCGTGGGCATCCTCGTCAACGATGATCGCCGCGACTTCGGCCGGCGACATGGCGTTGATGACAAACTGCGCAGGGTTCTCGTCCCACAGGACGATGTCCACGCGCTCACCACCCAGCTCGCCGGATACGGCCTGGACACGCGAGCCGCGCATGCCAATGCAGGCACCTTGCGGGTCGATACGCTTGTCCTTGGAGCGGACGGCGATCTTGGCACGCGACCCTGGATCACGGGACGCAGCCATGACTTCAATCAGGCCTTCGGCGATTTCCGGCACTTCGATGCGGAACAGTTCGATCAGCATCTGTGGCGCGGTACGCGACAGGATCAGCTGCGGACCGCGGTTCTCGGTGCGGATTTCCTTGAGCAGTGCACGCAATCGCACGCCGACCCGGAAGGTCTCGCGGGCAATGATGTCTTCGCGTGCCAGCAGGGCCTCGGCATTGTTGCCCAGGTCGACGATGACGTTGTCGCGGGTAACCTTCTTGACGGTACCGGAGATGATCTCGCCAACACGTTCACGGTAGGCGTCGACCACCTGGGCGCGCTCGGCCTCGCGGACCTTCTGCACGATAACCTGCTTGGCGGTCTGGGCAGCGATACGACCGAACTCGATGGACTCGATCTTCTCTTCGATCACGTCACCGACCTTGGCTTCTGGATAAGTCTCCAGAATCTTGCTCGGCCACGTTTCGATCGCCGGATCGTCCAGATCGTCTTCCTCGACGACGGTCCAGCGACGGAAGGTTTCGTAATTGCCGGTGTGGCGGTTGATCTCGACACGCAGGTCGACTTCGTCTTCAAAACGTTTCTTGGTTGCAGTGGCCAGGGCCACTTCCAGCGCTTCGAAAATGACGCCGGGCGGTACACCCTTTTCGTTGGATACCGATTCAACAACCAGCAGTACTTCTTTGCTCATCGTACGCCTCGCCTTGCGCAAGCCATTGGCCCCGGCTCATCCGCCGGGCCCGGCACGTCTCAGTCAAAACTGGGAATAATATTGGCCTTGTCGATCGAGTCGATCGGCAACAGGAACTCGTGAGTGTCCACTTGGACCACGATATCCTGCTCCTCCACGCCGCGGAGAAGGCCCTGAAAGTTACGACGACCTTCGAAGGGCGTACGCAGCTTGATCTTCACTTGTTGGCCGGCATGTGAAGCAAACTGTTCGAGCGTGAACAGCGGGCGATCCATGCCAGGAGAGGACACCTCGAGGGTGTATTCGGAGCTGATAGGGTCTTCGACATCGAGAATACCGCTGACCTGGCGACTGACTGCTTCGCAGTCCTCAACCAGGATCCCGCCTTCCTTGTCGATATAGATACGCAACACCGAATGTTTGCCCTGGGAGATGTATTCGATCCCCCAGCATTGATAGCCCAGCCCCTCGACCACCGGGGCCAACAAGGCCTGCAACTGTTCTAGCTTGCTCGACACCTGAACCCCCTCGTGCATGCTGTGCAAATAAAAAATGGGCGAAGCGCCCATCCCTGAAACGCCGCTGAATACCGGCGCTGAGAACTGATCAACTAGCAAAAAGCCCCTGAAAAGGGGCTCCGCTAAAACTGGTTGCGGGGGCTGGATTTGAACCAACGACCTTCGGGTTATGAGCCCGACGAGCTACCAGACTGCTCCACCCCGCGTCAACGCTGGGGTGAAAGTATAAGACCGACCCGCGAAGGGGTCAATCTAACCTCCACCTGCAAGAAAGCCCGCTAAAGCGGGCTCTCATGCTTTAATTGGTACCGAGAAGGGGACTCGAACCCCTACACCCTATGGGCACAACCACCTCAAGGTTGCGTGTCTACCAATTCCACCACCTCGGCAATATTACATCTTGAAACCCGTTACTTCTGCTCTGGAGCTGCTGGAGGAGGTACATCACCTGAGGAGGTGGTTTCGCTCTTCTGCTCCTGGAGCACCGGTACATCATCATTTACTGCCGGCTTTTGCTCTTTAACTTCCAGTACTGCTGGATCTGGCAAACCAGCTTGAGTCAGCTGATGAGCTTTCTCTTTAGCATAGTATCCTAACCCAAGAGCAGTTAAGAAGAAAGAGGCAGCCAGTATAGCAGTAAACTTACTCAGGAAGGTAGCAGAACCTTGGCTTCCGAACACAGTATTTGAAGCACCTGCGCCGAAAGATGCACCTGCTTCCGCACCTTTACCCTGTTGCAGCAACACCAGCACAATCACACCGAGTGCGCCCAACAGATGAAGAACAACTACGACTGTTTCCAGCATGGTTCAGTTTCCTGCGGCGCGACAAATTGCACCGAATTCGTCTGCGTTCAGGGACGCTCCACCAATGAGCCCCCCATCGATATCCGGCATGCCGAACAGCTCGACCGCATTGGCCGCCTTCACGCTGCCGCCGTATAAAAGCTGCACATTAGCCGCAACTTCAGCATTCTTTGCCGCCAGCTGGGCCCGGATGGCAGCGTGCACATCCTGAGCCTGCTGTGGCGTGGCCGTGAGGCCAGTACCGATGGCCCATACAGGCTCATAGGCGATTACCGCATTGGCAAAGGCTTCAACACCGAAAGCCTCGATGATGCTGCTCAACTGACGCCCGACAACATCGAGCGTCTTGCCAGCCTCGCGCTCCTCAAGGGTTTCCCCTACACAGAGCACCGGCTTCAAACCACTTGCCTGGGCGGCTGCAAACTTGCGATTGAGCACTTCGTCCGTTTCGCCAATGATCTGGCGACGCTCCGAGTGACCAATCAGGACCAGCCTGCAACCCGCTTCAGCCAGCTGGCTCGGCGCAACTTCGCCGGTCAGCGCGCCCTGCTCGGGCTGTACAGCAGAATTCTGGGCACCTACGGTAATCCCTTTGCCCTGCAGGTCATCAATGACTTGATTGATGAACAACGCAGGAGGAAAAACCGCAACCTCTACACCGCTCGGTAGGGCAAGATCTCTCAAGCCCTGGGTCAGCTCAGCGACGCTGGCGCGGGTACCGTGCATCTTCCAGTTACCAGCTACCATGGTGCGACGCATGCTTTACCTCGTCGGTCAAAGTGGGCGCAGATCTTACCCAACCCGAACAGCGCTGGCAAGCGTATTCAAACGCAAACTTCAGCAACCAGCTTTGCCAGGGCCTCGGCATGGCCGCGAACCTGGTTTTCGTCGTCACCCTCGACCATGACGCGTACCAGCGGCTCGGTGCCGGACTTGCGCAGCAGCACCCGTCCGCGGCCCGCCATCGCCTCGGTGACAGCAGCGCTGGCGTCCTTGACCGATGGATGCTCCAGCGGGTCGACCTTGCTGGCGCCGTAGCGCACGTTGATCAGCACCTGCGGGCATTTGCGCAATGCCTGACGAGCTTGCGCCAGGGTTTCGCCGCGACGCTTGAGTGCCATCAGCACCTGCAGCGCGGCGATGATCGCGTCGCCCGTGGTGGTGTGATTGCAGCACACCACGTGCCCGGAATTCTCGCCGCCGAGCTGCCAGTTGCGCTCGAGCAGTTCGGCCATGACGTAGCGGTCGCCGACCTTGGCCCGAACGAACGGGATATCCAGCTCCTTGAGCGCCAGCTCCAGCCCCAGGTTGCTCATCAACGTCCCGACGACACCACCCTGCAACTTGTTGCGCTCATGCAGGTCGCGGCCGATGATGAACAGCAGTTCGTCGCCATCGACGATCGTCCCGGTGTGGTCGACCATCAGCACCCGGTCGCCATCTCCGTCGAACGCGATGCCAAGGTCGGCATGACCGACCAGCACCGCCGCTTGCAGCGATTCGATGTGGGTCGACCCGCAGCCTTCGTTGATGTTCAAGCCATCGGGCTGGGCATGCAGCACGGTCACGTCGGCGCCCAGCTCGCGGAACACGCTTGGCGCCACCTTGTAGGTCGCCCCATGGGCACAGTCGATGACCAGCTTCAGGCCAGCGAAATCGGTGCTGCTGGGCACGCTGCTCTTGCAGAACTCGATGTAGCGCCCGGCGGCATCATTGATGCGCGAGACCTTGCCCAGCTTGCTCGATTCGACCACCTGCATCGGCTGGTCGAGCAACTCCTCGATCATCATTTCGATTTCGTCAGGCAGCTTGGTGCCCTGCCCCGAGAAGAACTTGATGCCGTTGTCATCGTGAGGGTTGTGCGATGCACTGATGACGATCCCCGCCTCGGCGTGGAAAGTCCGCGTCAGGTAGGCGATCGCAGGCGTGGGCATCGGCCCCAGGAGCATGACATCCGCACCCGCGGCGGACAGGCCGGCCTCGAGGGCGGATTCGAACATGTAGCCGGAGATACGCGTGTCCTTGCCCACCAGCACGCGGCAGGCGCCCTGCTTGCGGAAGGCCATGCCTGCCGCCCACCCGAGCTTCAGCATGAAGTCCGGGGTAATGGGAAATTCGCCGACGCGGCCGCGGATACCATCGGTACCAAAATATTTTCTGCTCATAGGGACTCCAATCTCTTTTTTATTCGGCGTCTTGCACCGCAGCGATCATGCGCACTACATCAACGGTTTCGGCCACATCGTGCACGCGCAGAATGCTCGCGCCCTTGGTCATGGCCAATGCCGCCAGCGCCAGGCTGCCGTAAAGCCGCTCTTCGACCGGACGATCCAGCGTCAGGCCGATCATGCTCTTGCGCGAGACGCCCACCAATAGCGGGCGCCCCAGGCGATAGAGTGCTTCCATGTGCTTGAACAGGCTCAGGTTGTGCGCCAGTGTCTTGGCAAACCCGAAGCCGGGATCAAGGATGATCCGTTGCGCGTCGATACCGGCCGCCGCACAGGCAGCCATACGTTCTTCAAGATAGCGCGTGACATCGGATGTCACATCTTCGTAGTGAGGATTGTCCTGCATGTTGCCTGGCTCGCCCCGCATGTGCATCAGGCAAACCGGAAGCCCCGTGGCCGCGGCAGCATCCAGGGCGCCGTCACGCTCCAGCGCGCGCACGTCGTTGATCAGCCCGGCACCCAGGCGCGCGGCTTCACGCATGACCGCAGGGGTCGAGGTATCGACAGAGATGATGACGTCCAGGCTGGCATTGATGGCCTCGACGATGGGCGCCACCCGCTCCAGCTCCTCGAGCGGGGAAACCACACGCGCCCCCGGCCGGGTGGACTCGCCACCGACATCGATCAACGTCGCACCGGCAGCCACCATCGCCTCGGCATGACGCAGGGCCACATCGCGCTGGTTGAACCTGCCGCCGTCGGAAAAGGAATCAGGGGTGATATTGAGGATACCCATGACATGGGTACGTGACAAATCAAGAACCCGGTTGCCGCAAGGCAACCGGGTCGGGTACTGCTGTGAGCTCATAAGTGCCCTTAGAGTTGAGCCGCTGGGCCGCCGATAGGCGTCTCCGGACGATCACCTTGCGCGGCCGGCGTGCCGGATGCGGAGTCGCCGTCCCAGTCACGTGGCTCGCGGGGTGTACGGCCCGACATGATATCCTCGATCTGGTCGGCGTCGATGGTTTCGTACTTCATCAGCGCGTCGGCCATGGCGTCGAGCTTGTCGCGATTGTCGGTCAGGATCTGCTTGGCCGTGGCATAGCACTGGTCGATGATGCTGCGCACTTCCACGTCGATCATCTTGGCAGTCTCGCCCGAGACGCTGGCGTGCTGGCTGCCAGCGCTACGACCGAGGAATACCTCGCCCTCTTCCTCGGCATACATCAGCGGGCCGAGTTTCTCGGACAGCCCCCACTTGGTCACCATGTTGCGAGCGATCTGGCTGGCACGCATGATGTCGTTGGATGCGCCGGTGGTGACGCCATCGAAGCCCAGGGTCATTTCCTCGGCAATACGGCCGCCGTACAGCGAGCAGATCTGGCTGATCAAGGCGCGCTTGGACAGGCTGTAGCGATCCTCCTCAGGGAGGAACATGGTCACGCCCAGGGCACGGCCACGCGGGATGATCGACACTTTGTAGACCGGGTCGTGCTCGGGCACGATGCGTCCGACAATGGCATGACCGGCTTCGTGATAGGCGGTGTTCTGCTTCTCTTTCTCGGACATGACCATGGTCTTGCGCTCGGCGCCCATCATGATCTTGTCCTTGGCCAGCTCGAACTCTTTCATCTCGACCAGGCGCTTGCCACCGCGGGCGGCGAACAGCGACGCCTCGTTGACCAGGTTGGCCAGGTCCGCACCGGAGAAGCCAGGCGTACCACGGGCGATGACGCCAGCATTGACGTTGTCGCCAATCGGCACCTTGCGCATGTGCACCTTGAGGATCTGCTCGCGACCACGGATGTCGGGCAGGCCGACCACCACCTGGCGATCGAAGCGGCCCGGACGCAGCAGGGCCGGGTCGAGTACGTCAGGACGGTTGGTCGCGGCGATGACGATGATGCCATCGTTCATTTCGAAGCCATCCATCTCCACCAGCAACTGGTTGAGGGTCTGCTCGCGCTCGTCGTGACCGCCGCCCATGCCGGCGCCACGATGACGACCGACGGCATCGATCTCGTCGATGAAGATGATGCACGGCGCGTGCTTCTTCGCCTGCTCGAACATGTCACGGACACGGCTGGCGCCAACGCCGACGAACATCTCGACGAAATCGGAACCGGAAATGGTGAAGAACGGCACCTTCGCTTCACCCGCGATAGCCTTGGCCAGCAGGGTCTTACCGGTACCGGGCGGGCCAACCATCAGCACGCCGCGCGGAATACGACCACCCAGGCGCTGGAACTTGCCCGGGTCGCGCAGGAACTCGACCAGCTCGCCGACTTCTTCCTTGGCTTCGTCGCAACCGGCAACGTCGGCCAGGGTCGTCTTGACCTGATCTTCGGATAGCAGGCGCGCCTTGCTCTTGCCGAAGCTCATCGGCCCGCCCTTGCCGCCCGCACCGCCCTGCATCTGGCGCATGAAGAACATGAACACGGCGATGATCACCAGGATCGGGAAGCTGGCGACCAGCAACTGAGTCCAGATGCTCTGCTGCTCGGGCTGCTTGCCTTCGATGACCACGTTGTTGTCGACCAGGTCGCCGATCAGGCCGTTATCGGTAATGGCCGGACGAATGGTCTTGAAGGAATCGCCATCGGAGCGCTTGCCAGTGATGACGTAGCCGTCGACCGCCACCCGCTCGACCTTACCTTCCTTGACCTGCTGAATGAAGTCGGAATAGTTGAGGGTCTGCGGCTCGTTCGGGCTGGAGAAGTTGTTCATCACCGTCACGAGGACGGCCGCGATGATCAACCACAGGATCAAGTTCTTTGCCATGTCGTTCAATTAGCTACCCTCTGAGGTCGGCGCACGACGCAACCGTGCCTCGCATGATATTCACCGGCCTAACTTACTACATTACCTACGCATCCGCAGGCACCGTCTGTAACCCTTTGTGAAACTAGACTACACGATGTTCAGCCAGGCCAGGCAGGACTCCCGATTGGAAAAAACTATCGAGGACCCTCTATAGTCGTCGCTCTACTACCCTACTCGCCGCGAAATCCCCTCGCCAGCAGATATTGCTCGCGGGAGCGGTCACGCGACGAATCAGGCTTGAGCATTTGCACCTTGTCGAACTTCTGGCGAGCGTCCTTGAGGTAAACATCGAACCCTTCGCCCTGGAATATCTTGATCAAAAAATCACCACCCGGCTTGAGTACCCGAGTCGCAAGATCGAGTGCCAGCTCGCACAGGAACATGGCCTTGGGAATGTCCACCGCGGGCGTCCCACTCATATTGGGGGCCATATCGGAAATCACAAGGTCCACATGCGTATTGCCTACCGCCTCGAGGATCTGCGCGAGCACTTCGTCCTGGGTAAAGTCGCCCTGGATGAAGTTGACGTCCGGGATGCTGTCCATCTCCAGGATATCCGAAGCGATCAAGCGACCTTGGCCACCGATCAGGCGACTGGTCACCTGTGACCACCCACCGGGCGCCGCTCCGAGGTCGACCACGCTCATGCCAGGGCGAATGATCCGGTACTTCTCCTGGATTTCCAGCAGTTTGTAGCTCGCGCGCGAGCGATAACCATCCTTTTGCGCCTTCTTGACGTAAGGATCGTTGAAGTGTTCTTTCAGCCAACCAAGGCTTGTCTTGGAACGCGCCATTGGGCACCTCGATGATTAGGGATCGCGATTGACTGGGCGGAGCCACGAGCCCTCGGGTAAAATAGCCGCCAATTTTACAGAATCAGACGAAAAGGGTCAGATTATGCCGCTCAATAACGAGCAGAAGAAACAATACAAGTCCATTGGTCATGACCTGAAACCGGTCTTGATCGTAGCCGGCAATGGATTGACCGAGGGCGTCGCCGCCGAACTCGAACGCGCCTTGGCCGACCACGAACTGATCAAGGTCGAGATTCGCTCCGAAGATCGCGAAGAACGCGCCGCCGTCATCGCCGCCCTGTGCAAGGCCGGTCGCGCCGAGCTGGTGCAGACCATCGGCAAGAAAGCCCTGATCTACCGCAAGAATCCACAGCCGAACAAGCAACTGTCCAACATCCACCGCTACAAGTGATAGCAGATCCGGTCAGCGGCGCACACGCGCCCTGACCGGCACCGGCTGGGCCACCAGCACGATACCGCTGAAGCCCAGCACCATGAAGCAGAACATCTGCCAACGCTCGCCCACGGAGATTCCGTAGCGCAGCGTGTAATAGCTGACGCAGGCGGCAAAGCCCAGCAACAGCATCTGCCCGCGAAATTGCCGCCACCAGGCCGCCAGGCCTTCCACCCTCGCCAGCACCGCCAGCTGGGTCATCAGTCCGAGCAATGCCACGCCGATCAACCAGCGGTCGATCTGCGCAGCCACGTCCTGCACCAACAACGGCGCAAGCCCACTCACCTTGAGCGCCGGCACCAGCCCCACATGGAACACCCACAAGCCGCCGACCCAGAAGACTTGGGCCAGCTGCCAGAGGATCCCTTCGAGGGAAGGCGCCCGCAGGCGCCGGTCAGATGTGCTTGACTTCGACAATCTCGTACTCGACCGTGCCGCTTGGCGTCTTGATCACCACGGTATCACCTTCTTCCTTGCCAATGATGGCGCGGGCGATAGGCGCACCGACCGAGAGCTTGCCCTGCTTGACGTCAGCTTCGTCCTCACCAACGATCTGGTAGGTGACCTGGTCGCCAGTCTCGGTGTTTTCCAGGTCCACGGTAGTGCCGAAGATCACCTTGCCGGTGTGGGCGATGGTGGTCACGTCGATCACTACCGAGTTCTGCAAACGGCCCTCGATGTCGCGAATACGTGCCTCGACCATGCCCTGCTCCTCACGGGCGGCATGGTATTCGGCGTTTTCCTTGAGATCGCCCAGCTCGCGAGCCTCACCGATCGCCTGGCTCAGGCGTGGACGCTCGGTCTTGCTCAGGAAAAGGTGCTCTTGCTCCAGGGCGCGAGCGCCCTGGACGGTCATCGGGTATTTGGTAATGCTCATGCTTTGAGTCCTGCATGCAGATCCTGCAAGCGACGAACGGTTTTTTCAGGACCGAATTTCAGCGCTTCGCAGATGGCTTCACCGGCCGCAATGGTGGTCGTGCAGTAGATCTTGTGCTGCAGCGCATTGCGACGAATCGAGTAGGAATCGGCGATCGACTGGCGGCCTTCGGTGGTGTTGATGATCAGCGACACTTCGTCGTTCTTGATCATGTCGACCACGTGCGGACGACCCTCGGTCACCTTGTTCACACGGCGCACTTTCAGGCCAGCCGCCTCGATGACCTTGGCGGTACCGACGGTAGCGACCACTTCGAAGCCCAGGGCGATCAGGTCGCGGGCAACGCCAGCCACTTGTGGCTTGTCGTCGTCACGCACGCTGATGAACGCAGTACCCCCCGTCGGCAGCACTTCGCTGGCACCCATCTGGGCCTTGGCGAAGGCTTCACCGAAGCTGTCGCCGACACCCATGACTTCACCGGTGGATTTCATCTCAGGGCCGAGGATCGGGTCAACCCCTGGGAACTTGGCGAACGGGAAGACGGCTTCCTTGACGCTGTAGAAGTTCGGGATGATTTCCTGGGTGAAACCGATTTCCTTCAGCGTCTTACCGGCCATGACACGGGCGGCAATCATCGCCAGGGAAGTGCCGATGCACTTGGAGACGAAGGGTACGGTACGCGAGGCGCGCGGGTTGACTTCGATCACGTAGATCTTGTCGCCCTGCAGGGCCAGCTGCACGTTCATCAGGCCGACCACGCCCAGCTCCAGGGCCATCTTGCGCACCTGGTCACGGACTTCGTCCTGCACATGGGCTGGCAGCGAGTACGGTGGCAGCGAGCAGGCCGAGTCACCGGAGTGCACGCCGGCCTGTTCGATGTGCTGCATGATCGCGCCGATGACCACGTCGGTGCCGTCGCAGACCGCATCCACGTCCATCTCGATGGCGCAGTTGAGGAAGTGGTCGAGCAGCACCGGGCTGTCGTTCGACACTTGCACCGCCTCGCGCAGGTAGCGCTTGAGCTCGTCCAGCTCGTAGACGATCTCCATCGCACGGCCGCCCAGCACGTAGGACGGGCGCACCACCAACGGGTAGCCGATCTGGCCAGCGGCGCGGATCGCCTCGTCTTCGCTGCGCACGGTAGCGTTTGGTGGCTGCAGCAGGTTCAGGCGCTGGACCATCTGCTGGAAGCGCTCGCGGTCTTCGGCGCGGTCGATGGCGTCAGGGCTGGTGCCGATGATCGGTACGCCGGCCTCTTCCAGGGCGCGCGCCAGTTTCAGCGGGGTCTGGCCGCCGTAGTGGACGATCACGCCTTTTGGCTTCTCGACACGCACCACTTCCAGCACGTCCTCGAGCGTCAGCGGCTCGAAGTACAGGCGGTCGGAGGTGTCGTAGTCGGTGGAGACGGTCTCCGGGTTGCAGTTGACCATGATGGTCTCGTAACCGTCTTCCCGCAGCGCGAGGGCCGCGTGCACGCAGCAGTAATCGAACTCGATACCCTGGCCGATACGGTTCGGGCCACCGCCCAGGATCATGATCTTGTCGCGGTTCGACGGGTTGGCCTCGCATTCTTCCTCATAGGTCGAATACAGGTAGGCGGTGTCGGTGGCGAACTCGGCGGCGCAGGTGTCGACGCGCTTGTAGACCGGGAAGATCTCCAGCTTGTGACGGTGGCGACGCAGGGTCTTGTCGGTGATGCCGAGCAGCTTGGCCAGGCGCTGGTCCGAGAAGCCCTTGCGCTTGAGGCGCAGCATCAGCCCCTTGTCGATGGCGGTCAGGGCCAGGGTCTTGACCTTCTCTTCATCCTTGATCAGGTCTTCGATCTGCACCAGGAACCAATGGTCGATGCTGGTCAGGGCGAAGATTTCATCACGGGTCATGCCGGCACGGAAGGCATCGGCCACATACCAGATGCGCTCGGCGCCGGGGACGGTCAGCTCGCGCTTGAGGATGCTCGGGGTTTCCGGGTTGGCCAGGTCGACTTTCGGGTCGAGGCCGCAAACACCCACTTCCAGGCCACGCAGGGCTTTTTGCAGGGACTCCTGGAAGGTACGGCCGATGGCCATGACTTCACCCACGGATTTCATCTGGGTGGTCAGGCGGGCATCGGCTTTCGGGAATTTCTCGAAGGCGAAGCGCGGCAGCTTGGTGACGACGTAGTCGATCGACGGCTCGAAGGACGCCGGGGTGCGGCCACCGGTGATGTCGTTCTGCAGTTCGTCGAGGGTATAGCCGACGGCCAGCTTGGCGGCGATCTTGGCGATCGGGAAGCCGGTCGCCTTCGAAGCCAGGGCGGAGGAACGCGAAACGCGCGGGTTCATCTCGATCACGACCATGCGGCCGGTGTCCGGGCAGATACCGAACTGCACGTTCGAACCGCCGGTCTCGACACCGATCTCACGCAGCACCGCCAGGGAGGCGTTGCGCATGATCTGGTATTCCTTGTCGGTCAGGGTCTGGGCCGGCGCGACGGTGATGGAGTCACCGGTGTGCACGCCCATCGGATCGAAGTTCTCGATCGAGCAGACGATGATGCAGTTGTCCTTTTTGTCGCGGACCACTTCCATCTCGTACTCTTTCCAGCCGATCAGCGATTCGTCGATCAGCAGTTCCTTGGTCGGCGACAGGTCCAGACCGCGAGCACAGATCTCTTCGAACTCTTCACGGTTGTAGGCGATACCGCCGCCGGTGCCGCCCATGGTGAAGGACGGACGGATGATGCACGGGAAGCCCAGGCGCTCGAGCACCGCGTTGGCCTCGTCCATGCTGTGGGCGATACCGGAGCGCGGGCACTCCAGGCCGATGGCCTTCATCGCCTTGTCGAAGCGCGAACGGTCTTCGGCCTTGTCGATGGTGTCGGCGTTGGCGCCGATCATTTCCACGCCGAACTTCTCCAGAACGCCGTGGTGCTCCAGGTCCAGGGCGCAGTTCAGCGCGGTCTGGCCGCCCATGGTCGGCAGCAGCGCGTCAGGGCGCTCCTTCTCGATGATCTTGGCCACCGTCTGCCACTTGATCGGCTCGATGTAGGTGGCGTCGGCCATCGACGGGTCGGTCATGATGGTGGCCGGGTTGGAGTTCACCAGGATGACGCGGAAACCTTCCTCGCGCAGGGCCTTGCAGGCCTGGGCGCCGGAGTAGTCGAATTCGCAGGCCTGGCCGATCACGATCGGGCCAGCGCCGAGAATCAGGATGCTTTTGATGTCTGTACGTTTTGGCATGGGTTGTCACTCAAATCCGCAGGTCAGTCGGCAAGCCGCTTTGAACATTCTTGGTCAGGCGCGTCCGGACGCGGGCGATGCCGGTCCGGGGCCGTGTCGCAGGATGCTCAGCGGCGCTTGGCCATGGCATCGATGAAACGATCGAACAGAGGCGCGACATCGGTCGGGCCTGGGCTTGCTTCAGGGTGGCCCTGGAAGCTGAACGCGCTCTTGTCGGTGCGCTCGATGCCCTGCAGGGTACCGTCGAACAGCGACTTGTGGATGGCGCGGACGTTGCCCGGCAGGGTGGCTTCGTCAACGGCGAAACCGTGGTTCTGGCTGGTGATCATGACGACACCGCTGTCCAGGTCCTGGACCGGGTGGTTGGCACCGTGGTGGCCGTGGCCCATCTTGACGGTCTTGGCGCCGGAGGCCAGGGCCAGCAGCTGGTGGCCGAGGCAGATGCCGAACACCGGGATCTCGGTCTCGAGGACGTCCTTGATCGCCTTGATCGCGTAGTCGCACGGCTCGGGATCGCCAGGACCGTTGGACAGGAACACGCCATCAGGGTTGAGCGCCAGGACTTCGCTGGCCGGGGTCTGGGCAGGCACCACGGTCAGGCGGCAGCCGCGGGCGACCAGCATGCGCAGGATGTTCAGCTTGACGCCGTAGTCGTAGGCGACCACGTGGTACGGCAGGTCGGTCGCTTCCAGGGTCGGGTGGCTGTCGGTCGGCAGGCTCCACACGCTGGAACGCCACTCGTAGCGCTCCTTGGTGCTGACTTCCTTGGCCAGGTCCATGCCCTTGAGGCCCGGGAAACTGCGCGCCGCGGCAATGGCCGCCTCTTCGCTGATGTCGTCGCCGGCCAGGATGCAGCCGTTCTGCGCGCCCTTCTCGCGCAGGATGCGGGTCAGGCGGCGGGTGTCGATCCCGGCGATCGCCACGACGTTGTTGGCCTTCAGGTAATCAGACAGGGACTGGGTGTTGCGCCAGTTGCTGGCCAGCAGCGGCAGGTCGCGGATCACCAGGCCCGCCGACCAGACGCGGTCGGATTCGGCGTCTTCGGCGGTGGTACCGGTGTTGCCGATGTGCGGGTAGGTCAGGGTAACGATTTGCTTGGCGTAGGAAGGGTCGGTCAGGATTTCCTGGTAGCCGGTCATTGCGGTGTTGAACACCACCTCACCAACGGTCTGACCGTCGGCTCCGATGGCTTCACCGCGAAAAATGCTGCCATCGGCAAGGGCGAGTATGGCTGGCTTAGTCAAGAAGACCTCCCGTAAATCAAGCCTGAAGGGGCGATCGCAGGTTGCAAAAAAGCGGAATGACGTATGAACGTCACCCCGCTTTATGTGCTGAATTATCTGCGCGCTTTTAGTGGACACACTAAAGCTGTAGCTTACAGGAGCGGAGGTTTTTTGGCTACCGCATATGTGACTCTAAAACCCAGTATTGCGACAGATTGCTTGGGGACTTGCGGCGCCTTCTTCGCGGGCAAGCCCGCTCCCACAAGAACCCCACTAAGCCTTGGAACCCACTGAGTCTGTAGGACCCACCGGCACCCCCGAAGCCCCGTTGAGCCTATGGGCCCCGCTGGATCTCTGGACCCCGCTGAGCCTATAGGCCCCGCTGAATCTCTGGACCCCGCTGAGCCTATAGGCCCCACTGGATCTCTGGACCCCGCCAACCTAATGTGGGAGCGGGCTTGCCCGCGAAGGGAGCGCCGCGCACTCGGCACTTACCGCAGGTCGAGCACGTCCTGCATGTCGTACAGGCCTGGCTCACGACCATCGAGCCACAGCGCGGCACGCACCGCGCCCTTGGCGAAGGTCATGCGGCTAGAGGCCTTGTGGGTGATCTCTACACGCTCGCCTTCGGCAGCAAACAGCACGGTGTGGTCACCGACCACATCGCCAGCACGCACGGTGGCGAAACCGATCGTCTGCCGCTCGCGCGCGCCGGTCTGCCCCTCGCGACCATAGACGGCTACTTCCTGCAGATCACGCCCAAGGGCCTGGGCAACGACTTCGCCCATGCGCAGCGCAGTACCCGACGGCGCATCGACCTTGTGCCGGTGGTGAGCCTCGAGGATTTCGATGTCCACGTCGTCACCCAAGACCCGCGCCGCCGTATCGAGCAGCTTGAGGCAAAGATTGACCCCGACGCTGAAGTTGGCGGCGAAGACGATCGGGATATCCTTGCCCGCCTCGACCAGCAACTGCTTCTCCTGCGAACTGAAGCCGGTAGTACCAATGATCATGGCCTTGCCAGCCTTGCGGCAGAAGGCCAGGTTTTTCAGCGTCACCGAAGGGTGGGTGAAGTCGATCAGCACATCGAACTCGTCTGCCACCTTGGCCAGGTCACCGGAGAGCGGCACGCCGATACGCCCCAGCGCCGCCAGCTCGCCGGCATCAGCGCCGACCAGGGTGCTGTCAGGACGATCGATCGCTGCTGTCAGGCCAGCGCCGGAAGTCTGCTGCACGGCCTCGACCAGGGTCTTGCCCATCCGGCCTGCCGCGCCCATTACCGCGATACGTCGCATAACCCGTTCCTTTTACAAATCACCGAAGAAGCGCTTCACACCCTCGAACCAACCATTGGCCTTGGGCGAATGAGAGCTGTCACCTTCCAGCGAGTCGCGCAGCTCTTCGAGCAATTCGCGCTGACGACGGCTGAGGTTCACAGGGGTTTCGACCGCCACCCGGCACATCAGGTCGCCGGCGGCACCACCACGCACCGGGGCCACGCCCTTGCCGCGCAGACGGAACTGCTTGCCGGTCTGGGTGCCTTCGGGGATCTTCAACTTGACCCGGCCATCGAGGGTCGGGACTTCCAGCTCGCCACCCAGGGCAGCGTCGGTGTAGCTGATCGGCACTTCGCAGTACAAATGCTTGCCGTCACGCTGGAAGATCGCGTGCTCACGCACACTGATGACCACGTACAGGTCGCCGGTCGGACCACCCTGCGCCCCGGCTTCGCCTTCGCCAGCCAGGCGGATGCGGTCACCGGTGTCGACACCTGGCGGCACCTTGACCGAGAGGGTCTTGTACTCTTCGATACGGCCTTCGCCATGGCACGAAGTGCAAGGGTCGGTGATGATCTTGCCCTGGCCATGGCAGCGCGGGCAGGTCTGCTGCACGGAGAAGAAGCCTTGCTGCATGCGCACCTGGCCAATGCCGCCACAGGTCGGGCAGGTCGAAGGCGTGGAGCCCTTTTTGGCACCCGAGCCGTCGCACGGCTGGCAGTTGACCAGCGTCGGCACGCGGATGTTGACGGTCGTGCCGCGCACCGCTTCTTCCAGGTTCAGCTCGAGGGTGTAGCGCAGGTCGCTGCCACGCTGGGCACCGCCGCGTGCGCCACCACGGCCGCCACCGAAGAAATCACTGAACACATCGCCGAAGATGTCGGAGAAGTTGGCACCGCCGAAACCGGCGCCACCACCCCCCATGCTCGGGTCGACGCCCGCGTGGCCATACTGGTCGTACGCGGCACGCTTGCTGGCATCGGACAACACTTCATAGGCCTCGTTGGCCTCCTTGAACATGTCTTCCGACTCTTTGTCGCCCGGATTACGGTCCGGGTGGTACTTCATCGCCAGACGGCGATAAGCCTTCTTGAGGTCACTTTCGCTGGCGCCGCGCTCGACACCCAGGACCTCATAAAAATCACGCTTTGCCATATGTCATTTGCACTCTTGAGGGCGTTCGGCAAACCTCTGCGCGTTCCGCGCCGTGCCGCCAGCACCTGCCGCCACATACGAATGCGCCCTGACAGATGCTGTAAAAATTCTCAAATTCCAGATACACCAACGCGGGAGCAAGCCCCCGCGCGGCGACATCCTACCAGCTCACCGCCCATTGGCGGTGGGCTGGTCGACAACTTGCAGGGATTACTGCTTGTTGTTGTCTTTCACTTCCTCGAACTCGGCGTCAACCACGTCCTCGTGCTTGGCTTCCGGCTCGGCCTGCTGCTGGGCGCCGCCCTGCGGCTGCTCAGCCGACTGCTCGGCGTACATCTTCTGGGCCACTGGCGCGGAGACCTTGGACAGCTCCTCGACCTTGGCTTCGATCGCGGCCTTGTCATCGCCTTTGACGGCGGCTTCCAGGGCAACGACAGCGGCTTCGATTGCGGTCTTCTCTTCGGCGGTCACCTTGTCACCGGCGTCAGCGACCATCTTGCGAGTCGAGTGCACCAGCGCATCACCCTGGTTGCGGGCAGCGGCCAGCTCTTCGAACTTGCGGTCTTCTTCGGCGTTGACTTCGGCATCGCGAACCATCTGAGCAATTTCTTCCTCGGACAGACCGGAGTTGGCCTTGATCACGATCGACTGGGTCTTGCCGGTGGCCTTGTCCTTCGCGCCGACGTGCAGGATGCCGTTGGCGTCGATGTCGAAGGTCACTTCGATCTGTGGCACACCGCGTGGCGCTGGCGGAATGTCAGCCAGGTCGAACTTGCCCAGCGACTTGTTCTGCGCGGCCTGCTTGCGCTCGCCCTGCAGCACGTGGATGGTCACGGCGCCCTGGTTGTCGTCGGCGGTGGAGAACACCTGCGACTTCTTGGTCGGGATGGTGGTGTTCTTCTCGATCAGCGGCGTCATCACGCCACCCATGGTTTCGATACCCAGGGTCAGCGGGCTGACGTCCAGCAGCAGGACGTCCTTGACGTCACCGGCCAGGACCGCGCCCTGGATGGCAGCACCCATGGCGACGGCTTCGTCCGGGTTGACGTCCTTGCGCGCTTCCTTGCCGAAGAAATCGGCAACGGCTTTCTGTACCAGCGGCATGCGGGTCTGACCACCGACCAGGATCACGTCGTCGATCTTGCTGACGTCGATACCGGCATCTTTCATGGCGATGCGGCAAGGCTCGATGGTGCGCTGAACCAGGTCCTCGACCAGCGACTCCAGCTTGGCGCGGGAAATCTTCACGTTCAGGTGCTTAGGACCGGTCGCGTCTGCAGTGATGTACGGCAGGTTGACGTCGGTCTGCTGGCTCGAGGACAGCTCGATCTTGGCTTTTTCAGCGGCTTCTTTCAGGCGCTGCATGGCCAGCGGGTCACCCTTGAGGTTCATGCCGCTTTCTTTCTTGAACTCGTCGACGAGGTAGTCGATCAGGCGGATATCGAAGTCTTCACCACCGAGGAAGGTGTCGCCGTTGGTGGCCAGCACTTCGAACTGGTGCTCGCCATCGACTTCGGCGATTTCGATGACCGAAACGTCGAAGGTACCACCACCGAGGTCATAGACGATCACGGTGTGGTCGCCCTTGGCCTTGTCCATGCCGTAGGCCAGTGCGGCGGCGGTCGGCTCGTTGATGATGCGCTTGACGTCCAGGCCGGCGATACGACCCGCGTCCTTGGTGGCTTGACGCTGGCTGTCGTTGAAGTAGGCCGGAACGGTGATGACCGCTTCGGTGACAGGCTCGCCGAGGTAGTCTTCGGCGGTCTTCTTCATCTTTTTCAGGATTTCGGCGGAAATCTGTGGCGGGGCCATCTTCTGGCCATTGACTTCTACCCAGGCGTCGCTGTTGTCAGCCTTGACGATCTTGTAAGGGACCATCTGGATGTCTTTCTGCACGACGTCTTCGTCGAAGCGACGACCGATCAGGCGCTTCACCGCGTACAGGGTGTTGTGCGGGTTGGTGACGGCCTGACGCTTGGCCGACTGGCCAACCAGGATCTCGCCATCGTTGGCGTAAGCAATGATCGACGGCGTGGTGCGCGCGCCTTCAGCGTTCTCGATGACCTTGACGTTGCCGTTTTCGAGGATGGAGACGCACGAGTTGGTGGTCCCCAGGTCGATACCGATGATTTTGCCCATGTTAACTCTCCCGGAACTTGAATTTTTTGACAGCGGCTACTTTGGCCAACTGTGGCAATACTTGAATGCTTGACAACTAAATGGGGACACCCGAAGGGATTTCAAGCCTTCTCGTCGATCGACGGTTGGGCCGCGGCCGGCGCCTTGCTGACCACGACCATGGCCGGACGCAGCAGGCGGCCATTGAGCAGGTAACCCTTCTGGAACACCTTGAGCACGCTGTTGGGCTCGACATCAGCGCTTTCCTGCATGGCCATCGCCTGGTGGTGCTCGGCGTTGAACGGCTCGCCATGTGGGTCGACGGCTTCGAGGTTGTAGCGCTTGAGGGTGTCGTGGAACATCTTCAGGGTCAGCTCGATGCCTTCGCGCATCGGGCGAATCGTCTCGTCATCGGCGCTGGACAGCTCCAGGCCGCGCTCGAGGCTGTCGATCACTGGCAGCAGGTCGCCGGCGAACTTCTCCAGGGCGAACTTGTGCGCCTTCTCCACGTCCTGTTCGGCGCGGCGACGGATGTTCTGCAGATCGGCGGCGGTGCGCAGGGACTGATCCTGGGCGGCGGCCAGCTGCTCCTCGAGCACCTGCACGCGGGCACCGAGATCCTGTGCAGCAGTCTCTTCGGCGTTCAGATTCTGTTCATCCAGCTGTTCGTCAGCCATAGGTCTCTCCTCCGCAATTCAGGGTTCGCGAGCCATGCTCGCCATGTCTGCGGGCTATATGGGGGCTGAAAAGCTGGGTTCAAGGGTCACCATTACTTTGCATGGGGACAAATGTCGTCACCCCTGCGCCACCCCGACCGTCGCGCAGGGCATTGTCAGGCCATCCAAAAACACTGTATAAATAACCAGACCTGACCTTTCGGGAGCCGCCCCATGCTGGTGCACCTGTCGATTCACAACTACGCCATCGTCGAACACCTGGACCTCGAACTCGCTCGCGGGATGAGCGTCATCACCGGTGAAACCGGTGCCGGCAAGTCGATCATGCTCGATGCCCTCGGCCTTGCCCTGGGCGACCGCGCCGACAGCGGCGTGGTGCGTCCGGGCGCCGACAAGGCCGACATTCTCGCCACCTTCGACCTGGGCGACATCCCGGAGGCACGGGCCTGGCTGGCAGAGCGCGACCTCGACAACGACGGTCCGTGCATCCTGCGCCGGGTGATCACTGCCGAAGGGCGCAGCCGTGGCTACATCAATGGTACGCCCTGCCCGCTTGGCGACCTCAAGGCCATGGGCGAGCTGCTGATCGACATCCACAGCCAGCACGAGCACCAATCGCTGCTCAAGACCGACACCCACCGGCGCCTGCTCGACGAATACGCGGGCGCCAGCGACCTCTCCCGGCAGGTGCAGATGGCCGCCCAGCGCTGGCGCCAGACCCGCCTGGAGCTGGAGCGGCTGTCCAATTCCGGCGACGAGCAGCGTGCCCGCCATCAACTGCTCAGCTACCAGCTCGAGGAGCTCGACAACCTTGCCCTGGGCGAAAACGAACTGGAGCAGCTGGAGCAGGAGCACAAGAGCCTGACCAATGCCGAGGCCCTGTTCGGCATCTGCCGCCAGGTCATCGACCAGTGCAGCGAAAGCGACTCGGGCAATGTGCTCAACGCCCTGACCGCCAGCCTCAACCGTCTCAACGCGGTCGCCAGTGCCCCCAAGGCACTGGGCGAGGCGGCCAACATGATCGCCAGCGCGCAGATCCAGGTCGAGGAGGCCGTGGGTGAGCTCAACCGCTTCCTCGACCATTTCGACGCCGACCCCCTGCGCCTGCAAAATCTCGAAGAACGCCTGGACGCCATCTACACCTTGGCACGCAAGCACCGGGTGCACCCGACCGAGCTGCCACACCTGCAGCAACGCCTGATGGAAGAAATCGAAAGCCTCAATGCCAGTGACGAGTCGCTCGAGCGGCTGGGCGAGGAGCTCGCCGCCTTTGCCAAGCACTACCAGGACAAGGCCCAAGAGCTCAGCGCGCTGCGCCAGCACGCGGCCAAGCAGCTGGCGGGCGCGGTGGAGCTGGAGATTCAGCGCCTGGGCATGCCGGGGGGGCGTTTCTGCATCGAGCTCAACCCGGTCAGCGGCAACGAACTGTCTCCCTACGGCCTTGAAGTGGTCGAGCTGCTGGTCAGCGCCAACCCGGGCCAACCCCTCAAGGGCCTGGCCAAGGTGGCTTCGGGCGGCGAGCTGTCACGCATCAGCCTGGCAATCCAGGTCATCACCGCGCAGACCTCCCGCATCCCGACCCTGGTGTTCGACGAAGTGGATGTCGGTATCGGCGGCCCCACCGCGGAGATCGTGGGCCAACTGTTGCGCCGCCTGGGCGAGCGTGGCCAAGTGCTGACCGTGACTCACCTGCCACAGGTGGCCGCGCAGGGGCACCACCACCTGTTCGTGCACAAGGTGCGCAACAGCGACACCACTCATACGGCGGTGGCCAGCCTGGGCAAGCGCGAGCGGGTCGAGGAGGTGGCGCGGATGCTGGGCGGCATCGACCTGACCAAGGAATCCCTGGCTCACGCCCGCAAGATGGTGGTGGCCGGCAAGGTGTGAGCCGCTACGCCTCTTCTATAAGAAAGCGTCTTCTATAAAGCGCAAAGGCGGCCCGAAGGCCGCCTTTGCGCTAGTGACGAAATGAATCGTTACTTTTTCTTGCGTACATAAAGGACCAGGTTATGGTCCACCAGCTCGAAGCCGTGCTCGGCCACGATCTCCTTCTGGCGCTTCTCGATTTCCGAATCGAAGAACTCGATTACTTCGCTGGTTTCCACGTTGACCATATGGTCGTGGTGGCCACCGTCGGCCAGCTCGAACACCGCATGACCGCCGTCGAAGTTATGGCGAACCACCAGACCCGCTGCTTCGAACTGGGTCAGTACGCGGTAGACGGTCGCCAGACCGACGTCTTCGCCAGCTTCCATCAGCGCCTTGTAAACATCTTCTGCGCTCATGTGACGCTGCTCGGTAGAGTCGAGCATCTGTAGAATCTTGACTCGAGGCAGGGTCACCTTGAGACCGGCTTTGCGTAATTCGCTATTTTCAACCATGGTCAGCTTTCTCGCCGATGCTGCTTCGCAGCTTCTCTGAATACGGGTATGATCGGGGTTTACGTTGTCCAGCCAAGATAGTGGAAGTCGCCCACCGATGCAAAACACCAAGCTCTTGCTAACCAGCCTCACCTTCGTGGGACTGCTCGCACTCGCCGGTTGCTCGTTTCCCGGGGTTTACAAAATCGACATCCAGCAGGGCAATGTCGTTACACAAGACATGATAGACCAATTGCGTCCGGGAATGACCCGCCGGCAAGTAAGGTTTATCATGGGTAACCCCCTGATTCAGGACACCTTCAACACCAATCGCTGGGATTATCTCTACAGCCTTCAGCCCGGTGGCGGCCAACGCCAGCAGGAGCGGATGAGCGTGATTTTCAACGACAGCGACCAATTGGTCAGCCTGGCCGGCGACTTCATGCCAGGTGTCAGCCGCGACCAGGAGATCCTGGGCGGCAGCAGCGATACCACGGTCAGCCCAGTGACTACGCCCGGTCAGCAGCCAGAAGAACAACCGGCCAAGCCCGGCTCGGCGGAAGAAGCGATCCAACGCGACATCGACACCATCGAGACCGTCCCGGTGCCGACGCCTGCCCCGCTGGAAACCTCGCCGCAGTAATCCTGCAGCAGGCACCGACAAAAAAAGCCCGGATTATGTCCGGGCTTTTTTTATGACCTGATGTTTAGCACAAGCACCGCCCGCTACCGATTCCCTCAGGCACTGAGTTGCTTGGCGCGCTGGCAGAAAGCGTCGACCAGGGTATTGGCCGCCTGGTTGAACAGTGGACCGAGGGTCGCGCGCACCAGCGGGCCGGCATAATCGAACGACAGGTCCAGGCTGATCTTGCAGGCCTTGTCACCCAGCGGCTTGAATACCCACAGCCCATGCAGCTGGGTGAACGGCCCTTCTTCCAGGATCATCTCGATGGACTGTCCCGGCACCAGCACGTTGCGCGTGATGAACTGCTGGCTGATGCCGCCCTTGGCCACCTCAAGCTTCGCCCGCATGGCCGTGTCGCTGGCTTCCAGCACCGTCGACGCTGAGCACCAGGGCAGGAATTCCGGGTATCTGGCCACATCGTTTACCAGGTCATAGAGCGCTTGGGCAGGGTATGGCAGCAGGGCGGAACGTTGAATATGGGTAGTCATCCAGGCGTCATTTCCAAAGCTGGGCGGCAAACCAGGGGCTGCCGAGGAGCGCTTCACAGCGCATCAGGAACAAAAGACAGAACATACAACAGCGTTTGCATTGTCCGGGAATCATTGCGCATGCTCAAGCACACCGCTACCCCGTAGCCGACAGCGCATCGACTGCCTATAATGCCGCCCCTATGGCTAAACAAAAGAAACATCCGACCGGGACCATCGCGCAGAACAAGAAGGCGCGACACGATTACTTCATCGAACACAAGTTCGAGGCCGGGCTGGTCCTGTCCGGTTGGGAAGTAAAGAGCCTGCGTGCCGGCAAGGCGCACCTGACTGACAGCTACGTGCTGCTCAAGGACGGCGAAGCCTGGCTGATGGGCAGCCACATCACCCCGCTGACAGCCGCCAGCACCCACGTCATCGCCGACCCGACGCGCACGCGCAAGCTGCTGCTCAATCGGCGTGAACTGGAGCGCCTGGAGGCCTCGGTGCAGCAGAAAGGCTACACCGCCGTGGCCTTGGCGCTGTACTGGAGCAAGCACCTGATCAAGTGCGAAATTGCCCTGGGCAAGGGCAAGAAGGAATACGACAAGCGCGACACCCAGCGCGAGCGTGATTCCAACCGCGAGATGCAGCGTGCGGTGCGCAGCAAGGGCAAGGACGACTGACACAGGTCGTGTGTGGAAGCGGGCCTGTCCGCGAAAGGTCGATGCCCTTGCCCTCCACGGAGGGTGTCCAAGCCGGCCTCTTCGCGGGCAAGCCCGCTCCCACAGGGGCCGAGTCGATCATAATATCTGCGGTATGCAGGGCCCCTGTGGGAGTCCACTCAGCCCGCTGGGCTGCGCTGTCGCGCAGAGAGCACAGTCTGCAAGCGCGGCACCTTGTGGGAGCGGGTTTACCCGTGAAGAGGCCGGTGCTGATATAGCAAAGACCGTTGCCCCACGCCCCCTGACCTGGATAGGTGGCTTTCAACCCGCAGCAACAGCAGGTGATATAGGGTTTGGCTTCTTCGCGGCAAAGCGGAGCGCTGAACCGCCGCCCTGGGGCCAGCGCGGGCCCTGATAGATCGCTCAGCGCCCGCTGCGCCGCTCTGCCCGCGCCACGCGCTGGGCCTCTTCCTGCGCCTCTTCCAGCACCTCCTGCACATACAGGATGTGTCGGCTGGACACTTCCCTCGCCTCCTCCGGACGCCCTTCGACAATCGCCTGATACAGGTCTCGGTGCTGGCTGATCAGCATGTCGCGGGTCTCGGCACGCTGCTGGTACATGCCGCCGATGTTGGTCACCACGTTGCGCTTGAGCAAGTCGAACAAGCCGCGGATGGTGTGCAGCAATACCGCATTGTGGCTGGCCTCGGCAATGGCCAGATGAAAGCGCGCATCAGCAATGCCCTCCTCGGCCCGACTGACTTCATCGGCGCGCGCATAGCAGTCCTGCAGGGCATCGAAGGCGGCCTTGAGGCGCTCACGGTCAGGCCCGGTGGCACGCATCGCAGCGTAGTAGGCACAGGACGCTTCCAAGGTGTGGCGAAACTCCAGCAGGTCATGCTGGGCGTCGGGATTGTGCTCCAGCAGTTGCAGCAGCGGATCGCTGAAGGTCGAGCCGAGCGACGCGGCCACATAGTTTCCGCCGCCCTGGCGACTGACCAGCAGCCCCTTGGCCACCAGCTTCTGGATCGCCTCGCGCAGTGAAGGCCGCGACACACCGAACTGCTCGGCCAGGGTGCGTTCGGCCGGCAAGCGCTGACCGGACGTCAGGGTGCCCTCCAGAATCATCCCCTCGAGCCTCTCGACGATGTCGTCGGCCAGTCGGCGTTGGCGGACCTGATTAAAAACCATCACATGCTCTCCACAATCCCGGGTGTTTTCGGGGGCGCCTATTCTCGCCTATCCACGGTGTGCCGACACCCATCAGTTGGCGTTTTATCCCACCGTCCAGCAGGACCCATCCGTCGGCATCAGACCAAAGTTTCGAATAGGACAAATTGACACACCCATATCGCGGCTTTTAACCTAGCGACCAGCCATTGTAAATTGGTATTACCAATTTTCCAATGCCAGTGCCTGACCAACAACAATTAGGGGCCACCCCATATGCAAACCTGGCAACAACTTTACAGCCCGCTTGGTAGTCTCGGCCTGTCCGCACTGGCGGCGGTCATCCCCATCGTATTCTTCTTCCTGGCCCTGGCCGTGTTCCGCATGAAGGGGCATGTCGCTGGCAGCATCACCCTCGGCCTGTCGATCCTGGTGGCGATCTTCGCCTTCCAGATGCCTGCCGACATGGCCCTGGCCGCGGCCGGCTACGGTTTTGCCTACGGCCTGTGGCCCATTGCCTGGATCATCGTCGCCGCGGTGTTCCTCTACAAGTTGACGGTCAAGAGCGGCCAGTTCGAGGTGATCCGCAGCTCGGTGCTGTCGATCACCGATGACCAGCGCCTGCAGGTCTTGCTGATCGGCTTCTGCTTCGGTGCCTTCCTGGAAGGCGCGGCCGGCTTCGGCGCGCCGGTGGCGATCACCGCCGCCTTGCTGGTGGGCCTGGGCTTCAACCCGCTGTACGCCGCTGGCCTGTGCCTGATCGCCAATACCGCCCCCGTGGCCTTCGGCGCGCTGGGTATCCCGATCATCGTCGCCGGCCAGGTGACCGGTATCGACGCCTTCAAGATCGGCGCCATGACCGGCCGCCAGCTGCCGCTGCTGTCGTTGTTCGTGCCCTTCTGGCTGGTGTTCATGATGGACGGCCTGCGCGGCGTGAAAGAAACCTGGCCTGCGGCCCTGGTCGCCGGCCTGAGCTTCGCCGTCACCCAGTACTTCACCTCGAACTTCATCGGCCCCGAGCTTCCGGACATCACCTCGGCGTTGGCCAGCCTGATTTCCCTGACCCTGTTCCTCAAGGTCTGGCAGCCCAAGCGTTCGTTCGTCGGCGCCACCGGCAGCGTTGGCGCCGCGGTGGTCAATGGCGGGGGCAGCCAGCCGTCGCCGTACAGCCTGGGCGAGATCTTCAAGGCCTGGTCGCCGTTCCTGATCCTCACCGTGCTGGTGACCATCTGGACCCTCAAGCCCTTCAAGGCCGCGTTCGCCGCGGGCGGCTCGATGTACAGCTGGGTATTCAACTTCGCCATCCCGCACCTGGACCAGCTGGTGATCAAGACGGCACCGATCGTCGCCACCCCGACCGCCATGCCAGCGGTGTTCAAGCTCGACCCGATCTCGGCTACCGGTACCGCGATCTTCCTCTCGGCCCTGCTGTCGATGCTGGTGCTGAAGATCAACTTCAAAACTGGTCTGACCACTTTGCGCGAGACGTTCTACGAGCTGCGCTGGCCGATCCTGTCGATCGGCATGGTCCTGGCCTTCGCCTTCGTCACCAACTACTCGGGCATGTCGTCGACCATGGCCCTGGTGCTGGCCGGCACGGGCGCCGCGTTCCCGTTCTTCTCGCCGTTCCTGGGCTGGCTGGGCGTGTTCCTGACCGGCTCCGACACCTCGTCCAATGCCCTGTTCAGCTCGCTGCAGGCGACCACCGCGCACCAGATCGGGGTCAGCGACACCCTGCTGGTGGCCGCCAACACCAGCGGCGGCGTGACCGGCAAGATGATCTCCCCGCAATCGATCGCCGTGGCCTGCGCCGCTACCGGCCTGGTCGGCAAGGAATCGGACCTGTTCCGCTTCACCCTCAAGCACAGCCTGTTCTTCGCCACCATCGTCGGCCTGATCACCTTGGTCCAGGCGTACTGGCTGACCGGCATGCTGGTTCACTAGAGTGACAGAGGCCGGGCGCGATTCGGCGCGCCCGGCAGCCGCCCCTTCCACCTACGCTGCGAGAACACATGATCATTTCCGCCTCTACCGACTACCGCACCGCAGCCCAGCGCAAGCTGCCGCCGTTCCTGTTCCACTACGCCGACGGTGGCGCCTACGCCGAGTACACGCTGCGCCACAACGTCGAGGACCTGGCCAGCATCGCCCTGCGCCAGCGGGTGCTGAAAAACATGTCCGAGCTGAGCCTCGAGACCCAACTGTTCAACGAAACCCTGAGCATGCCCGTGGCCCTGGCCCCGGTCGGCCTGTGCGGCATGTATGCCCGTCGCGGTGAAATCCAGGCAGCCCGGGCGGCGGATGCCAAGGGCATCCCCTTCACCCTGTCGACGGTGTCGGTGTGTGCGATCGAAGAAGTCGCCCCGGCTATCAACCGTCCCATGTGGTTCCAGCTGTACGTGCTCAAGGACCGCGGCTTCATGCGCAACGCCCTGGAGCGCGCCAAGGCCGCCGGCGTCACCACCTTGGTGTTCACCGTGGACATGCCGGTCCCCGGTGCCCGCTATCGCGATGCCCACGCGGGCATGAGCGGCGCCAACGCCGCGATGCGCCGGATCTGGCAAGCCATGACGCACCCCCAGTGGGCCTGGGATGTGGGCATGCATGGCAAGCCCCACGACCTGGGCAATATCTCCACCTACCTCGGCAGCCCGACGGGCCTTGCCGACTACATCGGCTGGCTCGGCGCCAACTTCGATCCGTCGATTTCGTGGAAGGACCTGGAGTGGATTCGTGACTACTGGGACGGCGCGATGGTGATCAAGGGCATCCTTGACCCCGATGACGCCCGCGACGCGGTCAAGTTTGGTGCCGACGGCATCGTCGTCTCCAACCACGGCGGCCGCCAGCTCGATGGCGTGCTGTCCAGCGCCCGTGCCTTGCCGGCCATCGCCGACGCGGTCAAGGGTGACCTGAAGATCCTCGCCGACTCCGGCATCCGCAGCGGCCTGGACGTGGTCCGCATGATCGCCCTGGGCGCCGACACCGTGCTGATCGGCCGCGCCTTCATCTATGCCCTGGCCACCGCGGGCGAAGCCGGCGTGAAAAACCTGCTGGACCTGTTCGAAAAAGAAATGCGCGTTGCCATGGTGCTCACCGGCGCCAAATCCATCAGCGAAATCACCCGCGACTCCCTGGTACGCGAACTGGGCGCCTGATAGCCGCGCCCGCACCCTCACAGCCTGATTACCGGGGCACGCGGCGCGTCAGACGCCACGGCCCCGCGAGGAGATTGCATGAGTCTTCCCGCCGCGTTCCTCGACACGGTAGACCGCCTGATTCCCCGCGAGCGGCGTTTCGACGATCCGCTTTCGACCCTGGCCTTCGGCACCGACGCCAGCTTCTACCGGCTGATCCCCAAGCTGGTGATCCGCGTCGAGAGCGAAGCCGAGGTCGCCGCGCTGCTCAAGGCCGCGCACGCCCAGCACGTGGCGATCACCTTCCGCGCCGCCGGTACCAGCCTGTCCGGCCAGGCCGTGAGCGACTCGGTATTGCTGGTGCTGGGCGACAACTGGAACGGCCGTGACATCCGCAACGGCGGCACGCAGATCCGCCTGCAGCCCGGGGTCATCGGCGCCCAGGCCAACGCCTGGCTGGCGCCGTTCGGGCGCAAGATCGGCCCTGACCCTGCCTCGATCAACGCCTGCAAGATCGGCGGCATCGTCGCCAACAACGCCAGCGGCATGTGCTGTGGCACCGCGCAGAACAGCTACCACACCCTGGCCGGCATGCGCCTGCTGCTGGCCGACGGCACCCTGCTCGACAGCGAGCAGCCCGACAGCGTCGCTGCCTTCCAGGCCAGCCACGGCGCGCTGCTCGAGCAGCTCGGCGAACTGGCCCGGCAGACCCGCGCCAACGCCGAACTGGCCGCCCGGATCCGGCACAAGTACCGGCTCAAGAACACCACCGGGCTGTCCCTCAATGCGCTGGTGGACTACGACCAGCCGCTGGATATCCTCACCCACCTGATGGTCGGATCCGAAGGCACGCTCGGCTTCATCAGCGCCGTGACCTACGACACCGTGCCCGACCATCCGCACAAGGCCAGCGCCCTGGTGGTCTTCCCCGACGTGGAAACCTGCTGCACCGCCGTGACGGTGCTCAAGCAGCAGCCGGTGTCGGCGGTCGAACTGCTCGACCGCCGCAGCCTGCGCTCGGTGGAGAACATGCAAGGCATGCCGGTGTGGGTAAAAAGCCTGTCACCGGGCGCCTGCGCCCTGCTTATCGAGTCGCGCGCCGCCAGCCAGTCGCTGCTGCACGAGCAACTGGCCCAGGTCACGGCGTCCATCGCCGGCTTCCCGGTGGAAAAACAGGTCGACTTCAGCGAAGACCCGGTGGTCTACAACCAGCTCTGGCGCATCCGCAAGGACACCTTCCCAGCGGTTGGCGCGGTGCGCGAGACCGGCACCACGGTCATCATCGAAGACGTCACCTTCCCCATCGAGCAACTGGCCGAGGGCGTCAACCGGCTGATCGCCCTGTTCGACAAGCATGGCTATGACGAGGCGATCCTGTTCGGCCATGCGCTTGAGGGCAACCTGCACTTCGTCTTCACCCAGGGCTTCGACTCACCGGAACAGGTCGCCCGCTACGCCGCGTTCATGGACGAGGTCGCCCACCTGGTCGCCGTGGAATACGGCGGCTCGCTCAAGGCCGAACATGGCACCGGGCGCAACATGGCGCCTTTCGTCGAGCTGGAATGGGGCACGGAGGCCTATCAGCTGATGTGGCAGCTCAAGCGCCTGCTCGACCCCACCGGCATCCTCAACCCCGACGTGGTGCTCACCGACGATCCGCAGCTGCACCTCAAGCACCTCAAGCCGCTGCCCGCCGCCGACGAGATCGTCGACAAGTGCATCGAATGCGGCTTCTGCGAGCCGGTCTGCCCCTCCAAAGGCCTGACCCTCAGCCCACGCCAGCGCATCGTCATGTGGCGCGACATCCAGGCCCGCCGCCGCGCCGGCCTGGACACCGCCGAGCTTGAGCGCGACTACCAGTACCAGGGCATCGACACCTGCGCCGCCACCGGCCTGTGCGCCCAGCGTTGCCCGGTGGGCATCAACACCGGCGAGCTGGTGAAAAAACTGCGCAGCCAGAGCGCCGAGCACCTGAAGACCGCCGACTGGCTGGCCGAGCATTTCCAAGCTGCCCTGCGCGGCGCACGCCTGACCCTGGCCACCGCCAACGCAGCGCGCAAGCTGCTCGGCGCGCCGCGCCTGAGTCGCCTGAGTGCGTCCCTGAGCAAGGCCAGCCACGGCCGCCTGCCGCAATGGACGCCAGCCATGCCGCAGCCGCTGCGGGCCATCGATTTCGGCCCGGCAAAGCACGATGCACGGCCACGGGTGGTTTACCTGGCCGCGTGCGTGTCGCGGGTCATGGGCCCGGCCGCCAGCGATCGCGAACAAAGCTCGCTGCTCGACAAGACCCGCGCCCTGCTGGAAAAGGCCGGCTACCAGGTGGTCTTCCCCGACAACGCCGACAGCCTGTGCTGCGGCCAGCCCTTTGCCTCCAAGGGTTACCCCGAACAGGCCGAGCACAAGCGCCAGGAGCTGATCAACGCCCTGCTCCACGCCAGCCGCGGCGGCCTCGACCCGATCTACTGCGACACCAGCCCCTGCACCCTGCGCCTGGTCCAGGACCTGGGTGAATCGCGCCTGGACCTGTACGACCCGGTGCGCTTCATCCGCACCCACCTGGTGGACCGCCTGGAGTTCACCCCCCAGGACGCACCGGTGGCCGTGCACGTGACGTGCAGCACCCAGCACCTGGGCGAAAGCCAGGCACTGATCGACCTGGCACGGCGCTGCAGCAAGGAGGTGGTGATTCCCGAAGGCATCCACTGCTGCGCCTTCGCCGGCGACAAGGGCTTCACCACGCCCGAGCTCAACGCCCACGCGCTGCGCTCCCTCAAGGATGCGGTGCAGTACTGCGACGAAGGGATTTCCACCAGCCGCACCTGCGAGATCGGCTTGTCCAGCCACAGTGGCATCGACTACCACGGCCTGGTCTATCTTGTGGACCGCGTGACCCGGCCACGGGCGATCTGAGCGCGCCATCGCGGGGCCCAACCGCCCCGCGATGCGAATTGGCCAGCAACCCGATGGAACCCTTGTTCACGCGTCGCAGTCCATCCCTTAGGCCCACCTTCCAGAGGCCTTCAGCCCAAGGAGACACCCATGAAAGGTACTGCGCTTTCTGCTCTTTTCGCAGCCGCCACGCTGCTGGCCTCGCCGGTATTCGCGGCCGAAGACCTCTGCGCCATCAACCTGCAGAAGATCAAAGACCATACCACCACCACGGGCCCTACTTCCGAGGGCCTGGCAGATGCCAACAAAAAAGAAATCGAGGACGCCCACGCGGCTCAGGCGGCAGGAAACACCAAGGATTGCATCGCCATCACCAGCAGTGTGCTGCAACGGCTTGAAAACACTGAAAAAGGCAGCGGGTCTTCCAGTGGTGGCGGCGGCAGCGGCCAGTAGGCATCACGTGGGCGACGGACCTGCTGTCGACGTCGCCCGCGCAATGACGTATACTCTGCCTCACGCGTTGCAGAACGCGTCAGCTAGAGCAGCAAAAGGGGCCGATTAGGATTCGACGCCGGTAGCGAAACTCTAGGTGCATGCCGAGTTGGTAACAGAACTCGTAAATCCACTGTTGCAACTTTCTATAGTTGCCAATGACGAAACCTACGAGGGTCAAGCTCTCGCTGCGTAAGCAGCTGAGCCCGCTCTCCTGGTAGCTTCGGCTCCAGCAATCACTAGGGGATGCCTGTAAACCCGAAGTGATTGTCATACAGAACAGGATCGTCGTGTAGCACGTTGTGGGCAAAGCGACTAAAACTTACACAACTCGTCCAAAGCACCCTGCCACTCGGGCGGCTGCGGATTAACTCAATAGAGATGGCTAAGCATGTAGTACCGACAGCGGAGTACTGGCGGACGGGGGTTCAAATCCCCCCGGCTCCACCAAATCCAGAAAAAAGACGTCTTCGGACGTCTTTTTTTGTGCCTGGAATTCCGGCCTCGCTACACAGCGCCTATTCAGCCCCCCGAGCAAGCCCCATCCTCACATCCTCCACCAACGCCCGCCCCATCCCCGACAACAGATGGGCAGCCCAGACCAACGTCTCATCTTTATCCATCACTCCGACGAACGTCAGCCGGTGCACGCACCCCATCATCACCGAGGCCTGCTCCAGCGCGTAATCCAGCGGGATGCCCTGCGCCACTCGAAACAGATCAGGCGACTGCTCCCCCTCGGCGCACATCGCGATGCCCGGCGTGTATCCAAGGTCTTTCTTTCTGAGTTCTTCACACATGGCTAACCCTCACCCTGGGCACTGGGATGTGACTGCACCTGCCCTAGCGCCAACTCGACCAGACCGTGGGCAGCATCGATCTCATGCATCACAGCCAGCGTCAGCACCTGCTCACCCGGCTTCGCCAGTTGACGCACCGCCTGCTGCGCAACCGTGAGCGCACAGACGAGGTACTCCGAGGCTTGGACCAGGGCGTCTTCAAGGGATTGAGGGGATTTGATGAAACCGGAAAGCGGTGGATCTGGGACGATCTTGAGCATGGTGACTCCCATCATTAGTTGGGCTACCAAGGCTGCTGTCAAACAGTGGGGTGGCAGCTGTACGCGGGTTGACAGACCGAGAATGATGGCACTCGGCGCACATGAAGTGCCCCACGCACAGCCGCCATTAAGGAGCTGCACGAGTGGTCACCATTCGACGGTCTGTCAAAACCGGTCGCTGGACTTTCCAGCGACTTGGCGAGACTAGAGCGCACTCAGGACCACTGCAACGACTTTGAGGCCGGGGCAGTATCTTTGGGAAATGGACTACAGGGAAGAAGGAAAGTCTGAAGTTTTGGAGGTTGGGTGGGCGTTTTAGAGGCAATCTTGGGTTGGGGATTCAACATAACGTTTACTGTTTGGGCCGCCGCGCTTGATCTGACCATTTTTTGAAGGTCAGCTTGCCCAGTAAATCCACATTTCAGAGTGAGGGCGGTCTCACAAGTGTCAGCGACTCCTCACTCAGCCCGTCTTGTACGTACAGTTCAGGTATAGATTCCTCACCAGGCGTCTCCATTGCTATCAGCGCTTTGGCCTGCTGGAACGCTTTGGTAATCGAGAGACCGAAGCCGATTGCTGAATAGAACTGGGCTGAGAAAATTCGTGCAGGTAAGTCACCTACGTCCCTATTCATGCCGATTGTCGCTGGCACATGCTGCAAACAGCCTTGGGCCTGATTGAAGGAGAAGCACGTATTGAAGAACACAAGCTTCACGCTTTCGACCCCAAGCGCCATGGCACTTACGATGGCCTCTTTGGTTACGTGCTTTTCCATCCCCTGATCATCCTGGAGCACAAGCGTGTCACCGCTCGTCCCGTGACCACTGAAGTGCACGACGGTCGGTTGCAGCTCGTTGATCGCCTGAAGGACATCTCGCGGTCGTACAGCCCACCTGGTGTGAAATACCACAGCATCTCTGTGTTCAGATGCGCGTATTCGCTCGCCAATCAGCCGTGCTTCTTCGTCAAGTGCGAGCTTGCTCGTGGAGTCGCTGCCAGGGTCAGCGGCAAAGAAAACGACCGTAATTTTTTCGGGCAGTGCCTTCAAACGCTCAATTTCGATGGCGGTTTGAGCATGAAGGTTTTCGTGTCTTGAAAGACCAGAAGTAATGTCGCGAAGCGTGCGCTCATGCTTGAGCGCGGCACGTTTCTGATCGGCTAGTATTTTCTTTTCTTCCACCATTCGCTTGGCGTGGGCTGCTTCCTGGCGCTTGCGATCCCGACCAAGCTCATCCTCTAGCCGCTTTTGCGCGGTTACAAGTTTGGTATGTTCATCGGCGATCTTCTTTTCAATTTTGCCGACCTCAGTCTGAGCTTTGGACTGATCGTCGCTGTACCGTACTGCCTCTCGTCGTTTTGACGCCGCAGTCGAGGCTGAGGATGTCCGCGCTGCATAGGCCAAGGCTTCGGAGCTTTTCTTGCCGGCCTTTGCGGCAACATCGACCTTCTTGGCTTTGTCGCTTTGGAGCCTGGCAATGTTCTTCTGGATGTTGGCGACTTGTGTACGGTATTGATCAGCGCTCATAAGGAATCCTTTCTGTCGATGCTTTCATATCGCTATTATACCGCGATCCGGTTCGAAGGCTATCGACCCACGAACGACCTTGCAGGGGGCAAACGCTTCAATGGATGAAACGATCTCGTATCTCGAGGACAGGTTCAAAGAGGAGCAGGCTCGCTTCGATCAGGTGGAAAACAAGAGCGCAAAATTTTTCACGGCTGTATCGGTATTGGTTGCCGGGCTCAGTGCGCTGGCCGGCCTCAAAAATGGTGTCCTATTTCAAGTCCATACGCCTTTGGCTGTGTTAGCTTTCATCGCATTTGCTGTGGCGGCGATCGCCATAACCTGTGCCTGGGGCCATGCTCTAAGTGCCCTCAGCATTAAGGCCTATCCAAGCCTTCCATCCAACCGTCAAACGGCGGAGGCTTGGTAGACTTCATACAACTGAAGGAATGGTTAAAAAAGTATGGATGAACTGGCGAGCACAAATGCTATTAGACACTGCACGCCAATACATCCACCCCATGCATAAATAGTAAATACAGCAAATCTTTCAAGATTTCTAAATTCAAGAATCCTATACTTGTCACACCCTACCGGTCTTCAAGAACATCTTCTGCTTAGACCCAGGGAATTTAGGTTCCCAATCTTTATCTCTAGCATCTCCAACATAGTGATATTCCGTCCCGGATATTACAACCTGAACACCTGTCGCTTGTGAAAATACTTTAAGCGCATCAATATAGCGCCCTAGATCAACTCCATGCATTTCATGTTGCTTTGGAGTATCGAAGATGATGAACGACACCTTATTTCTATTAAAAAGTTGAAAACACTCCAAAAGCGCCGCATGATACGCAAGAATCACACGGAGCCGAGTACTCCCACCTAGCTGAGCTAGCCTCTCTTTGCCTAAAATTGGTACGAAATCCCCCTCAAACTTAATATCGCTAGAAACATTATTTGTATCTAGGATATCCATCCACTTAAGCATATTCTCCCTCAGAACACTTCTAAACCTGATAATGAGAGGACTACCTTGCCCAGTTTTTTCTAGTTCTTCTCTTCGGTTAATAGCTTCATCTTGAGCCGATAAAGCTCTAACATAACGAGTTGAAATATCTTCGATCGACTCTAAAGATTTTTTATCCTGCTCCAACCCAAATATTCTCGACGTAATTTGGGTAATAGCCTCAACCAGCGCTTTTATATTCGAAGTATTAATCAAAGAATTTCGCCGTTCAGTAAGGCTTTGAGTTTGAGCTACTAACTCACCTCGGCGCAGACTTAATTGCTCACTCCTCCCACGTCCGATCTCAACATTACGCTCCAGATCTTTTAACTGATCCTTTAAATAAAGTAAATTTTTCCCGTAAGAGTCAGAGCTGAATGAAAACAATTGACAGCCAGGAGAGTTACAAATTTCCTCAAATGAAGAAAATACTCTTTTCGCTTCTTCATTCAGGCTCAACGTATTGATTTCGGTTTGAATCTCTGCATGAATTCTTTGAAAGCTACGGTCGCGTTTTGAAATATCTCCTAGCTCCCGATCTAGAGACCGGATGGTTTCGTTATTCGACCCAATGAGTTCATCAATAGCATCTGTGGAGGCAGATTTATCTGCAGTGCCGCTTTTGAGCTCCTCAAGCCTTTGGTACAAAGACTTGAGTTCCACATCTATTCCTACCGGATCCATAGATCCGTAGACACCTTTTGCTGACTCATATTCTTTTTTCAGTGCATACACTTGCTTATCGCGTTGTTCGAGTTCACGCTTAGCGTCAATCAGTTTCTTTTTCGCATCAAATGCATTCTTCGGCGCCACGCCCAAAACAATTCGAATCGACTCCGAAAGCTGATCCTTTATGAAAGAAGCGCTGGGACTATAATACTTCCGATACCCTTCCTCTTGATCTAAATAATAGATGGGGAGCAAAACAGAAAAGTACGGCTGCGCCGCCTTTTTTTCATCGCTAGAGACCAATGTAGGTATATCAAGCCCTAACAACTCAAAAAGGTATATCGAGTAGTCGAGCTCATTTGAAAACTCGTGCTTAGTTCCCGCGAAATCGGTTACAACAACATCTAGCCCCGATTTGAAATTACGCCGAACAATATAAATAACATTACTGACTTCAAATTCCAACTCAGCGCAAAGACAGTTTTCGAGAATGTCATCTCGAAACTTGCTTGGATAGCCGAGACAAAAAACTATAGACTTGATTAGCGGTGATTTGCCACAGCCATTAGGGCCGAAGAGTTGAGTGATATCTTGGCCAAATACCAGCGGCTCCGAGCTCCATCCATTATCGCCCTTCGGAAAAATTTGAAGTCTGATCAGCCTCATACAAGCTCCAGGTCCATCTGTTTATTCACACAGATATTTCTATAAGATCGTTGAATCAATGCAAGGTTATAGGATAAATCATCATCATTAGACAAAGCTCTATCAATGACCTTTTGTCCTAGGTTTGTGGCGAGAATTCTATTATCGCTTTTTCGGATTTCAATCATGCCGGATCGTTCCAGAAAGCTAATGGCTTTTACGGTCCGTATCCTTAAGATTGCAGACCAACCTAAATGATTGGAAGACCCTTTGAACCCGACTAATGAGGCTTCGATAGACTCTCCCACCATCTGACCAATTTCAGTCACAATTGGCTTACGCCGGCCCTTAGCTAATAGAAGTACGATCATTGAGATGAGAGGCAACTGAAATAATGCCTCATTACTTAGCTGGTAATTTTTTTGGACATCTTTTTCTAAAACCACAATTGAAATTTCGCGCCTAGTTACGCTCTCAAAGAATTCATCATAATTCATGATTTACACCTAACCAGGGCAGAAATAAATCCACCGAACAAAAGTGGTGGTGTTAAGTCGTATGCCAACCCCAAACTATCCAGATCTACCATTAACTGCTTTAGTTTTGGATGCAGCGCACCTAACCTAAAAGATTTGGTGCCATTAAGCGCATCGGAAAGTAACGCGTCAATTTTTGAAGCTATAGAAAGTAGATCAAAATCGGAAAGCTTATTTCTATTATCTCGCAGCCAAACATCCCACTCAGTTTTACATCTCGACGAGTATTCAATCTCCTCGCTGCTAGCTCCAGAAGCAAACATTGTGCGCTGAATTACTGACGCCGATTTAATTGCTCTAGCATCCCCTCCTTGAACCAAGGAATGATATGCCTCTCTAGATATACTTAACAAATCAAGCAAGTCATTTATATCAACACTTGCCTTACTATTAATAGTCGCCTCATCAAAAACAGAAATTACCCCTGAAGTTTTTTTTGACATCAACTCCAACAGATTTACTAGTATCTGCCTTGCCTCATTAAACTCTAAATCGATTTCACTAAATTGGTAAATCTTGGTCCGAGCATCGGACTCGAAGCTATTGTTTTTATCTTTTATAAAAGAAATGTCAGACTCAAATCTAAGCTTAGAAAGCTTCTCAAGTATTTGAATCTCTGAAAGCTTGGGCTCAGTTAGCACGAAGCAGTCATTGAAATTATCGACAATAAATCTCAAATATTTATTGGCAACATCATTACGCTCCAGGCTTACAGACATTGCCTCGAGAGTTTCATCCAGGTGAGCATTTGTCATAAATACTATTTTTGCACACACGTCCGGAAAAGTTACCGTATGCTGCAATAACTTTCCGGCAAAACTAGCCTTCACATTTTCTGCGGAGTGGCTTGCATTTTTTTGGGTTTTAAGTCCAAACACCTCGTTAAGCGTCCAGTTCTTACTGGTTTTAGCGCGAGTTTTAACTTGAAAAAATTCGTATTGTTGCTTACCACAGACCTTCTTTCCAATCACGAAGTCGTCATGGTAATCGCAAAAAACCCTATCAACTTCGCCACCTTCCAAAATTTCTAAAGCGGCTAGTGCGGCAGCTCGTATCTGAGCCCTATACCTTAAGAAGGTATCTCTACCTACTTGTTCGCGGGGCTTTGTTGAGTAAAAATCTTCAGTACTATTCATGAAGTATCTACGAGCCCCTTCTCAGCTAAAATAACTTTCTCAACTTTAGCTAGTACATTCCATCGGCCAGTTAAATAATTTCTGAAAACTAAGCTATGAGAACAATAATACTGATCAGCAAGCTGAAATTTACTAAATGAGCTGCACCTTCGGTTCCAGCCACAAAGCATCACCTACTGATTAGCTCGCCGGTAGCGGTGAAAGTTATCATTATGCCATTACACCTGTCTACCGTAGGGTTCAACCCGCCCCAACAACATTTGCATACCCTGAGCTTGTGAATCTGCGTTCGACATAGGAGTCAAAGACTCCAATCACAAGAAGGGACTCCCGAGTTTGACTCCGCTTGAGTCCATAACTGGCTGATTCATCTACGGTTACGGATTGGGATATGCCAAATTTTCCATCGTATTCCAGTCCTGCAGAAAACCTAGCTACCCTTCGTCTGGTGCCACCTCGATACGCCGTGCGCCGCTACCAAGCGCAACATCGGTCATCGTCGAAATTACCGTGGGTCGCCGCGAGAGTCACTACTCTGTCGCAACGTGTCAGGCCAAACACGGCGCAGGTTATCGCTAGCTTCGCAGCTATCGCCGCTCCAGAAGTGGAGCCTTCCGACCTCGCACGGCTGCTCGAGCAGTCAAGATGAAGGGAGGTTGTTGGATTACCAGCAGAACGCCCACTTCATCCGCCCAGCAAACTGGCAGCAGTTGGACAGCATCAGCCCCCATTGGAAAGCCCTGCTGCTCTATCTGCAAACAAACGAACATGGTGAAGAAAAGGACGCTGGTCCGTGGGCATGATCGGCGTCGCGGCCAACTGAGCTACGCCCGCCGACAGGCACTGAAAGACTTGTTTGTTCAAGGCACACTTCGCCACGCTCATAGCAAATAGCCAACGCTGCCAAGGATCCGGGTGGCTGACAGCGTGTGTGAGAAAAACACAAAAAAACCTGCACAACAGCGAAAACTCTTACAATCCATGGCCGGATTTCCTACATACCCCCCACTGTTACCCAAGAGATAGCCCCGTGAGTGACTTAGACAGCTCATCCGCGCCACTGGTTGACGTAGTGAAGCTTGCCGCATCCCTTCAACGGTTCGCAGATGACCGCGACTGGCAGCAGTTCCACTCCCCCAAAAATCTCATCCTGGCTATCACTGGCGAGGTAGGAGAACTGTGCGAGATTCCAGTGGATGAGCGATGCCGATTCGATCTCCGCCGCAACAGATCCCGAAATTGGCCAAGCCATCAGGGATGAGCTGGCGGATGTACTGATGTACCTGGTTCGCCTGAGCAGCGTACTTGGCATTGACCTCAACGAGGCGGTGACACAGAAACTCGCCTCGAATGGCCAGAAGTACCCGTAGATAAAGCCAGAAGCAACAGCAAAAAGTACGACCGACTCTGACCAACACGCACCTAAGGATAACCCGTGATCGTTTACGCTGCGACCAAACAGCAATTTCTTAAAGACAACGATAACGATGACATTGAGGAGGTGATCCTCAGGCATTACAAGGAAGCTACCGGCAGGAACGTTGGCTCCTCGGAAATCAGGTCGTGGCAAGGATCCCTAACGTACATGGCCAAGGTCCTTAGAGATGAGGGCCTGCCGAGCGATGCAGGCCTGGCCATTGAGCTGCACATTCCTCAGTCGTCGAAGCGAATCGACTTTCTACTCACCGGTCGCGACGAAAACCAGGCAAAAAAGGCCGTACTGATCGAGCTGAAGCAATGGAGTAAGGCCAACGCCACAACCAAGGATGCCATCGTCAAAACGGCGTTGGGTGGTGGCCTCATTGAGACGATTCACCCGTCCTATCAGGTGTGGTCATATGCAGCGCTGTTGGAAGGCTTCAACGAGGCGGTGTATGACAAAAGCATTGAGATCCGTCCGTGCGCCTACCTCCATAACTACGTCAGCGACGGCGTCATAGATTCAGCTCACTACGAGCCCCACATCAGCAAGGCTCCGCTGTTTCTGAAAGGCCCGGAAGAGCTCAGTAAACTCAGAAGCTTTCTGAAGAAGCATATAAGTCATGGCGACAACAAAGAGATTCTTTACGAGCTGTCCGAAGGAAAAATTCGCCCGTCCAAGGCGCTAGCCGAAGCTCTCGGCGGGTTGATGAAAGGTAAACCCGAGTTCGTATTGATTGACGATCAGAAAGCAATTTTCGAGTCGGCGCTGGCGGCGGCAAGCGAGGCCTCGGACCAAGCACCCAAGGTGATGATCATCGAAGGTGGGCCGGGCACCGGGAAAACTGTTCTGGCTATCAACCTGCTGGTGAAGCTCACCGAATTGAAGCTGATGAGCAAATACGTCTCCAAGAATGCTGCCCCACGCAAGGTCTATGAAAGCAAACTGGTTGGCACCATCAAGCGCAGCCATTTCTCGAATTTCTTTTCAGGCTCTGGGGCATTCATCGACACTGAGCCCAACACATTCGATGCGCTTATCGTGGACGAAGCTCACCGCCTGAATGAGAAAAGCGGGCTTTATGGAAACCTTGGGGAAAACCAGATCAAGGAGTTGATTGATTCAGCGAAATGCTCAATTTTCTTCATTGATGAAGACCAGCGTGTAACCTTGAGCGATATCGGCAGCAAGCAGGCGATACGCGCCTTTGCAAAAGCCAAGGGTGCTGTGGTTGAGGAACACGTGCTGTCTTCGCAGTTTCGCTGCAGTGGTTCTGACGGTTACCTGGCATGGCTGGATGACACGCTAGGCATTCGTTCGACGGCAAATCCGACGCTTGAGACTCAAGAGTACGAGTTTAAGGTGTTCGACTCACCTCAGGCGATGCATGAAGCAATCAACGAGAAAAACCACGGAAACAAAGCTCGTGTGGTCGCGGGCTATTGCTGGCCTTGGTTGAGCAAGAAAGATCCCACCGCTGCTGACATCGTCATTGGTGACTACAAACGCCAATGGAACCTGGATCAGGATGGCAGCCTATGGATCATCGCTGAGAACTCCATCGAGCAGGTTGGCTGCATTCATACCTGCCAAGGTTTGGAAGTCGACTACATCGGGGTGATCATCGGGCCAGACCTAGTCGTACGTGACGGTCAGGTAGTGACATCCCCGGATGAGCGCGACAAGCACGATAAATCGATTCGCGGCTGGAAAAAAATGATGAAAGAGCAACCTACCCTCGCGAAAAATGAAACAGACCTGATCATCAAGAATACATACCGAACCCTGATGACACGCGGGATGAAGGGTTGCTACCTGTACTGCACCGACAAAGAGACTGCGCAATACTTCGAGAGTCGGCTTAGCCAACACAACAATCATTGACGGTATCGTTTGCTAGGAGCCCCTGTACCTGCGAGCGCAGGGGCAACTATCAACAGCGCGACCATTTGCTTGATAGGTTCGGCTCCGATTCGTTTTTGGGGGCGGAGCTCAAAAAGCACCGTCCATCGGAATCCAGACCACGCTGCGTCCAACCGGTATTCCAAGCAAGTTGACCAATAAACTATTAACTAGAAAAACAGCCAGATACCGACTTGTTTCAAATTACCCCGGCACCAAATCCTCAAGAAAATAAATTTAGATGAGAAATAATCTGTCTCTGGCAACCTCTCCATGATGGCTCTATCACTCCTCAATAGCCTCCAACCGCTGCTTCAACCGATCATTCACCAACGCCCCATGCGCCCCAGAATGGATCTCCCGATGGCAGCTCGGACAAACAGCCCCAACATACCGCGGATGATCTAGGCCGCCGTCTGACAGTCGGTTTACATGATGTGGCTCCAGATAAGGAGTGCCATCTTTCTTCATAAAAGGCGCCGGCTTTTCGCAGCTCTCACACTGACCTTGAGCACGCATTAACACGTAATGCGCGACCTTGCGGCTTCGTTGGTAAATCTTTCGCGGCGCCGATTGGCCAAACTCGTCGTTGTTTGGTTTACAGGCAGCCAATGCAGCTACCCGGGCTTCTGCTAAAGATCCGGACAGTCCAGCGCTCTCCGCCTCTTCCTCGTCCAGATGCATTTCTGCAGAATTGCCTACAGGCACTAACCGAAAAACCAGCGCTGTCCGCTCCTGTCCTTCCACGTCGGGTTGGGTGCGAGTGAAAAAATCTGCGCAAGAGAACTCACCTAGGTAAGTGTTGCCATTCCCCTTACCGAGCGACTTGAACAAGTACAGCGCTCGGCCATCCTCAGCATGCTCGGCAATGGCGCGATTCCCGCGGGTTAAGGACATCGGCCCTCGCTGGCCTTCGCCTGTGTAGAAGAAGGCGCCTTCTTCCCAGTGGTCGGCATATCCATATTGCTCACCGCTATCGCCCGTAAACAGAAAGATCGCTGGGTAGATCGCAGAGGGGGCGATGCCGCTTTGCCGACTCCCGCCGAACGGCCCATTGATCTCTGTTTTGCGGTCATATACAGCTCCTTGCGTGAACTGCAGTGCCTGCTTCCCCTCCCCGCGAGGTAGCTCAACAATGACAAAGCCTCGTTTTTCCAGGTAGCTGTTTGTTGGATGCCCACCGGAGAACTCTGCTACGCCGACCCCGGTAGCCAGGGATACGATCTTCTTCGCGGGATACAGCAGTCCTTCGGAATGAATAGCGTAGCGGTGAGCCAGGTTACCTTCCCATCCTTGCCATTCGGGCTTGTTACGGTATTTCTTGTCGAACTCCACCAAGGCCACGCCAATTCGCTCCTTCGAAACCGCTTTTATCGCCACGGGGTCAGCCTTTTCATTGATCGCTGTAGGAAAATTCCTATCGTGAGCAATGTTAAGAAAACTTTCAATGCTTGACCCGAGCGCGAGACCGATGCCGTGCGCGGTCGTGAGATTCCACTTCCAGTTCAGTCGAAGTTAGCGAGGGGTATTTTCAGTTCGGCACAAGCCCAGCGCCGAAGCTTCAATGGCTGCCAATGGTGAGATACCACCAGAATAAATCTGTACACCTACCCCCAGAGCGTATGGACCGAGATTACCCAGCCTTGCTTTTTAGGCGGCGACGCTTGGCAGAAGTGGACTGGCCTCCTCTTGTATAAATAACCATCTCTGTATTCTTAACTCAGTACTCCCTAGGCACCGCCGCTTGCCTGCCAAATCTCGCCCGGTTTCCAGGCCGCCCTTAGCGTAACCTCTGAAGCCGCACGCCCCCTTCACCAGCCTTGCCAGCGCTCACTGCCCTAGGTATGGTGACCACCAGTCGCTGCAAATTCAGCGACCAGGCTTGGCGGCCTGAACCGTACAAGGCGCAACAGCGCCCCCATCACGATTGCCGGCGCTTTTTTTGTGCCTGCATTCCTGTGTCATGGCGGGTTGCGCAGGAGCACCCTCGGGTGCGCCGGTTTCCTTGTACGCCGGTCCGCCAATCCTGTGCAATCCGCCACCCTAACTGCTTGGCGGCAGCGGGTGTCGGTCCATCAGTACAAGGAGATTACCGATGATGATTGCTTCGCACCCTTCCCCTCCTGCATCTGCTTGCACTCCGCGAAACCAGCAGGCCAAGAATTCGATGTTTCCTACTGGCGCGTGGAGGTATGCATGAGCACTTCTCACCTCACGACCACGCAAGGGCATGGCTTTTGCCCCACTGATGACGCATTCGAACCCAAGCCGCTTTTCGCTGTGCTGCCGGGCGTGCCCATGTTGAATGCTGTCCGCATCCTGTCCGAACTCTTGAGTAACCTGGATGAGTCCATTTATGCAGCAGCCATGGGTGAGCGGGTAATAAGTGCCAAGGATGCGTGGTTGGCCAAGTACACGCTCGATGCTGCAAGGGCTGTAGTGAGTTCGATCACCGAGTCGCTTGAAAATAGCCAAGAAAGCGAGGCGCGTGAGAACTGATCCAGGGCCGCTGGATTTAGAAGCACTCCCTGAGCCACTAGCCCGAAAGGTCTAGGGGCTCAGCGTCGCCATGATGGTCGAATTTACCGCGGGGCACAGCCGCATGGCCCGGCTCCGCCGGGTTCGCTGGCAAGCCAGGCTCCCACACCTCCAGCGCCAGACTTCAAAGCGCCGCCGTCACTGGAAGGCCAGATACCAGCGGCAGATTGCCGAACACCTACTCGCCCGCCAAAAGGCGCCTATGCAACGTCACCTTGCAGCAATCGCGCAATCCGTGGCCAGCCTGCCTCACCTGCCAGCGCCACCGCAGTCTGCCCATTACTGTTGTGAGCCAGCGGATCAGCGCCGTGGCGCAGCAACGCCTGCACCACCAGGTAGTTCCCCGCCAGGACTTCCCGATGCAGAAGTAACCAGCCACCGGCGTCGTAATCGCTGATCATTTCGGGATACTGCTGTAACGCCTCTTCGACTTTCTCGCGCATGTTCTCTGCCATGGGGTGGTCGCCACGTGCCAGCTGATCCAGCGCCTGCCGGTCCGCATCGCTGCTCAGTGCCCGCGAAAGCAGGCAGGAGGCCTGGCCTTCAGCGGCGGGTACCACTTCGACGCTGCCTGGCTCGCCGAAGTCCAGTCCCCAGGCGGCGTCGTGCTCGGCACGCTCATCGGCGGACATGCTGCTGCGCAACGCATCGACGGTGAAGCCGCCGTACACCCGGCCGCCACAGACGTACATCCAGTCGTTGAGCGCCGCAAAAGGCAGCGACACCGGTTCGGAGGCTTTGAATCCGGTCGCCCAGCGTGGCTCGTTCATCAGCGTGCCGGTGATCGTCTCACCGTCGAACTCGATATCCGAAACCCACATGTTCTCGACCGCGGGTATTTCCGGATCATCCGGGTCGAGCAGGAAGGACATCTTGACGGCTGCCAAGTCGAGGGACTTGATGATTCTGCGCGCCTCCCACGACATCTCCCGCCAGTAGAACTTGAAGGTTGCCTGGGCGCTTGCCACGGCATCCTTGAATTCCTGGCTTTCACCTTCGACGCTATAGATCGTTTGTTCCGTCATGAGGGGCTCGTCCTTGTGCTTGATTCGAAAAGGGTTAGGAGAAGGCCCTGGTCTCTCGCAGTTCCGCTGCATTTCTTCGGGTGCCAGGGCACCAATCAGGTCGTACGGCTAGCGCGCAAGCGAAGGCTCGATGATATCTGCCGACACAGCGAGCGAGCGAGATTGGGCAACTGTTGCCACATCAGTGGATGCCGGCCTGACTTACGCAAGGCGAATTGGGCAGACGCTTGACGCTATAAGCTAATGCCAGTCAGTTGACGTTAAGTGGCTGCGCATAATGGGTAATGGCCAGCGCGGCGAGCAACATGATGTGAATGCCCAACAGGCTCACCAGCAACCGCCTCATCCGCGGCGGGAAGCGTTTCACTTCATCGAGGTCGATCAGCCCTCTGCGCACAAAGGGCCTCGGTATGGCCAGGACCATGGAGATCAGTCCCGGGCGCATGACCTTACCCAGCAAACCTGCATGCTGATATACATTTTTATTGCCAGTCACGAAGCTGCAATTTGTCAGCAATGATTCAAAGCACTCGGTGTATTTATGCGCAACGTAACACTGCACGACGATAGCAAGCACCATAGGGACGATGATCAGCAGCGCAACCAGTCCAGGGTCCACCTCAGTCATTCCATTACCTCACGATACAGAAATTCATCCATTACCTTGCCTCTGTCGCTACCGATGTCACCGCCGGTCTTACCGCCTACCACAGCACAAGCCAGTGCTCCTGGCAGCGATGGGGCAGTTTCTGCCTTTCTCGAAGGGCTGGAATCGACCCGAAGCGTTCACTCGCGAAAGCTGACTTTTCTGCGTTAGCCGGGCAGCTTTGAATCGAACGAGCTTCGCAGGGTAGCAATGACTTCATCAACACATGGGCCGTGTACTGATGGCGGCACGGGGCGTTCGCAAAACTCTCTCCAGACAAATAGCATCAGTTCTGCGCCATCTGTTTGCTGACGCACACTGTCGACCGCGCCGAAGGTTTGCAGCAGTCTGTATCTTTCGTCATGCCAGAAATTGGCTTCCACCCAGTCATACACCGGGATGAAGTGGAAGTGAATGGAGTAACCGACGTCGTGCCCAAACCGACCGATATACAAGCGTTTGGGCGCAAGATGATCTTCAATGGTCTTCTGGATGCGCGCCTGCAATACCCCCAACTCCGATTGCGCGTCAAGCGGTAGCGATGCCAGCGAATTGGTCATGTGCTTTGCACTGAGCATCAGGTAGCCCGGCAACGCACTGTCCATGCGATGGTTGAGAATCCAGAACCTAGATTCATGGATGATGAATCGAGACGGTATGTTCATGGGGTAGCCTTGAGTGGAGCTAGCGAGCGTAGCATCGCAACAGCTCGTGCTCGACTCTGCCGGCTCATGCAGATACTGGAGCGACAGCTCGATACAACGGGTGCATACGTCGCCGCTGATACGTTTTCGCCGGCAGACCTACCCATTGGTCTTTCGGTCAATCGATGGTTTGAAACGCCGTTGGATCATCCCCACCTGCCGGCAGTGAGCGGCTATTACGAGCGACTGAGCGGGCGTTCTGGCTTTCGTCTGCATGGAAGAAACGGAACGCCCTAGTGCTTATCCGGTAGTAGGGGACGCTGGCGGGACACAGGCCACGAGCCTGCCCACCAAGCGGCTTCCTGCAGTGAGTCGGGTGGACTTTTCGCTGCCAGACCTACCCATCGATCTTTCGGTCAATCGATGGTTTGAAACACCCTCGTCATCACCCCTCCGGTGAACTGCTCCAGCCGCTCCTGGGGGGTTGGCAGGTCACGCAGGGGTTTCTTCTTGGTTGGCATACATGCGCCCCTTACTGCTTGGCGGCAGCGGACCAGGACGCATTCATCCATGAGCCGTCATGTCGCTAAAAAGCCATTTCGAGAACACGTTCTCCGCACATGTCGCCGCCAGCGACATGTGCGGAGAACGTGTCGCCAAAAACAAATACAACGACACGTTATTCTCACAGGCTCGACAAGCAGATAGCGCAACGTCAGGCCGCCTCCCGGTACCTCAAGGAGCGGGTTGGCATCGGCGTTCTGCAAGAGTCCCGCTGCGCACCGGCCACGTCGTACCAGGACTGTCCCGGAGCCATATCGGATCTGATCCCATGGCGGCTTGTGAACGTATGCGTATAACTGGGTATCACCACTAAAATCAGCGCGCTATCAATGCCCCTCCCTCTGCGTAGTATCCAACGCATAGAACTCATGCAACTTGGCCTGCAGCAACTGCTTGTCCGGTAGTCGGGTCTGATATTCGGCAATCAGCGCCGGCGACAGACTGCGGTTGAGAGCGTATTCGACGACTTCGTCATCCTTGCTGGCGCAGAGCAGCACGCCAATGGCGGGATTCTCGTGGGGCTTGCGTTCATCCCGGTCCAGCGCTTCCAGGTAGAAACCGAGCTTGCCCAGGTACTCCGGCTCGAAGCGGCCGACCTTGAGCTCGATGGCCACCAGGCAGTTGAGGCCACGGTGGAAGAACAGCAGATCCAGGGCGAAATCACGGCCGCCAACTTGCAGGGGGTATTCGGAACCGACAAAGCAGAAGTCGCGGCCCAGCTCGATCAGGAAATCCTTGAGCCGCAGCAACAGCCCCTGATGCAGGTCGGCCTCGGCATGGCCGCCGGGCAGGTCGAGGAAATCGACCAGGTAGGCGTCGCGGAATACCTCCAGGGCGGCGGGATGAGATTGTCGGAGCACCGGCGAGACTTTTGCCGGTTTGGTGACGCTGCGCTCAAATAGTGCCGCTTTGAACTGGCGTTCCAGCTCACGTTTTGGCCATTTCTCTTGAATCGCCATACGCAGGTAAGACTCTCGCTCTTCCGCGCGTTTGCTTTGGCTGAGGATGATCAGGTTATGGGTCCAGGGTAATTGTCTCACCAGCGGTGAGACTTTCTCGTCATTTCGATAAGCCTCATAGAACTGGCGCATCCGGAACAGATTTGCCCGGGTAAAACCGCGCAACCCCGGCTGGCTCCGGGCCAGATGCTCGGCCAGCTGACTGACCACGGCATCGCCCCACTCGGCCTGTTCCAGCTTGCGGCTGATGTATGCACCGACCTGCCAGTACAGCTCGATCAGCTGGGTATTCACCGCCTGCACGGCGTGCTGCCTGGCGCGGTGGATCAGCGCAAGCACTTCGTCGAAGCGGTCGTCCATTGCACTGCGGGTGTTTTGGGTTCACTCATGCAGACAGCGCCTCGATTCATATAAGAGATCGCCCAGCCCGCTGGGCTGCGCTGTCGCGCAGAGAACAAAGCCTGCAAGCGCGGCGCAATACTCTGTGGGAGCGGGCTTGCCCGCGAAGCAGGCACCGCGGTGTATGGCACCGGCTTCGCCG
>Ga0160433_100091_pt1 | contig 91670 bp, 84 predicted proteins | sample HID1972K_E0MG_FD_108235 | JGI IMG/M metagenome (GOLD analysis project Ga0160433, IMG submission 108235) | Enriched pill bug-associated microbial communities from UW Madison campus, WI, USA - HID1972K_E0 MG | ecosystem: Host-associated > Arthropoda: Insects > Digestive system > Unclassified ...
AGAAGTTAAGCCCGCCAGAGCCGATGGTACTGCAGTAACATGTGGGAGAGTAGGTCGGTGCCAAATTTTATAATCAGCCCGGTAGTTTCAGTACTACCGGGCTTTTTTGTGCGTTATGCTTTTGCTATATTCGTAAGCTATGCCTTATTATTTGAGAAAGCATACGAATACACACGAAACACACTAACTCAGAAAGGATTAATTCTCGAATGAATATATTTAGTAAAGCACTCTTGTTTTCGGCATTTCTGCCCTTCGCTTCTATCGCACAAAAATCTGAAGAGCCTAAACCAAACTGGTTCAACCTTGACCTGGTTCAGGATGGCGTATTTGGCGTTAGTACAGAAAAGGCCTATAAGGAACTACTGAAAGGAAAAAAGGGTGTACCTGTGATGGTCGCTGTAATAGACGGAGGGATACAACAGGATCATGAGGATCTCAAAGACATAATGTATGTAAACCCCACAGAGGTCGCCTCAAATCAAAAAGATGATGATAATAACGGCTATGCAGATGATGTACATGGCTGGAATTTTCTGGGTTCACCTGATGGGAATGTCCGATATGATAACCTGGAGGTTTTGAGAATGGTACGCAAATATCAGGATCAATATGCCTCAGTAGTCAATTCTACTCCTCTTGATAAGGAAGAAAGAGCCGAATTCAATCTTTACAAGAGGCTCGTAACGGAGTACATGGGGAAATTAGAAAATGCCCGCTATGGTTATGAGCAGATGTCTATGCTTTCTAAGCATGTATCTGCTATCGTAAAGAAGATTGATAAGAAGAAACCTACTCTGAAGGATTTCGAAAATTATAAAGCTCAGAACGATTTAGAATCTAAAGCCCTTCGGGCGATTAAATCCTCGTTGAAAAAGGAGCCGGATTATGATAAGTTTAAGGAAGAGCTTGATGAAACATTACACTATTATCATAGTCAAGTGAATTATCATCTGAATATGGATTATGATCCTCGTGATTCTATCAAGGATGACTATGCAAACGGCTGGCAACGGCATTATGGAAATGCGGATATACAGGGGCCAGATGCTGAGCATGGAACGCATGTTGCAGGGATCATCGGTGCTAACCGTACAAACGACAAAGGTATTAAGGGTGTAGCAGACAATGTCCGGATCCTTGGTATCCGGGCTGTTCCTGATGGTGATGAGCGTGATAAGGATGTGGCAAACGCCATTTTCTATGCCGTAGATAACGGGGCCAGAGTTATTAATATGAGCTTCGGAAAGTCCTTTTCCTGGGATAAGAAGTTGGTTGATAGCGCTGTACGATACGCCGCATCTAAAGACGTTTTATTAGTGCATGCAGCAGGCAACGACGGGAAGAATACAGATTATAGCAATAATTTCCCGACAGCGATATTTGCAGACGATCGGGATCCGAACATGTGGCATGCACCTCGTCCGATCCTCGCCGCTTTGGAGCAGGCAGGTGCCGGAACAATGCCCGGAAACGGAATGAGGTCCAGAACTCCGGTGAAGATCGCCAGAGATACTACGAAGCTTGGTCTTCCGAAAGCGACGAACTGGATAGAAGTAGGAGCGTCTGGCTGGAAGAATGATGGCAGCCTTGTGGCAGAGTTCTCCAATTATGGTAAGCGGACAGTGGATGTATTTGCTCCCGGAGTAAAGATCAACTCAACGATGCCTGGTTCAAAGTATAAGTCGAATAATGGTACCAGTATGGCATCCCCTGTAGTAGCGGGTGTTGCAGCGCTGATTCGGTCATATTATCCGTCATTGACAGCTGTTGAAGTTAAAGATATCATTATGAAGTCGGTTGTAAAGGTTGACCAAAAGGTTAAGGTTGTCGATGTGGAAGGTAGTAAACGTGTGCCGCTTTCTGAGCTCTGTGTTTCTGGCGGCGTTGTAAATGCTTATAATGCTCTTCAACTGGCAGAGAAGCTTCAGCGTAAATAATTTCGGGAATTATTTTTACCTTTGCAGCGCATTTAACGCTGTTTGTAGCAGTATCGGTGAATCTATGACACAATATCAGACATTACTTTATTATTGCTATACTAATATAGCGGACGCAGAGCAGTTTGCCGAAGACCATCTTCGCTACTGCAAATCTCTCAATCTTGTCGGCCGGATCATTGTAGCCGACGAGGGACTTAACGGTACCGTTTCAGGTTCTAAGGAATCATGTGAGGCTTATATGCGTCATGTTGAGTCTAATCCGATATTCGAAGGGATTGAGTTTAAGGTAGACGACGTAGCAGAGCCTTCTTTTATTAAGATGCACTGCCGCTACAAGTCGGAAATTGTGCATTCAGGACTTCGTGATCCTCAGATCATCAATCCTCAGGAGAAAACAGGGATACATCTGGAGCCGAAAGAATTCATGGAGATGAAGGACAGGGATGATGTGGTTGTACTCGACGTGCGTTCTAACTATGAGCATTCTTTAGGGAAGTTCAAGAATGCGGTGACTCTTGACATTGATAATTTCCGGGACTTCCCCGCGATGATTAATGAGCTTGCGAAGTACAAGGATAAGAAGATCCTGACTTATTGCACAGGGGGAATTAAATGCGAAAAAGCTTCTGCATTGTTGCTGCATGAAGGCTTTCCTGAGGTTTATCAGCTACATGGCGGTATCATTAAATATGGTAAGGAAGCGGGAGGTAAGGATTTCGAAGGTAAGTGTTATGTATTTGACGGTCGGGTCGCTGTTGACGTGAATCAGGTTAATCCGGTGGTTATTTCTAAGTGTTATAATTGCGGGAAGATAACGGCTAAAATGATCAACTGTGCAAATCCCGAGTGTAATGAGCACTTTACTCAATGTGATGACTGCGGTTTGGAGCTTGACGGATGTTGTTCTGAACCTTGTAAGGAACATCCGCGGAAGCGAACATATGATGGCACGGGTTACTATGTGAAGGTTCCGATGCAGGTTAATTTAAATAAAAGAAAAAGTGGACAGCCTGTCCCCGAGCTTCAGTTTTAAGATATTATTTAAAAAGTCCGGCCCAATAAGCCGGACTTTTTTAGTTATAGATATTCATCAGGTTTTAGCAGGCTTCTTCCATCGTTATTCCGGATTATCGGCTTGTATTAATTTTTTCTCATGTTGATGGCACAAAATGCATGTGGGTTTGTTATTCAACTAACTGATAAACCGTTAATTAAATTGTCAACCTATGAGGAAATTATTTACAAGCCTGGTAGCTTGCGTTCTGATAATCCTTTTATTTACCGGAGAAGCTTTTTCACAAAACATCGTTGTGAAAGGCAGGGTTTCAGATGCTGCCAATGGTGAAACATTAATAGGTGTAAGTATCAAGGTTAAAGGAGGAACCCAAGGTACATCAACAGACGCAAATGGCGCATTTACCATAAACGTTGCACCTACTGCCATTCTGGTTTTCACGTATATTGGCTTTGAGCCTACAGAAGTTCCTGTTAACAATCAAACTACCCTTAACGTAATAATGAAAACCTCGGCCTCTGCATTGGAAGAAGTCGTGGTTGTCGGTTATGGTACGCAGAGAAAAAGTGATGTAACGGGATCTGTTGCGAGGGTGAAGGGAGCAGATATTGCCAGCCAGCCTGTTCTTGCGGCAACACAAGCAATCCAAGGACGTGTGGCCGGTGTCCAGATCATCACTTCGGGAGATCCTAATGCGCTACCTACCGTAAGAATACGTGGTACAGGAACAATGAAAGGGGGCGCTAACCCGCTCTATGTGGTAGATGGGATTATTACCGAGGATATCAGGAATATCAATAACGCTGACATCGTTTCGATGGACATCCTAAAGGATGCTTCTGCTACGGCGATATATGGTATGCGCGCAGCAAACGGTGTGTTACTGATTACAACCAAAAAAGGAAAGACTGGTAAGATGGTGATCTCTTATGATGCTCATACCGGTGTAAAAGAAGCTGCAAATTTGGTGGATATGGCCGGACCCGCTCAGTATGCAGGCTATCTGAATGAAGCGAACGTTTATTATGGCAGCGGTGATGAATTAATTACTGCTGACCAGATAACAAACGGTGTTAACACAGACTGGTATGATGCAATTCTGAAGAAGGGCTTTCAACAGAATCATAACCTGTCACTTTCAGGAGGTTCTGAGGACCTGACATATTTCTTCAGCGCAGGCTATCTCTCTGATGCCGGAATAATTGAGACGAATAACTTCAATAGATTTACTCTTCGATCTAACAATGAATACAATGCCACAAAATGGCTGAAGTTATCCTCTCTGATTTCGTTTAGCCGGTTGAATAATCGAGGGGTGGATCTGGGAGCCTTTAATGTGGCCTATCGGGCTGCGCCATATATACCTTCAAAAGTGAATGGTCTATATGGGAACACCTCGTTGTCAAACAACGTCGGAAACCCGCTGCTGAGTTTGGAAAAGACGGATAACCGTACTCTCGGCAATCGCCTTCAGGGATCATTTGCTCTGGATGTGAAGCCGGTGTCGTGGCTGAGCCTGCGCTCAAGCTTTGGTGTTGATCTTGATTTTTTAAGAAGTACAAACTATGGCTATCAGTTTGACAATGTTGGGCCGAACAGCGTGTTCATTACACAAGGAGGTAATCAGCTTCGTGATAAGAGCGACCTTACCGCAATCAGTAATAATGCTACTAAATGGGTTTGGGATAATACAGCCACTTTCAATAAAATCTTCGATAAACATAGTGTGAACTTTCTGGTTGGCGTAACTTCTGAGTACTATCGTTTTAATGGTTTGGAAGGCAAGCGTGTTAATGTTCCTGCTGATCCCGATCAATGGTATCTGGGTGCTGGTTCAACTACAGGTGCTACCAATAATAACACTGGCGATAAATGGGCAAGGAATTCGTACATCAGCCGCTTGAACTATGCGTATGATAACCGTTATCTTTTAACCGCTACCTTTAGGGCGGATGGTACATCAAGGTTCCCTTCTTCAAACAGATGGGGTTATTTCCCGTCAGTGGGGCTAGGATGGAATATTGCGGAGGAAGATTTTATGAAAGGCCAAAAGACGCTTACCACCTTTAAGATCAGGGGAAGCTGGGGTAAGGTAGGAAATGACCAGATCAACACCAACGTTTATTTTCCTATTGCTGCAATCAATCTTCCGTACTTCTATGAAGGCGTAGAATATTCGGGTATAGCTTTTGACCAATTGCCTGACAGAAATGTAAAGTGGGAAACTACGGAAGAATTTGATCTCGGTCTCGACTATGGCTTTATTGATAACCGGCTGACCGGTGAGATCGACTACTACCATAAGAAGACCACCGATGCCCTTATAGACATCAGGATACCGGCTATCCTCGGAGATACTGATGCCTTGTATACTACAAATGCTGCCACTTTTACCAACAAAGGGGTAGAATTTGGAATACACTGGACGGATAAGATCAATGATAATTGGAGCTACAATATTGGCGGAAACGTTGCTTATAATAAAAACGAGATCACGGGCCTTAACGGCGGACAGGCACTCGTCGAAGGAAATATTGGCGGCAATCAGGGAAATGTGACTCGTTCTGACAATGGTCAGCCTATTGGAAGTTTCTACATTTACGAAGCTGACGGTATTTTTCAGAACACCGAGGAAATAGCAGCATCCGCGCAGAAGGACGCACGTCCGGGTGATTTGAGATATAAGGATCTGGGAGGCCCAAATGGTACTCCTGATGGAGTTATAAACGAGTTTGACAGAACTTATGTGGGCTCGTATCAACCGAAGTACACCTTTGGTATAAACGGCAGTTTGACATATAAGTCTTTTGATTTGAGTATTAATACCTACGGTACCGCCGGAGGAAAGGTATACAACGGGAAGAAGGCTTCACGTTTAGACCAGCGCGACAACCTTGAAGCAGCGGTTGTAAAGAATCGCTGGACCCCTGATAGACCAAGCGGTACGGACCCTCGTGCTACTCTCGCGCAGTTACCCGCTTCTACATACTTTCTTGAAAAGGGTGATTTCTTTCGGATCAACAATTTAACCATTGGATACGCTGTGCCGAAGGAGAAACTCTCCAGGTTTTTTTTAGACAGGCTCAGAGTATTTGTTGCTGCACAGAATCTGGCTACAATTACAGGATATAGCGGTTTTACGCCTGAGATCGTCAGTGGAAACCCGCTTAATGCGGGGATAGAATCCAATATTTATCCAACTACCCGCACGTTTACTTTTGGCGTCAATATAGGCTTGTAATCTTAAACGGAACAAAATGAGAACGCATAGATATATCATACTGATCACAGCAGCACTGATTATACTGTCTGGATGCAGTAAGGATTTTTTAGATATTAACCCGCAGGGACAGCTCGTTGAAGAGCAGGCATTGAGAGATCCAAACGCCGCTGAACAGCTTGTAGGGGGGGTGTATAATACCTTGTATTTCGGTGGTTTTGGAAACACTACAGTAGGGTTCCTCTTCGAATGTCTTAACGATATAGCATCTGATGATACCGAGAAAGGGAGCTCTCCGTCTGACTTCGCGGCTGGCGGAGAGATAGATAATTTTACAGTTACCGCAAATAATTTTATTCTCAATAATATCTGGGCAGGACACTATACGGCCATTGCCAGGGTAAACCGGGCGATTGACATTCTCAGTCAGAGTACTTTCGAGGAGAGCGTTAAGAATAGACTGCTTGGAGAAGTTCGATTTCTCCGAGGCTTGTACTATTTTAATCTAGTCAGAACATTTGGGGGGGTGCCTAAGTTAATCCGCGTGCCTGATCCTTCGGAGGGGAATAGCGATGAGTTTCAGACCCGTGCATCACAAGAAGAAATATATCAGGTGATACTTGAGGATCTGCAATTTGCAGCTGACAATCTTCCATTGAAAGGCGCGACAGCAGTAGGTCGGGCTACAAAAGGTGCGGCACAAAGCTACTTGGCAAAGGTCTATATGTATCGTAAAGAATGGCCTAAGGTTTTGGAGAATACCACGGCAGTGATTAACTCGGGATTATATGGTTTGGTTCAGGATTATGCTTTGATTTTCAGGGAGAACCCCGTAAATAACGAGGGTGGTAACAATAATATTGAATCCATATTTGAGGTGCAGACTGGAGTGAATCTGGGAGAGAACGCTGTAAGTGATCTCTATAGCAATGGCCAGGGACCACGATCCCGTGGGGGCTGGAATGATCTCGGTTTCGGAATTAACACCCCAACTGCCGATCTTGCTAATGCCTTTGAGCCCGATGACGAAAGAAGAGCAGCCAGCATTATCTTCATTAATCCGACGATTGTTCCCAGAGCGGGTGGCGATCCGGCCAACGTGGGTACGGTGCTATGGGATGGTTTTAGAATTCCGACTCAAGATTCCGTGGAAAACGAGCGTTACAACTATAAGGCTTACCATAGTCCGCTCAGGGAGTCGCCCCAAGTTAGTAATAACAAAGATAAAAAGCCCAAAAATATACGTTTGATGCGTTACGCTGATGTGTTGCTGATGTATGCTGAAGCACAGGCCAATCTTGGAAATGGAGGAGAGGCTCAGGCGAAGCTTACAATGGTGCGTAACCGCGCAGGGCTGGATGCAGTTCCTGGTATTATCGATAATATTTGGCGGGAGAGAAGGGTTGAGCTGGCTATGGAGCAGGACCGGTTCTTCGACCTGGTAAGACAGGGCCGGGCAGGCACTGTGTTGCGTTCAAAGGGCAAGCCTTTTGTCGACGGTAAGCATGAGTTATTTCCTATCCCTCAGACACAGCGTGATTTGAGTGGCGGGCGCTTAACCCAGAATCCCGGGTATTAATCGTAATTTAAAAGAATTTTTATGAAACGCAGATATCAATCGCTAACATCAGTTTTGTTAATAGCTGTGTTGGGCATGTTTTTTAGTCAGTGTACAGAGCCGGAAATGGATGATGACTTTACACCAGGAGCTCCGCCCTCCATTGGAGAATGGACGGGCTCTGAGGAAATTGCGCAGTCTGATCTAATAGCTTACTGGAGCTTCGACGGAGATGTGAAAGACGCTATGGGAAACGTAACAGGTGAACGCATTAACGGAGATGGAACGTTTGCCGCTGGAAGGAAAGGGCAGGCCTATATGGGTGCTTCTAACGCTTTTATATCCTATGATAATCCGGGGTCCATCGCCGCATTAACTAGTTTCACTGTATCTTTCTGGATCAATACTCCCAAGCATAGCGGTGGGGCTCAGGGGATTTATGCGCTGACAAGAGCTGACGGCTCTTTTTGGGGAAACTTTCAGGTGATCGTAGAGGGAAATACTTCGTCAAGCAACAAGATGCAAATGAAGCTTCATTTTCAGAAGAACTCGACGCCGCCTGTTATTAATACAGAGCATTGGATAGACCCGCCAGAGACAGCTCGCCCTGACAACATGTACGGGGCATGGAGGCATGTGACATATACATATGACGAGCAGACGTCTAAAGCAGCTATGTACGCAAACGGTCAGGCCGTTGATATCGGTACAAGTGCTGACCGGAAAAGTGGTGCTGGGGATGCTGGTCTTGGTGCTCTGGCGTTTAAAGATGCCGCAAGATTCGTGATCGGGGGATTTCAGAATCACCTGGGCACACCTTACGGAGGGCTGGAGCCTTGGATGCTCAATTATGCAGGAATGCTGGATGAGATGCGCATTTACAAAAAAGCCCTGAGCAGTCAGGAGATATCGGCATTATATCAGTTAGAACGGCAAGGTAGGTAACTTTAACTGTATTACATGAAACTGCTGCGCCTGGTATTAATACTTTTTCTTACTGTCTTTTTAGCTTGCAAAAAGGAAAGGAAGGAAGAGTCTGCTCCCGAAACCGAGCCGTTTGCGCTAGTATCAGTACAGGTGGATAGTATAGCAGACACGACACTGACCTATACAGATGTTGATCGGCAACCTTCTATGAAGCTGGTCTTTTCTTTACCTTTGAACATTTCTTCTGTAGCAGGTAATGTGCTTCTTAACGAGTCGTCAGGAGAAGCAGTTCAATATTCGCTGTCGTATGAGAACGATAACAGATCTATAGTCGTCAAACCTGTCTCTGCTCTTTCTTCGTTCAGCAGCTTTAGGCTGATGGTTAGCCAAGGGCTACAGGCCGCTACCGGACAAACGTTAGAAGAAAATGTCATTGTTAACTTAAATACGCGACTAGATTCGACTGATAAATTTCCGCGTATCCCTGATGAGGAATTGCTAACCTTAGTGCAGAGGCAGACTTTTAAGTATTTCTGGGATTTTGCCCATCCCGTTAGTGGTCTAGCCAGGGAAAGAAACACCTCCGGCGAAACAGTTACTTCCGGAGGATCAGGTTTCGGCATTATGTCGATAGTGGTGGGTGTCCATCGTAATTTCATCACTCGCCAGGAGGCACTAACCAGAATGCAGCGCATAGTCGACTTTCTCAAGAATAAAGCGCAGCGGTTTCATGGAGCATTTCCGCATTGGCTGAACGGCAGTACAGGAGCTGTGCAACCCTTTAGTGCTAAAGACAATGGGGCTGACCTTGTTGAGACGTCCCTGCTTTTTCAGGGGCTGTTAACTGCCCGCCAGTTCTTCAATGGGGCGGGTGCCGCAGAGGCAGGGCTTCGCAACGATATTAATATCTTGTGGAATGATGTAGAATGGGACTGGTTCAGGCGAGGTAACGGAGATGTTCTGTACTGGCATTGGAGTCCTGAACATAACTGGGACGTTAACCTGCCCATTCGTGGGTGGAATGAAGCCCTGATTACCTATGTGCTGGCTGCTTCTTCTCCGAGCCATGCTATCCCTCGATCAGTATATGACGGGGGCTGGGCCAATAATGGTCAGATCGTAAATGGCAATCAGTATTATGATGTCGTACTGCCCCTGGGGCCTGAAAACGGTGGTCCGCTTTTCTTTTCTCATTATTCCTTTTTGGGCTTGAATCCGAATGGTCTGAAAGATGCTTACGCAGATTACGGCGTGCAAAATAAAGCACATGCGATGATCAATTACAGATACTCTGTGGCTAATCCCAAAAAGTTCTTTGGTTATAGCGAAGAGTGCTGGGGTTTAACGGCCAGTGACGATATTAATGGCTATCTGGCTCACGAGCCGAGTAATGATAACGGCGTGATATCGCCAACGGCGGCATTGTCATCATTCCCCTATACTCCTGAGGAATCTATGAGAGCCCTGAAGTTCTTTTATTATAAACTTGGAGACAGGGTATGGAAAGAGTACGGTTTTATTGATGCTTTTTCTCTTTATGAACCTTGGTTTGCCAGTTCGTTCCTGGCTATAGATCAGGGACCTATTATCGTGATGATTGAGAATCATAGAAGCGGTCTTCTGTGGGAATTATTCATGAGTTGTCCGGAAGTCAAAAAGGGGCTTAAGGACTTAGGTTTTACAAGTCCTCATATTTAATAACAGCAAAATGAAGAGGTTACATATTCTATATTTCATTCTCATACTCGTTGTGTGTGCTTGCGGTGGTAGTAAAAAAACTAACTCTACGACATCATCAGGAACGGATTCACTTACAGATGATTCATTGCTAACCCTTGTTCAGAAAAGAACTTTCGACTATTTCTGGGAGGGCGCGGAGCCCAATTCGGGATTAGCGAGAGAGCGAATTCATATAGATGGTGAATATCCTCAGAATGATCAGGATGTTGTTACTATCGGGGGCGGTGGCTTTGGAATAATGGCTATCCTCGTGGGTGTCGAGCGAAAATTCATCACCAGGGAGGAGGCTGTGTCGCGTCTTTCGCGTGTGGTAAACTTTCTTGGTAAAGCAGATCGTTTTCATGGTGCCTGGCCGCACTGGCTTGAGGGGAAGACGGGCAAGGTGAAGCCATTCAGTAAGAAAGACGATGGGGGCGACTTAGTGGAGACAGCCTTTATGGCTCAGGGTCTCATCTGTGTAAGTGAGTATTTCCGGGACGGAAACGAAGAGGAAAAAGGGCTTGCACACAGGGCGGATAGTTTGTGGAAAACCATCGACTGGAGCTGGTACCGGAAGGACGGTGAGAATGTTCTGTATTGGCATTGGAGCCCGCAGTACGGCTGGGACATGAACTTTGCGGTTACCGGATATAATGAATGTCTGATCATGTATGTGCTGGCAGCTGCTTCGCCTACGCATGGTGTTCCTGCAGAAGTATATCATGAAGGCTGGGCGAAGAACGGCGCGATAAAGACCGACGCTGAACAGTTTGGCCATAAGATAGTACTTTCTCACAATGGTTCACCAGGGAGTGTTGGTCCGCTTTTCTGGGCCCACTATTCTTATCTGGGTTTAGACCCGACGGGCCTGAAGGACAAGTATGCCGACTACTGGCTGCTCAATCAGAACCATACGTTGATCAACCGGGCATACGCTATTCAAAATCCAAAGGGATATAAAGGCTACGGAGAGAAGTCCTGGGGATTTACAGCGAGCTATTCTGTTAACGGCTATGCAGGTCACAGACCCGGCGAAGATCTTGGGGTTATATCACCTACTGCAGCCATATCATCATATCCTTATACTCCTGATTATTCGATGCAGGTTATTCGCCATCTTTATGAGGATCTCGGAAATAAGGTCTGGGGTAAATATGGCTTTTACGACGCATTCAGTGAAACAGAACACTGGTATCCTCAAAGGTATCTGGCAATAGATCAGGGGCCAGAGGTCGTGATGATTGAGAACGGACGTTCCGGTTTGTTCTGGAAGTTGTTTATGAAAAATGAAGATGTGCAAAATGGTTTGAAGAAGCTTGGCTTTGAGAGTCCGCATTTAAAACGTTAATATGATCGAAAGAATAAAAATACACTGGAGCAGCTTTTTGTTTTTATATGCACTTCTCGTCTGCTCTCTCCAAGGACTTCAGGCGCAGCAGACCCAGATGAGCACCTATTGCAATCCCCTGAATATTGACTACACTTATATGGTTTATGACGCCAGCCGTAACATATCGTACCGTTCAGGTGCTGACCCGGCTGTCGTCAAGTTCAAAGGTGAGTATTACATGTTTGTAACCCGCTCCATGGGCTATTGGCATTCCCCTGATCTGGCCAACTGGACGTTCATCACTCCGGAGAAGTGGTACTTTCAGGGATCCAATGCCCCGGCAGCTCACAACTATAAGGACTCGGTTTTATACGTAGCTGGAGATCCTTCGGGCTCAATGAGCATCCTCTACACGGATAATCCGAAGAAGGGGAATTGGAAAGCAGTGCCGAACATTCTTAATGACTTACAGGATCCTGACCTGTTTATCGACGATGATGGTCAGGCTTATATGTTCTGGGGATCATCCAACACCTATCCGCTGAGAGGACGTAAACTGGACAGAACTAACCGGTTCGTTGCTGATGAGAAGATAGTGGAGCTTTTTAAGCTTGATGGTGATAAACACGGCTGGGAGCGCTTCGGAGAAAATCACTCCGATACAGTGCTGAAAGGCTATATGGAAGGGGCGTGGTTAACTAAACACGACAATAAGTACTACATGCAGTACGCAGCACCAGGTACAGAGTTCAATGTATACGGAGATGGGGTATATACCAGTGATTCGCCGCTTGGGCCTTACCAGTATGCACCTAACAATCCGGTTTTTTATAAACCAGGAGGCTTTGCTAACGGTGCGGGACATGGCAGTACTGTGTTTGGTCCTGATAATACCTATTGGCATTTTGCCTCCATGGCACTATCTGTCAACGTAAATTGGGAACGAAGACTATGTATGTTTCCGGCATTCTTTGACAAAGATGGCCTTATGTATTCCAATACGAGCTTTGGCGACTACCCACACTATGTTCCTTCGGTAGCCGGCAAGAAAGGTGCTTTCAGAGGATGGATGCTATTATCATTTAATAAGCCGGTTAAAGCATCCTCGACATTTGAAGGGTATTCTCCAAAAAATATCACAGATGAAAGTATTAAGACCTTTTGGGTAGCCGCTAAGAATGACTCTACGCAATGGTTGGAAATTGATCTTCAGAAACCATCTGCTGTTCACGCTATTCAATTAAACTATCACGACTTTAAGTCGGACCTGTACGGTCGAGTACCTGGTCTCTATCATAGGTACGTGATCGAGGGATCAACAGATGGAAAGCGCTGGAGCGTTTTGGTGGATAAGTCTGAAAGCTTCAAAGACGTACCTAATGACTATATTGAACTCGGAAAGGCAGAAACGGTGCGCTATATTCGCTACAAGAACTTTCATGTACCCACTCCTAATCTGGCTATCTCTGGTTTGAGGGTCTTTGGATTAGGACAGGGAAAAGCTCCTGGCGCGGCTAAGGCATTCAACGTGAAGCATTTGCCGGACAGGCGGGATGCCCTAATCTCATGGAAGAAAGAGGAGAACGTACAGGGACATAATATCCTCTGGGGGATAGCTCCGGATAAACTATACAATTCATGGATGGTCTACAATGGTGACTCTTTGCACTTAAAGAGTCTTGGTGTAGACCAGACATATTATTTCAGTATTGAAGCATTCAACGAAAACGGTATATCGAAACGGTCCGCCGTTGTTGAAGTAAGATAACATCAAGTACAAAGCTTAATTAGTCAATTATGAAGGTTTACAGAACGCTACTAACAATCTTAACGCTGTCCGTGTCAGGCGTGATGGCGCAGACAACTCGCGATACAAAGATGGATCAGTTCATTAACAGGCTGATGCAACAGATGACTGTTGAGGAAAAGCTTGGTCAGCTGAATCTGCCCGGTGCGGGAGATATCACAACCGGACAGGCTTCCAGCTCTGATATTGCAGGAAAGATAGCGGAAGGTAAGGTTGGTGGATTATTTAATATCAAAACAGTCGCCAAGATCAGGGATGTCCAGAAAATAGCAGTGGAGAAGAGTCGCTTGAAGATTCCGCTGATATTCGGTATGGACGTGATCCACGGATATCAGACAGTCTTTCCTATACCGCTGGGGTTATCCTGCAGCTGGGATATGCCACTGATAGAGCGCAGCGCCAGGATCGCGGCTATAGAAGCAAGCGCAGATGGCATCAACTGGACCTTCTCGCCCATGGTGGATATCTCGAGAGACGCACGATGGGGACGCGTTTCAGAAGGCTCCGGAGAAGACCCGTATCTTGGTGCGGAAATTGCCAGAGCCATGATTAAAGGATATCAGGGTGATGACCTTTCTAAAAACAATACGATCATCGCTTGTGTAAAGCACTTCGCATTATATGGAGCAGCAGAAGCGGGCCGCGACTATAATACTACGGATATGAGCAGGGTAAGGATGTATAACGAATTCTTCCTTCCTTATAAGGCATCCATTGAGGCAGGTGTAGGGACAGTGATGACGTCATTCAACGAGGTTGATGGTATCCCTGCCAGTGCCAACAAATGGTTGATGACTGAAGTCCTGAGAAATCAATGGGGATTTAATGGCATGGTAGTTACCGACTATACAGCCATCAACGAAATGGTTGATCATGGCTTAGGTGACTTGCGTGCTGTTTCGGCATTGGCTCTTAAAGCCGGCGTGGATATGGATATGGTAGGCGAAGGTTTTCTGACAACGCTTAAACAGTCTCTGGATGAAGGCAAGGTAACTCAACAGGAGATCGACATGGCTTGCAGAAGAGTGCTTGAAGCCAAATATAAGCTCGGCCTCTTCACTGACCCTTATCGTTACTGTGATCTGAAAAGAAGCAAGAAAGAGATCTTTACCCCTGCGTTCAGAAAGGAAGCAAGATCTACCGCCGCTCAGAGCTTTGTATTGATGAAAAATGAACGAAACACTCTGCCGCTAAAGAAGACCGGAACAATTGCGCTTATAGGTCCTCTTGCTGATGCAACCGAGAACATGACAGGTACCTGGAGCGTGGCTGCTGACTTCAGTAAATCCGTCTCGGTGTTGAACGGGCTGAAGTCAAGTGTCGGCAAGCAAAGCCGTATCCTTTATGCAAAGGGATCAAACCTCACGGAAGATAGTGTCCTCGAGGAACGTGCTACTATGTTTGGCAAGACATTACGCAGAGATAGCCGGAGTGCTGAAGTGATTCGAAATGAGGCCCTCCAAATAGCCAGGCAGGCAGACGTGATCGTCGCTGCTTTAGGGGAGTCCGCCGAGATGAGTGGGGAAAGCTCAAGTCGCACAGATATTGGTATTCCCCAGGTTCAAAAAGATCTTCTTGCGGAGTTGTTAAAAACCGGCAAACCAGTTGTTCTGGTATTGTTCACCGGGAGGCCCTTAGCCCTCAAGTGGGAATCAGAAAATGTGCCTGCAATCTTAAACGTTTGGTTTGGTGGCTCAGAAGCTGGAGATGCCATAGCTGATGTTCTCTTCGGCGCTGTCAATCCGTCCGGAAAACTCACGATGACCTTCCCTCAAAATGTCGGACAGGTTCCCATCTTCTACAATCATAAAAATACTGGAAGGCCTTTGGAAGATGGTAAATGGTTCCAGAAGTTCCGTTCAAATTATCTGGATGTATCTAATGATCCACTGTACCCATTCGGATATGGCCTGAGCTATACACAGTTTTCTTACGGCAACATCCGGCTGAGCGACAGTCTGCTCAAGTCAGGTCAGCCGATTACGGCAAGTGTCTCCGTTACCAACAGCGGGTCCAGAGAAGGAAAGGAAGTGGTACAGCTTTATATCCGGGATATGGTAGGCAGTATCACCCGTCCTGTGAAAGAGCTGAAGGGTTTCCAGAAGGTTTCGCTGAAACCCGGAGAGTCCAGAGAGGTGACGTTCCGCATAGACGAAGAGTTGCTTAAGTTTTACAACTCTGAGTTAAAGTTCGCTGCAGAACCCGGAGACTTCAAGCTATTTATCGGAACCAACAGCCGTGATGTCAAAGAGGTCAACTTCAAGCTTCAATAAGGTGGTAGCGAAGAGAGGAAACATATGAAAACAGGTCTGGTCTTCTTGATGGTCTGGCTGAGCTCCGCATTTCTCCAGGCTCAGGACTTTAGTCGCTATGAGCGCACGACATTCATCACCGAGGGTGACACATTGCCTTACCGGATACTTTTCCCCGAGAACTTTGATAGTTCCAAAAAGTATCCGATACTCTTCTTTCTTCATGGGAGAGGGGAGAGCGGCAACAATAATGAAGATCAACTCAGAAACGGAGGAAGCCTTTTTCTGAAGCCAGAGCTAAGAACCAGGTTCCCGTTCATAGTTATCGCTCCTCAATGTCCCGCAGACAGCTATTGGTCCAATGTTAAGATCACCACAGATACTGCTGGCAAACGCAACTTCTCATTCAGGAAGAAAGGTAAGCCTACAAAAGCAATGCAGATGTTGCTGGGACTGGTGGACAGGATACTGGAAAAGCCATTTGTAGATTCAACGCAGATCTATGCAGGTGGTTTGTCAATGGGAGGGATGGGCACTTTTGAACTGCTTCGCCGGAAACAGGGCCTTTTTGCTGCTGCCTTTGCAATATGCGGTGGGGACGATCCTGCTAATGTCAAGAAGTATGATGATGTTTCTCTATGGATTTTTCATGGAGGGAAAGATGATATTGTCTCGCCTGAGTTTTCAGAAGAGATTGTCAGGAAACTGGAAAAGAGAAATGCGGATGTGAGGTTCAGCTTTTATTCTGAGGCTAACCACAACAGTTGGGATCCTGCGTTTGCAGAGCCGGATCTCATGCCATGGCTATTTTCAAAGAAACGGATTGCTCATGTCGCATCATCAGAATAGCATCTATTCCTTAGGTTTGATGTTTTTCATATTGAACCTGGGCTTGTAAGCAGGTTTCGCAGCTTCTCCCGGGCTTTCGTCTGCCGACTTTGAGCCTTCTGCCGGTGATTCGCCAGAAGCAGTCGGTTGTTCAGATGATGAAGCGGGAGCTTCCTCATTTGTCTTCGGTGCTATATTCTTCGCGTTGAAGCGTGCCTTATAAGCGGGTTTTGGTGCAGCAACTTCGACATCTTCACTCTCTGCTGCTCCTTTTTCCGGCAAATGCTCCTTTAATTGAGATTCCGGGCCTTCATTGGCAGGTTGAGTTGCAGCTGAATTACGTTCTTCAGTTTCTGAAGTTCCGGCTGAAGGGCTTTTTACAACAGAATTACCTTCTTTTTCTTCAGCGTCTTTTCTAGTGGTATTCTTAAGATTAAAGCGGGGTTTATATGCCGGCTTTGTTACAGGATCAGAGGCAGAAGCAACAATGGTAGCAGGAACTCCATCACTTGCTTTAACTGTGTCATCAGCCGATGAGGACCTGTCCGGAACAGAATGCTCTCCGGGCGAAGCTGCTGCCCGGGTCGCGGCTTCGGTATCTTCTGTACCTGGAACCTTGTCCGCCGATGGATTCTCTTTTGCAGGGATGTTCTTTACATTGAACCTTGGCTTATACGCAGGCTTGGGCGGTTCAGCCGGCGAAGCAGAAGCCTCGCCTGAGCCGGTTGCCTGTGGCACGGATGGAGTATCTTCAATCTCTTCTTTCTTCTTCTCAGCGTCCTTTCCAGTGTTTTCTGCTAGCTTTCCAGCGTTGAAGCGCGGTTTGTAGGCGGGGCGGGGTACATTCGCAGTATTACCCTGTGAAGCACCGGATGGAATATCCTGGCCCGGTCGGCTGGCCGTTTTCTGCGCATCGTCTGATAGTTCACCAGATACAGGCTTCACATTCCTCGGCTTGAATCCGGGTTTGCTCACAGGGGCCGCAGGCTTATCTGCAGGTACGTCAGGCTCGGCCTGCGCAGCCTGCTCTTGCTTTTTTACCGCTGCAACAGGAATGCTTCTCGGTCTGAATCCAGGCTTAGGTAAAGCAGGTGCTTTTGCTTCCTCGCCTGCTTCACCTTGAGCAGCCGGAACGTTCTGCTCCATAGTAGGAGAGCTTAGTGGTTCCGCCTGAGAAGCAATCTGCGTCTCCACCTGTGTAACTACCTTTTTTACGGGTTCTGCCAGATGATATAAATGCCTCAATTTGTTGAACCAAAACTTTTTGGTGTGGTCGAAGCTCTTTTCGCCCATTGATTCGAAATGACTCTTGAATTCAGAATACAGCGCAGGATCTGCATCTCTCATCAGTCCCAGGTCGATTCTCTTTTTATTAAAAAATTCTTCAAAAGTCATTTCTGTGTTTTTAATTATTCAGCCATGTTATGGTAAACAGCCTGAACGTCATCATCATCTTCCAGCTTGTCGATCAGCTTCATCACGTCAGCAGCCTGCTCCTCCGTAACTTCAGCAAAAGACAGTGCCACACGCTCCAATTTCGCGCTCTTTACTTCAATCCCTTGTTCCTCAAGCGCCCTCTGCATCTTTCCAAAATCCTCAAACGCTGTGTGGAGCACCGCAATGTCGTTTCCTTCTTCGTCCGCTTCCACAAACAGATCTTCAAGTCCCGCATCAATCAGTTCAAACTCAAGCTCCTCCAGGTCACGGTCCGCAGGGTCAAACTTAAATACAGACTTTCTATTGAAGATGAAATCCAGAGAGCCTGTTTTGCCTAAGGTTCCGTTGGTCTTATTGAAATAGCTGCGAACGTTTGCTACCGTGCGGTTTGTATTATCAGTAGCTGTTTCGACTAATATTGCCACTCCATGAGGTGCATATCCTTCGTAAACGATCTCTTCATAGTTGCTTTCGTCCTTACTCGACGCTCTTTTTATTGCCGCTTCGATGCGGTCCTTCGGCATATTTACGGCTTTGCCATTCTGCACAGCAGTACGCAGTCGCGAGTTCGTCTCAATAAGCGGTCCGCCTGCTTTTACAGCCATCACAATTTCCTTACCCAAACGGGTAAACTGAACCGCCATCTTAGCCCAGCGCTTAAATTTTCTCTCTTTACGGAACTCAAATGCTCTTCCCATATATAAGTAAAGTTATTTTATAGTCTTTTTGAATGTTTTCCGGTCCGGGAAAACGAAGCTCAAACTTACAAAATATGACAGAAAAGACTCTACTCCGGCAATCATTATACTCATATATAGGGTTAAAAAATTAAAATCTCGATGCAAGTACACAAGCTTTTCTGTATCGTTGCGTCTTTCCATTCAAATCAGTCAGTTCCAGAAATATAATGTAAATTCCAACAGGTGCCACTTTGCCGTTCTCATCGGTTCCATCCCAGGAAACATCTCCATCAGTACCAAGCGTGATATTTCTGCAGATATGCTTCGCGAGAATTCCGCTACTGTTATACGCAGATATATTAGCCAGTATCCCCGGCTCCCCGTTGGAATAATGGATGATCAGCTGATCTTCAAAACCGTCGTTATCAGGTGAGAAGGTCTTTGAAGCCAGAGTTACAGGCTCATCAGAAGTCACCGTATCCCGGAATTGCGAATTGCGGTATCCCGGAGTTGCATAACCCACCGCGCCCGCCGCAGAGCAGAAGTTCCCCGGCTCATTTGCCGGTCTGTCGAATCCTGAACGTTCCAGAGAAACACCATCTGGATCCCTGATCAGAGGAGAATGCATGTCCTGCGAGTAATCCAGGCGATCTATCAACGTGCTGTCGGACACCAGAAGCACAATTCCCTTATCATTGCTGAAAGCAGGGAGTGCCTGTACCTGCAGAAGCGCATTTTCATCAGGCGTATCGTACTCGCTTTTAATATTCCCTATATCAGTACTTAAGGCCATGTAGCTCGCAGGATATAGGAGAATGTCGCTTTTAGTAATCGGCTTTACCGATGTCACCGTATCTTTTTTCATCGTGGCAACCGACAGGTTCTTCAGGTTGAAAACCTTGTCTGAACGATTGTATATTTCTACAAAATCAGCACCGTCCGCCCGTGGATTGAATAGAACTTCATTGATGATGATTTCCTCTTTCCCGATTTCTGAATAAACCGGGTCACCGCCAGATCCAGGCGTGGAGGAGCTGTCTGCTGGAGTTCCGGGATCAGGAGTTAAATCAGGACTCTTCAATGCCCCGATCTCAATATCATCAAAATAGAATTGTGCGGAATGTGATTTAGTGAATACACACTGGAAGCCGAACCATGAAGAAGACAACACCTCTGGCTCCGTCGCTGCTTCTCCCTCCAGCGTAAAGGCAGACTCAGACCTATTCTTACTGTACAGCTGCCATGAGCCATCCGCAGTGCGGTTCACCAGAACACGCGTACTGACCGTTGAAGCTGAAGCCCTTCCGTCAATCCCGTTAATCAGCAGCTGAACAGTTCTGCCGGACTGTCTGTAGAGGTCATAAGAGTCTTTCGATCCGTTTTCACCAGCCTGTACGAAATAGCCGTTCAATGAACCACTCAAATCAGGCTTATCTGACACAAGGTAGATGCGTACAAAGTTTGACGATGTAGCAGAAAAGCCGAGTTCTACCGTAAACTCCCAGCTGCATGCCGCCGGCAGGCTGACACCCGTCGACAGGTACTTCGCAGAAGCTGAATCGTTCTTGACACTCTGTAACTTACCAGTTGAGTTTATCTTAAAAGCCGCCACATCACCACTCCATGCCGGCGAGCTTGTAAAGTTCCCGTCATTAAATGACTCATTTAGTTGAGCTATAGCAAAATTCCAGTAAAAAAAAGTGAAAAGCAGTAAACATTTTTTCATATTTGCCGGATTAGTAATTATGTAACAAATATTTATACCAAAAAAAGATGAAAGTTGCAGTTGTAGGCGCTACTGGTCTCGTCGGATCAGTGATGTTAAAAGTATTAGCAGAGCGCAATTTCCCGGTTACCGAATTAATTCCCGTTGCTTCAGCGAAAAGTGCTGGTAAGGAACTTGAATTTAAGGGTAAGAAGTATAAGGTGGTGACGGTGGATGAAGCAATTGCAATGAAGCCTGATGTAGCTCTTTTCTCTGCAGGTGGAAGCACTTCGCAGGAGCAGGCTCCCCGCTTTGCGGAGGCTGGTATCGTTGTTATTGACAATTCGTCTGCTTGGCGCATGGATCCTACTAAGAAACTGGTAGTCCCGGAAGTAAACGCAAATACCCTTACCCCGGAAGACAAAATTATTGCCAACCCAAATTGTTCTACCATTCAGATGGTGGTTGTATTAAAGCCACTGCACGAGAAATATAAAATAAAAAGAGTTGTTGTATCAACATATCAATCAGTAACGGGTACAGGAGTTAAAGCTGTAGACCAGTTAATGAATGAAAGACAAGGAGTAGAAGGGCCAATGGCTTATCCGTACCCTATTGATCTAAACGTTATTCCGCAGATAGATGTTTTTCAGGATAACGGTTATACCAAGGAAGAAATGAAAATGATCCTCGAAACCAAGAAGATCATGGGTGATGATTCAATCCGCGTTACCGCTACAACTGTGCGTATCCCGGTAATGGGTGGACATTCGGAGTCTATCAACCTGGAGTTCGAGAATGATTTCGACCTGGCAGATGTACGTTCCCTGCTGGAACAGCAGGAGGGAGTTCTTGTAGTGGATGATCCGGCGAACCTTATCTATCCGATGCCAAAAGATGCACACGAGAAAGACGAAGTGCTTGTAGGTCGTATCCGCAGGGACGAGTCGCAGGATAACACCTTGAATCTATGGGTAGTTGCCGACAACCTTCGCAAGGGCGCTGCTACAAACGCCGTTCAGATTGCTGAATACATGCTAAAGAACGGACTGCTTCCGGCATAGTCTTCCAGAAAGTTTAACAAAAGGCGGTGTATTTAAAAACATCGCCTTTTTTATGCGCTTTATATCTGAGTTAACAAATTTCAAACCCTTTCCAGATCGCCCAATGAAATCAGTCTTTCTGCCTCTATTGTTACTTGTATCACAAATCGTCACCAGCCAGACACTGAAAGAAAAAATTTCGGATGCTTATCTCCGTTTCGAAAGAGACAGTCAGCTTCAGTATGGACTGAGTTCACTTACCGTTCTGAATGCCGAGACAGGGGAGGTGATTTTTTCAAAAAACGGAACAACGGGGCTGGCTCCCGCGTCCACTCTGAAAACAATCACCAGTATTACAGGATACAGTTTGCTGAAGCCGGGATACAAATGGGAAACCTTATTGGGATATGATGGTACACTCACCGGAGGAGTGCTAAAAGGAAATCTCATCATCAAAGGAAGTGGTGATCCTTCATTGGGCAGCAGCCGCTACGATGAAACCAAACCAACGATCTTACTCGCCAGATGGCTGGAAGCGGCTAGGAAGGCTGGCATTAACAAAATAAACGGAGATATCATTGCAGATGACCTGTTGTTTGGAACGCAGACTTTGCCCGATGGCTGGGTATGGGGAGACATTGGTAACTACTACGGAGCAGGTTCCACAGCCATGACCTGGAGGGAAAACGAAATAGGGGTCAATTTTACTCCGGGTAGCAGGAGCGGAACACCCGCTACATTAAAAAGCACGGACCCACAAGTACCAGGCGTTCGCATCGTCAATGAGGTGATTACTGGTAGCCCGGGAAGTGGAGACAACGTATATGCTTACTCTGCGCCCTTCGGCGATATCATTTATCTGCGTGGTACGTACGGCATAGATCTTAAAAAGCAGATCAAAATTTCGATGCCCGACCCGGCTTCATTCCTGGCTCAGGAACTTCGCTCTCAACTTAGCAAAGCAGGTATCTCTATCACCGGAACGGCCACAACCGCAAGGAAGATTGCGCTGGATCAGAAATCCGCAAAAGCAACACAAACCATTATCGACCGTTATCAATCACCTGATATATCCAGGATCGTGTACTGGCTAAACCAGAAGAGTATTAACCTTTATGCCGAAAACCTGCTCAAGTCGGCTGCCATTGCCGATGGAAGAACCGGCTCCTTTGATGATGCGACGAAGACCCTTACCGGCTACTGGAACAAAAAGCTCGGTATCGACAAGAATGCTATTTCGATCCTTGATGGTAGTGGTTTATCCCCCGAAAACAGGGTTACTACCCTCGCTATGGCCAATATCCTGTATTCTGCCAAATCCGAAACATGGTTCCCGCAATTTTACGAAAGCCTCCCCTTATATAATAATATGAAAATGAAAAGTGGCAGTATCCGTCACGTCCTTGCTTATACCGGCTATCAAAAGAGCGCCACAGGTACCCCGCTTGTTTTCTCTTTCATCACGAATAACTATAACGGAGGTTCCTCTGCAATCAGGCAAAAGATGTTCAGGGTGCTTGATACGCTCAAATAAGTCGGAGCTTAGTTAAGTCTGAAACTTTTCGGGCTATTACTTTTTTTACATGCGAAGTCTGCTATATTCGTTTATCATTTTGATTGGATGAATAGACTTATACTTCTCATCGTATTTCTTGGCTATTACCACGCATCATTTTCCCAAACCAACTATTATGGCGATCCAGCATACGCCGGAGATGCAGCTGATAAGGCGGCCTACATACCCAATACAGTAATTGTTAAATTTAAAGAGTCGTCTGCCCCAGCCACAACCGCCCGGTCCTCCCAGTCACAACTGCCTTTAAAAGCCGCGAAGGTAAAGAGCCTGACTTCCAAGTTCCCGCAGGCCGCGCTGCGTTCCAGGATCAGCAGTTCGTCTAAAGCCAATGAAATCGGCCTCGACCGCATTTACGAACTCAAATACAGTGGCGGAGCTGCCGTTGGTACCGTCGTTCGAGAGGTTCGATCCATGAAAGACGTAGAATATGCCGAACCGGCCTATATTCATCACACCCGGCTAATTCCCAATGACCCATATTACACTCCCAGGCAAAACTACCTCACACAGGTAGGAGCACCGCAGGCATGGGATCTTATCCGTAATGCATCTGGTGTGGTCATTGGGATAGTGGATACGGGTTCTGATCTTGATCATGAAGACCTGGTGGGGAACATTGCTGGAGGCAAGGACCTCATAGGTGCCTCTGCAGGAAATATTTTGCAGGACGATGACCCGAATGTGAAAAGCCCGGCCAACGATCACGGAGTGCATGTAAGCGGGTTGGCTTCGGCCCTGACGGGTAATGGGAAAGGGATCTCCAGCATTGCCGGCACTGCGCCTTTATTTATCGTAAAAGTTGCAGCGGATAACTCTCCGGAAGATATTTACAACGGATATGAAGGTATCCGCTACGCTGTAGATAACGGAGCGAAAATCATAAACTGTTCCTGGGGAACATCTGCACGCAGTCTTTTCGGCGAAGATGTAATCAATTATGCGATAAGCAAAGACTGCCTGGTGATTGCCGCCGCCGGAAACCAGGGTAATGATATTCCAGACTATCCTGCCGGCTACAAAGGTGTTCTGGCAGTTGCTAATATTATGGATAACGATACCCGGGCCAGCACATCCAATTTTGGTGGCTATGTGTCGATCAGTGCGCCTGGAAGCTCCATCTTCAGTACCACTTATAACGGAAACTATGGCATCAAATCAGGCACTTCCATGGCTGCCCCCATCGTTTCCAGCGCCGCCGCACTGCTCAAAACGTACTATCCCGAGCTGTCCATGGCGCAGGTAGGGGAGCTGCTGCGGGTTACTGCGGATAATATCGACAACCTTAATCCATCCTACGAAGGGAAACTAGGGAAGGGAAGGCTGAATATCTTTCGTGCGCTCACTCAGACAGCGCCGGCGCTGCGTACTACTGCTGTCCGTTTCGAAGATCCGGGCAATGGAACCTTCCGTGCCGGCTCCGAAATAAAAATGTATATCGATATCCGCAATTACCTGATGCCTGCTGAAAACGTCGAAATGACGTTGCGGACAGAAAATCCTCATATACAAATCACAAACGGTACCAGTCAGGCCGGTTCTTTAGGCATCATGGAAGAACAGGCAGGAATAGGTGCATTCGAATTTACAGTAAAAGCAGGAGCTCCTGACAACTTGCCTGTGGAGTTTATTGTCGGTTTCAAAGCAAACAACGGGCAGTATGAAGATTACGAAACCTTCACGCTGCTGGTGGCCAGAGACTATCTCAATATTATTACCGACGATCTGCAGACCACCGCTACCAGTGTCGGAAAGATCGGATATGCCGCTGCCGGTCAAACAGGGGGACTGGGATTCAGCTACCAGGGTAAGCAGATGCTCTATGAATCGTCACTTATGGTTGGCTATTCATCCAGTTCAGTCTCTAATAATGCCCGTAGCAGCGGAGGCAATGCCGATGAGCACTTCATAAAGCGCGTTTCGATTGCCGATATATCTCAGGACGATAAAATTGTTGCTGAAGCACAATTTGATGATAGCGGTCAGCCAGAAGGAGGCATAGTAGACGTGAAGCATACCGTAACGGCAAGCAAAGATTCCGGCAAAGACAATTATATCATCGCCGAATACGAAGTGATAAACAGGAGTGCGCAGGATATCTCCGGAGCTTATATCGGGATGTTCACCGATTGGGATATCGACGGCGGAACCTCCAACTATACCGCTTATGATGGAGCAGGCAAACTCGCCTATGTATCATCAAATACGCCACAAACTCCTTATGCGGGGGTAAAGTTATTGAGCAGTTCGGGACAGCCACACTACTATCCCTTATCCCTGGGCAGCGGTATGCTTGCGGATGATAACTTTACTACGGCAGAGAAGTTTCAGACATTATCTTCCGGAATACAGTCCGCCGGAATCGGGTCTCCTGCCTCCGGTTATGACGTTTCCTTTGTTTCCGGATATGGCCCTTATACTATCCCGTCAAACGGTTCTGTAAAAGTGGCCTTCGCATATTTAGGTGCGGCTAGCCTGGAGGAGTTGCGGAGTGCCTCTTTAAACGTCCAGTCGGATTATAATTTAATAAATGACGACTTAGAAACGACCGAAATCCTGGCAACCTATCCAAATCCCGTAACACCTAAGAATAACAGTAATATGGCTGTGGTGGTAAATCTTCCCGATGACGTGTATATGAGCCTCTCGCTTTTTAATATGATGGGTCAAAAGGTGGAAACACTTCTGCAGGATCAGTCCTATTTTAAAGGCAGTCATACCCTATATTTTAATGTGGCGTCTTTAAATGCGGGTATCTATATACTTCAGCTAAAGTTTAACGGCAAAAGTTACACCCATAAGATCAGTGTACTCAAATAGCTACTTAGCGTTGAAGCAAGCTCTGCAACGAGGTTCGTAGCTTTCTTTCTCTCCCAGGAAAAAAGTATCATCATTGGTAACGGTACGATAGGAGTAAGAAGCAGGCGCGCCGCATTGCGCACATATAGCATGTACCTTAGTTACATCTTCTGCAATGGCCATCAGAGAAGGCATCGGGCCAAAAGGTTTTCCCTGAAAATCCATATCCAGACCCGCAATAATGACCCGTATCCCACGGTTCGCCAGAGCGATGCAAACGTCTGTAAGTCCCTCATCAAAAAATTGCGCCTCGTCTATTCCTATGACATCCGTATTGGAGCCATACAGGAGAATAGCCGACGAATGATCAACCGGAGTAGAGGCGACAGAGCTGGAGTCGTGTGAGACGACTTCAGTTTCATGGTAACGCACATCTGTTGCCGGTTTAAAGATTTCGATGTTAAGCTTTGCTATTTTAGCTCGTCTCAAACGACGGATAAGTTCTTCGGTCTTACCAGAGAACATCGAGCCGCAGATCACCTCGATACTGCCATTACGCTCGTTTTTAGACCGGAAATGGAACTCACTAAACAACATATCCCGTTTTTGAGAGCGGCTAATATCAGAATTAAATGGTATTTTTGAGAACCTAGTTACCAACAAAACATTATCTAAATTTGTCTATTAGCCATGATTAATAAAGCAGAGATTTTTAAAAAAGCAGGTAATATCTTATCAGAGCTGACTGAACAATACCAATATATCGAAGAAAACCCGCAGGACTTGAATGACCTGGAACTCGAGCTTCTTTCTGCAAACGCCGACTTCCTGGCCGAGAACCTTAGAGTGCTTAAGAAACTGAATGCAAAAAAGCGATCAGCAGAAACAGCTGAGTCTGAAAAAGCAGTGGGAAAGGACGATTATGCGGAGTTGCCGTCTAACGACAGAGCAGCGAATGAGGTATCTCTCGAGACATTGCTGAATACGGCTGTAAAAGAAGATAAGGAAGAGGAACAGTCTGTAGCTGGAAATGCAGAAATCAACCCTGTACCACAGACGCATGACACCCAGCAGGAGAGCAGACCTTCGGCGCAAGGCCCGGTACCCGGACTCCTAACCGACGTGCAAACCAGCAGACCAGAACCTCTGTACGTTCCTGTGCCCGAACCGGTAAAAGCTCCTGAAGTGCAGCCGGCTCCTGAGCCAGTAAAAGCCTCAGCACCCGAGCCTTCGTATCCTTCTGTACCGGTTCCCCCTGTTGTGGCCGCTCCGACGCCATACCAGCAACCAAGGGTTCAAAGTCTTAACGACATGATCTCCTCTCAAAAAGCTCAGCAAGGCACGTCAAGCCAGTACAAGCAGCCTCCAATTACCGACCTGAAGTCGGGTGTTAATTTAAATGATAAGCTTTTATTTATCAAGGATCTGTTTAACGGTTATAGTCTTGCTTACAGTGAGGCCATGGAGATATTAAACCGCTTCGAAACGTTTGAATCAGCAGACAACTTCCTGAAGTCTAATTACGCAGCAAAGAACAATTGGGTCGCAAAACAAGCGACAGTAGACAAATTCTACGAAATTCTTCGCAGACGATTTGTTATCTGATTTAAATAACTCCCATCCTGTTTGAATCCAGCTTTAGCAGGATGAAAAGCAGGATGGTGAAACTCCATAGCGATGATCCTCCATAACTTAGAAATGGCAGAGGGATACCAATAACCGGAACCAAACCGATCGTCATCCCTATATTGATAAAGAAGTGGAAGAAAAGGATAGATGCTACCCCATATCCGTAGATCCTGGAAAAGGAAGACCGTTGTCGTTCTGCAATGTTCACAACGCGTAAAAGCATCGTTAGATACAACGCGACGACGACAAGGCTGCCTGCAAATCCCCACTCCTCACCAACTGTACAGAAGATAAAGTCGGTGCTTTGTTCAGGAACAAAGTCATATTTTGTTTGCGTTCCCTGTAGATAGCCTTTCCCCCATAGTCCACCGGACCCGATCGCTATCTTTGATTGATTTAAATTGTAACCCTGTCCACGGGGATCGTCTAGTTTACCGAGGATCACATCGATCCTGTTTCTCTGGTGACTCTGCAGGATATTCTGATAAGCGAAGTTCACACAAAAAATAAACGCGATAGATACCACTACGGAAACCGCGATAGGCTGAATGTATTTTCTGCTTTCCCTTGAAAGCATCACGACAAGGATGGTCAAACAAATAATAATCCCTATCAGAATGAACTTGTTAACGACGAGCGCAAGTATAAAAAGCACAATTAGAATAGTCCCGATAACCAGAACGTAGCCGGAAAGACCCTCCCGGTAGAGGGCAAAAATCAACGAAGTAAAGGTCAATGCAGAACCTGTATCCGGTTGCAGCATGATCAGACTTGTAGGGATCAGCAGGATAAGCACACAAATACCGATCATCTTGAACTCGTGCATCTTCAGGTTTGTAGAGCTGATATAATGCGCAAGCAGTAAGCAGGTAGAGAACTTGGCAAACTCCGAAGGCTGAAGCCTGAAGCTACCTATCGGAATCCAGGCTTGATTTCCCCCAACGTTCCGGCCAACAATCAGCACGACGATGAGCAGAAGCAACGTAATGCCGTAAAATACAGGCGAGAAGGTGCTGAAGAACTTGGAGTCGAGCAGAAGAATAACCGCACCCAGGATGATCGCTGAAATGATGAATATAAACTGCTTACCGTAGTTGGTATTCATGTCCATAATGCCCGGATAGAGCGGGTCATAGACAGCAGCATGAATGTTGAACCATCCAATAACACATAGACACAGATAGATCAGGATCAGGATCCAGTCAACGTTAAAAAACAGGCTGCGTTGATTAATCATTTTGTGTAGTTAAAGTAGGAGTAATTTGTTCAACTGGCTTTATCTCGATTTTTGGGAGACTGTCAACCTTTGGTCGCTGCACCCGCTTCGCCTTCGGCTTAGCCCCCGGAAGCAGGTTGGCATTATACAGCCTTTCCGTATAGTATTTGGGTCTTTTGATCGTATCGGTGAGGTACTGCTCCATAATCAGACTCGCTATCGGAGCCGACCATGTAGAGCCGTAACCGGCATTTTCCACGACCACGGCTACCGCGATTTTTGGATTGTGACGCGGAGCGAATGCAAAGAATACAGAGTGATTTTCACCATGAGGATTTTGCACTGTACCTGTTTTACCGCAGGCCTCAAATCCGGGTACCTGGGCAATAGGGTAGGCCGTTCCTCCAGGAGCATTAACGGCTCTGCTCATTCCTTCGATCACCGGATCGTAATATCTCCCTTCTATCCCCGCACTATTTTTCTTGGTGTATTCAGCTTTTACAATATGATCTTCTCCAATTCCCCGTATCAGGTGAGGAGTGTAGTAGAACCCCCTGTTTGCAACGGTGGCAGCAACATTGGCCATCTGAAGAGGTGTGATTCCCAGTTCTCCCTGTCCGATTGACAACGAAATGTTATAGCCAGACGTCCATTTGTCACTTTTAAAGTGCTTGGTATAAAACTCAGCGGTAGGAAGAAGTCCCTTTCGCTCATTAGGCAGGTCTACACCTAGCTTAGAGCCTATGCTGAATCGGTTTACGGCATCATACCAGTTGCGGTAGGCTTTCACCGAGCGCATTCCCGAATGGTCTATCATCCGGTTATATATATATCCGTAGTAAGTATTGCAGGAATGCTGAATGGATTCAATCAGATTTATAGATCCATGTACGTGTGTACAACCCATCTTTCCGCGACGGCCGTAGTAATAGGCACCCGGACAATAGAAACGTGTTTCCGCATTAATCTTCCCCATCTGTTGAGCAACAAGGGCATTTATTACCTTGAAAATGGAACCCGGAGGATACTCGGCCATAGTAGGCCTGATGAAAAGTGGCTTATGGGGGTTTCTTAACAACTTCATGTAGTTATTACCTTTCTCCCGTCCCACCATTAAATTAGGGTCATACGTGGGACTGCTCACGAATGCGAGTATTTCTCCGGTTGACGGTTCAATAGCAACGATACTGCCGATCTTATTATGCATCAGCTTCTCGCCCAACATCTGAAGATCTCTGTCAAGTGAAGAGATTAGTTTTTTTCCTGTGACTGCCAATGTATCATACGCACCATCTGCATAATGGCCTTTAGGTCGGTTGAAGGCATCTACCATCTGGTTTTCTACGCCCCTTTGTCCTCTCAAAAGTACTTCGTAAGATTTTTCAACGCCTGTTCTTCCGATGTAATCGCCAGCCTTATAATAGCCTCCGGATCGCTTAATGTCAGACTCCACAACTTCGTTGATGTAACCGAAGAACTGTGATGCGATACTATCGGGATAACGTCTTACAGACCTCTTTTGCACATAAAAGCCGGGGAACTTAGTGAGCTTCTCCTGAAAGGACGCAAAAGTCTGCGCTGATAGCTGCTTCTCAAAAATCGATGCCCGGTACGGAGAGTAATTGCGTGCTTTATTAAAGCGCTGATAAAACCCCTTCTTATCTAAGTTAATCAGCTTAATAAATTCAAGAGTATCAAAAGGCTTTACTTCCCTGGGGATAACCATAAGGTCATACACGGGCTCATTTTGTACCAGGATTCTACCTTTTCGGTCGTATATAACTCCCCGGGCAGGGTAAATTGTTACCTTACGGATGACGTTATTATTAGCCGAAAGGAAATAACTCTTGTCAATTACCTGAATATAGAACAGGCGGGCCAGCAAAATAAGTGCTATTGCAATGAAAATCCCCTGGACGACATATTTACGCTGAAAAAAACTGTTCATTAACGCTCTTTCTTACGGAAGAATATAAATTCTGAAATAATTATTAAAAATATTGTAAAGAGAGAACTAAAAAGAAAGCGGATTAGTACATATTTAAGATCAAAAAAACCAAAGGACTCTAATAAAATTAACGTAAGATGGTGAAAAAGAGTCAGTATAACAGTGTAAATAAAAAACCAACGGAATCCCATAATGCCCAACCTGGGTTCAGGTTCGTTTTCAAATCCCTGCCGTTCTACCGTTACGTTAATAAATATCACACGTACCAGAGCAAGCAGCGAGCATGCCGCGGCGTTAATACCTACAGTATCATAAAACGAGTCGACCGTCAGTCCTGTAAGAATAGCTAAGAGAAACAGCAGCCAGTTAGGTGTTTCAAATGGCAGCAGCATGATAAACAGAATATAAGGAAAGGGAATCGAGAGATTATAAAACCCGATATTCTTCAACAGGAACGTCTGAATGAAGATCAATGCAGCAAACCGAATGATATTTGTGATAATAGTTCTACCCATCTTTTTTACTCAGCTTTTCTAAATTCTCCTTTTCCGGACCAAAAAGGTTTTTGATGACATAGACATATTGCAAGGTAGCGAAATCCGTTTCCAGCCGAACCTCAATTTCCGGGAAGCTCTCACCCCCTCTTTCTCTTGTACGAAGGATCCGTCCGACGGGTAGTCCTGCTGGAAATAAAGTAGAGTACCCCGATGTCACCACATGTTGCCCGGTCTTTATACTGATGTGATTTGGGATATCCTGCAATACCCCCAGGCGCGGATTCGTATTTTCCTCGCCCCAGACCAATGAGCCGAAAGCCTGGCTTTCCGTTATGCTGGCACTGATCTTGGTGTCGCCGTGTAACAGCGAATAGATCGTAGCAAAGTCTTCAGAAACGTCTTTTACAATTCCGACGACGCCAGAAGGGCCTATAACTCCCATTCCACTTTGGATCCCATGGCGTTTTCCACGGTTAATGGTAATATAGTTATTCTTAAGATGAATGGAGTTATTTACAATCCTCGCGACAATATAGGTGTATTGCTGCCTGGATATGGTATCTTTTACCGTCTGTTCCATAACGCTGTCATCGAAGTGCGACATTTTAAGCTCCTGTCTCAGGAGTGCATTCTCCTTTGCCAGGCTATCATTTACTTCGGCAAGGCGCAGGTAGCGTTGTGCCTTATTAATGCGGGCGTATGTCTCACCTATGAAATGATTTGCCGAATTGAAGACACCTGAACGTTGGTAGGAGTTGTTTCGAACGACTAAGGCGATGGAGATAATGAAACAGATGATGAAAAAGAAGAATGCGTTATACTTACTGATGAAAATCCAGAGATTACGCATAAACTAGTAGATGTTATATATTAAGCAAATGCCGGCCTGCGAATAAGTTCCACGATTGCGGCCCCTATCGGCAGGCTGGCATGTATATTTTATTGCATTAAGAATTTGTAGCCGCCGATATTCTTCAAGGCGATACCTGTACCGCGTACAACCGCTCTCAAGGGATCTTCAGCTACATGGACCGGTAACTTGGTTTTTGCTGCAACGCGCTTGTCTAATCCTCTTAGCAGCGCACCGCCACCAGTCAGATAAATTCCAGTCTGGTAAATATCTGCAGATAACTCCGGAGGCGTAATCTCCAGGGCCTTCAGGATAGCTTCCTCTATTTTAGAGATAGACTTGTCAAGGCAATGAGCAATTTCAGTATAAGATACAGTGATCTGTTTCGGAACGCCGGTCATCAGATCTCTTCCCTGCACTGCAAAGTCCGCAGGAGGTTCAGACAACTCAGGTAAGGCAGCGCCTACTTCTATCTTGATCTTCTCTGCCGTACGGTCACCGATCATGATGTTATGCTGACGGCGGATATATTGTACGATGTCACTATCAAAATTGTCTCCCGCAACGCGGATAGACTGGTCGCAGACAATACCCGACAAGGCAATTACCGCAATCTCGGTAGTACCACCACCGATATCGATAATCATGTTACCCATTGGCTCCTCTACGTCAATACCGATACCCACAGCTGCTGCCATCGGCTCATGGATCAGATATACTTCCTTAGCGCCTGCAATTTCTGCAGAGTCGCGTACAGCTCTTTTCTCTACTTCTGTAATGCCTGAAGGAATACAGATAACCATCCGGAGAGAAGGGAAGAACCAGCCTCTGCCATTATTGATCATCTTGATCATTCCTCTGATCATATGTTCAGCAGCGTTGAAGTCGGCTATAACACCATCTTTTAGGGGACGTACCGTGCGGATATTATCGTGGGTTTTACCCTCCATTTGCATAGCTTGTCTGCCTATGGCGATAATTTTATTAGTTGTGCGGTCGAAGGCTACTATAGAAGGCTCATCGACAACAACCTTATCATTATGTATAATGAGGGTATTTGCAGTACCCAGATCAATTGCTATTTCTTGTGTAAACCAATTAAACAAACCCATTAAGGACATTTTAAATTGTTAAAGTATGCAAATGTAGTAAAATGTTCAGTACTAAATTAATGTTTGAAATGCCGAACGCCGGTAGTCACCATCGCTACTCCTTTGCTGTTTGCCATATCTACTGAGAGTTTATCTTTGATCGAACCGCCTGGTTGAAGGATCGCTTTGATACCAGCATCAGCTGCGATCTCCACACAATCAGGGAAAGGGAAGAACGCGTCTGATGTCATCACGGCACCATTTACATCAAAGCCAAAGGTCTTTGCTTTTTCCAGCGCCTGTATCAGTGCATCAACTCTTGAAGTTTGTCCTACACCACTTGCCAGAAGCTGTCCGTCTTTTGCAATAACAATGGTATTAGACTTGGTATGCTTAACCAGTTTGTTAGCAAAATGAAGATCATGCAGTTGCTCTTGAGTTGGTTTCAACTCCGTTACCGGGGTCATCTGATCCGGACCTTCGATAGTGGAATCCTTATCCTGCTCAATAACGCCATTCAATAAAGTCTTGAACAACTTTGCAGGCAGCGCAGTTTGCTTACGTTGAAGAAGAATTCTGTTTTTCTTTTCCGTCAGGATCTCTATAGCCTTCTCGCTGAAAGCAGGAGCTATAAGCACTTCGAAGAAAAGGTTGCTGATCTCGCGGGCAGTTTCGCCGTCTACCTCGCCATTACAAATGATCACCCCGCCGAAAGCAGAAACCGGATCGCAGGCAAGCGCAACTTTCCATGCGTCCAATAGATTATCTTTGGATGCAACTCCGCAAGCATTGGTATGTTTCAGGATAGCGAAGGTTGGCTCAGTAAATTCATCGATCAGGGCAACTGCTGCATCTACATCAACAAGGTTATTGTAAGAAAGCTCTTTTCCATTCAGCTTAGTGAACATGGCTTCCAGATCGCCGTAAAAGTATCCTTTCTGATGAGGATTTTCTCCGTAACGAAGGACTGCTGAGTTTTGTTCACTAACCTTAAATACAGGAAGCGGATCTTCCTGGTTGAAATAGTTGAAGATGGCCGTGTCGTAATGAGACGACGTATTGAACGCTTTTTTGGCAAACGCCTTACGGTGTGCCAGGGAAGTCTCACCCTTATTTTCTTCTAATATATTATATAACTCAGCGTAGTCATTTTTAGATGACAGGATCACCACGTCGTTGAAGTTCTTTGCCGCTGCGCGGATCAGGGAGATACCGCCGATATCGATCTTCTCGATGATCTCGTCTTCGCCAAGTCCTGCCTTAACGGTTTCTTCGAAAGGATAGAGGTCTACGATAACCAGGTCGATCTCTGGAATTTCATACTGTGCAGCCTGGGCTTTATCTTCTTCCAGATTTCTTCTTGATAGTATGCCACCGAAGACTTTCGGGTGCAGCGTTTTTACACGGCCTCCTAAAATGGAAGGGTAGCCGGTTAGATCTTCTACACGAACTACATCAAAGCCCAGATCCCTGATAAAGCTTTCCGTTCCTCCTGTTGAATAAAATGTTACACCTAATGAATGAAGCTGTCTGATCAGAGGTTCCAGACCGTCTTTGTAATATACTGATATTAAAGCGTTTTTTATTTTAACAGGATGGTTCATGTATTCAAAAATTAAGCGGCAAAGATAGGATTTTTGCAGGGTAAAATCACATTCCATTTTGCGGAAAAAACGATGAAATATGTTTTAATACATGGTTTTGATGGGGGCGTATTATAAATGATGATGATCGTTGTTTCCGATGCGGACAGTCTTTGGACAGGCCGAAGATAGTTTGTGGCTTGCTTGGGGTCCGCTTGAGATCTGCTTGAGGTCTGCTTGAGGGTGTAGCCACCTTGCAGCCGCAGTGAGGCCACAGTGAGGCCACCTTTCTCCGGTAAAACGTGGCGACAACGTGGCTGCAAGGTGGCCACAATGTGGCTGCACCCCCTTGCTGGTCACCAGCTGGTAGCAGGCTGATGACCAGCAAGTGTCTGGGAATATAATATAGGATCTTACCTGAAACGGGCTGGTTACAAGGATTTCATTTTCTTGAGCAGGCTTTCTACGACTTTTGGATAGTGCAGGTGTTCCAATTGCTGGCCTTTGAATTTGATCATTTCGATGTCGTCGTCCTTATCTATCCTGTATTTCGATTGGTGGATGATCTCACCCTCGTCGAAGTTCTCATTAACGAAGTGGATGGTAATGCCCGATTCCGCTTCCTTATTATTTAATACCGACTGATGTACTCGATCGCCATACATGCCTTTTCCGCCGTATTTTGGAAGTAGGGCTGGGTGGATATTAATGATCTGGTTCGGAAAAGCCTTTAACAGGTTTTCGGGGATGAGCCAGAGAAAGCCGGCGAGAACGATCAGGTCTATTTCCATAGACTTGAGTAGTCTCACGATATTGTCTGTCTGGTAGAAATCGAACTTGTCGAAGATATGGGAGGGGATTTCGAAATTGTCGGCCCTCTGGATAACGTATGCGTTTGGGTTGTTACATAAAACGATGGCTACTTCCGCATCCGGGTGCTTGTTGAAGTGTTCCATTATCTTTTGTGCGTTGGAGCCCGACCCTGAAGCAAAAACGGCAATCCTCTTTTTAAGTGACATATTTCGATGGGGTAAGTCCAAATATATTATTTTATGTCTGGAAGACGCAAATTAAGGTTCAAATTTCGGCTCAACCCAGCAGCGTAATACTGCGGTTTGGGAGGCCGGCGGGCGGCGTACCGGAGCTTGCTTTGAAACACGGCGGCTCAGACCTGGATAGCGATGCTCATTGTGGTGTCTTGATGAGCGTCTTTTTGGCTCCGTTTCATTGGCCGAAAAGGCAAATTTTTTAACCGCTGAATCGGTTGATAGCGAGGTATTTCGAGCCGGAAGCGTACTGTAAAATAGTCAGAATTAGGCCGGATTTAACTTTGCTGAGCGGTAGGCCCTCATATATAGGCAAATATCTCGAAAAATAAATCCCTAAGTGTTTGATAATTAATTAAACATTCCTATCTTTGCCCTCCCTTTCGAGGGATTTACTTGCCTTGAGCGAAGCCCTACTGCTTCGATGGGCACAAAAAACGAATTAAAAAGAAATGTCAGGTATTATTGGAAAAAAAGTAGGAATGACCAGCATTTTCGATGCCGATGGAAGGAACATTCCATGCACGGTGATTGAGGCTGGCCCTTGCGTTGTTACGCAACTTCGTACCGAAGAGGTTGACGGCTATGAGGCTGTTCAATTGGCTTACGATGAGAAGAAGGAAAAAAACACTACTCAGCAGCTGAAAGGCCATTTTTCGAAAGCAAACACTACTCCAAAGCGGAAGCTTGTGGAGTTTAAGACGTTTGAAGATGAGAAAAGTTTAGGCGACACAGTTACTGTGGAGATTTTTGCTGAAGGCGACTTCGTTGATGTAGTTGGTACATCAAAAGGTAAAGGTTTCCAGGGTGTTGTTAAAAGACACGGCTTTAGTGGTGTTGGTATGCAGACTCACGGTCAGCATAACAGACTTAGAGCTCCGGGTTCATTAGGTGCTTCTTCATGGCCTTCTCGTGTATTTAAAGGTATGCGTATGGCGGGTCGTACAGGTGGTTCACGTGTGAAAGTTCAGAATCTTCAGGTTTTGAAAGTATACGCTGAGCAAAATTTATTAGTAGTTAGCGGTTCAATTCCGGGAGCTAAAGGTTCTTACGTAATCGTTGATAAATAAGATGGAAGTTAACGTAGTAAATATCTCAGGTAAAGAAACAGGTGCCAAGGTGCAACTTCCTGAAGCGATTTTTGGCGTAGAGCCAAATGATCACGCGATTTATCTTGACGTGAAGCAATATCTTGCTAATCAGCGTCAGGGAACACATAAATCAAAACAGCGTAACGAAATTGCTGGTTCAACCCGCAAGTTATATAAGCAAAAAGGTACAGGTGGTGCTCGTGCGGGTAACATCAAGTCGCCTTTATTCAACGGTGGTGGTCGTGTATTCGGTCCTCAGCCACGTGACTATAGCTTTAAGCTGAATAAAAAATTAAAGCAACTTGCTCGTAGATCAGCTTTATCATACAAAGCACAAGATAACAGCATCGTTGTTCTTGAAGATTTTTCTTTTGATACAATCAAAACCAAGAACTACGCTCAGTTGGTATCTGATCTGAATGTTGCATCTGAAAAAACTCTATTGGTTTTAGCAGCAGCAAATAACAATGTGTATTTATCAAGCAGAAACTTGAAAAAAGCGAAAGTGATCACTGCAGATCAGTTAAACACTTATGATGTGTTGAACGCAGGAAAGCTTATCCTGACTACAGGTTCTGTTAAATTATTGGAGGAGGCATTCGCCAAGTAATATGGAAATTTTAAAGAAGCCTATTTTAACCGAGAAAGCAGCTGCGTTAACTGAGAAGCTAAACAGATATGCATTCAAGGTAGACCACAGAGCTAACAAGTTGCAGATCAAAACTGCAATTGAGCAGATGTTTGGTGTTAGCATCAGTGCTGTAAACACCATGGTGGTAGATGGTAAAGCAAAGAACCGTTACACAAAAGCTGGATTTGTATCAGGCCGCTCGCCTAAATACAAGAAAGCGATCGTAACGTTGAAAGATGGTGAAACTATTGACTTTTACAGCAATATTTAATTAGAACATGGCAGTTAAAAGATTTAAACCGGTTACTCCTGGAACTCGTCACCGTGTTGGCGGTGATTATTCAGATGTTACTACAAACGTTCCAGAAAAGTCGTTAGTAGTATCGATCAAGAAGTCAGGTGGTAGAAATAATACCGGTAAAATGACTATGCGTTATCTCGGTGGGGGACATAAACAGTCGTACCGATTGATTGATTTTAAACGCGATAAACAAGACATCCCCGCAAAAGTTGCCACAATTGAGTACGATCCAAACCGTACAGCTCGTATAGCTCTGCTACACTATGCTGATGGAGAGAAGCGTTACATCATTGCTCCTGAAGGATTAACAGTTGGACAAACTGTAGTATCAGGTGCAACGTCTGCTCCAGAGGTTGGAAACACATTACCATTGCAAAACATCCCTCTGGGTTCAATCATTCACAACATTGAACTTAACCCAGGTCAGGGAGCAACAATCGCTCGTAGTGCTGGTGCTTATGCACAGTTATCTGCGCGTGACGGAAAGTATGCTATTATCAAATTACCTTCAGGTGAGACTCGTATGATCCTGTCATCTTGTATGGCAACAATCGGTTCGGTTTCTAACGCAGAAAGAGCTAACGAAGTGTTAGGTAAAGCTGGTAGAAAGCGCTGGTTGGGACGTCGTCCACGCGTTCGAGGTGTAGCAATGAACCCGGTAGATCACCCTATGGGTGGTGGTGAAGGAAGATCTTCAGGAGGTCATCCACGCTCTAGAACTGGATTGCTAGCTAAGGGTTACAAAACCAGAAACAAGAAGAAGAGTTCGAATCGTTACATCATTGAAGGGAGGAAGAAATAATGGCACGTTCAATTAAAAAAGGCCCTTATATCGATCATAATTTAGAGAGCAAAGTGCTTTCTATGAACGAGACAAGCAAGAAAACGGTTATCAAAACCTGGTCACGCCGGTCAATGATTTCTCCGGATTTCGTAGGGCATACATTCGCAGTTCACAACGGAAACAAGTTTATTCCGGTGTATGTAACTGAAAACATGGTTGGTCACAAGTTGGGAGAATTTGCTCCAACCAGAACATTTAGAGGTCACGCTGAAAAGAAGAAATAAGCAATGGAAGCAGTAGCAAAATTAAATGATTGCCCTACCTCGCCTCGTAAGATGAGATTGGTTGTTGACCTTATCCGTGGCGAGCGTGTTGAAAAGGCACTATATATATTGAAGTATACCAACAAGGAAGCTGCACAGAGAGTTGAGAAACTTTTATTGTCGGCTATCAAGAATTGGGAAGCGAAAAACGAGGGTCAGCGCCCGGAAGAGAGTGAATTGTTTGTGAAAACAATTACTGTTGACGGAGGTCGTCAGTTGAAAAGACTTAGACCTGCTCCTCAGGGTCGTGGACACAGAATTCGTAAGCGTTCAAACCACGTTACTCTAGTAGTGGACAGCAAGAATCTTGAATCACAAACTAATTAATCAGAAATGGGACAAAAAGCACATCCAATAGGTAACAGATTAGGAATCATCAAAGGTTGGGATTCTAATTGGTTCGGTGGCAACAACTATTCTGAGAAATTAGTTGAAGACGAAAAGATCAGAAAATACCTTTCTGTACGTATAGCTAAAGGAGGCGTTGCCAAATTGGTTATCGAGCGTACATTAAAGCGTATCACTGTCACTGTACACACTGCCCGCCCAGGTATCGTTATCGGTAAAGGTGGACAGGAAGTTGATAAGATCAAGGAAGAGTTGAAAAAACTGACTAAAAAGGAAGTTCAGATCAACATTTTCGAAATCAAACGCCCTGAGCTTGACGCACAATTAGTTGCTGAAGGTATCGCAAAACAACTTGAGGCTCGTATTTCATTCCGTCGTGCAATGAAAACTTCTATCGCATCAACTATGCGTATAGGAGCTGAAGGTATCAAGATTATGTGTTCAGGTCGTTTAGGTGGTGCTGAAATGGCGCGTACCGAACAATATAAGGATGGTAGAATTCCTTTGCACACATTTCGTGCTGACATTGACTATGCTTTAGCAGAAGCCCTTACTACTTATGGTAAGATCGGTGTTAAAGTATGGATCTGTAAAGGTGAAGTTTACGGAAAGCGTGATCTTTCTCCTAACATCGGTCAAACAACTGGTGTAAGAGGCAGAGGCGGAGAAGGTAACTCTTCATATGGTGCTGGCGAAAGAGGAGATAGAAGAGGCGGAAACGACAGACGTGGTGCTAACGACAGACGTGGTGGAGCTGGAGATAACAGAGGTGGAAATCGTGGTGGTGGAAACAACCGTGGTGGAAACGCTGGAGGCCAGAACCGTCCCGGAGGTCAGGGAGGCAACCGCCCTGGAGGTCCAGGTGCTAACCGCGGTGGCGGTGGTGCAGGATTTCGCGCAAAGAAATAATTGAAGTTCAGACATCGTAAAGATATAAATACAGAAAAAGATGTTACAGCCAAAAAGAACGAAGTTCAGAAAGATGCAAAAAGGTAAGATGAAAGGTTTAGCTTCTCGCGGAGCAGAGCTTTCATTCGGATCTTTCGGAATTAAATCGCTGGAACCGGCATGGATCACCAGCCGTCAGATTGAAGCTGCACGTATTGCGGTTACACGTTTCATGAAACGTGAAGGCCAGGTGTGGATTCGTATATTCCCTGACAAACCCGTTACCAAGAAGCCTGCGGAAGTACGTATGGGTAAAGGTAAGGGAGCTCCAGAATACTGGGTTGCAGTTGTTCGCCCGGGAAGAATGATTTTTGAAGCAGAAGGCGTACCTTTGGAAATTGCCAAAGAAGCACTACGTTTAGCGGCTCAAAAGTTACCGGTACAGACAAGATTTGTAGTACGTAGAGATTACGTAGAAGCATAAAAAAGTTGTAGGTTGTAAGTTGTTTTGTTGTATTGCTTTATAACTATCACCAAACAACTTACAACCAACAACTAAGAAAAAGAAAAGATGAAAACCTCAGAAATATTAGAGCTATCAACTGAAGAGATTGTTTCCCGCATTGGCGAGGAGAAAAACAATCTTACTAAATTAAAATTTGCGCATACAGTTTCTGCCATAGAGAATCCATCTCGTATAAGTAAGGTGAGAAAAGAGATCGCACGTTTGAACACAGAATTGACTAAACGTAAAGCGGCTGCTGCTGCTGAGAAAGAGTCCGCTTCTGAAACTGAATAATTTTAGAGTCGAAATGGAAAGAAAATTAAGAAAGACCCGTACAGGGTTGGTAGTGAGCAACAAGATGGAAAAATCTATCGTTGTTGCTGTAGAAAGGAAAGTAAAGCATCCTATCTACGGTAAGTTTGTTCACAAGACTACCAAATTTATGGCTCACGACGAAAGCAACACTTGTGGTATCGGAGATACTGTGTTGATAATGGAGACTCGTCCTCTGAGTAAAACTAAGAACTGGAGATTAGTTGAAATTTTAGAAAGAGCGAAGTAATGGTACAACAGGAATCAAGACTAAATGTCGCAGACAACAGCGGAGCTAAAGAAGTTTTAGTTATCCGTGTTCTGGGAGGTACCGGTAAACGGTATGCTTCTCTTGGTGACAAGATTGTTGTTACCGTAAAAAGTGCTATCCCTTCTGGAAACGTTAAAAAAGGAACTGTTACTAAAGCAGTTGTTGTAAGAACGAAAAAAGAAGTGAGACGCAAAGATGGCTCATATATCCGTTTCGACGATAACGCAGCAGTTTTATTAAATAATCAGGACGAGCCGAGAGGTACCCGTATCTTTGGTCCGGTTGCGAGAGAGCTGCGTGAGAAGCAATTCATGAAAATCGTATCATTAGCACCGGAGGTATTGTAACATGGAAAAGAAAAAGAATATCTTGCCTAAGCTTAAGATCCGTAAAGGAGATTTAGTACAGGTAATAGCAGGCGACTCAAAGGGTAAGCAAGGTAAAATCGTTGAGGTTTTATTGAAAGCTAACAGGGTTGTTGTAGAAGGCGCGAATATGGTATCACGTCATACTAAACCAAATGCTGCTAACCCTAACGGTGGCATTATTAAGAAAGAAGCCGCTATCCATGTTTCAAACGTGATGTTAGTGGATGCTAAAACTGGCAAACCGACCCGCGTTGGAAAACAAAAGAACGCAGAAGGAAAATTTGTTAGAATCGCTAAAAAATCAGGGGAGGAAGTTAAGCAATGAGTTACGTACCAAGATTAAAATCCAAATATAAGGAGGAAATCCGCACAGCACTGAAAGAGAAATTTCAGTACAAGACTGTGATGCAGGTTCCTAAGCTTCAGAAGATTGCAATTAACCAGGGTGTTGGTGCTGCAACTACTGACAAAAAGCTAATTGATAACGCTATTGCAGAGCTTACTACCATCACTGGTCAGCAGGCTGTAGCAGCTAAATCAAAGAAAGATATCTCTAACTTCAAATTGCGTAAGGGAATGCCGGTTGGTGTTCGTGTAACTTTACGTGATAACCAGATGTATGAGTTTCTGGACAGATTGATCGCTGTTGCTTTACCTCGTATCCGTGATTTCAAAGGTATCAACGATAAAGGTTTCGACGGGCATGGTAACTATACTTTAGGTGTTACTGAGCAGATCATTTTCCCAGAGATTAACATTGATAAAATCAATAAAATTATGGGTATGGATATTACTTTTGTAACTTCCGCAAAAAATGATGTTGAGGCGTTAGAGTTATTAAAACAATTCGGTTTACCGTTCAAAAATCAATCACCAGTAAATAATGGCTAAAGAAGGTATAAAAGCACGTGAAGTTAAACGTGCAAAGTTGGTTGCCAAGTATGCTGACAAAAGAGCTGCTTTAAAAGCTGAAGGAGATTTGGTGGCTTTAGATAAGTTACCTAAGAACTCTTCACCGGTGCGTTTACACAACCGTTGTAAACTGACTGGCCGTCCTCGTGGATACATGAGACAGTTTGGTATTTCACGTGTTACATTCCGTGAAATGGCTTTAGCTGGAAAGATCCCTGGAGTAAAGAAGGCAAGCTGGTAATATAAAGTTGGGAGCCTGGCTCCCAACCTCCACATAAAGATTTAACCGATAGCAGGTCCGCATATAAACAATGGAAACCACTATCATAACAAACAAGTAATGAATACAGATCCAATAGCAGATTATCTTACAAGAGTAAGGAATGCCATTAAGGCCAACCACCGGGTTGTGGAAATTCCTGCATCAAACCTTAAAAAAGAAATAACTAAAGTTCTTTTTGATAAAGGTTACATCGCGAACTACAAGTTTGAGGACAGCACCGTACAAGGCGTTATTAAAATCGCTTTAAAGTACCATCCTGTAACTAAAGTTCCTGCTATTCGCACTCTAACACGTGTGAGTAAGCCTGGTTTGAGAAAATATTCAGGTGTAGACAGCATGCCACGTGTATTAAATGGTTTGGGAATTGCAGTTGTTTCAACTTCTAAAGGAGTGATGACTGACAAGGAGGCCCGCAACCTTAACATCGGTGGTGAAGTATTATGTTACGTTCATTAATCAAAAGGATTAAACGATGTCAAGAATAGGAAAAGCCCCGATAACAATCCCTTCAGGTGTTACTATCTCGGTTTCTGCAGAGAATGTAGTGACGGTAAAAGGTCCTAAAGGAGAATTAAAACAAAGATTAGACGGTGATATCACCGTTTCTCAGGATAACGGAATTTTAACTGTTGAACGGCCTACGGAGCAGAAGCGCCATAAAGCACTTCACGGATTATACCGCTCACTTATAAACAACATGGTTATAGGTGTAACTGAAGGTTATAAAGTTCAGCAGGAATTAGTTGGTGTTGGTTACCGTGCAACAAACACTGGTAACACATTAGACCTTGTATTAGGTTTCTCTCACCATTATGTGTTTGAATTGCCTAAAGAAATCACAGTAGCGACTACTGCTGATAAAGGTAAGAACCCAACGATCATTTTAGAAAGCGTAGACAAACAGTTGTTAGGACAAGTTGCCGCTAAGATTCGTTCATTACGTACTCCTGAGCCTTATAAAGGAAAAGGTATTAAGTTCGTAGGTGAAGTATTGAGAAGAAAAGCAGGTAAATCAGCAGCTAAAAAATAGTAATCATGTCAGGAATTAAATTATCTCGCAGAGAGCGTATAAAAAAAGGTATAAGAAAGAGACTGTCTGGTTCTACTGATCGTCCTCGTTTGTCTGTATACAGAAGTAATAAGGGTATTTATGCTCAGGTTATAGATGATACTACAGGAAAAACTCTAGTTTCAGCATCATCTTTGTCAAAGGATTTTTCTGCAAATGGAAACAAAATTGAGCAGTCTAAGGCTGTTGGAAAGCTTGTAGCAGAAAAAGCTATTGCTGCCGGTATCAGTCTGGTAGTATTTGATAGAAATGGTTATTTATACCACGGTCGTGTTAAGTCTCTTGCAGACGGAGCACGTGAAGCTGGTTTAAACTTTTAATCTGAGAATAAATGTCAACAATCAATATAAAGAGAGTTAAATCAAGCGAAATTGAACTGAAAGATCGTTTAGTTAGCATTCAGCGCGTTGCTAAGGTTACTAAGGGGGGTCGTACATTCAGTTTCTCAGCCATCGTTGTTGTAGGTGACGAGAATGGTGTAGTAGGATATGGTTTAGGAAAAGCAAAGGAAGTAACTGAGGCTATCGCTAAAGGTATTGACGATGCGAAGAAAAATTTGGTAAAGGTTCCAATTATCAATGGAACAGTTCCTCATGAGCAATATGGTAAGTTTTCAGGTGGTTTTGTTTTAATCAAGCCAGCTGCTAATGGTACCGGTGTTATTGCTGGTGGTGCGATGCGTGCGGTTCTGGAAAGTGCCGGTGTGCATAACGTATTAGCGAAATCAAGAGGATCATCTAACCCGCATAACGTGGTTAAGGCAACTGTATCTGCTTTATCTCAAATGAGAGATGCTTATACTGTAGCTCAGCAACGTGGTGTGGATCTTAATAAAGTTTTTAACGGATAAGAACATGGCGAAGATCAAGATCACTCAGATTAAAAGCGTTATCGACAGAAGCGAGCGCCAGAAGAGAACAATGCAGGCTCTAGGTTTGAAAAAGATTAACCAAGCTGTAGAAGTGGAAGCTACCCCGTCTATCATCGGGATGGTAAGGAAAATTAATCATCTAGTAGCAGTAGAAAGTATTTAATCATGAACTTAAGTAATTTAAAACCTGCAGAAGGTTCAACTAAAAATAAAAAACGAATAGGACGTGGTACGGGTTCTGGTCGTGGTGGAACATCTACCCGCGGTCATAAAGGTGCCGGATCCCGTTCAGGATATTCATCTAAGGTAGGTTTCGAAGGTGGTCAAATGCCTTTGCAACGTCGTATACCTAAGGTTGGTTTCAAAAATATCAACCGCATAGAGTACGTAGGTATTAACCTTGATGTTCTTCAAAGCCTTGCTGAGAAGTTCAGCTTAACAGCTATTGACTTCGCTGCATTGAAGGAGCACGGACTGGTTTCTAAAAACGACCTTGTAAAGATCCTTGGAAGAGGAGAACTGAAGGCGAAACTGGATATTACTGCTCATGCTTTTACAGCTACGGCTCAGAAAGCAATTGAAGCAGCTGGTGGTGCAATTGTTAAATTATAATTAATTAATGAAGAAGTTATTCACTACCCTTTCCAATATTTGGAAAATTGAAGACTTAAGAGTGCGTATTTTAAACACACTCTTATTTCTTTTAATTTACCGTGTAGGATCATTTATTGTGCTTCCGGGCGTTAGCGCTACAGCATTGGATAATCAACAAGCCAGGGAAGGTATCCTTGGGCTTTTAAATATGTTTGCCGGAGGTTCATTTGCCAGAGCATCGATATTTGCCCTTGGTGTTATGCCTTACATATCTGCATCTATTGTTGTACAGCTTTTAGGTATTGCTGTACCATACTTTCAGAAGATGCAAAAGGAAGGGGAGAGTGGTAGGAAGAAACTTACTCAGCTTACCCGTTACCTGACAGTAGCGATTACGTTGTTGCAGGCGATTGGGTATGTACGTACGCAGATCACTCCTGATGCCAGATTACTGGCGGAGCCTTTGTTCACAATATCTTCCATGGTTATCCTTACTGCCGGTACTTTATTCGTAATGTGGTTGGGCGAGAAGATAACGGACAAGGGTATTGGTAACGGTATTTCGTTAATTATCATGGTTGGTATAATTGCGCAGTTACCTGCAGCATTTATTACTGAGTTTGACTCACGGATTAACGGACTTGGAGGGATTATTCCTTTCATCGTGGAGATTGCAGCACTATTTTTTGTTGTTGTGTTCACTATTCTGGTCGTCCAGGGTGTCCGGCGGATTCCTGTTCAGTATGCGAAGAAAATTGTTGGTAACAAGCAGTATGGTGGTGTTCGTCAGTATATTCCTTTAAAGGTTAATGCTGCCGGAGTTATGCCGATCATCTTTGCTCAGGCACTGATGTTTATCCCGACTACGTTAGGGCAATTCTTCCCTGCGGCTCAAGGTCCGGTGCTGGCTTCGTTAAGCAACTACACTTCTGTTGCCTACAATCTGACTTTCGCATTGCTGATCATTGCATTTACGTTCTTTTATACTGCCATCACAGTTAATCCTGTTCAGATGTCGGATGATATGAAAAAGAATGGCGGTTTCATTCCGGGGATAAAACCGGGTGTTGCTACGGGAAATTATATCGATTCTGTGATCTCCAAGATTACATTACCGGGATCTATCTTCCTTGCAGCTATCGCTATCCTTCCGTCTATCGCGATTGTACTTGGCGTAAACAGTAACTTTGCTCACTTCTATGGCGGTACATCACTGCTTATCCTTGTGGGTGTTGTTTTGGATACTTTACAGCAGATCGAAAGTCATCTCCTTATGCGTCATTACGACGGACTAATGAAGACGGGCAGATTGAAAGGTCGCACACCAGTAGCTGCCGATACCGGCGCATCAGGGTCTGTGATTTAATCAGAACTAATGTCTAAAGTAAAATTTAAAACGGACGAAGAGATTGAATTGATACGAGAGAGCGCGCTCCTCGTATCAAAAACTCTCGCCGAAGTTGGACGCCTGGTTAAGCCGGGCGTTAAAACTATAGAGCTGGATCGGGTAGCTGAAGCATTCATCAGAGATCACAAAGGCGTTCCCGCTTTTCTCAATTATAACGGATTTCCGTATTCTCTTTGCATTTCTACTAATGAAAGGGTAGTGCATGGTTTCCCTGGAGATGATGAACTGAAAGAAGGTGATATTATTTCTATCGATTGTGGGGTTGTTTTGAACAACTTCGTTGGAGACTCTGCATTTACGTTTGCTGTTGGAGAAATCGATCCTTCGGTTCGCCAGCTTTTAGACGTAACAAGAGAATCCTTATATCGCGGTATTGAGAAAGCTGTGGTCGGTTCCAGGATAGGTGATATCGGTTACGCCGTTCAGGAATATACCGAGAAGCATGGATATGGTGTAGTGAAGGAACTTGTTGGTCATGGGGTTGGTTTTAAACTTCATGAGAAGCCGGAAGTACCTAACTATGGCAAACGCGGAACAGGCATGAAGCTGGAAGAAGGAATGGTTATCGCTATTGAGCCGATGATAAACCTTGGGAAAGCCGGCGTCAAGTTTTGGAAAGATGGGTGGACTGTAAGTACAGTTGATAGCAAACCGTCTGCTCATTTCGAGCATACAGTGGCGATACGCAAAGGAAAAGCGGATATTTTGTCGACATTTGATTATGTCGATGAGGTTTTGAAAAGTTAGTATATAAAAATTATTATAATAACTAAAATAAACTAAATATTTTATTTAATTTTGCAACCCCAAATGTTTGGAGTTAATTAAATAGAAATCAATAAAATATGGCTAAACAGGCCTCTATTGAACAAGACGGGATCATAAAGGAAGCATTGTCAAACGCAATGTTTCGCGTGGAATTGGAAAATGGTCATGAGATCATTGCTCACATTTCAGGAAAGATGCGGATGCACTACATCAAGATTTTGCCGGGTGATAAGGTGAAGCTTGAGATGTCTCCATATGATTTGTCAAAGGGTAGAATTACTTACAGATATAAATAAGATGAAAGTTAGAGCATCCATAAAGAAGCGCAGTGCGGACTGCAAAATAATTCGCCGTAAGGGAAAACTTTATGTAATTAACAAGAAGAACCCTAAGTATAAACAACGCCAGGGATAAAATAATTTGTTGACAAAGAACTATGGCAAGAATAGCAGGTATTGATTTACCAAGAAACAAAAGAGGAGAAATCGGACTTACTTACATCTTCGGTATCGGAAGGTCTACTGCGCAGAGCATTTTAGACCAGGCTGGTATTAGCCGTGATGTAAAAGTTGAAGAATGGACCGATGAGCAATTAACAGCGATTCGTACGATCATTAACGACGAGATTAAGGTTGAAGGAGCTTTACGTTCTGAGGTTCAGTTAAACATTAAGCGTTTAATGGATATCGGATGTTACAGAGGCTTGCGTCACCGTAAGGGACTTCCTGTTCGTGGACAAAGAACCAAGAACAACACTCGTACCCGTAAAGGAAAACGTAAAACAGTTGCTAACAAGAAAAAGGCTACTAAATAATACCAATAATGGCTAAGAATAAAAAAGTAACCAAGAAGCGTATTGTTGTTATCGAACCAATAGGTGAGGCACACATTAACGCTACTTTCAATAACATCATCATTACTTTAACTAACTTACAGGGTCAGGCTATTTCATGGTCATCTGCTGGTAAGATGGGTTTCAAAGGTTCTAAGAAAAATACTCCGTATGCTGCTGGTCAAGCTGCTGCTGATTGTGGAAAAGTGGCTTTTGATTTAGGTCTGCGTAAGGTAGAAGTATTTGTAAAAGGTCCAGGATCTGGCCGTGAGTCAGCTATCCGTACTCTTCAGAACACAGGTATTGAAGTGACTACTATTAGAGATATCACTCCTCTTCCTCACAACGGATGTCGTCCTCCAAAGAGAAGAAGAGTTTAATTAATCGATTTTAAAGATAAGATTCTGCAATTACAGATTGCATGATACTTTAAACAGAACAAAATGGCAAGATATACTGGTCCAAAATCCAAAATTGCGCGTAGGTTCAGAGAGCCGATCTTCGGTCCTGACAAAGCATTAGAAAGAAAGAATTATCCTCCTGGAATGCACGGTGCTTCGAAGCGTCGTGGAAAGCAGTCTGAATATGCTGTCCAGCTGATGGAAAAACAAAAAGTAAAATATACATACGGAGTATTAGAGCGTCAGTTCGAGAACCTGTTCCACAAGGCATCTGCCAGAGAAGGAATTACTGGTGAGTTACTGTTGAAATTGCTCGAAGCCCGTTTAGACAATACAGTTTACCGTTTAGGTATTGCTCCTACACGTTCAGCTGCCCGTCAGCTTGTAGGTCACAAGCATATCACTGTAAACGGTGAAGTTGTGAATATTCCTTCATACTCTCTGCGTGCTGGTGATGTTGTTGCTGTTCGTGAGCGTTCACAGTCTCTTGAAGCAGTTACAAACTCTGTTGCCGGACGTAAACTAAATAGATATCCTTGGTTAGATTGGGATGCAAATTCTTTCACTGGAAAGTTCCTTAACTACCCAAATCGCGATGAGATTCCTGAGAACATCAAGGAAAATCTGATCGTCGAGTTATACTCTAAGTAATAATTACAGCAGTCCTGATTTTGTCGGGACTGCTTTATACATACAGTTCAAAACATTTAACTGAATATAAATGGCAATTTTAGCATTCCAGAAACCAGATAAAGTTATCATGCAGAAATCAACGGATTTCGACGGTACGTTTGAATTTCGTCCGTTAGAACCGGGTTTCGGTGTTACCATCGGTAATGCTTTACGTCGTATTCTATTGTCTTCTCTAGAGGGATATGCAATTACGTCTGTACGTGTTTCAGGTGTTTCTCATGAGTTTTCAACTATCAAAGGTGTTGTAGAAGATGTTACTGAAATCATCCTGAACTTAAAGCAGGTGCGTTTTCAAAAAACAGGTGATGCGGGTGATAGCGAGAAGATCTACGTAATCATTAATGGTCAGGAGCAGTTTAAAGCAGGTGATATTACCAGGTTCTCTACTAATTTTACTGTTTTAAATCCTGAACTTGTATTATGTAATATGGAATCGTCTGTAACTCTTGAAGTAGAGCTTACAGTTAATAAGGGTCGCGGTTACGTTGCTGCTGAAGAAAACAAGAATCCGGATGCCAATGTAGGCGTTATCGCTATCGATTCTATTTACACTCCAATCAAGAATGTTAAATATACTATCGAGAACTACCGTGTTGAGCAAAAGACGGATTATGAGAAGTTAGTTCTTGATATTACAACTGACGGTTCAGTTCATCCTGAGGATGCTCTTAAGGAAGCTGCTAAGATTCTTATTCACCACTTCTTGTTGTTCTCAGATGAGAATATCATGTTAGAGGCTCAGGCTAAAGAGGAAACTAAGGAAGTAGATGAGGAAATTCTTCATATGCGCAAGATCCTTAAGACTGAGTTAGTAGATCTTGATCTTTCAGTTCGTGCATTAAACTGCCTGAAAGCAGCTGATATTCGCACACTAGCTGACCTTGTATCTTATGACGTGGCAGACATGCTGAAGTTTAGAAACTTTGGTAAGAAGTCATTAACAGAGATTCAGGATCTGGTAAAATCAAAAGGTCTATCTTTTGGTATGAACCTATCTAAATACAAATTAGACGAAGAGTAATCTTCTCTTTATTATACATAAGCGACGTGCTTATAATTCCTCCTGTAACAGGAACGGTATAAGCACGGAAATTTAACAAACAATGAGACACGGAAAAAAAATCAATCACTTAGGCCGTACTAACAGTCATCGTAAAGCGATGATGTCTAACATGGCTTCTTCGCTTATCGAGCACAAGCGTATTGTTACTACTTTGGCTAAAGCTAAAGCTTTGCGTACATACGTTGAGCCGTTAATTACAAAATCTAAAAACGATACAACTCACTCTCGTAGAACTGTATTTAGTTACCTTCAGAATAAAGAAGTAGTTACTGAACTTTTCCGTGATGTTGCTGCTAAGGTTGCAAACCGCCCGGGAGGCTATACTCGTATCATCAAGTTGCAAAATCGTCTTGGTGACAACGCTGAAATGGCTTTGATCGAGTTGGTAGATTACAACGAAACATACAAATCTGAAGCTCCTGCTGCAGCTGAGAAGAAGTCTACTCGTAGACGTGGTTCTAAAGCTAAGAAAGCAGAACCTGCTGCTGAAGAAGCGGTAGCGACTGAGGAAACTCCGGAAGCAGAAGCTCCAGCAGCTGATTCGGCTGAAGAGCCTTCTAAATAAGACAAAGGGGAGACAATTATCTCTCACAAATCTCACAAAAAAGCCGGTTGGATTGACTTCCAACCGGCTTTTTAATGTCTGAATCTTTTTACTTCTGGGTAGAAAATTGATATAAACGAGAACAGGCTGCTTTCTTTAATCTGAAAGCAGCCTGTTCTCGTTTTATATTACTGAAATTCGATCTTATTTCCAGAGCTTAGATGGGTAGGTCCCATCTTCTACTAACCTGGAAAGGCTTTCCTGTACGATCGGCTTGTCTTCTTTGTAAGTTACACCAAACCACTTTGAGGAAGTAGGGATAACCTTGAATACAGCTGTATCGCTTTTCGTTAACGCTTCAGCCATCAGAGGAATAAAGAATTCTGCCTTTGGATTGCTTTCGTTTTCTTGAACAAACGCTTTAAACAAGGGCTTTGTCTGCTCAAATACCGCAGGGGTAAAGCCCCAGAAATTCATGGATGCTCTTGCATCATCATGAAGGGGAGTAGTGTTGCCGCTCTCATCTTCGTAAACGATAACGCCATCTTTTGCATATACTTTGGTTCGCTCATTTATCTCCTGAAGGTTACCTTCACTATTAACGAGGCAGATGCCTCGTGACACGGCTCCGTGCTCGGAGAGTGTTTTGTCTACTTCATAGCCGATAAGGGAATACTTTTCGTCGCTCACTTCGTTTGTAAGGAAGTCTGCCATCTTTTTGAAGGCATCATATCCATAGAAGTCATCTGCATTGATAACACAGAACGGCTCATTAACTTTACCTGAGGCTTCAAGGACTGCATGTCCGGTACCCCATGGTTTTTGTCTTTCAATTTGCTTGTCGATACCGTACTTAGTCAGGTCGAAGGTCTGGAAGATATAATCAGTCTCTACTACACCTTTCAGCTTTGGCTCAAAAATGCCCTTAAAGCTTTCTAAAAACTCTTCACGGATAATAAAACATACTTTACCGAATCCAGCACGAACAGCATCGTAGATGGAATAATCAATGATAGTTTCGTTATTGGGTCCGAATCCATCAACTTGTTTCATGCTTCCGTAGCGGCTGGCCATGCCAGCGGCTAGTATAAGTAATGTGGGTTTCATTCGTCTAAAATAATTATTATGGTTCCAAGTATCAAGCACTAGAGGCTTGTTGTATTAAAATTGATGAAAATCATTTTTGTGAATCAGAGTTCTGCAAGTGCTCTTTTATATTCTGACAGGACGCGCGCTCTCGCCTCCTTATGATCTACTATGGGTTGTGGGTAGGCGAAAGGATCATCGTATTCGGGAACCCACTTCCTCACATATTGCAGTTGGGGGTCGAATTTCTTCATCTGGAGCTCAGGGTTGAATATGCGGAAATAGGGAGCAGCGTCGTTGCCGCTTCCAGCTGCCCACTGCCATCCGCCAACGTTACTGGCGAGGTCGTAGTCGAGAAGCTTCTTTGCAAAGTATGCTTCTCCCCATCGCCAGTCTATAAGGAGGTGTTTGCAGAGGAAACTGGCGGTTACCATCCTCACCCTGTTATGCATCCAGCCGGTCGCGTTCAGTTGTCGCATTCCTGCATCAACAATGGGATAGCCTGTCTTGCCGACGCACCATGCTTTAAATTCCTGTTCGTTGTTTCTCCACTTGATGTTGTCGTACGCTTTTTTAAAAGCGTGGTCGACAGTTTCCGGAAAATGCCAGATGATCATGGAATAGAAATCACGCCAGATGAGCTCGCTTAACCATGTATCAGCCTTGTTTTGAAGTGCATGTAATGCGACTTCCCTGATGCTGATGGTTCCAAACCTAAGGTGGACACTAGTTCTGGCGGTACCTTCAATGGAAGGGATATCGCGGGTTTTGTCGTATGTCTTATTAATACTTTCATAGTTGATCCTGGGTACCTGAAGTTGGCTCGGTCTGAAACCGATGGTTTCCAGCTCGGGCAGGGGATACAGGCAGTTAAAAAAGTTCCTGTGTGCTTCCACAGATATTGAGGTCTTCAAAGGTGCCCCAGCCCGGAGTTTTTCCAGCCACTTATTTTTGTATGGTGTAAAAACGGTATAGGGCTCGTTGCTGCTTTTTAATATTTCGTCTTTCTCAAATATAACATGGTCTTTGTGCTCTGAAAAGTTGACTGACCGAGCTTTTAGTAGATCGGCTACTGCTTTGTCTCGTGATCTTGCATAAGGTTCATAGTCAGAATTTGTAAATACGGTTTCTACTCGATACAGATCCAGCAGATGTTCCCAGGCTTTCAAAGGTTCCTGGTGAAGTACAAGAAGGGATGAACCTAACCTATTAAGCTGTTTGTTTAGGACTTTTAATGATTTGTAGATGAAGCTAACTCTCGCATCTTCGCGGTCTTCAAGCTTTTCGAGGATAAGCGGATCAAAGATAAAGACAGGCAGCACTGGCAGACCAGATTGCAAGGCCATAGACAGGCCGGTATTGTCGTCTAATCTGAGGTCCCGTCTGAACCAAAATACGTTTATTACGTGTCTATCCATAAAGATTGTGTAATGCTTCAGGAAGGAACTGGTATTTGAAGTTGAATCCGGTGTTTTGAAGTTTGGTTGAGTCTGTACGATTGCTGCTAAGTACTATAGCTTTCATTTCTCCTAGAGCGATTCTGAGTGCCAGATCAGGAACGTTAGGAAGCCAGATACTTTTTCTGTGAATCGCCGCCAAATTTTCGGTAAATGCTTTATTAGTGACAGGATGAGGACTGCTTAAGTTATATGCACCTTCCATTTGTTCATTACTCAAGGCATGTGCGTAGGCATGTACGGCATCGCGCAGATGCACCCATGGCATCCATTGTTTACCTGAACCGAGGATGGTTCCGAAGCCAGATTTGACGGGGCCGGCGATCTTGGGCAGCGCTCCTCCCTCTTTAGCAAGCACCACTCCTGTACGGAGCTTAACTACTCTGAGACCTAATGCTGCTGCGAGATCTGCAGACTGCTCCCACTGGACACATGTGTCGGCCAGAAAACCTGTTCCGGGATCACTGTTTTCAGTTAGGATCTCATCTTCTCGGTCGCCATAATAGCCTACAGCGGATGCAGATATCAGAGTCTTGACTCTGGAGTCTGAACGGGTCTTTATAACCTTGCAAAGCAGTTCAAGAGACTTTGTGCGGCTTGAGATGATCGTATGCTTTCGTTTTTTAGTCCAGGGTTTCGCTCCGATGTTTTCACCGGCAAGATGTATAATAGCATCAACGCCTTCCATGCTTCGCTCGTCGATATTGCCGTTCTCAACGTCCCAACCAAACTCTTTAACAGCAGGATTCTTATTAGTAGGTTTTCGGCTCAGGATATGGATTGCATTGCCCTGCGAAAGAAGCAATTTGGTGAGAGGAACTCCTATTAGTCCTTTTGCGCCTGTAATAAGTACTGTTAAAGACATAGTTCAGACTTAACTTAAGAATTGTACATTTGTTTGTATGCTGTATTCAAAACACATTTTTATCTGTACAAATCAACGCCCTGAAGGCTCGAGGGTATGTTGTGGAGAGAGTCACGGACTCGCTTTGGTTGCTGCTTTTAAGAAGCTAATCAAAGATAAGGGACTTCAGGTAGAAATACGTGCGCAGAGGACCGGCTGCTTAGAAGCATGTGAGATGGGACCCGCGCTGGTTGTTTACCCGGAAGGGGTGTTCTATGCCCATGTGCAGCTAAGTGACGTTGAAGAGATTGTAGCAGAACACCTGGAAAATAATCGGATAGTAAGGAGACTTGTTATGGACTACAACAAATTGAAGGAACTTAAGTCTTAAGCTCTAACTGTTAATATATCCTTCTAATTGCTTGATCGTATCCTTCTGAGTTTCGATGATAGCCTTGACCAAATCTCCTATAGAGATCATCGCAACAACTTTTTCATTTTCAATTACCGGAAGGTGCCGAATGTGTTTATCCGTCATGAGGTTCATGCAATAATCCAAATCATCATTCAGGGTAATCGTTAAAGGATCTTTCGTCATAACATCTGCTATGGTTGTATCCTTGGATGAGCGCCCCTGAAGAGCGATTTTACGGGCGTAATCACGCTCTGTAAAAATACCTGTTAGCCGTCCGTCATCCACAATAAGTAGAGCGCTGATATTCTTTTCCATCATTTCTGTCAGTGCATCGAAAACCGAAATGGTAGAATTAACCGAAAAAACATGGGACGATTTTTGTTTAAGAATGGCGGTTACTGCTTTCATATTTGGCTGTTTACCTAAATTTAGCTTTAATATTTAAAAAAGAGAAGGTTTTTCTTTTTTCTTTTGCTTTTCTATCTCTTCGATAATATAAAACGGTTCTCTTCTTTTTTGCTTTCAAGTGTGTAAATGATTCTAGTTAGGTGCTTGATTTTCTTTATTTTGTTATTTTGATGTAAAGATCCTGTGAGAACAAGCGGGCATTTAAATGGGTCATGATTTTTTAAGTAAATTGCATGCTGTATCATACAACACGGATATGAGTGGAAAAACCATATTAGTTTGGTTTCGAAATGATCTGCGAATTCACGATAACGAAATGCTTAAAGAAGCAATAGCCAGGGCCGACAATGTGCTACCTGTTTATTGTGTTGACCCGAGATATTTTGGCAAAACCAGCTATGGAACACAAAAGAGCGGCTACCTAAGGACGCAGTTTTTGCTCCAAAGCATCGCCAGTCTGAAGAACGGTTTGCAGCGTTTAGGAGGCGACCTTCTGATTCAAACAGGCAAGCCCGAGGATGTATTGCCTGCCCTTTGCCGGCAATATAAAGTATCTGAAGTGTATCACCATCGAGAAGTTGCTGAAGAAGAGACTTCAATTTCAGGGCTGGTAGAGACCAGCCTGTTTAAAGATAGAATCAATTTAAAGCACTTCATTGGTCATACCTTGTTTCACAAGGAAGATCTTCCTTTCCCGATCAAAAATATTCCAAATAATTTTATGGTTTTCAAGAGGAAAATCGATCGTGAAAGTATCGTTAGACCTCCATTCCAGTCTCCTGAGAAAATCGAAGTACCTTCGGATATTGATTGGGGACTTCTGCCTGTTCCAGAAGAGTTGGGCGTTCAACGGAGTAGCAAAGCCGAGGAGACGCATATTGTTGGAGGTGAGCGTGAGGGAATCGAGGCGTTGACGCAACTTATTTCTTCTTCTGTTGACACGAAAAAGGTAGGAGAATCCGTTTCTGATCCGGTCCTTAGTCCTTGGTTATCTTTGGGGTGTTTATCGCCAAGGATGGTTTACTGGCAGGTTAAAGACAAACTACCCGCCAAGTCGGAGCTCGCTTTACGAATCGTCAATAAGTTGCTTTGGAGAGATTATAACCGGTTTATGTTAAAGAAGCATGGCTCTTTGTTGGAGAAGTTTGAAAATGTGCTGACTTCAGCTGAACGGAATCGCTTTAATAAATGGAGAGAAGGGAATACGGGGGAACTTCTGGTTGATGCCTGTATAAGGGAGCTGAATGAAACAGGGCATATAAATGATCGCTGCAAGCTGTTCTTGGCATCTTACCTGACTAATAAAATGAAGGTGAAATGGCCTGCAGAATATGCTTATTTCGAAGAGAAGGCAATAAATTTCTCTCCTGCGTTAACTTGGGGCAGCTGGGCAATGGCACAAGGAATCTTCTCGGTTGGAAAGCAGGAAAGCCAAAATTTTGATGATATTATGCACGATCCGCAGATTAAACGTAGATTAGAGATCCTGCACGCAGGATAACGCTTTTTAATAATGTTAAAAAACAATATTAGGAGTAAATACTTTCTCATATATAAGGTTAAACTTTTATTTTTGACCTATCTTAAGATTTGATATTCATGGACAATCTGTCATACCTAAGTAATGCACACGCATCTTATATAGATTCTCTGTACCAGTCATATAAGGAAGATCCGGAATCCGTAGATTTTGGCTGGCAGAAATTTTTTGAAGGTTTCGATTTTGGAAGAGGATCGGAGCCTGTTAGTACCTCTGAGACACCGCAAAATCTGTTGAAAGAGATCAATGTTATGAACATGATCTACGGCTACAGACAAAGAGGGCACTTGTTTACCAACACCAATCCGGTACGCGAGCGCAGGAAGTACTTTCCAGGTAAGGAGCTTGAAACATTTGGTTTAAGCGAAAGCGATCTGGATACTGTGTTCAATGCAGGAGTAGAGGTAGGGTTAGGTCCCGCTAAACTCCGTGACATACACGCTTTGCTTGAACAAACGTATTGCCAGTCGATCGGCGCGGAGTATGTTTATATTAGGAATCCTGAAAAAGTATCCTGGTTCAAGAAAAGGATGGAATCGGAGCGTAATACGCCGAACCTTCCTCTGGATACTAAGAAAAGAATTCTTAAAAAGCTTAACGAGGCAGTTGTATTTGAGAATTTTCTTGGTACAAAATTTTTAGGGCAAAAGCGCTTCTCTTTGGAGGGTGCGGAAAGTCTTATTCCTGCTTTAGATTATGTTATTGAGCGAGGTGCCGACCTTGGCATCGAGGAGTTTGTTTTAGGAATGGCACATCGTGGCCGTCTAAACGTTCTCGCTAATATCATGAACAAGACTTACAAGGATATTTTCGCTGAATTTGAAGGGAAGGGCTATGATGAAACGAAGTCATATGGCGGGGACGTGAAATATCACCTGGGCTTTTCAACTGATGTTGAAACGAAGTCAGGAAGGAAAGTTCATTTAAGTCTGTGTCCTAATCCGTCTCACCTGGAAACTGTTGATCCGATTGTTGAGGGTATAAGCCGTTCGAAGATCGACTTCAAGTATGCTGGAGATAATACCAAGCTAGCTCCAATTTTGATCCATGGCGATGCTTCTGTCGCAGGACAGGGTATCGTATACGAGGTTCTTCAGATGGCGAAGCTGGATGGTTATAAAACAGGGGGAACGATTCACCTGGTTATTAACAATCAGGTAGGTTTTACCACCAATTTTAAAGATGCCCGTTCTTCGACATATTGTACAGATATCGCTAAGCTGACGCTTTCTCCGGTATTCCATGTCAATGGAGACGATGTTGAGGCTCTGATTTATGCGATCAATATTGCGGTTGAATACCGTCAGAAATATAAGAATGATGTGTTCATCGATATCCTGTGCTACCGTAGATACGGTCACAACGAATCAGACGAGCCTAAATTCACTCAGCCACTTCTTTATAAGGCCATTGAGCAGCACCCCAACCCAAGAGAGATCTATAACAAGAAGCTCATGGAAAGTGGTACAGTCGACGCAAACCTTGCGAAGGAAATGGAAAAAGACTTCCGTAACCTCCTGCAGGAACGTTTAAACGAGTCGAAGCAGAGCAATGTTTATGAGCCGAACCCGATGTATTCAGGTTCTTGGTCAGGGTTAAGATCTTCCACACCTGAAGATTTTGAAATTTCTGCACAAACTGCCGTTTCGAGGGAAGAACTGCTGTCAATTGCGGAGACTATTACTACTCTTCCAACCGACAAAAAGATATTCCGTAAAATTGAGAAGCTTTTTGAGGAAAGAAGGAAGATGGTGAAGAATGATTCACTTGACTGGGCTATGGGCGAACTGCTTGCTTATGGAACATTATTGAGCGAAGGCTTCCGGGTTCGACTTAGTGGGCAAGATGTTGAGAGAGGTACTTTTTCTCATCGTCATGCTGTGGTTAAAGTGGAAGATTCGGAGGAGGAATTTGTTCCTTTACTGCAATTAAAGAACGGAGACAAACCTGTAAAGTTTGATATATATAACTCGCACCTCTCCGAATATGGCGTGTTGGGCTTTGAATACGGTTATGCATTGGCAAATCCGCAATCTCTGGTTCTCTGGGAGGCTCAATTCGGCGACTTTGTTAACGGGGCGCAGATTATACTGGATCAGTATCTGGTGAGTGCAGAAACCAAATGGCAACGATCAAACGGGGTTGTTTTGTTACTGCCTCATGGGTATGAAGGACAAGGACCGGAACACTCATCAGCGAGAATGGAACGCTTCCTGGAATCATGTGCAGAGTACAATATTCAGGTTGCAAACTGTACAACTCCTGCTAACTATTTCCACATGCTGCGTCGCCAGCTGAAACGCGACTTCCGCAAACCTCTGGTTGTCTTTACTCCTAAGAGTTTACTGAGAAATCCTTTGTGTGTAAGTCCTATAGAAGATTTTACAGACGGTCAGTTCCAGGAAGTGATCGACGATGCACAGGTTAAAGCAGAGGATGTAAAACGTGTTGTTTTCTGTACTGGCAAGGTTTATTATGACTTGCTTGAAAAACAAAAAACAGATTCGCGTACCGACGTGGCTATTGTGCGCCTGGAGCAGATCTATCCTTTACCTATCAAAAAGCTTGAGGCTATTCAACACAAGTATACCAAGGCTGCAGAGTACTATTGGGTGCAGGAAGAGCCTGAGAACATGGGTGCATGGCCTTTTCTTTGCCGCAAGTTCAGGAATATTGATATCGACCTGAAAGTAATATCCCGCAAGGAAAGCAGTAGCACGGCTACCGGCTATGCAAAACAGCACGTGTCTCAGCAACTTTACGTTATCGGCAAAGCCTTTGAAGATACTGCTGGCAAACAGGTAAAGAAATCAGTTATAAAAACCACTAAGAAAGTGGTTAATGTAGATTAGTCGTATAAATAAAAATAATATTATGAGTTTAGATATCAAAGTTCCGCCGGTAGGAGAGTCGATTTCAGAAGTAACCTTGTCGCAATGGAAAAAGAATGATGGTGATCATGTTGAAATGGACGAAGTTATCGCTGAACTTGAATCTGATAAAGCAACCTTTGAATTAACAGCATCAGCAGCCGGAACACTAAAAGTGATCGCTGCTGAAGGGGATACCCTTGAGATTGGTGCTGTTGTTTGTTCTATCGAAGAAGGCGCTGCATCTGAGGCAAAAGCCGATGAAGCAGCACCTGCAGAAGCTCCTGTCGCTGCTGCTGACACTGAAGAATCCACTGAGGCGCCAGCGCAGACTGGTTCTGAAATTGAAATAAAGGTTCCTCCTGTTGGTGAGTCAATCACAGAGGTTACACTATCCAAATGGATTGTTGCTGACGGCGAAACCGTTGAGATGGACCAGCAGATTGCTGAGCTGGAGTCTGATAAGGCTACGTTCGAACTTACTGCAGAAACTGCAGGCGTTTTAAGCCACATAGCAGAAGAGGGTGCTACCCTTGCAATAGGCGAAGCAGTATGTAAGATTGCTACCGGTGGAAGCAAGCCTGCCGCTTCTAAGCCGGCTGCCCCTGCTGCAGACACTTCAGGTGCGACTAAGGCTGCTGCAGAAAAAACTCCTGGTTATGCCGCTGGAACACCTTCTCCATCAGCGGGTAAAATCCTCGCTGAAAAAGGCGTTGACGCTGCTTCTGTAAAAGGATCAGGAGTGGCTGGCCGCATCACAAAAGAAGATGCCATGAACGCTCAGAAGCCGGCTCCTCAGCCTGCGGCTAAGAAAAGCGAGCCTGTATCATCGCCTGCTGCGGTTGCATCAGGTTCTCGCAATGAGCGCAGAGTTAAGATGACTTCTTTGCGGAAGACAATAGCTAAACGACTGATCGCTGTAAAAAGTGAAACAGCGATGCTAACTACATTCAATGAAGTAGACATGAAGCCTATCATGGACTTGAGAGCTCAGTACAAAGATAAGTTCAAAGAGAAACATGGTGTAGGTCTTGGATTCATGTCATTTTTCACTAAAGCTGTTTGTGAGGGCTTGAAGGAGTTTCCTGCGGTAAATGCAAGAATCGAAAATGAAGAGATCGTTTACAGTGATTTTGCGGATGTGTCAATCGCTGTATCAGCACCAAAAGGACTGGTTGTTCCTGTTATACGGAATGCAGATGCAATGAGTCTGGCTGAAATCGAAAAGGCCGTGTTGGGACTAGCATTGAAAGCCAGAGAAAATAAACTGACGATTGAGGAAATGACAGGCGGTACGTTCACCATCACCAACGGTGGTGTGTTCGGGTCTATGATGTCTACACCAATCATCAACGCCCCTCAATCTGCAATTCTGGGAATGCACAATATCGTTGAAAGACCAGTGGCTATAAAAGGACAGGTCGTAATCAGACCGATGATGTATATCGCCTTGTCTTATGATCATCGTATCATTGATGGTCGTGAGTCGGTAAGCTTTCTGGTAAGGGTAAAACAATTACTCGAAGATCCTGCAAGGCTGCTGCTAGGCGTTTAACGCTAGATTGAAATAAAAAAGAGGCTGTTTCTAAATTGAGGTGACCCTAAAAGTTGGACAAAACTTTGGAGGTCACCTCAAAACGATCCAGCCTCTTTTTCGTTTAATGTGAATTGCATCCTTTTTTATGAAATAGCGAAAAGGGTTTTGTCTCAAAAAGACGACGTTTATTCTAGAGGACTCTGTAGAGAATGAAGAGAGAACTGTTGTAAGTAACATATAGCAGCTTTATTCTTACTTCTCAAACTATATGAAAGCCATAGCATGGGATTGAGGCCTTTTAAATCTTAAATGAAAAAGGTCAACCTTTGATAGAAAGAACCAATTATGGGTAGAATTTGAAATTTTCTCTCAAAAAAGAAAGCTCCGGGCCGCACCGCCCGGAACTTAGTTGAAAATAAATAAGTGTGTAGCTATATTTAGACGAAAGTTACGAAATATATGTTACAGTGTAATAAAAGAAAATCTGCAGATAACAGATATTTTAGGTTAATTTTCAAACTGTGATAGTTTTATTTTGTGAATTTTAAGATCCTTTTATAAATGGAGTTAATAGTAGTAAAAGATCCTGCTCATGTCAAAGAGTTTTTACAATTACCCCTGTATATATACAAAAACGACCACAATTACGTTCGTCCTTTAGATATTGACATCGAGTCGGTTTTTCACAAAGAAACAAATAAGTTTTACGAGGAGGAAAATTGCGTCAGATGGATACTACGAGATTCGGAAGGGCGGACCATCGGACGTATCGCTTCCTTTATTAATCGCTATACTGCGTTTACATTTGATCAACCTACCGGCAATATCGGTTTTTTTGAGTGTATAAATGACCGGGATGCTGCATTCATGCTTTTTGATGCTGCACGCAACTGGTTAAAGTCAAAAGATATGCAGGCAATGGATGGCCCGGTAAACCTGGGAAGCAGGGAAAGATGGTGGGGACTTCTTGTGGAAGGGTTTCATCCGCCTTCCTACTGCTGCAATTATAATTTGCCCGTTTATCAGTCCTTCTTCGAAGATTATGGGTTTAAGGTATTTTTCAAACAGCACACTTACCTCCGTAACGTGATGGACAAACTTAACAAGGTATACTATGCTGTAGCGGATCGGATCTTCAAGAATCCTGATTATGAATTTAAAACCGTAAGTATTTCTCGGCTTGATGACTTTATCGAAGACTTTCGGACAGTTTATAACACAGCATGGGTTAATCATGAAGGGATAGGAGAGATGACGAAGGAAGAGGCAGACAAGACAATCCGGTCAATGAAGCCAGTAATTGATGAGGATATTGCATGGTTCGCTTATCATAAAGGTCAACCAATCGGTTTCTTTCTAAGTATTCCCGAACTGAACCAGCTCTTTGTTAAATATGCAAAAGGAAAACTTACACTGCCGGTTAAACTTCGCCTATTGTACAATAAGCTTACAGGCAAATGCAAGACAATGTACGGACTGGTCTTTGGCGTAATTCCTCAACATCAAAAAAAGGGAGTTGAAGTGGCTATGATTGTGTCTGCATCTAACGCTCTACTGAAAAGCGGGGCATACGAAGAAGTTCAAATGAACTGGATCGGCGACTTTAATCCCCGCATGATGCATATTGCAGAACAGATCGGCGCGAAAATTTATAAAACACATCACACTTATCGTTATTTGTTCGACAGGAAGGCAGAATTTAAGAGACATCCGCTCATTTGATGCTTAATTTCATCACAGGAACCTTAACTTTGTAGTAAACAAACTCAACTATGCAATACGATGTTACAGTGATAGGTAGCGGACCTGGTGGATATGTAGCCGCCATTCGTTGCGCCCAGCTAGGACTTAAAACCGCTATCATTGAAAAATACGAAACCTTTGGTGGTACATGCCTGAATGTGGGTTGTATTCCTTCAAAAGCACTTCTCGATTCTTCTGAACATTTTTATAACGCTGCTCATACCTTCCAAACGCATGGAATTAATCTAAAAGATCTTGAAGTAGATCTTAATCAGATGATTGCGAGAAAGAATCAGGTTGTTCAGGAAAATACCTCAGGTATTACTTATTTGTTAAAGAAAAATAAGATCACATCCTATATCGGGGTCGGATCATTCCAGGATAAAAACACTATAGTCGTTCAAAAGAACGATGGTTCCCAAGAGACTATTACTTCAAAGAATGTAATTATCGCTACCGGGTCAAAGCCAACAACGCTTCCGTTTCTCCCGGTTGATAAGAAGCGAATTATCACCTCTACAGAGGCGTTAAACCTTACCGAGATTCCTAAGCATCTTATCGTGATTGGTGGAGGAGTAATAGGATTAGAATTAGGCTCTGTTTATGCGCGCTTGGGTGCTAAAGTAACTGTTGTAGAATTCCTGGATTCTATTATTGCAACGATGGATAGCACGATGGGCAAGGAACTGCAAAAGTCTCTTAAGAAGATTGGCTTTGAGTTCCTTTTAAGTCACAAAGTTACAGGTGCAACGGTAGAAGGCGAAAAGGTAACGGTAACAGCAGAAAGTCCAAAGGGTGAAAATATTACCCTTGAAGGCGACTATTGTATTGTAGCTGTAGGTAGAACGGCTTATACAGAAGGTCTCGGTCTCGAGAAGATAGGCCTTCAGGTTGAAGATCGTGGAAAGAAGATCACGGTAAACGAGCACTTGGAAACGTCTGTAAAGGGAATATATGCAATTGGCGATGTTGTTAAGGGCGCAATGCTTGCTCATAAAGCAGAGGAAGAAGGCGTTTTTGTTGCTGAAACAATCGCAGGACAAAAGCCTCATATCAATTATAATTTGATTCCTGGTGTTGTATACACATGGCCTGAAGTTGCAAGTGTAGGTGCAACAGAAGCAGAATTAAAGCGAAAAGGGACAAAATTCAAAGTAGGATCTTTTCCATTTAAGGCAAGCGGTCGTGCGCGTGCAAGCATGGATACCGACGGCTTAGTAAAGGTTCTTGCAGACTCAACTACTGATGAGATTCTTGGCGTTCATATTATCGGTCCTCGAGCTGCTGATATGATTGCAGAAGCAGTTGTCGCAATGGAATTCAGAGCGTCAGCAGAAGATATTGGACGGATCAGCCATGCTCACCCTACTTATACAGAAGCTTTCAAAGAGGCAGCCTTAGCTGCTACTGAAAATAGAGCTATACATATCTAAGTAGCCCGCTTTAGATATTGAATTATACCAAAAAGGCTATCTCATCACGGGATAGCCTTTTCGCTTTACTTTCCTATGGCGTATCTAATTCCGCCAAGGATGTGTTTCAAAAACAACGGTTCTTTATAGCTTTCGTCGGTATGTCCGCCTCCTGTGTAAAACGCTCGTCCGCCATCAAATTCATGATACCAGGCGATAGGATGTTTTCTGTCGTTTTCTCCTCCTGTATAGCTCGTTTCATCCAGGTAGGCCAGTACCTTTATCTCTTCATTAATGTTCTTAAAGTTATACCACTCATCGGTTCTTTGCCAGGTGTCAGGCAGAAAGCTTGTCGCAGCATGGTTCTTATCGATAACTTGTATGCTTGCTGGCTGCACCTTGGGATGATTGGCGAAATATGCACCCACCAATTTGTTATACCAAGGCCAAGAAAACTCAGTGTCCGTCGCAGCGTGAATGCCTACAAAGCCTTTACCTGACTGAATATACCGTTCAAACTCCTTCTGCTGAGCTTCATTTAACACGTCACCGGTAGTGTTCAGAAAGATTACCGCATCATACCGCTTAAGACTTTCAGAATTGAATACAACGGAATTGGCTGTCGTATCCACTTTAAATCTGTTTCTGGCGCCAAGATCTTGTATCGCTTGTATGCCAGCAGGTATCGATTTATGATAAAAGCCAGCAGTTTTGTAAAACACAAGAACCCTAGGTTCTCGCTTGAACTTACTGTATACAGCATTGGAGAACATCGACACACTTAACAGGATTGCTAATATTAGGAAGGTTGATTTCTTAGGCATATATCGGTTATTGAAGCCTAAATATAACATAAATACTTGCAAAGATTTCGCACGAGTACATTGCCAAACTGAATTATGTCCATAAACCTTTACCTTAAAACAGGTATGATATTAAAGCAAAAAGCTGCCCGTATAGGGCAGCTTTGATGAGTATTGGGATACTATCCTTAATAAAGCCATTTCCCTAGTGAAAGGGCGAAGTTGTACTCTACCAGCCAGGGTTCTGCATAGCCTGTTTCTCAGCTGGAGTCAAAGGTTTGCCGTCCTTCCTTATAGCGTCAAGGAAGCTCTGAGGTATCGGACGATAGTAGTGCTTATTAGCATCAGGTTTAGCCTCATCATTGAATGACGTCGCCCGTGCTACCAGTGTTTTTGTACGAGCCAGATCTTCCCAACGCATAAGTTCGCCCATCAGTTCTCTCGAGCGCTCATTCAAGATAAAGTGCATGAATTTTTGCTCATTAGAGCCAGCACTCAAGCGTGAATAAAATTCATCGTTCTTATTGAAGATATCATCTACGCTGTTCAAATGCATGCTTGAAAGTGTCGATGTTGAGCTTACCGGAATGTTATTCGATTCATAATAAGTGTTCTTGTCTGAGTAAGAAACGAACGCAGCAGTATTGGCAGCAGTGTTATTTTTGTAAGCAGCTCCGCCATCAGCATAGCTGGAACGATCTTCACCTTCTTTGTATGCCGCACGATCACGAACCATGTTAATGTAGGGTAGAGCCTGAGCATATTGACCAAGCCTTCCATAAGCTTCTGCGGCGATCAAATAGGTTTCAGCTAATCGGGCTAAGATACCATCCCGCATGCCGAATTGAGAAGCAACGTTGATTCTTGATCCATCCATGAATTTAGACAAGGCAACAAAGCGACTTGGATCGTAATTACCGTGTCCACCTAGCATATTCTCAGGCTGGCCGGCAAAGTATCTTACGAACATATGAGGAGCACGGAATTTAATACTCTCAGACGTATATCGGGTATCACCAGCATCGTTCACAATATATAGAATGGATTCCTCGCCTCCAGCGAATTTTGGCTTTTCTTCTAATTCAGGAGTTGGAGCATACGCCTTGTCCCAGGTTGGTGCGTTCGCAGGTCTATTGCTCAGATATCGAGTCTTAAAACTTTTCCAAAACCTTGAATCATTTACACGGTCAAAAACGTCAAGGGCATAGTCTGTAGACCGAAGTCTCTGAAACTCTCTGTCTCCCGGTATATCTCGTTGCATTCCTGAGAGATTCTGATAAACGGATGGGTAGTACAAGTGGATCTGATTGCCATATCTTCCTTGAGTAGCGGTGTTTTCGGAAAATTGAGCAGCGAGGATTATTTCCTTTAGCATTTCGTTTGGCCCGTCAGGTTTGGTGTATTCCCACAATTCGCGAAAATTAGCTGCAAGAGTGTGCTGACCGCTGTTGATAACGAGATCCGCATATTTTACAGCGTTTTCAAGGTCGCTTTGTCTTGTAGCGCTGTTCCAGTCGCTGTATAGCTCACTTGCTCTGAATAAATAAGCCTTAGCCAAAAAATGTGCAGCTGCCCACTTAGTGATTCTTCCAGTCTGAGCAGGGGCAGGAGGAAGCAGTTCGTACGCCGTCGTAAAGTCGCTAATTATCTGCTCATACACTTCCTGCGAAGTATTCCTGGAGAACTCAAATTCCACAGTAATTGAAGGCGTTAGTTTTAAGGGAACCCCTCCATATTGCCTAACCAGTTTAAAGTAATCAAAAGCCCTCATAAAGTGACCTTCTCCTAAACGGGTGTTCTTATCAGGACCTTCTCCATAAAATTGTGGCACATTTTGAATGACGATGTTAGCAGAATTAATGTTCCCGTACATATTGTTCCAAATGTCATTAACATGCGCCGTTAACGAATTTAGATTCGCATCATAGGAATTCCACATCTGCATACCACGGTCACCACCTACGCTGAATTCGTCCGCTCCATAATTAGTGGTTGTATAAGCCCATTCGTAATTGAAATGGAATTTAAGACTCTGATACATTCCGATAACCAGCCCATCTAAACCTTCCGCAGTCTCGAAGTCACTAGTATTTCTTGAAGTGATCAGCTCCTCATTTAGGAAATCTTTCTTACAGGAAGACGGTAATACCAGACATCCTGCCACCAACGCTGCGCTATATATTATTTTACTTATCTTATTCATGATATCTTTCCTTTATAAATTAAAATCCAACGTTTATCCCGAACACAAAGCCTCTATTAAAAGTAGAACCACCCAAGTCTGGATCTATCCAATCTATCTTGGAATAGATCAATCCTGGGTTAAGAGCCTGAGCATACAATTTTACGTTCGACAAGCGGAGCTTTTTGTTCCAGGCTTCAGGAAGGCTGTATCCAAGTGATACATTTCTAAGCTTAATGAAAGATCCGTCCTGATAGTTCATAGAACTTTTAAAAGCGTCTCCGGCAGCACTATTGTAGTTAGGAGCAGGGTATTCATTCGTCGGGTTGCTTGGAGTCCAGTAATTTACTTTCCTTTGAGCAAAACGTCCTTGAAGCGACTCTTCACCTGTTCGGATGGTGAAGCCCCATCTGGCGTACATGAAGAAAGATAAATCCCAGTTCTTATAATTAAATGTATTTGTTAATCCTGCGGTCCAATCCGGATTTGCTGCTCCAACTATTCTTCTGTCATCATTTGCATTAATTCTGTAATCGCCGTTTAGGTCAGCTATCTTAATGTCTCCCGGTCTGAAAGTGTTACCATTAGCCTGGAACTTTGCAATTTCAGCAAGGTCTGACTCGGTGTTCTGCCATATACCAAGTTTTTCATAGTCATAGTATGTAGTCAGGCGTTCGTCTATAAACCAGTTGTTTGTAATGTCATCTTGTTCGCCGTTAGCCAATTCCACAATTCTATCGCGATTTGCAGAGAAGTTCAAGCTTGAGCTCCAATTGAAATCACGTTTTTTGATATTAACAGTATTCAATGAGATATCAATACCGCGGTTAGCAGATATACCGATGTTTGTCAACGTCCTTGTGTAACCAGTCAGGGAAGGAATACTCATCTCCATTAACAGGTCTGTCGTTCTTGACGTATAGACATCAATAGCACCACTAACCCGCCCGTTAAAGAAGTCAAAGTCTACACCTAGGTTCCATTGAGTAGTATGCTCCCAACCAAGATCCTGGTTTGGCATCAGAATCGGATCGGCCAGTGAAGCATCTGAAGATACATACCCTGGCTGGACTAAGCCACCCCAGGTATAGTACAAGGTTTCAACTGCCCCTTTGGTAGTATACGGCCCTACTGCAGCGTTACCGGTACTGCCGACACCTACTCGCAGTTTTAGCATATTAATCCAACGTGTGTTTTTCAAAAAGTTCTCCTGGTCCATTCTCCATGCTAGTGCCGCGGAAGGAAAGAAGTCCCATTTATTACCTTCTGCTAACTGAGATGCACCATCCCAACGCGCAGATGCTGTCAACAGATAGCGGCTGTTAAAATCATAATTCACACGAGCCATGTAAGAGGTTAAAGAGGATTCAGTCAATCCGCTTCCAAATGCATCCAGCTCGCTAACAGAATTCAACTGATACCATTTTTGGGAATTCCATGGCAGATCAGTAGCAGTCATTGATGAAGTTTCTTCTCTGTAAGATGTTGCACTTTGCAACAAGGTCACACCGAAATTATGTTTCTCAACCGATTTATTATAGTATAAGAGGTTATCCATTGTCCATGCCAATCTGGACGTTTGATCCAATCGGGCATAGTTGGAAGATCCCGGCTCTCCAGCACCTCTGTTAATGGAATTCTCGTCCATCCAGCGGCCATTTCTCCAGTTGTAGAAATCAGGACCGAAGTTAGCACGATACTTCAAGCCTTTGAAGAGATCAACCTCTGCAAAAAGGCTTCCTAGCGTACGAAGTGTTTTACGTTCGTTCACATTAAATACATCTTCTCCTACAGGGTTCAGAATGTTGATATCTCCACCAGGTAAGTTTATTCGGTTGCCGCTGTCATCAAACGGAACAGCATACGGAAGCATTCCTTGAGCAGCGAAATAGAGGTTGCCCGGACCGGTCGCATTTGAAGTCGCGTACCCATAGTTTTGGATACCGTATGTAGCAGTCAGGTTACCTCCGAAAGTAAACCATTTCGTAGGCTTAACTTCAGCACTAAACTTTCCACTAAACCGTTCGTAGTCCTGGCCAAGCTGTGTACCTCCTTGAGAAAGATATCCAAAAGATCCATAACCTTTCAAAGTTTCTGTACCACCACTCGCACTAAGCGTCTGATCAACGGTAAGTCCTGTCTCCAGCATCATGTCGGTCCAATTTGTTGTAGGTACCAGATTTCCGTTCCATACACCATTCTGCCAGCCCTGAAGAACGTTATCAAGCGCATAGGTATCGCCTCCAAAGATTCTCCGGTCAGCTTCTTCCGTTGCCACATCCGGATATTTGTTAGCGTTTCCAACAGGTAATCGACGATAGGCATCGCGACGGAATTCGATATATTCTGCCGAATTCATCATATCTGTCCGATCATACATCTTTTCTATAGTCGACGTACCAACATAGTTTAAGGAAACAGTTCCTGTCTTCCCCTTTTTTGTCGTAACCAATACTACCCCGTTAGCACCACGTGATCCATATATCGCCGTAGCTGAAGCGTCCTTCAAAATATCAATTGACTCGATATCATTTGGATTGATTGCTTCTATTCCTCCGAAACTCAGAGGTATTCCATCTACCACATACAACGGGTCATTCGAGGCTTTAAGCGAACGTGCCCCACGGATCAGGATCTTACCCATCTCCCCCGGTCTCTCATTTGAGGTAATATCAACACCTGCAGCTTTCCCCTGCACAGCTTGCAACGCATTCTGTACCGGTCTCGAGCGAATCTCTTCTGCACCCACGCTTACCACAGAGCCCGTAACGTCAGACTTCTTAACAATGTTATAACCAACAACCACAACCTCATCAAGCGCCTTCACATCCTCACTCAACACAATGTTTAGCGTGGTCTGGCCGTTGATAGGCACTTCTCTGGTTGTAAAGCCCATATAAGACACCACAAGCGTCCCATTAACATTAGCAGTCGGTACCCTCAAAGAATAAGTACCGTTCACACTTGTTGCAACTCCAAGATTTGTTCCTTTGATTTTGATACTAACGCCGGGAAGCGATTCCCCTTTATCGTCAGTCACCTTACCCGTTAACGTGATGTCAGCTGCTGTCGAGCCGCTCAAACTCGTTGACTGCAGTTCAGCCACCTCTGCGGCCACCCCATCAGCAGCCTTGTTCAGGACGATCTGATTATTCACCACCTGGTAGCCTATTCCTCTGCTCCGCAGAAGATCTGCCAACACCTCTGATAGCATTTCAGATTCAGCAGAATAAGAAACCTCCTGATCCGCGTCAATAACGTTCTCGCTATAAACAAACTTAACGCCGGCGGACTTCTCAATCCCTGATAAAACTGTTTTTAATTTTGCCGACGTGTAATTGATCTTCACCGGGTTGTTTAATACCCCCTGAGCTTTGCCAGGAGCCGCATAGGTCACGCAGCAAAAGATCATTAACGCCATCAGCTGACTTAGTGTAATCTTCATAATGTACCAAAAGTCTTTGGAAGGATGTAAATAAAAATTCATACTTTTAATTGTTTTATTTAGCTATAAATGAGACAATAAAAACCTAATGCACTCTACGTGCACATGTTTTCATGGTTGGTTTTTGGTTAAGAAGTGCCCACACACTTCTTAGCCCTTTTAAATAGTTAGTTTGGTTGCAAGTTCCTACGTCATATACAATCGGTTTATAATTAATAGATAGTTATTCTTCGCTGAGGATGATCGTCTCGCCCTCAAATCCAAGGTTTATATTCAAAGATTTGTTCATCAGATCCAGTATGACAGGCAAGCTAAGTCCCGTAAAGTCGGCCTTTAATGTCAAACCCTTTACAGACGAGTTACTTACCATTACCTTCACGTCGAAATTAGTCCGCAAAACGTCCAGCACATCAATCACCGGCGCATTGTTGAACACAAATGACTTGCGATCCCAGATCCTGAGGGCAGCCTCAGTACCGTTACTTTTCTCTAACTGTCTCCTGCTTTCTTTATAGACAACTTTCTGCTTCGGTAATACATAGAGCCCTTCAGACTGAATACCCTTTTTCTGCGGAGTATACACAAACACTTTTCCTGAAACCACCGATAATCTCGACGCCTCTTTTCCATTTGCACGGATACTGAAACTGGTGCCCAGAACACGTGTGTCAAATTCTTCCGTGTGAATGATGAAAGGGTGGAGGGTATCTCGCTTAACATCAAAAAAAGTCTCCCCCTTCATGGAAATCTTACGGTACTTGTTTACAAATGGCAGAGTATAGCGTATCGTCGTTTCCGGCTTAAGCCAGAGGCTGCTGCCGTCTGGCAAGATATGGTTCTTTAGCAAATTCGTATTATTGGTAATAGTTACCGTTTCAATACTCTTCTCACCCAAATTTTTTAAAAAAACGTGGTTAAGAGCAGAGAATGCAATAACCAAAGAAGCAGCGACCAATGCAACAGTGTAGTACAAACGGCGGCTGGTACCACCCTTCTTCTCGCCCTCCTCATTCCTGCTAATGTCAGACCGTACATTTTCCAGTATCCGTTTCCGGATAGAGTCACGTTCATCGTCGTTCAATAATTCAGCCGGCTCCTTCTCCTTATCAAAAGAGTCGTACCAGTCCTGCACAGCCCGTTCCTCTTCAGGACTGCATTCCCGACTCAAATACTTATTAATAAGCTCAGGTGAAATTTTCATTCGACTTTAAAGGTTATACTGGTATATAAGTACAGTGAGCTAACAAAGCCCTAACCCCCAACCGAAATCAAAAAAAATTAAAAAGAAGATAAAAACATGCTAAGTAGGAGAGTCCCCACCTGTTTCAGATTAATGCGCAGGGTGCGCAGAGCACGTGTGAGATGATTTTCAACAGTTTTTTCAGAGATACCCAGATAAAAAGCAATCTCCTTGTTAGAGCGAAATTCTTCCCGGCTCAGTTCATAGACCTTTCGGCATTTTTCAGGAAGCTTTTCCACCTCCGTGCTCACATTCCGTTTCAGTTCATTCCAGGCAATAACTTCAGCTGTTGAGTTATCAACATCCTTATTAACATGAATGACGTAGCTTTCATACGCCTTCCTGTTGTTCTCCTTTTGGAAGGAAGCAAACACCATGTATTTAACAGAAGAGTACAGGTAGTTTTCAAAAGAAGAGTTGATCACCAGAGTAGAGCGCTTGAGCCAGACAGACGTGAAAATATCCTGCACTATCTCTTCCGCCGCTTCACGATTTCCCAGACGTTTATACCCTGCCGAATAAAGTTTAGACCAATACCGTTCATATAACTCCTCAAACGCAACCATATCACTCTGCCTGAGCAGCGTCAATAAATTTGAGTCTGAAAGTTTAATGTATTGCCTCATTTTTAACAACTGGTTAGTAATAGATCAGCTTTTAGGTTCTGAAAAGGTCGTTAAACTTAATGGTATTGGAATTGTTACGCAACCCGCACCATCCTGCTTCGGAACGGCATGTTCATATACTAAACTAAATAAAAAAGCTCAGAAAAATGGCCTTTCAACCTTTTCTGAGCTTTTTGTGTATATAGTTGTGCCACTGTATGTTAATGTCACCGCTATCCCAGCCGCAGCACAATTTTAAATGAGATGCTTTAGTGAACCACTTCCAGCTCCTCTTGTTTTTCCTCAGGCTCTGCCATCATCGCATCGATATCGTCGCCCTTCTTATCCCATCCCAAACGATGCATGATATTATCAAACGCCTCATAAATTACCGGTACAATTACCAACGTAAGGAACAACGAGCTAATCAGACCGCCAATGATAACCCAAGCCAGACCGTTTTTCCATTCCGCACCAGCACCTGATGCGATCGCAATCGGAAGCATACCAATAACCATCGCAATCGTCGTCATCAAGATCGGTCTTAGTCGTGCATGGTTGGCCAGGATCAGCGATTCCCGCGTAGACTTACCCTCAGCTTTCTGCTGGTTGGTAAAGTCAACAAGGATAATCGCGTTCTTCGCAACCAAACCAATCAGCATGATCAATCCCAGGATAGTAAAAATGCTTAGCGAGTTGTTGGTTAAAGCCAGGGCAAGCAACGCTCCGATAATAGAAAGCGGAATAGAGAACATCACCACAAACGGATAGATATAGTTGTCATACAAGGCCACCATGATCAGGTACACAAGTACAATAGACATCATCAAAGCCATTCCCAGCGTACCAAAACCCTCTGATTGGTTCTCCATATCGCCACCGAAGATATAGCTTACTCCCGTTGGTCTCTTCAGGTCTTTAATCTGGGTCTCGATATCTGTAAAAATACTTCCCGAAGGACGTCCCACAACCTGAGATTGAACCGACACCTTAGTACTCTTATCCTGACGCTCCAGCTGACTTGGTCCTGATCCTTCCGTCACCGTCGCAAACTGCTCCAGCCGGATACGTTCGTCTTTCGAATTGATAAATGTTAGCCCACGTACGTCATCAATGCTCTGTCTGTTGTAATCATCAAGTCGGATATTGATATCGTACTCATACTCACCCTGGCGGAACTTACTGTCCGTATTTCCACTAAACGCTGTTTGCATGGTAGCACCAACAGTTTGCAGAGACAAGCCGAGCGATGACATCTTATCCCGATCCACCTGAACCTTCACTTCCGGATTTCCACTCTCAACTGAAAGCTTGATCCCGGTAGTTCCTTCGATTTTCGCTACTTTCCCCTGCACCACTTCGGCAAATTCCATTACACTTGGCAGGTCGGGTCCCATCACAATCACTTCAACCGGCGCTCTTTCAGCACTTCCCAGAATACTCACCGGAGTAGTCGTAATCTTCGCACCTGCAAGACTTTCCGTTAGTTCCTTTCTAACTTTTGCAGCATAAACGTCAGACTGGTCAGCACGCTCTTTCCGTTCCACCAGCTGAACCGTGATTTCAGATTTATATGCAGTGGATTGGCTCGCACCCATACCATCACTCGTTTGACCCACAGTGGTGATCATACGGGTGATCTCCGGCTTTTGATTAAGCAGGTTCTCCGCTCTGGACGTCATCAGATTTGTCTGTTCGATCGAAGCATCTTTAGGCATTTCAATCTGCACAATAAATTCACCTCTGTCACTCTTAGGGAAGAATTCCGTTCCGATATATCCGGTTGCAAGTAAAGCGATAGATGCTACCAACATAAGAAATGTTCCCAGCAATACAGTCTTTTTGTGTCCCAAAGACCAGTTTAATATACCCGTTATCCAGGCTGTGAACTTGTCCAGACTTCTTTCAAACCGAAGGATTACACGCTCGAACATATTCTTGCCCGTAAGGTGCTCCAGTTTTCCAAAGCGCGAAGAAAGCAGCGGTACGATAGTAAACGATGTCAGCAAGCTGAGCAAAGTGGCAATGATAACAACCACACAGAACTGTCTCAGAATATCCGATACCAGACCTGTACTGATAGCAATAGGGAAGAATACCACCACAATTACCAGGGTGATCGACGTTACCGTAAAGCCAATTTCCTTTGTCGCTTCAAAGGCAGCCTTTACCCGGTTCTTGCCCATTTCCATGTGCCTGTAAATATTCTCCAATACCACAATCGCATCATCTACGAGAATACCAACTACCAGCGAAAGACCCAAAAGTGACATCAGGTTCAGCGTATAGCCGAACATGCTGATTCCTATAAACGTAGCGATCAAAGATGCCGGGATCGACACCATTACAATGGCCGCATTTCTTAAGCTGTGCAGGAAGAACAACATCACGAACGCAACGAGTACAACCGCCAGTATAAGGTCATGAATAACCGCATCAGCAGATTCAAGCGTGTATATGGAGCTGTCTGATGCAATAACCAGATTCAGACCTACTTTCTCGTAATCCTGATGCAGCTTTTCAATGATCGTATGAATGCCCTTACTAACATCTACCGCATTCGCATCCGATTGCTTGATAACCTGTAAAGCAATTGATGCTTTCCTGTCTACGCGTGCCAGCTTTTCAACATCCTTCTGCGCGTCCTGTACATCCGCAACATCACCAAGTCTTACCTGAATCCCGTTCTTGTCAGATACGATCAAATTACGCAGCTCTTCTACCGTACTGTATTTACCGGCCAGACGTACGAGGATATCCCGATCCTGAGTTTTTACAGATCCCGTCGGGAAATCCAGATTTGACCCCTGTATAGTCTGTTGTACAGTCAGCAGCGATAAATTATAAGCCTGCAGCTTATTATCATCAATACTCACCTGTATTTCGCGCTCACGACCACCGATGATATTCACCTGTGCCACCCCGGTTACCCTGGAGATACTCGGAACAACACGGTTGTCCATCAGGTCAAAGAATGCTGCATCATCCATTGTCGAAGTAGCCGACATCGTAATAACCGGAAGGTCATCCAATGAGAACTTGTTCAGCGATGGCGCTTCAGTATCCTCCGGAAGTTCCGAAAGAATAGCGTTTACCTTTCTTTGCGCATCATTCAGCGCCAGATCCACGTCAGTTCCACTGTGTAATGTAATAACAACCGAGGAAAGACTCTCGTAAGATGTTGCGTTCAGCTTCTTGATGTTCTCCATCGAAGCCACCGCATCCTCAATCTTCTTTGTCACTGTATTTTCCACTTCACTTGGAGACGCACCCGGATAAATGGTGGTCACCGAAACAACCGAAGGCGAGAACTTTGGTAACAGCTCATAACTGAGCGATGTATAACTTATATACCCAAGAAGCGATAGTACCGTAAACAGTACGACCACTATGGTGGGTCTTTTTATTGATATTTCAGCAATTTTCATCAGGGAAATTTTATTTATTTAACATTTTCCACCAGGCTTCCGTTAACCAGGTTGATCTGACCACTTGTAATGACCAATTCACCTTCGCGAAGTCCTTCCAGTACTTCCACGGTTTCACCAAATATTCTACCTGCGACGATCTTGCGCTCAACTGCTTTATCCCCATCCTTTACAAACACGCTGTTGCTGTTCACACTGCCAACGAAGGCTGACCTTGGAATCGTCATTACCGGATCCTGCTTAGGGAACTGGAATACAGCTGTACCGTACATTCCTGCTCTTAGCTGTGAAGTGCCGGTATTGGATAGCTCAATCTCAATAGGGAAGTTCAGGCTGTTGTCTGCCTTAGCTGCGATGAAAGTGATCCTGCCTTTGAATTCTTTATCAGGGAAGATGTTTGACTTAATAGTCACTGCATCTCCTGTCTTGACGTTTACTACCTGCGACTCATTTGCAGTCACTTTGAGTTTCAACTTAGAAACATCCACAATTTCAAACAGAGCAGTGCCCGGAGATACATACGATCCCATTTCAATCGAGCGTTTGTTAATGATCCCTGAAAAAGGTGCCTTAATATTCGCGTCACTTGACTTTCTTCTTGACGATTGTACCGCAGCCTGTGTTGTCTTTACACGCAGACGTGCAGTCTCCAAAGCCTGCTGAGTCACACCACCTGTCTTGAAAGAACTTTCGTAACGTGCAAGGTCACGTACCGCGTTTTGATAATTGGCTTCAGCAGTTTCTGTATCCACAACCAGAAGCTCATTATCTATACGAGCTAAAACCTGACCTTTGCTCACGCGATCGCCTTCTTCCACAGCAATACGTGTTACTCTACCAGAATTCTCCGCAGAAAGCGTCAATTCCTGATTGGAAGAGAAAGTGCCGTTAGAAGAAAAGCTCATATCAACCTCTGTTCGGCTGACCTTGGCCGTTTTAACAGCCACGGCACCCTTGCTGCCTTCCGCAACAACAGCCGTCTTCTCGGCATTCTTCTTTTTATTGCTTTGAAGTACCCAGCCAATCAGAACAAGGGCCGCCACTACTGCTATAATTGTAATTACTGTATTCTTTTTCATCGACTATATTCTTTTGAGGATCACAAACTTTGCCGGCGGGTAGACCATCCGGCAGTTCATTTCTTTTAGTTTAAGAGAGATTTAATATTTCCGTTAGATTTCATCAGCTGTATTTCAGCAAGCTTGTAGTTCAATAAGGCCTGTGTGTAACTGTTTTGAGCATCTGTCAATGCTGTTTCTGCATTCAGCAGATCTGTAAGCGACGCCAAACCATTATTATAATTGTTCTGCGTGCTGCTGAATACCTCACGGGCAAGACGCATATTCTCATTCTGATTTCTGATCGTGCTCACGCTCGTTCTTAGTTGCAGCCTTGCATTGCTGTAAGCCAGATTCAATGCTTGCCTGTTATCCTTCAGATCCTCCGAAATCTGATCGATTTCAATCTGTGCCTGTCTTACTCTGGACCTTCTTCCAAAACCGTCAAATATCGGGATGGAAATATTCAGTCCAATTGCTGAAGCCTCCGCCCAGTTCGCCGTTCCGTTACTTTTAAACAAGTCAAACTTGTTGCTGAACCCGTTCTGAGAGTAGTTGCTAATAAATGAAAGTTTAGGATAGTACTCTGCTACTTTAGACTTCTTCTGATAAATCAAAAGCTCTTCCTGTTTCTTCAGCAACGCATACTCAGTCAGTCCGGATACATTTACCGTATCAGCCAGACTGTTTGCACCCTCTACGATCTGGTTAAGTTCTGCTTCCGGTAATTCAACGCTAACACCTATAGGCATACCTATATAGTACTTGAGAGTGTTTTCTTGCTGTACAGCAGCCTTCGCAAGCTCATCGCGTTGAGTTTGAAGATTTGTCAGACTCACCTTCACCCGGTCCACATCGATTCGAGTAGCTAACCCATTTTTATACTGGTCACTTAGTATCTTTTCAGTCCGCTGTAAAGACGATATGTTCGCATCTATAGCCTCAATTTTTTCGCGACTTACCAATACCTGATAGTATGCAGAAGAAACCATTTGTAAAACATTCTCTTCACTCAGGTCAACATTAAGCTGGTAATATTCTTCTCCCGCTCTCGCCGCCTTCAAGCCGGTGAACACGCTTTGGTTAAAGAGTTGCTGACTCAATTGCACCTGGGCATTTGCGGTATACTTCTGTCCGAAGGTTACCAGTATCGTCTCTCCAGGTCTTCCCAGGATTTCACCTGGTAGAGGAGTTTTCTGCAACAGCAGGTTGTCGTTCAGGCTACCCGTTGCCGTAACCTGTGGCAGGGCCTGAGACCTAACTTCAGCAGTAAGCTCTTTACCTTTCTCTGCTTCCAGGCGGGCTTTCCTTACGGATACATTGTTCTTAAGGGCAAAGTTGAGCGCTTCTTTGAGAGATAGCTGCACAGTCTGTGCCTGGACTGATCCCACACCTAACGTGCATGCCATTATCAAGGCAGCAATCAGCGTGTTTATTCTCGGTCTGTTCATCTTCTTTTTTATTCTCGTTGTTATAAGGTTATTTGATCAATAAGTAGTATTTGTGTTACAATGTCTTGCCATCTGAGCCAAAAGATTTTAATCCTGATAGAAAAACTTTGCTAAGCTCATTTTGCCTTTCGAAGATCAGATCAAACTCTTCTTCACCGGGCGAAAACTTATTTTTCATCGGTATGAGCACAAATACACTTAATCCAGTGATGGCATCGAGATATAGTTTGCTCATTTTATCTGCGTCAACGGAGGCTATCTCTCCAGCGTTCGCAGCCTTCGTTAGGAGCGCCGCAACCAAAACTGACTCTCTTACTCTCGCTTGTTCCATAACTCCGTAGCAGGCGTTCTGTATCTGACCAGCTTCGGGAGATGTTTCTGTCAGGTTAAGCATAAAATATCGTTTGATAAATTTCTTGCGGCATACCAGTATAGTGACAAACTCTTCTTCAAGACTTTGGAGCGTAGATAGTTGCGCCTCCAGCTCTTCGAAGTACTCCGTCATGATCTTTTCAACCACCGCAACTACAAGACTCATCTTGTCCGGAAAATAATGATAAAGTGAAGGTTGCGTAACCGATATATCATCAGCAATCTCATTCATCGTCGTCTTCTGAATGCCAAAGTGAGAGAAGCGCTTAATGGCGCTGTCCACTATTAATTCTCTTTTCTTATCTAAATCGTTCAATTTATTCTTTGACTTTTTTAATAATTTAGTCAAAAGTACGGCAAGAAAATGACATATTCAAGTTTTTTGAAACGCAAAAAAATTATGATATTTCGGAGACAGTGGTAACTTCCAGGCCTTTAAGGAAAATCTCGCCTAGTTTCTTCTGACGGCTAAGGATGCTGTCAAACTGTTCTTTCTCGGGTAAGAAACCCTTGGTATGACGTTTTAAGACGGTAAAGTAGATACCAGATAGGGCATCTTTTAACAAAGCGGCAGTTTCATCAAGATCTTCGACTTCAAACTCTCCCGCAGAAATGCCTATTTCAAGTACCGTCTTCAGAACCGTTAGCTCAGAATCCTTTGCTTTAACAAACATGCACATCAGGTTGCCGGGTAGCTCAGTACCGGTGATCTTCGTAAAGTCCAGCAGGTTATAGTACTTGGTGATAAACGCCTGTCTCTTGTCAAGACATTTTCTCAGAGCATCGTGACTGTTGGTCGCGCTCCCTACATCCTTTCGCATTTCAACATCCATCGTTTCGATGATGTTCTTGAGCACTGCCGAATAAAGGGAGATTTTATCAGGAAAATAATAGTAAAGCAGAGCTTTTGATAAAGAAAGGTCATTAGCAATTTCCGTCATTGTCGTTTTAGAGAGTCCGAAATGAGCAAACCGTTTAAGTGCAGCGTCAATAATTAAGTCCTTTTTCCTGTCCTGATTTTCCACGTTATCAAAATTACTAATATTCCTTTACGAAAGCTATAATACACAAATAATGCTAAGGTTTTAATTTTCTGAAATTTGATATTTAATCCGAAATTCGGCCCAAAGAAATATAAGATGCATTCTATCGCCGAACACGTTTCCCTTAAAAATCTGAATACTTTCAGAGTTGAGGCTCATGCCCGCTGGTTTACAGAGATTCAAAAGGAGGAGGAGCTTAGGGAGCTTTTTGCCGAAGACAAATGGAGAAGCGCGGAGAGGTTCATTATAGGGGGCGGTAGCAACGTGCTGTTCACGCGCGACTTTAATGGTCTCATCATCAGGATGAGCATCCCCGGTATCATACACCATATAGAAGCCAGTACCGTTTTTGTTACCGCGGGTGCCGGCGTTGTCTGGAACGACCTTGTTCAATACTGTGTGGAGAGGGGTTTTGCCGGAATCGAGAATCTGAGCCTGATCCCCGGTACGGTAGGAGCGTCCCCTGTTCAAAATATAGGTGCCTACGGAGTTGAGCTTAAAGACGTCTTTCATTCCTGCAGGGCTTACCATATCAATAGGGCAGAGATCATAACTTTTTCACCTGCTGACTGCAAATTTGACTATCGTGATAGCATCTTCAAACGTGAGCTTAAAAACCAGGTCGTCATTTCTTCAGTTACCTTTAAGCTAAGTTTGGTTCCTCAGATCAATATATCCTACGGTGCTATCCGTCAGGAACTGGAAGCTCGCGGCATTACGCAACCGGATATCAAAGACGTATCCCGGGTGGTATCCAGTATCCGGGTCGATAAACTGCCCGATCCTTCGACCATCGGTAATGCAGGAAGTTTTTTCAAAAACCCTGTAATCGATGAACAACAATTTGTACAGCTGAAGTCTGCTTTTCCAGACATAGTACATTACTGTCTACCAAACAGTACAGTAAAGCTGGCTGCGGGCTGGATGATTGAAAAAAGCGGATGGAAAGGAAAACAAATTAAAGAGACTGCAACCTGGAAAAATCAGGCATTAGTTATAGTGAACGCCGGAAATGCTTCAGGTTCAGATATATATAGCTTCTCAGAAGCGATAATTGACGATGTTAAAGAAAAGTTTAACATCACTCTGGAGCGCGAAGTCAATGTTCTCTAACCTCATAATCATGTTAAATCACCGTTAAATAACTAGTAACATTCAGGTCTTTTAAAGGTTTTCGGCCGTTTAGCATAGTGTTTGTATATATGATAGCGTAACAGTTAATCATCTATAAAAACTTTATAATATGACTAAGATCGAATTCAACACTATGGTAATGCACCAAGCCAGTTCTTTAAGAATGTATGCTTTACATTTCACTCATGATGCTGATGACGCTAACGACCTGGTTCAGGACACGCTATTAAAAGCGATAACATATTATAATAAATTTAAAGAAGGTACAAACCTGAAAGGATGGTTGTACACCATAATGAAGAATACTTTTATTAATAACTACCGTCGCTTTGTAAAGATCAGCTCTTTCGTAACAAAGTCTGATGAGATATCTTCTGCCAACCTGGTGTTTTCTTCGACTAAGAACCAGGGAGAGTCTAAGTTTATTATGGATGATATTAAAAATGCATTAGGTAAACTGCCAGAAGAGTATTATGTGCCTTTCAGCATGTACTTCGAAGGTCATAAATATCATGAAATTGCCGATTATCTGGCTATTCCAATCGGTACAGTTAAAACACGCATTCACGTAGCAAGAAAGCTTCTCAAAAAGAGCCTCAAGCCTTACGATAACGGAGTTAAAAAACCGATATACGCAGAAGCAGAATAAACAAGCCCCCTATTTTCTAAACTCAACTATAGAACCTCTGATATTTTCAGGGGTTTTTTTGTGGAAATTTCCCTCCAATGGCAGGCTAATTAATCGTTTAAACACCGTAATATATAATAATTAGCTATGTTTGCAATCGACCTGTCTTGCCAAAAGCAGGGAATCATGTATTCAGGCGTTCATGTCAAAGTTAGACGAAATAAAAAGACCCATAGAGCAAGAGCTGGAAGCATTTGAAGAGAAGTTTAAGTCTTCTATGAAAAGCACCGTTCCTTTGCTTGATCGGATTACTCATTACATAGTTAAAAGAAAAGGTAAGCAGATAAGACCCATGTTTGTCTTTTTCTCTGCGAGCCTCTGCGGTGGAATCAATGAATCTACCCACCGCGGCGCTGCGCTTGTAGAACTGCTTCATACGGCTACTCTTGTACATGATGATGTTGTCGACAACTCCTATGAACGTCGCGGCTTCTTTTCCGTTAATGCACTCTGGAAAAATAAGATAGCTGTTCTCGTAGGCGACTACCTGCTCGCTACAGGATTATTGTTATCTATCGATCACGACGATTTTCACCTCTTACGAATTGTTTCCTCTGCTGTTAAGCTCATGAGCGAAGGGGAGTTGCTTCAGATTGAAAAGGCAAGACGGCTCGATATCAGCGAAGAGATCTACTATGAGGTGATTCGTCAGAAAACAGCATCTCTGATCGCTTCCTGCTGTGCCTGCGGCGCGGCATCTGCCGGAGCCGATGTGGAAACCATAGAAAAAATGCGCTTGTTTGGCGAGAAGATCGGAATGGCTTTTCAGATCAAGGATGATCTTTTCGATTTCGGAACTGACGATGTAGGCAAACCTCTCGGTATAGACATCAAGGAAAAGAAAATGACGCTTCCACTGATTTACTCATTAAGTAAAGTAGACAGAAAAGAAAAGCAACGTATTATTAACCTGGTGAAAAATCATAACGAGGATAACGCTAAAGTAGAAGAAGTGATCACTTTTGTACGGAATAACGGAGGTCTCGCTTATGCCGAAATGCAGATGCATCGCTACCAGGACGAAGCTTTCGATGTACTGCATACCTTTCCCGATCATAGCGCCCGCACTGCTCTTGAGCAGTTGGTACGCTTTACTACCGAGCGAAAGAAGTAACTCTACCTGCTGGAGATCTGCTCAAGGATCTGATCTACATAAGTCCGCTCATTAGCCAGTCTCGGTACTTTATGCTGACCGCCTAGCTTACCGCGCGTTTTCAACCATCTGTAGAAGGTGCCTTCCGGAGCAACGTGCACTAGTGGCCGGCGCAGAGCCATATCCTTAAACCGTTTAGCATCGTAATCAGAATTTACTTCCCGTAGCGTGTTATCCAGAATATCTGTAAAACGCTCTATATCCGAAGGCTGGCTATCAAACTCGATGATCCACTCATGACCACCGTTCTCATTGTCGCTGAAATAAATCGGACAGGCAGTAAAGTCCCTCACTATTGCGCCCGTTTGAGTACACGCTTCTGTCAGCGCCCTTTCTGCATTATCAACAATAACTTCCTCACCAAAAGCATTGATAAAATGCTTTGTCCTGCCCGTAATCTGAATTCTATACGGTGATGTAGATGTAAACTTAATCGTATCACCGATCATATAGCGCCATAATCCGCCGTTAGTCGAGATAATCAGGGCGTAATTTTTACCCAGCTCCACTTCTGACAGGCTTTTTGTCGCCGGATTTTCTTCCCCAAAGTTCTCCATAGGAAGAAACTCGTAGAAAACACCGTAGTCGAGCATAAGCAACATCTCTTCTGATCCAGGTAAATCCTGAATTCCGAAAAATCCTTCGGACGCATTATAAGTTTCCAGATAGTACATGGACGAAGATGGAATCAGCTTTTTAAACTGCTCCCGGTAAGGTCCAAATTTAACTGCACCATGAACATAGAGTTCGAGGTTCGGCCAGATTTCCAAAAGATCTTTTTTGCCCGTAATTTCCATCACGCGCTTTGCGAGAACAACAGTCCAGGTTGGTACCCCGGCCATGGAAGTTACATTGACGTCAATGGTCGCGTGCGCCATTTTCTCAATCTTCTCCTCGTAATTGTCCATCAAACTGATCGACATATCCGGAGTACGGTGAAATTCCGCCCACATAGGCAAGTTTTTGATAAGAACAGCAGAAATATCTCCGTAAGAAATATCTTCATTAAACTGGTTTACTTTATGGCTGCCACCCAATACGAGCGATTTACCCGTGAACATTTGTGTGTCCGGGTTATTATTACAGTAGATGGAGATCATGTCTTTTCCGCCCTTGTAATGACATCCTTCTAAAGATTCAGGGCTCACCGGGATGAACTTGCTCCTGTCATTCGTCGTACCCGACGATTTTGCAAACCACTTCACTTCAGAACTCCACAGGATATTCTGCTCACCCTTCATCATTCTTTCAATGTAGGGTTTTAACGTTTCGTAGCTTTGTAGCGGCACCCGTTGCTTGAACTGCTCCTGATTAAAAATCGAATTGTAGTCGTACAACTTTCCCCATTCTGTTGATCTTGCTGAAGATATCAGTGTGCGGAACACCTCATCCTGCACATCATGCGGATGATTCATAAAAAGCTCTATCTGGTCCATTCGTTTTTTCATGAACCAGGTTACGATCGTATTTACAAGTGTCATAGGGGAGCGGGGTTGCTATTCTTCTTTTTACGCAATTCAAAATGTTGACCAAGATAGAATTTTCTGGCCATTTCATTATTGGCAATCTCCTGTGGAGTGCCTGTAAGCATGATCTTCCCTTCAGTCAGCAAATAAGCGCGGTCCGTTATCGAAAGCGTCTCCTGAACATTGTGGTCGGTTATCAGAATACCGATATTACGGTCTTTCAACTTAGATACGATGGATTGGATCTCTTCCACCGCAATAGGGTCAACCCCCGCAAACGGTTCATCCAGAAGGATGAAGTTCGGGTCAGCGGCAAGTGCTCTCGCAATCTCCGTACGTCTTCTCTCTCCCCCCGAAAGCAAATCTCCGCGGTTCTTACGAACCCTGTTTAAACTAAATTCGGAGAGTAGTTCCTCCAGCTTGTCTTTTTGCTGTGACTTAGTCAGCTTGGTCATCTCCAATACGGCCATTACATTGTCTTCCACGCTAAGCTTCCTGAAAACAGAAGCCTCCTGTGCAAGATAGCCTATCCCTTTCTGCGCTCTTCGGTACATAGGGTCGCTGGTGATATCTTCAGATTCCAGGTAGACGTGTCCCTCGTTTGGCTTTATCAAGCCCACGATCATATAGAATGATGTGGTTTTTCCGGCGCCGTTTGGCCCCAGAAGTCCAACTATCTCACCCTGTGCAACCTGGAAGGACACATCGTTCACCACCGTACGCTGCTTATATTTCTTTACTAAGTTTTCTGCTCTGAGTATCATTTTAATTGTGTTGAGGTGTGCGCCTTACACCTTTCAAATTTAATTGAATAGAACGTTTGTCTTTCCAAACATTCTCCTCAATTGTGTAACAAATATCAAAGGGTAGCCCCCCCTGCACGATATCTATATACTCGCCCAGTCCAAATCCAATACAATCAAAAGCGTGTGAGCTTCCCTGCTTAACAGTCATTTTGAGGTGATTGTTTCCAACTACCTGCGGACTGCCCAGGCACTGCACAGCATGGCTAATGAATACTGGTGTCGTGTTCAGAGGCCCGTAAGGCGCGAACTGACTCAAAATCCTGAAGAACTTGCCGTCGATCTTTTCCAGATCAAGGCTTGCGTCGATCACCTGTTCCTGAATCAGCAGCTCATCAGGTATCGTTTGAGAAACAACGTCTTCAAACCTTTCCTGGAAAGCCAGCAGGTTCTCTCTTTTCAAAGTAAGCCCTGCCGCATATTTATGTCCCCCAAACTGTTCAAAAAGGTCGCTGCATGAATTCAATGCTTCATAAAGATCAAAACCAATGACAGAACGGGCGGATCCTGAGACATGCCCATTTGATTGCGTAAGCACAATTGTAGGTCTGTAATATTTCTCGGTCAGCCGGGAGGCCACGATGCCTATCACTCCCTTATGCCAGCCCTCATTATAAACAACGGTTGTCTTTCGGTTCAAAAGTGCCGGATCAGCAGCAATCATTGCAAGAGCCTGTTCCGTAATGGAGGCGTCATGCTCTTTCCGCTCGGTATTTTTAATGTTGATAACGTGACTATGACTTCTGGCTATATCCCTGTTTTCCGATATCAAAAGGTTAACGGAGTGACGCGCGTCGTCTATTCTTCCTGAGGCATTGATACGTGGGCCGAGCGTGAACACCACATCAGATATGGTATATTGCTTTTTACCAGCAATCTCAATCAGTGCCGCCATACCATGGCAAGGCGACGTATTGAGACGCTGCAAACCAAACTTCGCCAAAACCCTGTTTTCTCCGGTTATAGGTACAATATCTGAAGCAATGCTGACCACCACAAGGTCGAGATAACATTCCAGATCCTCAAAGGCAATATTATTGCGCATGGCAAAGGCTTGTATAAGCTTGAAGCCGATACCACAGCCTGAAAGCTCCTTGTAAGGGTAGGGGCAATCACTCTGCTTAGGGTCGAGCACCGCTACCGCGTCGGGAATAATGCTACCGGGAGTATGGTGATCGCAGATAATGAAGTCAATTCCGAGACTGTTTGCATAATCAACTTTGTCAACCGATTTAATGCCGCAGTCGAGCGCAATAATGAGCGTAATATCATGCTCATGGGCATAGTCAATGCCCTGAGTCGAAATTCCGTATCCTTCTTTGTACCGGTCAGGGATATAATAATCAATATGGTAATGATATTTCCGTAAGAACCCGTAAACAAGCGCAACGGACGTAGTACCGTCTACATCGTAGTCACCATAGATCAAAATCTTTTCTTTGGAAAGCAGCGCGCGCTGTATCCGCTCTACCGCAACCTCCATTCCTTTCATCAGAAATGGGTCGTGCAAATGGCTCAGAGAAGGCCTGAAAAAATTCCGGGCATCCTCATAAGTAGTAATATCACGGGCGACAAGCAGAGTGGCCAGAACTTCATCGATGTTAAGCTGATCCTGAAGTTCATTAATAGCTTTCAGGTTCTTTAACTCCTGTTCTGCCCACCTTTTTTGCATATCTTTGTTAGGTTGTGGGGTTAAATATACTATTTAATACGTTATTATTTACCCATGTCTTGTTAAGCAATTCATTATCAACTTATACATTTTTCGGATGAAATCGTCATGAGCCCACCTGCTCAAAAGCAATATCAAGCTTGCTTGTGATAGCTTCATCAACATAAAAAATAAAATACATCCTAATGAAAGTATATTCTTTGAACGAAGGTTCTTACTCCGTAGACAGCTCAAAAAAATTCATACCCTTTAACCCGGAGACTGATAATGCAAAGGATCGTCCCGGCTCATTATTTATTCACGTGCAGCCATTCCTTGTAGAATTGGACGGTAAACTAATCGTTCTGGATACAGGCCTTGGCTATAAGAACGACACCGGGGAGCTCGTAATACATGAAAATATCCGTAAGGCCGGCTATGATCCGGAAGATGTAAGCATGGTCTTGATGTCGCATCTTCATTACGATCATGCAGCCGGAATGATTTACGAGAAAGACGGCAGTATGCAGCTATCCTTTCCGCATGCAGAGTATGTCATCAACCGCAATGAATGGGAAGTGGCCTACAGCGGAGCATCGTCGTCTTACCACACAGACATCTTTGACATTGTTCAGCGGAGCGGTAGTATTCACTTCATTGAAGGTGACGGAAAACTAACGGATAAGATCAGCTACGAAGTAACCGGGGGACATTGCCAGTTCCATCAGGTATTCCTGATAGATGATCAGGGCGATAAGTGTTTCTTTGGTGCAGATATATTGCCTGAACCCGAACAGCTCCTCAGAAGGTTTAAAGCAAAGTACGACTACGATGGGGCTAAGTCCATGGAGCTGCGGGAGCACTACGGCAAGCTGGCGGCAAAAGAAAACTGGCTATGTTTATTCTACCATGCTAAGAAAGATTCCTTAGCCAGGGTAGAAGAGGTGGATGGATCGTTTAAGATTTTAAAGGCGTAAAACCACAAAAGGGGCGGAATTATTTCCGCCCCTTTTGTGGTTTTATAAAATACTTGCTGATATTACTTCTTCGCTACCAAATTAAAGTCAAGTACGAAATCATCATATATAGCCTTGTCTCCAATGCTTTCAAAGAAGCTTTTTGAATTGTAACGGATATCATATTTCGTTCTGTCTACTTTAACACCCTTCGCTACAGCAACAACCGCGTTATTCTGTCTTTTTACTGTTGCAGGAAAAGTAAGAGCGTTAGTGATTCCCTTGATTGTCAGGTCGCCGGTAATATTCACCTGGCTTGCACCTGCCGGAGTAACCTTAGTAACTTTAAAAGTTGACGTTGGATATTTTGCAGTTCCGAAGAAATCATCAGCTTTCAAGTGTCCTTCCAACTTCTGAGCAGTTTCGCCCTGAACGTCGGTGGCAACAAGTGAATTCATATCGGCAACAAATGAACCACCTGTAAGGTTGTTTCCGTTGAAGCTTAAGCTACCAGAAGACAAGTTAATTGTTCCAGAATGCTGACCTGTTACTTTTTCACCTAACCACTTAATAGAGGAGTTCTTTGTGTCTACAGTAAAGGTTTCTGTTTTCAAAGCTGGCTTAAATGCCGAAAATAAGCCGATTGCTGCAATGGCTAAAACTGATGTTAATTTCATTTTCATATTCTTTATGATGCAAAAATAAACATCTTTATTAAAAATAGATGTTGTAACATCTATTTCCTTTGAAAATGACAGTGAACTCACATTTCTATCACATCCCTACGGTGTCATAATTCATATCCGCCTTTTCAGCTTAAGAAGGACGAATCGTCGATCTCCCTCACCATTGATTACATAAAGGATGAAGGTCCTTCCGGCCCTGGTACTGAACATGCTATTGATTTCTTCCATATTAATTTCGCGGACCGGTCGAAAATTTATACTGATAATTTCATCTGCAACCTTCAATCCGGCACTGTCTGCCGCCGAATTCAATTCCACCCGGTTAACCAGTATGCGCTTAAAATCCGGAGCCCGCGTAACCAGTTCCAGTCCGCTCATATCATGCTCAAAAGGTTCTTTAAACGAGGGAGCGGGGCGGAGGTACATCTTCTTCCTGCTGTAATCAAACGTCACCCGGAACCTCTTGAGTATCGGATTTCCAAGATTACCGTGCCTGTCCGGGAATCCACTTCTCTTAATAACTTCCTGAAATTCCGGAAAGGATGACACGACGTTCTGAAATAGATAACTACCAATCTTAATGCTTTGTATCCGGCCGATATGCCCGTGAATAGGTCCAAGTAATCCAACCCCAAGATTAGCCTCAATATTCTTTTCCGGAGCAACAAACGGCTTGTCATCATAGCTTTCCAATGAAACAGCATGCCCGGCACCCGTATCAACGATCATCTTCAGCGCGGTATAAACCTTGCCGTCAAGTTCAACGGCACTTTCTATATAGGGTTTTTTGTCTTCTATGCTGATAGGCACTGCCGTACTTTTTTCGGGAATGTATCCACTGGAAAATCGACGTAGCGTAATTCTTTGTGCAGAGTATCTGATCTCGACCATGAAACTGTCGAAAAAATCATATCCAATTAACCCATGAACCGGCATTCCAAGTGTTTCAGAAAGCTCAAGAAGATCCTCGTTAAGAATAATCACATTCATAGAATGGGCTACCGTTCTGCCGAGTCTTAACGTTACACCCGATGCCACCGAAGCACTTAGCTCATTACCCTGCCCGAAGCCGGTAATCTTCATCTGCCGGAGACCGCTTAGGTGTAATGAATCGATCAGCGACGGGTTTGTGATCAGGCAAACACCTATCCCCGTATCCAGAAGGAAATTGAAAGGCCCTTTCCCGTTGATGGTCATCGGAACAACGATCAGGTTTTTTACGAGCCGGAATCCGATGGTATGCCGCTTCCGGTTATCTTCAAACTGAAAGCTCTGGGCAAATCCCCCCGGCGTTATCAGGCTTACCACAGCCAATAAAACCAGCAACTTTCTGATATAGAGGAGAGATACAGGCATACGGATTGGCTATATATAAATTTACGTTATTTTATTGGTCCTTTAGAAAAAGGAAATCCGCTATAAATGAAACCACTCTGTTGATGGTTTGTTAGCACAACTAAATCCTTCTGCGTTATGATTTTTAAGTCCGCCCCCCTTTTCATCGTCCTGTTGTTCCTAAGCCTTACCGCCTGCAAACAAAAAGTTGAAACTAAACACCAATCTCCGAGGGACCTCTTTCCCGGTTTGTTCGAGGCAGTGCAGACCGGCCACGTGTTTGAGGATAGCAAAACCTTTACCGATTGCGTGCCCAAGCGGGATCCTGAAAAGATCCTCAGCGATTATAAAGAACAAAAGGGCAAGACCGGTTTCAGCCTGAAGGTTTTTGTCGACAAGAACTTCAGCTTGCCTGAAGAAGTGGCGAAGGAATATAAAACCAATATTCGCGCCGGTGTCGAACCGCATATCCGCTCTCTATGGGATGTGCTGACGCGCAGGCCCGACAAGTACTACCAATACAGCTCTCTGCTCGCGCTCCCTCAACCCTATGTTGTTCCAGGCGGACGTTTCCGCGAGGTGTACTACTGGGATTCGTATTTTACGATGCTGGGACTGGAGGAGAGCGGACGCACAGACCTGATCGAGAGCATGGTCAACAATTTCGCCTACCTCATCCGTACTTACGGCTTTATCCCCAACGGTAACCGTACCTACTATCTTACCCGTTCTCAACCGCCTTATTTTTCACTTATGGTGAAGTTGCTGATGGAAAATAAAAAGCTGAAAGGCGATTCAGTTCTGAAGGCAAACCGCGATGCTCTGGAAAGGGAATACAGCTTCTGGATGAACAGCAAAGGTGCGAAGAAGGGGGCCAGCCTTCATGTAGTGTTTATGCCCGATGGCGAGAAGCTGAACCGTTATTTCGATTCAGGCGACTGGCCCCGTGAAGAAGCCTACTCTGAAGATGTGGCAATTGCGACAAACAGCTCTGCCTCAAAACCTGATGTCTACCGCCATCTGCGCTCCGGTGCTGAGTCGGGTTGGGACTACAGCAGTCGTTGGTTCAACGATGGCAGAACGCTCAACACCATACAAACAACAGACATCATCCCCGTTGACTTAAACTCGCTTTTATACCACCTGGAAATTATGCTCGCAAAAGCCTATCAAATAGGCGGGGACGATAAAGCCAAAGATTTTATGATGAGCTCAGCGGAAAAACGCAAACTAGCCGTTATGAAATATTGCTGGGATAAACAGGCAGGGTGGTTCCGCGACTATAATTGGAAGACGGAAAAGATGACCCCTTCTATGAGTCTGGCAGGTGTCTATCCCATGTATTTCAATATGATAGCTGTGAGCCGTGCCGATACGCTGGCGAATACCTTGCAGCAAAAATTCCTTAAGCCGGGAGGCCTCGTTTCTACTCTTGCAACTACAGGTCAGCAGTGGGACGCACCTAACGGCTGGGCGCCGCTCCAGTGGATGGCTATTGCCGGTTTGTCTACTTATAAGAAGGAGAAGTTATCCAGGGAAGTGTCACGCAGATGGAGTAGTTTAAATATCAGCGTTTTCAATAAGACAGGAAAGCTTATGGAAAAATACAATGTTGTCGATACTGCTGTGTTCGCAGGAGGTGGGGAGTATCCTAATCAGGATGGGTTTGGCTGGACGAACGGGGTTTTATTGAAGATCCTTGCCAGACAAAAAAACCAAAGTATTCAGTAGGTTTCCTGCTATTAGCGAGTTAACTCCTTGGAGATAGCTGTCTAAGTTCGTTGTCCATTCCTAAAAACACCTTACAAAAATCGGACTAATGATTAAATTAGAAAGACCATGGAAGAGTTAGGAAAATTCAAGAAGCCGGGATATGAGAATATCTATGAAGACAGTTTTAAGA
>Ga0160433_100093_pt1 | contig 91011 bp, 80 predicted proteins | sample HID1972K_E0MG_FD_108235 | JGI IMG/M metagenome (GOLD analysis project Ga0160433, IMG submission 108235) | Enriched pill bug-associated microbial communities from UW Madison campus, WI, USA - HID1972K_E0 MG | ecosystem: Host-associated > Arthropoda: Insects > Digestive system > Unclassified ...
CGGCCATCTCCGAGACGCGGCCGGTACGGCGCACGCGGCGGATGTCCGGCTGCGCGCCCTGCCGCAGCACCGCGACGCCCGACGAATCGTAGCCGCGGTACTCCAGCCGCTTCAGTCCTTCGATGAGCACCGGCACCACATCGCGATCGGCGATCGCACCCACGATTCCGCACATGTCGCGCTATTCCTTGAAAACGGTGTCGCATTCTAGCGCGCGCGTCCGCGTTCTCCCAGCTGCCCGCTTAATGAAAGTCTCCGAGGAAATTCCGGGCGTAGCCAAGGGGATACCGCCGCCTGAGCAACGGTGGGGGGTAGTCTCAACGACCCGAATGTGCCATTTCCGTCATCACCCGCTTCAACCCGTCCTGCCAGGCCGGCAACACGATGCCGAAATCCCGCTGCAACTTCCGGTTGTCCAGCACCGACCACGACGGCCGTTTGGCTGGCGTCGGATATTCCGAACTCGGAATCGCTTCAACCGTCGGTGCCTTGGCCAGCACACCCTGCGCCAGCGCCTCCGCAAAAATCGCCTCGGCAAACCCATGCCAGCTGGTCTGGCCGGTAGCCGTCAGATGCCACGTGCCGGACAGCTGCCCCGGATGCTGCAGCGCCTGCACGGTAACATCCGCGATCAACGCGGCCGGCGTCGGCGTGCCGATCTGGTCGGCCACGACGCGCAGCGCATCACGCTCGCCACCCACGCGCAGCATGGTGCGCAGGAAGTTGCTGCCATGCGAGGCGTACACCCACGCGGTGCGGAAGATCAGGTGGCGCCCACCCGCTGCCCGCACCGCCTCTTCGCCATCGCGCTTGCTGCTGCCATACACGCCCAAGGGAGCGGTCGGTTCGTCCTCACGGTAGGGCGCATTGCCCTCGCCATCGAACACATAATCCGTCGAGTAATGAACGAAGGGCACGCCATGATCCGCGCACCACCGCGCGATCACGCCGGGCGCTTCAGCATTGGCCCGGAACGTGGCCTCAGGCTCCTGCTCGGCCTTGTCCACCGCAGTGTAGGCGGCGGCATTGACCACGATCGCCGGATCCAGGCGATCAAGCAGTGCGGGCAGGCTGCCCGGCTGGCCGAAGTCCGCCACCTCGCATGCCGTGCCATCCGGCAACGTGCCACTGCGCGTCGTCGCGATCACCGTGCCCAACGGCGCCAGCGCGCGCAGCAGCTCCTGGCCGACCTGGCCGTTGCCGCCGAAAACCAGCACGGTCATGGCACGTAGACCGGCAGCCGGTCCTCGGCGATGTCCTTCAGGAACGGCGCATTCTCATCCTTGGCCGACAGCGTCGGGCCACTGATCGGCCAATCCACGGCAACATCCGCATCGTTCCAGCGAACGCCGGCATCAGCTTCTTTCACGTACACATCGGTGCACAGGTAACTGAAGACTGCGCGTTCGGAGAGCACCGCAAAGCCATGCGCGAAACCTTCCGGGATCCAGAACTGCTTCTTGTTTTCTCCGCTCAGCACCACCGCTTCCCACTGCCCAAAGGTCGGCGATCCGCGGCGGATGTCCAGTGCGACATCGTAGACCTCGCCTTCGAGCACGCTGACCAGCTTGCCCTGCGGACGTGGCCACTGATAATGCAGGCCGCGCAGCACGCCCTTGGCGGAGGTGGACACGTTGCTCTGCACGAAACGGTCCGGCAGGCCGAGGGTCTTGAAGCGCTCGGCATTCCAGGTTTCGAAAAAATAACCGCGCGCATCGCCGAACACCGCCGGCTCGATCACCACGCAGCCTGGCAGCCTGGTTTCAATCACTTTCACGGAACCACTCCTCGTACAGCCAATGCGTGCAGATACTGGCCGTAGCCGTTCTTGATCAGCGGGGCCGCCAGTGCATCAAGCTGCACGGTATCGATCCAGCCATTGCCGAACGCGATTTCTTCCGGGCAGCACACCTGCAGGCCCTGCCGGGTCTGGATCGTTTCAATGAAGTTGGACGCTTCCAGCAGCGACTGATGCGTGCCGGTGTCCAGCCAGGCGTAACCGCGCCCCAACGCTTCCAGATGCAGCGAGCCTTCGGCCAGATAGCGCTGGTTGAGATCGGTGATCTCCAGCTCGCCACGCGGCGAAGGCTTAAGCTCGGCCGCATGATCGCTGGCCCGGCCATCGTAGAAATACAGACCGGTCACGGCGTAGTTGGAGCGCGGCTGGGTCGGTTTCTCCACCAGGCCGATGACCTTGCCGTTCTCGTCGAACTCGGCCACACCATAACGCTCCGGATCGTTGACCCAGTAGCCGAACACGGTGGCGCCCGCATCACGTGCGTCGGCACGCTTCAGTATGTCGGTGAGGCCATGACCGTGGAACAGGTTGTCGCCGAGCACCAGGCAGCTGGGCTTGCCGGCCAGGAAATCGCGGCCGATCAGGTAGGCCTGCGCCAGTCCGTCCGGACTCGGCTGCACGGCATACTGGATATCCATGCCCCACTGCGAGCCATCGCCCAGCAACTGCTGGAACAGCGCCTGCTCGTGCGGGGTATTGATGATCAGCACTTCACGGATGCCGGCCAGCATCAGCACGCTGAGCGGGTAATAGATCATCGGCTTGTCGTACACCGGCAGCAGCTGCTTGCTGACGCCCTTGGTGATCGGATACAGCCGCGTGCCGGAACCGCCGGCCAGGATGATGCCTTTACGTTGGGTCATGTCCAAGTTTCCTGGTTCAGGCCGAGGTGCCGATGCGTTGCAGGCGGTAGCTGCCATCGAGCACGCCATTCACCCATTCCTGGTTGTCCAGATACCAGTCCACGGTGAAGGCAATGCCCTGCTCGAAGGTGTATGCCGGCTCCCAGGCCAGCTCGTTCTTCAGTTTGGACGCGTCGATCGCATAACGACGGTCGTGGCCCGGGCGGTCCGTGACGTAGGTGATCTGGCCGCTGCGCGGCTGGCCGTCTTCGCGCGGGCGACGCTTGTCCAGCAGCGCGCAGATCGCCTGCACCACTTCGATGTTCTGCTTTTCCGAATTCCCGCCCACGTTGTAGGTCTCGCCGACCTTGCCCTTGGCCAGCACGGTGCGGATCGCTTCGCAGTGGTCAGCCACGAACAACCAGTCGCGCACCTGCTTGCCATCGCCATAGACCGGCAGCGGTTCGCCGGCCAGCGCCTTGGCGATCACCAGTGGGATGAGCTTCTCCGGGAAGTGGTACGGACCATAGTTGTTCGAGCAGTTGGTGGTCAGCACCGGCAGCCCGTAGGTGTGGTGGAAGGCGCGCACCAGATGATCCGAGGCCGCCTTGGACGCCGAATACGGCGAATTCGGTGCGTACGGGGTGGTCTCGCTGAACTTGCCGGTGTCACCCAGCGTGCCGTAGACCTCGTCGGTGGACACGTGCAGGAAGCGGAAGGCCGCGCCCTGATCCGCCGGTAGAGCCTTCCAGTAGTCGCGCACGGCTTCCAGCAGGCCCAGGGTACCCACCACGTTGGTCTGGATGAACGCACCCGGACCGTCGATGGAGCGGTCTACGTGGCTTTCGGCGGCGAAGTTGAGTACCGCGTCGGGCTGGTGTTCGGCCAGCAGGCGCGACACCAGGGTGCTGTCGCCGATATCGCCCTGCACGAACACATGGTTCGGGTTGCCTTCCAGCGAGGAAAGGGTCTTCAGGTTGCCGGCGTAGGTCAGTGCATCCAGGTTGACGACCTTGACTCCGCGCGCGACCGCTTCCAGTACGAAGTTACCGCCAATGAAACCGGCGCCGCCGGTGACAAGCCATGTAGTCACGTGTGCCTCTCTGATTTCCGATGTGGGGCAGCATCACAACCCAATGCCATTGGTGCACATCCCCCGGATGCGATGTCGCCGATTTCCCGCGCGGGGATCTCACAGTCCGCCTCCACAGCGATCTACGGTTGCGGGCCGTCATTTTACCTGCATTGGCAGCGTGCAGCCCTTTGCAGGGCGCTGTGACCACCTGCAAGGCATCATGAACCAAGCGTGCCGCCAACACCCGCCCCTAGATGGCCGCAGGATTTCCAGGCTTCCCGGACGGGCAGATTCCGCACGGCCACTGACATTTGACTGTAACATCTGCCGTTTCTTGCATGTTTTTGGATCAAGGAAGTCTATGTTTGCCACGCTGCCTCTACTTGTCTGCATCGTCGTCGCGTATCTGAGCGCACTGCGCAGCAAGAGATTCCGCGCTCTCAAACTGAGCCTGGTAGCAGTCTCCATCGCGATGGCCGCAGTATGGATGTTCATCGACAGAATAAGCGGCAATGGCATCGACGACGCCGCGCTTTACCACCTCTGGACCGGCGTGCAGGGGGCGGGCATAGCCGACTTCATCCTGCCTATCGCGTTCATGTCCACCATTCTTCTGGCATGCGCCGCGCTGCCCTTCCTGCCATGGGGCAAGAATCAGCATCCTTGGCGTTTTGCGGGCTCCTCATATGCAGTCGCCATGCTCGCCGGCATCTATTTCAATCCGTTCGTCAGTGATGTGGCGTCACTGCTACGTCAGCAGCGCCTCAACGTACAAGCCCCCGAATTCTCCCATCACTACATCAAGCCCCAAGGCAGTCTGGGACGTTCGAAAAACATCGTTCTGTTGTACGCCGAAAGTCTGGAACGGACGTACCTGGATGACTCACGTTTCCCTGGGCTGACGCCGGGATTGAACGGCTTGCGTCAATCAGGTGTGGACTTCACCGACATTACCTCACGCAGCGGCGGCACATGGACCATGGGCGGCATGGTCAGCTCCCTATGCGGCGTCCCGCTCACCTTGAGTCCGAACGCCAATGGTTACTCGAGTCTCAGCAGCTTCATGCCAGGAGCGCGCTGTCTGAGCGATCATCTGCGTGACATGGGCTATGAGCTGGAGTTCCATGGCGGCGCGACCGCGGACTTCGCGGGTAAAGGAAATTTCCTCTCCACCCATGGATTCTCCACCATCCGCGACAAGGCGTTCTACGAAACCTTGTCACTGGGCAGCAATCGCTTCTCAAGCTGGGGGGTTCATGACGACGTCCTGCTGGACTCGATGCTGGATCGGTTCAATGAGCTGTCCTCGAAAAAGTCACCATTCGCCCTGGTGGGGTTGACTCTGGACACGCACTCGCCGAACGGGCACATCCCATTTTCCTGCCTCGATGTGGATTACCGTGGGCTGGCTGCCCCCCGGCCCATGCTTAATGCCGTTCACTGCTCGGATCGCCTTATCAGCAAGTTTGTCAAGAGCATTCTGGAAGGACCGTACGCGAAGAACACGCTCGTGGTAATAGCCTCAGATCACCTGGCAATGGCCAACGGCGCTTCGGATCTTCTACAAGATGCCGAACGTCGCAACCTTCTGATGCTGTTTTCCAATGATCTGGCTGCGACCACCAATGACCGTCCAGCAACCACGCTGGATACTGGCGCCACCATTCTCGACGCGCTTCACGGCGGCATCGCCTTGGGCTTTGGTCGATCGCAGCTTGCGCCCAAACCCTTGGGCACCTCACTGACAACGGCACCGCTGGACGGAGCCGAGGACAATCTTCAGGCGTTCATCGCTCATTCGCGGTCGCTGTGGAACCTCGGCAGTACCCGAGATCATCTGCAATTGGAAAATGGTCGATTGCAGCTGGGCAAACAGCAGATGACCCCACCGTTGATGATTGTGTCCGACGACACCGGCGAGATCACTACACTGGGCATGGCCGGCGTCCATTCGGCGGCCTACACCCAGACCAATGGAGGCGACACCCTTTACATCGACAGCTGCTTTGCTTTTGGCAGCTACGACGCGGCCGACGAATGGTGTCTTTGGGGCCAACTGGCCGGCGAAGCGCGCCTTGTCGATCAACAGGCCTTGACCAGGGGTGCACCGATACGGGAGCTGCTCGAGAACGGCAAGGAAACGCTGCCCAGTGAAGCCTTGCACACGGACTTCATCGTGCAGCGCAGCTTCGACTCCGCCACAACGGTAGTAGGCCAGGTCACCGACGGGAAACTGTTCTCGACCTACAGCGCAGGCATTCTCGCCTTTGGCCCGCCGCAGGATCTTTGCGCCGGAAGTTACGAGCTCATCGTGGAGGGTCATGCTGCTCCTTCAGCAGGCGCATGGGTCGACATGGTGTCCGAAGCCGGTGAACGGCAGTACGAAAGGATTCCAGTCCCGGATAACGAGGAGGGCTCACCGCTGCTGAAGACGCACTATGTTTTCGCGGAGAACCTCAAGCTGGGTGAGGTGCGCGTCGGTGTGACCCCCGATACCGTATTGAGGCTGGATGGCTATACCCTTCTACCCAGTTTCGAGACGATCCGCCCTGGTCAACACATCGAGTTCAACGTCAACGGAGATGGCCAGCGTTACATTGGCTGCGGCTGGAACGCCGCCAGTGCGAGTGGACGCGGCCTGCACAGCGCGCAGGGCTCGATCCGGCTGAGCCGCCCTGCCGATGAAAATGGCAGCAACTTGGCGCTGGATGCCCGCCTGAGCAGTTCAGCGCCACAGACATTGGATGTTCATGTCAACGGCGCCCCGCTTCCTGCCCAACACCTGTCCGCCGGTACTGCGAACTACCGGATTGAACTCCCCCCGGTCGACACTGGCACGGATACCCAGCCCATTACATTGACCTTGTCCAACAGAGGGGATGACTGCCAAGCACCCACTGGAACGCGGTGCGAGATGGAGCTGATTTCGCTGGACGTCGTCAGCATGTGACAGCACGCGAACGTGCGGCATACCTTGGGCCGTCTCACGCGGTCAACCGCCCTGTAAACCGCACGCACGCAGAGCAGTTGCAGTCTCTATACTCGGGACCGAGCCCGGACCGGGCTCCGGATCTGACCTGTTTTCCCAGCTTGACGGACACTGCATGCAAAGCAACGAAGTCGCACTTTGCGTAGACCTGGACGGAACCCTGGTACGGTCGGATCTCCTGTACGAGTCCGTGCTGCTCCTGCTGGCCCGCAATCCCCTATATGTCTTCCTGCTGCCGATCTGGTTATTGAAAGGCCGGGCAGCCCTGAAGCGCTCGGTCGCCTCTCGTGTCCAGCTCCAAGTCGAAAACCTTCCCTACGACGCTCGGGTATTGGAACTGCTGCGCACCACCGCGCAGCGCCCCCGCGTGCTTTGCTCGGCTTCGGACAGAACCCTGGCAAATGCCGTCGCTGATCATCTCGGGCTGTTCGATGAGGTCATCGCCAGCGATGGTAGACAGAACCTAGCTGGCGGCCGCAAGGCGCAGGCATTGAATCAGCGCTTCGGTCTTGGCCAGTACGACTACATGGGTAATGCGCGCATTGATCTCAGCGTGTGGAAACACGCAGCGGGGGCGTACGTTGTCAACGCAGGGGAGAGCCTCGCCGCGTCGATTCCTTCCAGCACACCGATCTACGCGCATTGGGTGGGTCATGGTAGTGGCGTGCGCACCTGGATACGCGCGCTTCGAATTTACCAGTGGGCGAAGAATCTACTGGTACTGGTCCCGCTTCTGACAGCACATCGTTACTTCGATCTGGTCGCGATCGCGCATTCGCTGACGGCTCTCGCGTCGTTTGGGCTGTGCGCCTCCGGCGTCTACCTGTTGAATGATCTGCTTGATCTGGATGCAGATCGTCGTCATCCCCGCAAGCGCCTGCGGCCATTCGCCGCGGGTGATATCCCCCTGCTTCAGGGAATGCTCGCCGCACCACTTCTCACCGCAGCCGGATTGTTGGTGGCGCTCTGGATCAATCCGTTGTTCGCAGCCGTCCTGACCTGCTACTACGTGCTGACGCTGGCATATTCACTCATTTTGAAGCGCATGGTCATCGTGGACGTGGTTACGCTTTCAGGCCTTTATACATTGCGTATCGTGGGAGGGGCAGTAGCCATCGGTGCGGACCTGTCATTCTGGCTGCTGGCGTTCTCGATGTTCATCTTCCTCAGCCTGGCACTGATCAAACGCTATACCGAGCTGGCTTCCGTGATCGCAACAGGGCAGACGTCGGTTGCCGGACGTGATTACATGGCTACAGACGCGCCCATGATCCAGTCACTTGGTGCGTCATCCGGCTATATAAGTACCTTGGTGTTCGCGCTCTACATCAACAGCGCGGACAGTCTGGCGCATTACCACAGCCCACGCCTTCTCTGGCTGCTATTCCCGGGCCTGCTGTACTGGATAAGCCGGATCTGGATCATTGCCCACCGTGGCGGCATGCACGATGATCCGATCGTGTTTGCAGCCCGTGACCGGGTTAGCTGGCTTGTGGCCATTTTTTCGATCGCCATTGTTTCTGCGGCGATGATCGGCTGGTAGTGCACTGCAGGCGAGGCAGTCAAACGCGGAATTTCAGGATACTTCAATGCATATTTCCTTTGTCCCGACGATTCTGTTGTCCGTGCTACTGAACTCCGCGGCTCAGCTCCTGCTTCGCCACGGCATGCCCAAAGTCCAGCTCAACACAGACTCCGGCTTGATCCAGCTCATGTCCAGCTGCGCAAAAGCGGCCCTCAGCCCTTGGGTGTTCTCCGGCCTGCTCTGCTTTGCCGCAAGTTTGGTCATCTGGATGTATGTGCTGTCAAAAGTACCTGTCAGTTTCGCCTATCCATTCAATAGCGTCGGTTATGTGATGGTGGTCACTCTAGCATTCGTTTTCTTTGGCGAACCGCTGGGGCCGATGAGGGGGGTGGGAATTGCATTGATATGCGCCGGGGTGTTTCTGGTTGCACGCGGTGCATGATCGGAGCGACCAGGGAGCGACCAGTTGGAGCAAACACTCGCCGATGCCTCCGGCCAGTTCGACGCCCGGGGCACTCTGCCAGTCGAGAGGCTGACCAGCACTTGAGCCACGACAGCTCGTTGCCATGGCGATTGGCGAGCCGCCGCCTCTGCATGTCCGGGGCCACCGCAGCACTCGTCCGCACCACCGCATGGTCAACTCGCATTTCTGTTCAGCTTGGGCCGTTCTGGCACGCCTTCGCCTTGCAACGTTCGCGCCGTCATTCAAGGCCAGTTAGAATCGAATCCTCACTCCGCACCGGCTGCTGGCATGGGCCGGATGTTCCCTGTTTCCTGAAGGACCCCGTACCAGATGAAGATCCTCGTCGCGTACAAGCGCGTGGTGGACTATAACGTCCGCATCCAGGTCAAGCCGGACGGTTCCGGCGTGGTGACCGATGGCGTCAAGCTGTCCCCGAATCCCTTCGATGAAATCGCTTTGGAAGAAGCCCTGCGCCTGCGCGACAAGGGCATCGCCACCGAGGTCGTCGTCGCCACCATCGCGCCGGCAGACGCCCAGGCGCACCTGCGCAACGGCCTGGCCATGGGCGCCAACCGCGCCATCCATGTAGTCACCGACCAGGCCATCCAGCCGCTGACCGCCGCCCGCGCGCTGCTCAAGCTGGTCGAAAAGGAGCAGCCGGACCTGGTGATCCTCGGCAAGCAGGCCATCGATGACGATGCCAACCAGACCGGCCAGATGCTGGCCACGATCTGGGGCCGTCCGCAGGCCACCTTCGCCAGCAAGCTCGAGATTGCCGACGGCAAGGCCACGGTGACGCGCGAGGTCGATGCCGGCCTGGAAACGCTGGAAGTGGACCTGCCGGCGGTGGTGACCACCGACCTGCGTCTGAACGAGCCGCGCTTCATCAAGTTGCCGGACATCATGAAGGCCAAGGCCAAGCCGCTGGAAACCCTGCAGCTGACCGACCTCGGCGTTGAAGCCGCCGATACGCTGAAGACCACCCACCATGCCGCCCCGGGCAAGCGCAGCAAGGGCGTGATGGTCAAGGACGCCGCCGAACTGGTGGCTGCACTCAAGCAGAAGGGGTTGCTGTAATGAGCAAGGTACTCGTCATCGCCGAGCATCACGACGGCAAGCTCAACGCCGCCACCGCCAAGACCGTCAGCGCCGCCGCGGCGATTTCCGGCGCGCAGATCGACGTGCTGGTGCTGGCCGCCGACCCGGCAGGCGTGGCCGCTGAGGCCGCGAAGATCAGTGGCGTGGGCAAGGTGCTCACCGTGGCCAACGCCGCCAACGCCGCCCCGATCGCGCAGGTGCTGGCCCCGCAGATTGCCAAGGCGTCCGAGGGTTACAGCCACGTGTTCGGCCCGTCCACCACCTTCGGCAAGGACCTGATGCCGTGCGTGGCCGCCCTGCTCGGCGTGGCGCAGGTATCCGACCTGATGGCGGTGGAAGGCAGCCACAGCTTCAAGCGCCCGATCTACGCCGGCAACGCGATCATCACCGTGGAAGCACCGGCCGACCAGACCGTGGTCGCCACCGTGCGCACCGCCTCCTGGCCGGAAGCGGCGCAGGGTGGCAGCGCGGCCGTGGAAACGCTGAGCATTGACGCCACGCTGCCGACCCACACCCGCTTCGTCGGCCTGGCCGCGGCCAGCAGCGACCGCCCGGACCTGCAGAGTGCAAAGCGCGTGGTCTCTGGTGGCCGCGGCGTCGGCTCGGAAGAGAACTTCAAGGTCATCTTCCAGCTGGCCGACAGGCTCGGCGCCGCCGTTGGTGCTTCGCGTGCGGCCGTGGATGCGGGTTACGTGCCCAATGAACTGCAGGTTGGCCAGACCGGCAAGATCATCGCCCCCGAGCTGTATGTGGCGGTGGGCATCAGCGGGGCCATCCAGCACCTGACGGGCATCAAGGATGCTGGCACGATCGTGGCCATCAACAAGGATCCGGATTCGCCGATCTTCGAGATCGCGGATATCGGGTTGGTGGGGGATCTGTTTACGATTTTGCCGGAGCTGGAAGCAGCTCTCTGATATGTGTGATGCCAGCCCTGGCTGGCCACACTTCCCTTGTTCAAGCTGGCAGGAATACATGAGTATCCCGTACAAGAAGGTAATGGTGATTTTCGGAACCCGTCCGGAAGCCATCAAGATGGCCCCGGTGGTCGAGGCTCTGAAGGCGCGTCCGGAACTGGAAACCATCGTCGCGGTGACGGCCCAGCATCGTCAGATGCTGGATCAGGTCATGGACCTCTTTGACATCAAGGCCGATGTGGATCTGAATGTGATGGAGCCCGGCCAGACACTGGCCGGCCTGTTCTCGAAAATTCTGACCGGAATGACTGCCGTCATTGCCGAGCACAAGCCGGACCTCGTTCTGGTCCACGGCGATACCAGCACTACGCTGGCCAGTGCTCTGGCCGCCTTCTACAACCGCGTGGCCGTGGGCCATGTAGAGGCCGGCCTCCGCACCGGCGATATTTACGCACCCTGGCCGGAAGAAGCGAACCGCCGTCTAACCGGCCCGTTGAGCCAGCTGCACTTCGCGCCCACGTCGCGCTCGCGTGACAATCTGCTCTCAGAAGGAACGGCAGAAGCAAGTGTGCATGTAACCGGCAACACCGTCATCGATGCGCTGCTCGACGTTGCGAACAAACTTACTTCCAACGTAGGCCTGAACGCCCAGATGCGCGCGCGCTTCCCGTTCCTGGACAGCAGCAAGCGGCTCATCCTGGTGACCGGACATCGGCGGGAGAACTTTGGCAGCGGCTTCGAGAGCATCTGCGAAGCGCTCAAGGAGCTGGCCTCGCGCGGCGACACCCAGGTCGTCTATCCGGTCCACCTCAATCCCAACGTGCAGGGACCGGTCAACCGCATTCTCGCCGATGCGCCGGGGGTGGTGCTGATCGAGCCGCAGGACTACCTTCCGTTCGTGTACCTGATGACCCAATCGACGCTGATCATCACCGACTCCGGTGGCGTGCAGGAAGAGGCTCCGTCGCTGGGCAAGCCCGTGCTTGTGATGCGTACTACCACTGAACGCCCGGAAGCTGTCGACGCGGGTACCGTGCAATTGGTCGGTACAGACGCCGCTCGCATTGTTGCCGAGGCTACACGCCTGCTGGACGACGAGACCGCTTATGAGGCGATGTCCCGAGCACACAACCCGTATGGCGATGGATTGGCCAGCAAACGGATCGCGGAAATTATCGTGCAGGGAACGACCACGCTTTGAGCGCTACGCCCAAGGAGCAGGCCTATGTCCTGCTCCTTGGGCAACATCCAGACACGCCTGCTCCAACCGCCTGGCAAGCCGGTCCCAGCGATACGCCTCGAACGTATCAGCTCCCAGCCGCAGTCCCGCCTCCAATGCTCCGTACGCCTTGCGTCTGACCAACTCGCGCAACGTCGCTGCAATTTCATCGGCCTGATTGGGCACGATGAAACCGCATCGCTCCGTATGCACAAGCTCGGCGGCAGCATCTGAGCCATCCGGTTGCACATGCAGAACGGGCCTGCCGGCGCCCAGATATTCCAGCAGCTTCCCTGGAATCTGCGTCATCCCAGCGTTGCCGATGCTCAACAGCAGATCGGCTCCGTGCTGCAGCTCGATGGCCCGCCGCTGATCCAGCTCGCCAACATACTGCAGCACCTCTGGATTCGCCGAGAAAAGATCTGACAGGCCAGGCGGCAAACCCGGACCCGCAACAACCAATGCACAGCCTGGCGTGCTCAAAACTGCCTGTACGAAGGGGGCGGGATCCCTGAAGGGATAAAAACGCCCGGTGTAGACGATCCGCAGAAGATCCGAGTCGACGATCGAGTGCACTTCTGGCTGCGGTATTAGCGAAAAGCCCTGGGGAATAACGTGAAGCTTTCTCCGCTGCCCATGTCTGTCCACAAGCAGATCTGCAGTCGCCTCAGACGTCACCACGACTGCAGCCGCCTCCCGGCACACCAGAGCCTCCAGCTCAAACGAGCGAGATTTCCAGCGTTCCGGAGTGTAGGGCGCGAGTACGGGATCACCCAGCTCAGCCACCAATGGAATGTTGAACTCACCAGCCAGCCTTAGCCCGACCAGCAAACTTGCAGCCGGCTCATGGGAAGCGATGATCACATCGGGCTTCCACCCGGACAACCGGCTTCGCCCCTCCTTGAGGGCGGATGAGCACCAAGCCGAGCGCCCATCGGGAAACCAAAGCCTACTGTGATAATTACGCAGGAACTGAACCAAGCGTCCCTTCCAGTTAAGACCGCCACCAACTGGGGCCGTCGAACTTGGAAATGCCGCATCATCGCCACTGCGCCGGCCAACTGCAGCAGCACGGCGACGCGTGACAAGCCAGTCCAGGGACGCCTCGAAAACTCCAGGATGCGTACGGATCACGCACTTGGAGGATGAGACATCCTCGACGCCGATCGCAGCCGCCGTTCTGCTCAGTACAACGATCTCATGCCCCAGAGACTCAAGCTCGTTCACGAGATGCGTGATGCGCATCGACTGTGGCGACGTGTTGGGCCAGTAGTCATGCGCGCATACGAGTATCCGCATCCGACCGGTCTTACTGCGCCCGTTCATCTGAACCTACCTCTCGCCACTGCCGATAGGCCACGAAGCTGAGCACAGGCGCCAGCCACGCCATGCCCAGGAAGTAGCGTCCCTGCACTTCAAACACTGCATGGACAGCCCAGTACGAGAATATCCACGCCAATGGCAGGACGATCCCGAGCAGATGACGACGATGGACCGAAAGCAGCACGAAACATGCGAGGCATGCCCAACCGAGGCTGCGGACAACTGCGAAATACCGGTCGTAGGCCGGTGCCCAACGATCCAGCCACTGCCAGCGGGCCTCAACGAGCTCATCGTCACGTCTCGCGCCTCGTCCGTTCTGCAGCCAGTACCATGCAAAGGGCTCATACCCCAGGATACGTCCAGTCTTGCAGCCGATGGTCTCCATGAACTCGTCAAACGAGCGCGCACTCACCCGGTTGCTCATCGCTTCGATGAAGGGCAGACCATCATCCAGCTCGGATGCCAATTTGGCTTCGGGCGTCCAGCCCCCACACCATGGTCCGGATGAGGGCGTCACCAGCAAGCCGGAGTAGATCACCACGCCGACACCGGTTCGAAAGGTGCCGCCATTGCCTGTGCCGCTGCGCATGCCTGTGTCCAGCACCAAACCGAGCATACCACCCAGACCGATGATGAGTACCGCAGTACGGATCAACACCTGTTGACGCTGGCTGCCGAACAGGATGAACGGGAACAACGCCAAGGCCATCACCATCAGAACCAACGCATACTGGGAGCGCGTAGATGCCGCCATGGCAAGACACCCGATCGCCAGACCGACGCGCCAGCGCCCAGCGCTTTGTACTGCGGACGCGCCCAGCAGCAACGCAGCGAGCGCCCATAGTGCAGCGATCATATCTACCTGGACGATGCCGGCAAACGGCACCAGTGTGTACAGATACAGCATGGCCAGCAGCGTCGGCACTTTGCCGGGGGTATCGTCCACCTTTGAACACAGAAGCACGAAGGTCCAGGCAATACCCACATTGATCGGCAATGCCACCATCCACGGCTGCAATCCCAGCAACTTGAAGGGCGTCAGCAGGAACACCGACAAGCCACCCCGACGATAGTCGCCCAAGTCGGTCGCCAGCTTCCAGTAGTAGGCCCAGTCACCGCTCGGCGTCGGCATGTAGATCGCCGCAAAACACGAGGCGATGACGGTCCAGGCCACCAGTGCACCCACCACGAACGGCAGATTACGATCTTCCACGAATCCACCTGCCGCACCAACTCTCATTCCTGCACCTGTATGCATCGGATTCGTTCGACGTATCCATCCCCTCTCAGCAATCAACGCCGAGGGAGCAGCTTGAATGCATCCGCCATCGTGGCGGCCCTGCTGTACCAGCTATTCTCGTCAGCCATCTCGGCATAGCGGCGGCGCACTGCCGGATCATCCTTGGCAACTGCGGCTGCGTCGATGGCGCGCTCTAGCGCATCCACCGAATCACCGCGGAACACCTCTGGGTGAGCGACACACTCATTCATCCAGGCAGTCACCACTACAGGCTTCTCCAGAGCGAAATACTCGAACAACTTCAGCGGAGATGTTGTGCGCGCAATCTCACCCTTCTCGAATGGGATGAAGCAGATATCGAAGGCGCGAGCATACGCAGGAAGAACCTTGTAATCGATCGGCCCCAGATACAACACGTTATCAGCGTTCGGCAAACGCTCGGCACCACCGTAATAATCGGGACCGATGAAGATGAAGCCGATGTCCTTACGCCGGGCCACGAGCTCCGCGATGCCTTCATACCAAAGCCACGGAGCGAGCGCGCCGAAGTAGCCAAGAATCAGCGAATGACGCTGCTTGAACTGACTCACGTGGTCCGGGAGCGGATACGCCACATGTTTTTCAGCGCGATAGTGCTCTGTATCCACACCATTCTTGACAACCAGGACCTTCGAAGCACCAACTGCAGCGACCGCTTCTTCCTGCAACGCGTTTGCAGACGCCACTACAACGTCAGCACCGCCAGAGAATGCCCAGTCCTTCTGCTGAAGCAGGCGGCGGATGTTATCTTCGTCGCCACTGATTTGCGGATCGATGTGGTCGATGTACTCGTACATCATTACATTGGATCGACCGATTTCGCTGAACCTATGCGGGCTTTTTGCGTATGCAGTGCTATAGACCGACCGCACAGCGCCAACGATGCCATCAACCTCGTCACGATCGGTCAGCCATACATCAGGCAGCACTTCACGGAACCCTCGCACGTCATCGCCTGCCCAGTTCACAGTGCGATAAATCACCAGGCATCCATGCTTGGCCATGGCCGCACTGATATGCTGAGGTCGCTGATACAAGGGCACCTGCCAGTCGATCACTACCTCCTGGATGAAGACCCCCTTGTATTGATTACGACGAGCCAGCACCGTCTTTTCGAATTCGGCCCAGGAAAGGTCGGTGACAGCGGGAGTCTCAGTTGCGACAGATGCCGCGTCCAGCTGGGGCCGCCGCTTCCGCGCCAACCATTGCCGCAGCAGCACCAACTCCTCACGGGGATCGCGTGCCAGTCGGAACAGCGAGCGCAGCGGGCGAGTGATTCTCCACGATGAGGATTCACGAACTGCTTGCAGCTGGTTCTGCAGACGTTGCGCGGCCAGCTCATTCTGTTCTGCACGGATGCGCTCATTGTTGAGCGCCCGCTGCGCTTCGCAAGCACTTTCCTTGCTCGCTTCGAGATCACGACGTACTGATTCATGCGCGAGCAGGGTGCGTTCGCTCAGCATCAGCGCAATCTGCGCCAAGTCCTGCTCACCATCACCCTCGATTTCATCCTTGCCCTGCGCCAACAATGCGAGCCTGGAAATTCCAGCGACCAGCTTGTCGATTTCTCCCTGCCGCTGATCCAACTGAAGCTGCGTACGGTCAAGCAGCTCCTGCTTCTGTTGGACCTCGATGCCCAGCTGTTTGAGTGCTTTGTCATGCAGTTCATTTGCACGCTGGTGAGATGCAATCAGGCTATCGAGTTGATCCTGACCTTTCACCGTCATATGCCGGATGAACATCACCTGATCGTCGATAGTGCGGCGGGACTGTTGAGCCTGCCAGGAACCGGACCAGTCGAAGCCCCCAGGCAACCAGGAGCGTGCCGGCTTGTTCGCGATACTCAAGACGTCCCACAATGCATCCCGGTGCGCCAAGGACAGCTCAGCCAGCTGTTGAACACGATCTTCGGCAACCGCAGGGCTTCCCGAAGCCACCGTAGCGGCGAACGCCTGCATTGCGGACGCCCACTGTTCCTCCGACGCATCCACCGAGAGACGTGTCGCTGGCGAAAAACCCGCGACTTCGGCGTTGTAGGCCATCTTCGCGTCGTACTCAATGCCCAGCATGGGCAGGCCAAGGCGTGCGCCCAGAATCTGAGCATGCAACCGCATCGCCACAAGACCACCACAACTCGCCATCGCTGCAAGCGCTTCGCCCAACGTCTGCACAGCGGCAACTTCGTGGACAAAGCCATCACCGAGCTCGGCGATCATTTCGTCGATAAGCCCGAGGTCACTGTCTGAACGCCCCGGAACAGAATGGCTCTGGTACGGAATCCAGACCAGCGTACGACCGGTTCCTGCAAAAGCCTGGCGCACTGCATCGACCAGTATGCGACGCCATTCCGGCTGGGCTGCCCATGGCCGGATCACCAGGCCCACCCGATGCGTGGAACGCTCCGGCAGCGACATCACCGGAAGATCCGCAGCCCAGACGGGATCTGGCGCACACGCAATCGTCTGCGCTGCGCCCAGCTCCTTCAATATGGCGCGCGAGGCCTCATCGCGAACGGTGATCGCATCCGTCACCGTCAGCAGGCCGCTGACGATCTGCCGCGCCTGCTCTCCATCGAGAGGGCCCACGCCCTGGGCCCACATCAATGTCTTGAGGCCGAACTGCTTGGCCAATAACAACACACGAGCGTACGTGGCCACATCCGCCGTATTGTCAAAGTCGTACAGCGCCGAGAACGTGAATGCATTGTGGGTCTGCAACAGGCCGCCACCACCTAATGCGAATGTATCCGCATCAGCCATCACGCTTGAAATTGCAGCAAGGTCATTGAAATCAACGGCATCGATGCCATGCATCGCCTTTGTATGGGCAGGATCAATGCTGATCGCCGTCACCACGCCGCCATGCGCCTTCACCCAGCCTACAAATGAAGCAAGCAGAAGCTCATCACCGATATTGCCTGCGCCATACCAGCCGGATACAACGACCTTGTCACCTACACTCATTCCTTAACCCTCGTGTTCGCCGTCGTTGAGCGCGGCTGAATATCGAATTGTGGCAGTGGTGCCAACCAGCCAGACCCACCCGCCGGTTCGTGCACGACATCGAAGTGCCCCGCATAGGACACGCGCTGGGTACGCCGATATTCACCGTTGTCGATGTATCCCACACCGACCGCGACGACGTACCGGTTGCCCGAAAAATCGGCTGTCAATTTCCATTGCAGTTGATGCTCACCTGCAGGCAGTGGTGCCATCTCGACATTCATTGACTGGGTGGTCGCGCTCCACAGTGCAATGCCATCGGTACTCAGCAGCTGCACACCGAAACAAGGCTGTTCGATCGCCTCCTTGGCGTGCACCGTCAATCGCACAACAATGTTTTCACCGCGCGTGACCGTGGATACACGCCGTCCCTCACCATCGACCAGTACGGTGGAAACAACCCGTAGCGGAGCATCCGTCTCACCCTCAAAGTCGACCTGGACTTCCTCTACAACGTTCGAACCGGAATCGACCTCATCGGACTCGTCTTCTTTGCTGTAGGTGATACCACCCTCTTCAGCAACAAGATCGTCCGCGTAGGCACGCACCACGTCACGACACGGCCCATCCATCACCAAGCGGCCTTTGCGCAAATAAACACCGCGATCGCAGTATTCAATCAACGCATTGGCCGAGTGGGTAACCAACAGAATCGAAACACCGGTGCGCTGCATCTGCCGGATGCGATTGAGGCACTTCTGCTGGAACGCGACATCGCCTACGGACAGCGCCTCGTCAACAATGAGGATATCCGGATCGACATGGATTGCCGTGGAAAAGGCCAAACGCACAACCATGCCGCTGGAGTAGGTCTTGATTGGCTGTTCGATGAATTTCCCGATATCGGCGAAGCGCGCTATTTCGTCGTAACGCTGATCGATTTCCGAAGGAGACAGGCCGAGAATCGCCGCGTTGAGATAGACATTTTCACGGCCGGTGAACTCGGGGTTGAAGCCCGACCCTAGCTCCAGCAGCGCCGCGATACGGCCACGCGTCACCACATGGCCGGAGGTAGGATTCAACGTGCCACACACCATCTGCAGCAGCGTCGATTTTCCACTCCCATTACGACCGATAATGCCTACCGTCTCACCTCGACCGATATTGAAACTCACGCCGTCCAGAGCTTGAAACTCTGAGTAATAATTCTTCGCCGGCAGCCCTAGACCGCGCCGCGCTGCCGGCAGAATGAACTGCTTCAACCTGTCGCGCGGCGAGTCATAGATGTAGTAGGACTTTGTCAGCGAACTGATCTCGATGATCGCGGAATCAGAGGACATCGGCGAACCCTTTCCTGGTCTTCTGGAACCACACATATCCCATCCATGCGACGACCATCGACAGCGGCACGAACCAGGCCCATACCTGCCAATCAATTGGCTTGCCCCAGATCATCACGCCACGGACCTGTTCGATGATGGTCGTGAGTGGATTGGCATGAATATACGGACGGTACCTTTCAGGCATTGCCTCAACCGCATAGAAAATCGGCGACATGAACATCATGACAGTGATCATGACGCTGACCACCTGGGAGACGTCACGCAGGAACACTCCCAGAGAGGAGAGGAACCACGACAGGCCCAGCGTCAGGAACAACAAGGGAAGCAGGGCAACCGGCAACCAGAGAATCTGCAATGTTGGCAGCCCAAACAGTACAAGGTAAAACACCGCCCATACGATCATGCTGATCAGCATGTGGAAACCTGCCGAGAGCACATTGACCACAATCAACGTCTCCAGCGGGAAAACCACCTTCTTGACGTAATTCACGTTGCCTACAACCAGGCCGGGGGCGCGTGCCAAGCACTCGGAGAAAAAGTTGAAGGCGAGCAACCCGGTAAACAGCACCAGTGCGAATTCGGTTTTTGAGCCGGTGCCACCTTGCCAGCGAGCACCGAACACTACCGAAAAGACAAAGGTGTAAACCGCCAGCATCATCAGCGGATAGAAGAACGACCACATCAGGCCCATGAACGAACCGCGATATCGCCCCACCACATCCCGCTTGGCCAATGCCCAGATAAGGCTGCGCTTGGCCAGAAGTCCGCGCACCAAGGCCAGCGGACTGACACTATCGTCATGAGCGCTCATTCTTGTAGAGCCCTCTCCAGATCAACCTGCAAATCCCCCAACTCCTCAACCCCCACGCTCAGCCTCACCAGCCCATCGCTGATGCCCAGCGTCTCCCTCCGTTCAACCGGAATCGAAGCATGCGTCATTACCGCCGGATGGTTCACCAGGCTTTCCACCCCACCCAGCGACTCGGCAAGCGTGAACAGTTCGGTCCGCTCGCAGAACCGCTTCGCCGCTTCGAACCCGCCCTTCAGCACGATGCTCACGATGCCGCCATACCCGGCCATCTGCCGCGTGGCCAGCTCATGCTGCGGATGGGAGGTCAGCCCCGGGTAGATCACCTTCTCCACCGCCGGTTGCTTTTCCAGCCACTGCGCCAGCGCCAGCGCATTGGCGCAGTGCGCCTTCATGCGCAGCGGCAGGGTCTTCAGGCCGCGCAGGGCCAGGAAGCTGTCGAACGGCCCCTGCACGCCCCCGACGGAGTTCTGCAGGAAGGCCATCTGCTCGCCCAGTTCGGCGTTGTCGCCGACCACGACCATGCCACCGACCATGTCCGAATGGCCGTTGAGGTATTTGGTGGCCGAGTGCAGCACCAGGTCCGCACCCAGCTCCAGCGGACGCTGCAGCATCGGTGAGGCGAAGGTATTGTCCACCACCACGAGCAGCCCATGTTTCTTCGCGACGGCAGCAACCGCCGCGATGTCGACGATCTTCAGCATCGGATTGGTAGGCGTCTCGATCCACACCATGCGCGTGGCCGGGGTGATCGCCGCCTCGAACGCTGCCAGGTCGGTCAGGTCGACGAAGCTGAAATCCAGCCCGGCGGTACGACGACGCACCCGCTCGAACAGGCGGAACGTGCCGCCGTAGATATCGTCCATCGCCACCACGTGCGAGCCGCTGTCCAGCAGCTCCATCACCGTGGAGGTCGCCGCCATGCCCGATGCGAAGGCGAACCCGCGCGTCCCGCCTTCCAGCGACGCCACGCAGCGCTCATAGGCGAACCGGGTGGGATTGTGCGTGCGCGAGTATTCGAACCCCTGGTGTTCACCCGGGCTGCTCTGCGCATAGGTCGAGGTCGCATAGATCGGCGGCATCACCGCGCCGGTACTCGGATCCGGTGACTGGCCACCGTGGATGGCCAGCGTGGCCAGCGACAGCGCGCGCTCTTGGCCGGGCTTGGAGTGATTGGACATAAGATCGTTTTCCTGGGCGCCCATGACGGTCGCCATCAAAGGTGGGGGAGTCTAGCAGCGCGGCCTTAATGGCTTTTGACGCTGTTAAACGCGGTTTCCGGAGGATGGACCGACGCGGGCGGGGCCCTACTGTACCCGGCGGCGCAGGTAGTTCAGCAGGTCGATGCGGGTGATCAGGCCAAGGAACGCATCGCCATCCATCACAATCGCCACCTGGCCGCGGTCGAACACCGGCAGCAGCGCCTCGATCGGCGACTTCACGTCCAGCCGGTCCAGCTTGCTGACCATCGCGGTGGACACCGTGTCGCGGAAACGCGCTTCGTCGCCATATACGTGCAGCAGCACATCGCTTTCATCGACGATGCCGACGAGCTGGTCGCCGTCCAGTACCGGCAGCTGCGATACGTCGTACAGCTTCATGCGCTGGTAGGCGGTGGTCAGCAGGTCGTTCGGGCCGATCACCACCGTATCGCGCTGGCCGTACGGGCGCAGGATCAGGTCGCGCAGGTCGCCATGCTGCGGGCGCTCCAGGAAACCGTTGTCCAGCATCCAGTAATCGTTGTACATCTTCGAGAGATACTTGTTGCCGGTATCGCAGACCAGCACCAGCACCTTCTTCGGCGTGGTCTGCTCGCGGCAGTACTTCAGTGCGGCGGCCAGCAGCGTGCCGGTCGAGGAGCCGCCAAGGATGCCTTCCTTGCCCAGCAGTTCGCGCGCGGTGTGGAAACTTTCCGCATCGCTGATCGCATAGGCCTTCTTCACCCGGCTGAAATCGGAGATCGAGGGCAGGAAATCCTCGCCGATGCCTTCCACCAGCCAGCTGCCTGACTTGTCGTTGAGCACGCCATCGTTGATGTATTCGGCCAGGATCGAGCCGACCGGGTCGGCCAGCACCAGCTCGGTCTTCGGGGAGAGCGTGGCGAACGCGCGCGACAGGCCGGTCATGGTGCCGGAGCTGCCGCAGCCGAACACGATCGCATCCAGGTCGCCATCCATCTGCTCGAGGATCTCCGGGCCAGTGCCGAACTCGTGCGCGGCCGGATTGTCCGGGTTGCCGAACTGGTTGATGAAATAAGCGCCCGGGGTTTCGTCGGCGACACGCTTGGCCAGGTCCTGGTAGTAATCCGGGTGTCCCTTGGCCACGTCCGAACGGGTCAGCCGCACTTCGGCGCCCATCGCCTTGAGGTTGAAGATCTTCTCCCGGCTCATCTTGTCCGGGACCACCAGGATCAGCCTGTAACCCTTCTGCTGGGCCACCAGCGCCAGGCCGAGGCCGGTGTTGCCGGCAGTACCTTCCACCAGCGTCGCGCCGGGCTGCAGGTCACCACGCTTTTCCGCCGCCTCGATCATCGACAGGCCGATGCGATCCTTGATCGACCCGCCCGGATTGGCGCTTTCGAGCTTCAGGTACAGCTCGCAGACACCGGTATCCAGCCGCTGGGCCTTGACGATCGGGGTCTGACCAATGAGTTCGAGGACGGAAGCATGGATGGGCATTCGGGGTACTTCGATTCGCGCCGCGCAGGGCCGGACATTGGATTATCCGCTGGATGGGCGTGAATATGGTAGATGCCCGGTAGAGCCGCCCCATGCATTTCGCGAAGTGACGCGGACGACGTGGATCGACGAGGAACTCCACGCCGCCCGCGGCAGGGAAAACGGTTATCGATACCCGGGCACCGCGGCCTGCGGTGCCCGGGAGCAGACAGGGAATGTCAGTGGGGGGAGGAAGACGCCGACTGCGGGGAGGTCTCCAGCATGCGCTGAAGGCGTTGCTTGGCCAGCAGCTTCTCCCGCTTCATGCGGCCCAGGGTGACATCACTTACCGCCAGTACGCCCAGTTCGGCGTCCATGCATTGCCGGTTCAACTTCCGGTGTTCGTCATGAAGGGTCCGGAAGGCCGGATCGCTGGCGCGGCGGGCCTCGATCTCGCTCTGGGGCTGATCTTCAAACATGATGTACCTCCTTCAGCTGAAACACGAACGCCCCGGCCTGGCGGCACGGGGCGTTTCGGGGGAGGAAGGCGGGACTACACGCAGGACCACGTCCCGTTCGGCACTCCACGCTGGCCCGTGGAAAACTGCCTGCTTCGGTTCGCGCCCCGGTTGCATCGGCCCGGCCCTCCTGTCGTCCGGTCCGCGGAAGTGCAGCCCGGACAACTGACCCTACGCTTGCCGAAAGGGGGGTTCAAGCCCCTTGCGACAAAAATGCCAACTGCGGCGACAAGCGGTTCAGCCTGAATGGCCAAAGGCCACATTCATCAACAAAAACAATAATTTAAGGTGAAACGATCACTTCAGCCGAACGCGCCTTGGTGGACGCGGCCTTCTTGCCGGCGACCTGCAGGCGATTGCTGGCGACCCCTGCCGCAACCAGAGCGGTACGCAAGGCTTCGGCACGTGCCTGGCCGACCCCGGCGGCGCTGTCGTAGGCCTCGATCCGTACCCGGCCCTTCCTGCCGATGTTCAGGTACTCGGCCAGCGCCTTGACCTGGTTCGCGGCCCCCGCGGACAGGCTGGCCTTGCCAGCGGCGAACGCGTCGCCGGTCACGGTGAACACTTCGCCGCGGCTGTCGAACCTGCTGGCGGGCAGTTTCTGCCCGGACACCAGCTCGGCTTCCTCGCGCGCCAGCCTGGCCGCATTCTGCTGGGCCGCGCTCAGCCGTTGCTGCTGCTTGCCGGCCACGCTGCTCAGTGCGTTCTCGGCGTCCTGGCGCGCGAGCACTTCGGCATCGGCGGCCAGGCGCAGGCGCTCGGCCTCCTCGGCCTGGATCTGTGCCTGCACCCGCAGGCGTTCGGCTTCCTGGCGCGCACGTGCGGCTTCGCGACGGCTGGCCTCGATCAGCAGATCGCTGCGGGTGCGCTCCAGCCGCGACACCTCGCGCTGCGCCAGTGCGGCCCGCACTGCGGTCTCGGCGATCTCGACCCGGCGTTCGGCCAGGTAGCGGGCCAGCTCCTGGTCGCGGCGCTTGGCCTTGTCCAGAGTGGCGATGGCCTGCTGCGCCTGCATGCGTTCGAAGGCGCCCAGTTCGGCGGTATCAGGATTGGCGGAGATCGCCATCAGGCGCTGGTTGAGCTGCAGCACCGCCGGGTCATCGGCGGCGACGGCCAGCAATGGCAGGGCCAGCAGGCCGGCGGCCAGGAACATCGATCGTGCGCGCATCAGCGGTCTTCCCCGGTTTCCAGCTGGCGTTGCAGCTGGGTGACTTCGTTACGGCGCAACTGCAGCTGCGCGGTGGCGGTGGCTTCCTCGCTGCGTGCGCGGGCCAGGTCGGCGTCGGCGGCCGCCCGCAGCGCCATCGCCGGTGCATTCTTGCGCTCGCGACGGTCCCCGGCGGCACGCTGGGCCTGTTCCAGCCCCTGCCGCGCGGTGTCGATCAGGTCCGGCGCATACTGGTCGGCGTCGGCCTGGGTCGCCTTGTCCACGGCCTGGCGGGCCTGGGCCAGTTCCAGCGCGCCATCCTGGGCCAGCGCGGGCACGGAGATCGCGAATGCCAACGCGATCACATACAGGGCATTGCGCATTTGTGCGAAGCTACGTTGATTCATTTGGGGAGGCCGTGCGGGTAGTTGATGCACGGCCATTGTCGTCAAGCCGGCGCCATGCTTGCAACTTGGGCGGTCGGCAACACGTTTTCTGGGGAAAGACGCGATGGATATCGGCTACTTCCTGAAGCTGATGACCGAAAAAAACGCTTCGGACATGTTCCTGACCACCGATGCGCCGGTACATATCAAGATCGAGGGCAAGCTGTACCCTCTGGGCAATACTGGCCTGCCGCCGGGCATGGTCAAGAAGATCGCCTATTCGCTGATGGACGAGGGCCAGGTGCCCCAGTTCGAACGCGAACTGGAGCTCAACATGGCCATCGCACTGGCCGATGCCGGCCGCTTCCGCGTGAACGTGTTCAAGCAGCGCGGTGAAGTCGGCATGGTCATCCGCGCCATCCGCAGCCAGATTCCCAGCATCGAAGAGCTGAACCTGCCGCAGGTGCTGAAGGACGTGATCATGACCCCGCGCGGGCTGGTGCTGGTGGTCGGCTCGACCGGGTCGGGCAAGTCGACCTCGCTGGCGTCGATGATCGATCACCGCAACGGCACCACGACCGGGCACATCCTCACCATCGAGGACCCGATCGAGTACCTGCACAAGCACAAGCTGTCGATCGTCAACCAGCGCGAGGTCGGGCTGGACACCCACGCCTTCCACAACGCGCTGAAGAATGCGATGCGTGAAGCACCGGACGTGATCCTGATCGGCGAGATCCTGGATGCGGAAACCATGGAGGCGGCCATCGCCTTCGCCGAGACCGGGCACCTGTGCCTGGCCACGCTGCACTCCAACAATGCCGACCAGACCATCGAGCGCATCCTGAACTTCTTCCCGGAGAGCGCCCACCGCAACGTGCTGATGAACCTGTCGCTGAACCTGCGCGCGGTGATCAGCCAGCGCCTGGTGCGCGGCAAGGACGGACGCCGCCTGCCCGCCACCGAAGTGTTGATCAATACGCCGATGATCCGCGACCTGCTGCGTCGCGGACAGGTGCACGAGATCAAGGCGGCGATGGAAGCCTCGCTGGAAGAAGGCATGGAAAGCTTCGACCAGTGCCTGTTCCGGATGGCCAAGGACGGCACCATCGAGATCGAAGAGGCGCTGCGCGCGGCCGATTCACGCGATGGCCTGGCCCTGAAGTTCCGCCTGTCCGAAGGCAGCAGCGGCGAGCACGATCCCTACGCGGATTTCTCCGACGGCAACCCGCCGAGCATCACCCACGGCTTCTAGCGCCTGGTAGAGCCGACCCCTGGTCGGCCGCACCCGGAACAGCCGACCAGGGGTCGGCTCCAGCGAGGGTGCATCACCCCGCGTCCGGCTGGTGCTCCGGACGCGCCGCGTCGAAGGCCGGCAGCGCCAGGCAGGCACCCTCGATCCTGCGCAGGGTCGGGTAAGGCGCCAGGTCCAGGCCGAACCGATGCGCGTTGTACAGCTGCGGCACCAGGCAGGCGTCGGCCAGCCCGGGCCGGTCGCCATGGCAGAACATGCCGGTCGCGGGACTGGCGTCCAGCATCGCTTCCATCGCGGCGAAGCCTTCAGCCATCCAGTGCAGCGTCCACTGCGTGCGCGCATCGGGCGTCGCCTGCAGCTCGCGCTCCAGGTACTGCATCGCCCGCAGGTTGTTGAGCGGGTGGATATCGCAGGCCACCAGCTGGGCCAGCGCACGCACCCGCGCACGACCGGCGGCGTCGGCCGGCAACAAGGGCGCCTGCGCGAAGGTCTCGTCCAGGTACTCCAGGATCGCCAGCGACTGGGTCAGCACCGCACCGTCATGCACCAGGGCAGGCACCAGCTGCTGCGGGTTGACCGCCCGGTAGCCGGCATGGCGCTGTTCACCACCGTCACGGACCAGGTGCACCGACCGTGCTTCCCAGGCCAGGCCTTTCAGGTTCAGCCCGATACGCACGCGGTAGGCGGCGCTGGAGCGCCAGTAGGTGTGCAGCACGATGCCCTGTGCCGCGCCCTGCTCCGTCGCCACTGCGGTGCTCACGGCCTGGATGCCTGCTCGATGCGCTGTTCGATCGCGCCGAAGATGCTGTTGCCGGCCGCGTCCAGCATCTCGATGCGGACCACGTCGCCGAGCGACATGAACGGCGTGCTGGGCTTGCCGTCGCGCAGGGTTTCCACCGTGCGCTGCTCGGCGAAGCAGGAAGCGCCCTTGCTGGTGTCTTCATTGGCGATGGTGCCCGAACCGACGATGGTGCCGGCGCCGAGCGGGCGGGTCCTGGCTGCGTGCGCGACCAGCTGGGCGAAGTTGAACTGCATGTCCACGCCTGCTTCGGGAGCGCCGAACCACGCGCCGTTGACATGGGTCAGCAACGGCAGGTGCACCTTGCTGTCCCGCCACGCCGGGCCCAGCTCGTCCGGGGTGACGAACACCGGCGACAGCGCCGAGCGCGGCTTGGACTGCAGGAAGCCGAAGCCCTTGGCCAGTTCGCCGGGGATCAGGTTGCGCAGCGAGACATCGTTGACCAGTCCGACCAGCTGGATATGGCCTGCGGCCTGCGCGGCGTCGACCGCCATCGGCACGTCGTCGGTGATCACCACCAGCTCGGCTTCCAGATCGATGCCATGCTCCTCGCTGACCACCTTCACCGGATCGCGCGGGCCATGGAAGCCGGCGCTGGTGGCCTGGTACATCAGCGGATCGGTGTAGAAGCTTTCCGGCACCTCGGCGCCGCGCGCGCGGCGGACGCGCTCGACATGCGGCAGGTAGGCGCTGCCATCGACGAACTCGTAGGCGCGCGGCAACGGCGCGGCCAGCGCCTGCGGATCGAGGTCGAACACGCCATCGGCATCGCCGGCGTTGAGCGACTCGTACAACGCGTTCAGGCGCGGCGCGAGATGGCTCCAGTCTTCCAGCGCGCGCTGCAGGGTCGGGGCGATGCCGGTAGCGCGCACGCCGCGCTGCAGGTCGCGCGAAACCACGATCAAGGTGCCGTCGCGGCCGCCTTCCTTCAAAGAACCAAGCTTCATGGGTGGGCTTCCGGGCAAATGGGAAAACAGGTTTCAAGTGTAATCAACTGGGCGGGCCGGCTGAAAGCTGCGCCGCGGTAAAACGCCGTGGCACGGGTAGAGCAGGCCCATCACCCGCTGATTCTCGATCCGATCGTTGCGATCCGCCAGCCGATCATGGATCGGCTCTACAGGTGCACCCAGTGTTCCGCCAGGCCCACCCGCCCCGCTCCCAGCACACGACGAACCTGAACGGGGGATTTTGCAGGCGGTCTCAAACATCGGTTAGACTTCGCCGGTCTGCAGCGGTCGTCCGTTTCCCTTCGGGATCGCCGGCGAGCCAGGTCATCGACCCCTCGCCCGCCCCCACTCCGGCGCCGTTCGTCACGCATTCCAGCCTGCGCTTCGCGCCGGTTGCACCCAATTTCTCGCAGCGCGGTTCACGGGAACGCTCCGAGTCAGCCGATCTCAACGATCTGCCCCCGCTTGGCCATTCGGCCGGGCGTTCTTGTATCTGGAGCTTTCTCGATGTCTTTTGAATCCCTGGGCCTTGCGCCCTTCCTGCTGCGTGCGCTTTCCGAGCAGGGCTACGAAACCCCCACCCCGATCCAGGAGCAGGCCATTCCGCTCGCCCTGGCCGGGCGCGACCTGCTGGCCGGCGCACAGACCGGTACCGGCAAGACCGCGGCATTCGGCCTGCCGCTGCTGCAGCACCTCGGCACCCGCTCGCAGGAAGTGTCCAGTGGCGGCCCGCGCAAGCCGCGCGCGCTGATCCTGGCCCCAACCCGCGAACTGGCCACCCAGGTGCATGACAGCCTGCGCGGCTACAGCAAGTACCTGCGCATTCCCAGCGCCTGCATCTACGGCGGCGTCGGCATGGGCAACCAGCTGGACATCCTGCGCCGTGGCGTGGACCTGGTGGTTGCGTGCCCGGGTCGTCTGATCGACCACCTGGAGCGTCGCAGCATCGACCTGTCCGGCATCGAAGTGCTGATCCTGGACGAAGCGGACCGCATGCTCGACATGGGCTTCCTGCCCTCGATCAAGCGCATCCTGGCCAAGCTGCCGAAGCAGAACCGCCAGACCCTGCTGTTCTCGGCCACCTTCGAGGACAGCATCCGGCAGCTGGCGCTGGAGTTCATGCGCAACCCGGAGCAGATCCAGGTCACGCCGAAGAACACCGTTACCGAGCTGATCACCCACCGCGTGCACCCGGTCGATGCCGGCCGCAAGCGCGACCTGCTGCTGCACCTGCTGGCGCAGGACAGCCGCGAGCAGACCCTGGTGTTCGCCCGCACCAAGCATGGCAGCGACAAGCTGGCGGCGTTCCTGGACAAGTCCGGCATCAAGACCGCGGCGATCCATGGCAACAAGAGCCAGGGCCAGCGCCTGCGCGCACTGGCGGACTTCAAGGCGGGCCGGGTGACCGTGCTGGTCGCCACCGATATCGCTGCACGTGGCATCGACATCAACGAGCTGCCGAAGGTCATCAACTACGACCTGCCGATGGTTGCCGAGGACTACGTGCACCGCATCGGTCGCACCGGTCGCAACGGTTCCACCGGCGAGGCGATCTCGCTGGTCGCGCAGGATGAAGTGAAGCTGCTGCGCCAGATCGTGCGCCTGCTGGGCCGCGACATGGACATCCGCGACGTGCCGGGCTTCGAGCTGCAGGTGCCGATCCGCTGGGGCAACAGCGCACCGGGCAAGGCAGAGCAGGACGGTGGCGAGCGTGGCGTGCGCAAGCCCACCCATACCCGTCGTCCGCATGGCGATGCCCCGCGTCACGCCCACGCAGGTCCGAAGAAGCCCGGCGGCGGCCGTCGTGAAGGCGGCAATGGCAACCCGGCCCGTGCGGGCCAGGGCCAGCGTCGTGGCGGTGGCGGTGCAGCGGCCGCCGGCGCAGGTCGTGGCCGCGGCAACGGTGGCGGCAACCGCGCCGGCTGATTGCTGCCAGCGGTGAAACGAGAAAGGGACGGAGCTTGCGCTTCGTCCCTTTCTTGTTGGGCGTGCAGAGCCGCCTACCCCCGCGGCTTCGTGGGATTCAGCAGGTTCGAAAAGAACAGCGCATTGACCAGCAGGCGATCGGTACCGTGCCAGTACTTGCGGTGCGCCGGATCATCGGCGAACAGCACCACGTTGCCCTGCCCCTGCGGCGACACCAGCAGCCACGCCGAGCCGGCCACGCGCGTGCGGTTGCGCTCGGACAGATAGCCGTTGACCCGTGGCTGCGCATCCACCCGCACCACCGTCGAGAACGGGTTGGCGCTGGGCTGCAGCACCACCGGGGTTTCCTTGTTCACCGCCAGCTCCCGGCGTGGCGCACCGAATCCCAGCGGATGGCTGGTATCCAGGTCGGCACCCAGGATATTCCCGCTCATCCGCTCGATCGCCGCGATGTCACGCTGGTCGCCGAACGCCTGGCGCCCATCATCCACCGCTGGCGCATCCTCGCCGAGTTTCTCGCCGGCGGCGAGCTTGTTCTCGATCGCCCAGCGCGACGCCGTGCCGTAGGTCACCAGCGAACCACCGGCCTGGACCCAGCGCTTCAGTGCAGCGATCGCCGTCGCGTCGATGCCTTCATGCTTGCCCCCGGACAGCACGATCGTCGTATAGCGCTCCAGCGCCACCTTGCCGAGCTGCCCGGGATCGATCTTGCTTGCCGGCAACTGCAGCTGCTGATCCAGCAGGAACCACGCCGAACCGATTTCGGTCGCGTTGACCCCTTCGCCCATCACCAGCGCCACCGATGGCCTGCGCAGCGCCTTGACGCCGTCGCTGCCAAGATCGATGCCACCTCGACTTTGTCCGCTTGCCAGCGCATGCACGCTGACCGCGCTGTCCTGCGCCACCGCCTGCACCGCATCCAGCAACGCCGCGCCCTGCAGGGGCTGGCCCGCGATCGGCACCACGATGCTGCCCGCCGCGAACTGTACGTCGCCGGCCGCGGTGGCGGCGGTGAAGGGCTGGAACGCCGCGCGCGTGACCAGGCCCCTGGCCTGCAGGGCATACAGCGCACGTCCGGCGTTGTAGTCGCGCCAATCGATCACATACGCATAGCCGGCCTGGCCGCCCTGCACGCCGCCCGCGGGAGCCGTCGGCGCCGTGATGCGTTCGCCGCCGGCAATGCGGCTCCTGCTGCCCGCGAAGGCGATGCCGTAGGCGGGCGCGATCGCGTACGAGGTGCTGCCGTAGAACACATCGCCCTTGATCGGCGGCGTGTCGGCGAAGATGGAATGCACCAGCCGGAACTGCGGCTGCGCGGCCGGCACCACGTAGGCGCTGCCCGGCTCGAACCGGCGACCGTCGACGGTGACCGCCGAGGCCAGCGCATGCACTTCGATCCGATGCAGCAGCAGCAGCTCCAGCAGGCGCCGGGTCAGCGCCGGATCATGCGCATCGCCGAACACGAAGCTCTTCAGCGGTTGCTGGCCGGCCTGCTTCAGCGCCGACTGGAAGAACGCTTTCTGCAGGGTGAAAAGCCCTTCGCGCTCGCTCACCGCGCCGCGTACGGTGCCCAGTCCCGTGGCCACCTGGTTGCGGATGGTGAAGGGAAATGTCAGCAGCCCGTTGACCGATTCCTGCACGCGGCCGCGTGAACTGGCCTGCTCCACGGTGACACCGACCGCACCATGGAAATCCGGATAGGTGGAGCCGTACACCGGCGAGAAGTTATCGAAGTTCTCGCCGGTGTAGTACAGCGACCCCAGCGCATCCAGCGACGCCGCATGGTACCTGGCCAGCACCTTGTTGAACTCATACGAAGCGGCCGGCAGCAGCGGGCTGTGCATGCTCTTCGGCGATGGTTCGAAGTAGTACGTGCTGTCCTTTCCCATCTCATGGAAATCGATCTGGACGTTCGGGTACCACTGGTGGAACACCTCGATCTTCGGCCGGCTGTCCTGCTGGGTCAGCGCCAGCCAGTCGCGGTTGAGGTCGGTGAAGTAATGGTTTGTACGGCCCTGCGGGAACGGCTCGACGTGTTCCTTGTCGGCCGGATCGGCGGACGCCGGGCTGGACGCGTATGCGTTGTGCCAGTTGGCGGCGCGATCGCGCCCGTCCGGGTTCTGCGCCGGATCGAACAGCACCACCGCATCGCGCAGCCACTGCCGGGTTTCAGCGCTGCGGTTGGCGACCAGGTAGTACGCGGTCAGCATCGCCGCCTCGCCGCTGGAGGTTTCATTGCCATGCACGCTGTAGCCCAGCCATACCACGACCGGGCTGTCGCCGGCGGCCGAGCGCGGCTGCGCCGGATCGACCAGGGTGGCATGCTGCTGGCGCAGCTGCTCCAGCCGCGCCTGGTTGCCCGCATCGGTCACGGTGGCGATCAGCAGCGGGCGGCCTTCGTAACTGCGGCCGATCTCCTTCACCGTGATCCTGTCCGAATGTTTCGCCAGTTCGTTGAAGTACGCCACCAGCTGGTCATGACGGGTGTACCGGCTGCCGATTTCGTACCCCAGGAACTGCTGCGGAGTGGGAATGGCCGGATCGAACTCCGATGCCTGCGGAAAGAAGTAGGCGCTCTGGGCCTGGGCAGGCAGGGCGGGAACAAGCGCCACCGACACGGCAGCGAACAGCGACAGCAACACACGACGATGGAATGACACGGAGAATCCCCGGCAGGGCCGCCGGCATCGGGCCGGCGGCGTGGGTGATGGAGCCTCAGAAGCGGTAGTCGAAGCCCACCGTGAAGTAACGTCCACGCAGGTCGTACTGGCTGAAATCGTACGGCGCGCGGATGCCCGGGAACGAGGCATCGTAGGGAGGGTCCTCATCGCCCAGGTTCTGGATCTTCGCGTACAGGGTCAGCTGCTCGAAGCCGGTGTAGCCCAGGTAGAGATCGAACTGGTTGTACGCGTCCACGCGATCCTGCACCGCCTGTACGCCCGCGCTGGCCTTCTGGTCATAGCCGCTGGTGTAGTACCAGGTCAGCGCGGTGCGGAAGTCGCCGGCGCTCCAGTCCAGCGTGGTGGTGGCCTTGTTCCTGGGCAGGGTGGCGCCCAGGTTGCTGCCGGCATAATCCACCAGCGGACCGCCAAGCACGGTCGGGCGCTTGTAATCGCGCACGTGGGTATAGGCCGAACTGAGGTTGAACTCGCCGAAACGCTCGGTGGGAATGCGCTGGCGCAGTTCCACGTCGATACCGGAGGTCTCCAGCGTGCTCAGGTTCTGGTAGCGGTTGTAGACCGCCAGCAACTTGCCGCGCTCATCGCGCAGCACCGCGCCGGGGACGTTGTCGGTCACCAGCGTCTGGCTGTTGTTGGTCCCGACCAGGTTCTCCAGCTCGATCCGGTAGTAGTCGATGCTGAGGTTGGTGTTGCTCCACGGCGAGAGCACGATGCCGAGGTTGTAGCTGCGCGTGCGCTCCGGCTTCAGGTCGGTGTTGCCGACGGTGAAGAAGGTCGGATTCTGGCGCGAGCCGGGCACGTCCGGGTCGATCGGATCGATCACGCTGCCGTAGGAAATGCTGGTGCTGTCCGAGTTCTCCGAGAGCGATGGTGCGCGGAAACCCTTCGATGCGGCGGCGCGTACCAGCAGGAAATCCAGCGGCTGCCAGCGCAGGCCGAGCTTGGGCGAGAACGCATCGCCGAAGTCGTCGTAATGATCGGCACGGGCGGCGACCGACAGTTCCAGCGTCGATGCCAGCGGGATGTTGGCTTCAGCGTAAGCCGCGGTCACCTTGCGCTCGCCGTGCACTTCGGCGATCGCCGGACGCACCTGGAGGCCGGCGTCGATCTGCCACGGGTTGTCCGAATCCAGTTTCTCGCGGCGCCATTCCACCCCCGAAGCGAAGCCGATGTCGCCGGCCCAGGTGCGGCCCAGCGTGCCGGAAAGCCTGGCGTCGATGCCCTGCAGCACCGAATCCGCAGGACGCAGGGTGGCGATGTTGATGCCATCAAGCACGGCCTGCGGCGTGGCCGAAGGATCAAGCAGGTTGTAGCTGCCGGTGGCGAGCGCATCGGCCAGCGTCCAGCGGTTGGCGAAGCCGCCGGACACGGTTTCGCGCTCGGTGCTGCGCGCGCCGAATGCCCCCACTTCCCAATCCCAGCGTTCGGTGCTGCCGCGCACGCCGAACAATCCGCGGTAGGCCTGCGAGCGGTTGGTCTTGATCGTGCCCCCGAGGTTGAAGAAGGTGTATTCGATCGGCACTGCGACACCGTACGGGTTGTACGGGTTGCCCGCCGGCAGGTTGGATGACACCGGCTCGGCCAGCCCGGTTTCGGCGTTGAGCGCGAAGCGGCCACTTTCCAGGGTGAAGAACGGGCTGCTGCCGAACCAGGAAACGCCCTTGACCTCGCTGTACAGCACTTCGCCGAACGCCTCGACGTTGTCGCCCAGCCGGAAGGTGCCGTTGGCGTACGCCTGCCAGCGCTTGGTGGAGGGAATCAGGGTGGTGTAAGGCGCCTGGTTGAAGCCGCAGGTGTCGCCGGCCATGCCGTCGATCGGCGCGCTGGCCACCCGCGTGGTGCCGTCCGGGCACGCTCCGTTGGCATCCAGCATCGGCACCGACACGCCATCGACCAGATAGCGCGCGCCCTTGGCCGACCAGCCGTTCCAGCGTCCACCGGGCTGGTCGCTGTAGATGCCGGACCGGGTCAGGTCACGCTCGTCCTGGTCCAGGCGATCGCGGTTGTAGGCTTCCAGGCTGAAGAGGATGTTGTAGCCATCGCTGTCCAGGTCGCCCAGGCCACCGACGAACTTCAGCTTGGTTTCGTCCAGGCCGCCCTGGTCGGCGGTACCGACGCTGCCGCCGATCTCCGCGCCTTCGTAGTTCTGGCGGGTGATGATGTTGACCACGCCGGCCACCGCGTCGGAGCCGTACACCGCCGATGCGCCATCCTTCAGCACTTCGATGCGCTCCACCGCGACCAGCGGCAGCGCGTTGAGGTTGACGAAGGTATCGGACAGCCCGTTGGCCGGGAAACCGTAGTTGGCCAGGCGGCGACCGTTGAGCAGCACCAGCGTGTTCTTCTGCGACAGGCCACGCAGGCCGATGCCCGCCGAGCCGGAGGCCCAGCCGCTGTTGGAGGTTTCGTTTGCCGCATTGCCGGTGTTGGCCGAGATCGAGCGCAGCACGTCGGCGACGGAGGCCTTCCCGGTTGCTTCAAGTTGCTCGCGACCGATCACCTGCACCGGATTGGCGGTTTCGGTGTCGCTGCGCTTGATGTTGGAGCCGGTGACGCGCACGGCGGACAGGGTGCTGGCTTCGCCACTGGCGGCGGCGGAGGTTTCGGCGGCGGCAGGCAAAGCCGCGGCCAGAGCGGCGGCAAGGGCCGCCACGAGCAGGGTGTGCTGGGGCATGTCGAAATCGTGGGGTGGGTGGTGGTGACAGTTCCGCAGTAGCGCATGCCTGGCTGGGGTGCAGCCAATAACATCTCTTCATACGGATATAAGAGAAGCTACCATCTCTTCATCGCGATGGAAATATATTTGTTGCCGATGCAACCGCCCCTCACCCCGTGCCCGGCTACAATTGCGTCATGGAAATCTTCAAAGTGTTCATGATCGAGGCGGCCCACCGCCTCCCCAACGTGCCGCCGGGCCACAAGTGTTCGCGCCTGCACGGGCACTCATTCCGGGTTGAACTGAAGGTAGAAGGCGAGCCCGGCGCGGACACCGGCTGGATCATGGATTTCGGCGACGTCAAAGCCGCGTTCCAGCCGATCTACGACCGCCTGGACCATCACTACCTCAACGACATTCCGGGGCTCGAGAACCCCACCAGCGAGAACCTCGCGGTCTGGATCTGGAGCGAGCTCAAACCCGTGCTGCCAGCGCTGAGCGAGATCACCGTGCACGAGACCTGCACCTCCGGCTGTCGTTACCGGGGCCCACGGGCCGATCAGGCAACTGCCTGATCCTGAACGTCATTCATCCTTTCCCGGTGGATTTCCGGACCCCTGTTGCAATGCAGCACGAAAGGCGTATGCTGCATTGCAGCATGGCGCTCGCCGGTTCCGCTGCCAAGGCAGCGGAACCGGCCTGAGCCACCAGGACATTGCATGGGTCCCTCCCCCCGTGCAATCGCAGGACCCGACAGATCCCTCCCTCTGTCGGGTCCTTTTTTTTTTGTGCGGATATCCGCGGCCTGCCCCGCGCAGGCCCGGGCTCGACCCGGACGTCCAGCCGAGCATGGCTCGGCTCCGCCCTAGGTGGCCAACGGCAGCTCGAAGGCGAACACCGCGCCGCGTCCGCTGCTTTCCAGCAGCTGGATCTTCCGTCCATGCAGCTGCACGATGCGCTGCACGATCAACAGGCCGAGCCCGCCGTTGGTGCCGCGCCGCGCGCTGGACACGGCCGGTGCCTGGAACAATGTCGCCTGCACGGTCGGATCCACGCCCGGGCCATCGTCCGCGACCTGTACCTGCACACTGCCTGCATCCGCTGCCAGCCGCACCTGCACATGCCCGCCGTCCGGCGCATGCCGCAGCGCGTTGTCGATCAGGTTGGTCAGCACCCGCTCCACCAGCCCGACGTCCGCACAGACCTGCGGCAAACCCGGCGGCACCCGGGCGTCCAGCCGCTGGCCCTTGGCCTGCGCGGCCAGCTCGAACTTCTGCAGCACGTCCTGCAGCAGCTCCGGCAACGCGAACATCTCCCGCTGCAGCTGGACCTGCCCATGTTCCAGCCGCGCCAGCTCGAACAGCGCGCGTGCAAGCCCGCCGACCTTCGCACTCTGCGCCAGCGCGATGGACAGGTAGCGTCGGCGTTCTTCGGCCGACAGCGTTGCCTCCTTCATCGCCAGCGTTTCCAGGTAGCCATGCAGCGACGACAGCGGCGTGCGCAGGTCGTGGGAGATGTTGGCCACCAGTTCGCGGCGCTGCAGGTCCTGCTGGCGAAGCTGCTGCCACTGCTCGCCCAGCCGATGCGCCATCTGCGCATGCGCATGTTCCAGGATGGCCAGTTCGTCGCGCTCGCCGGCGGGCAACGGCGCAGGCGCCGGTACGGCGACCGGCGAGTCCACGTCGAACGACTGGATGCGCCGGGTCAGCTCGCGCAGCGGACGGGTCACCCAGTAGAACGCGATCAGGCCGGCGAACGCGCACAGCAGCACCACCAGCGCCGCCGATCCCAGCAGGGTGCGCCACTGGCTGTTGGCCGCAAGGTCATCGGCGAGCATCTGCCGCTGCTCGCCGACCAGCACCACGTACACGTAGCCGGCCTGGCGCCCCTGCACCATCAGCGGCGCGGCGCTGAACACCTGGCGCCCGTGCCCGCTGCGCGGATCATCGCCGAGGATCGGCAGCGTCCCACCGGCCAGAAGCGCCTTCAACGGTTCGATCGCCACGCGATCGCGATGGAGATGGCCGCTGGGCGCGTCGTGGCCAAGGATCCGCCCCTGCTCGTCCAGCAGGTACACCTCGACGCTGGGATTGACCGCCATCAGCTGGCCGAACAGCGCGCGCACGTCGTCCTGGCGCATGCCGGCGTCGTCCATCAGCTCACTGCGTCGCGCGATATGCGCGGCCAGGCCGAGCGAAAGACGCTGCACCACTTCCTGCTCATGGCGGACCGCCGTGCGCATCTGCATGCCCAGCAACGCCAGCACGCAGAGCACCAGGAGAGCACAGAACACGGCCGCCAGTTTCTGCCACAGGCGCAGGCGAATCATGCCGCGCTCCCGGCCGGATCCACCAGCTTGTAGCCCCGACCCCACACGGTCAGTATCCGCCTGGGCGCGGCCGGATCGGTTTCGATCTTGTTGCGCAGCCGGTTGATATGGGTGTTGACGGTATGTTCGTAGCCGTCATGGGCATAGCCCCACACCTGGTCCAGCAGCTCCAGGCGCGAGTACACGGTGTCGCGGTTGCGGGCGAAAAACAGCAGCAGGTCGAACTCGCGCGGGGTGAGCTCCAGTTCGCGGCCCTCGATGGCAGCCGTGCGTGCCACCGGATCCAGCGCCAGTCCGCCTACTTCCAGCGCACCGGCATCGATCCGCGCGGACTGCGCCATCGCATCGGCGCGACGCAGCAGCGCGCGCACCCTGGCCACCAGTTCCGGCATCGAGAAGGGCTTGGCCAGGTAATCGTCCGCCCCCAGCTCCAGGCCGACGATGCGCTGGGTTTCACTGCCGCGCGCACTGATGATGATGATCGGCACGTAGCGCGCCATGGCCCGCGCGCGCTGGCACAGCTGCAATCCGTCCACGCCCGGCAGCATCACGTCCAGCACCAGCGCGTCCCACGGCCCTTCCTGTTCCAGCAGGCGCAGGCCGTCATCACCGCTGGCCGCGTGCACGACCACATAGCCTTCATCGCCCAGGTGCAGGCGCAGCAGCTCGGCGATGTGGGCGTCATCTTCAACGATGAGGACGCGTCTGGCGTGCATGCAGGATGGCCCTGTGGAACGTGCGGCCATTGTGGCCCGTGGCGGGCTGCGGATGTATCACGGAAAATTTAACCCTGCGTGAGGATTCGTTGACCTGCCGGGGCGCAGCATGCAGCCATCGTCCTCCGTGGAGATGGTCATGTCGCTCACCCGTCGTCACCTGCTTGGCCTTGGCGGCATGGCTGCGGCCGCTGGCGTGCTCGGCCTCGGTGCCTGCAGCCGCGCCGCACCGGCCGCCGCGGCGGCCCGACCGCGTACGTTCGAGATCATGCGCAGCGACGCCGAATGGCAGCGGTTGCTGACCCCGGCCCAGTATTCGGTGTTGAGAAAGCACGCCACCGAACGGGCCGGCAGCAGTCCGCTGAACCGCGAACACCGTCGTGGCACGTTCCAGTGCGCCGGGTGCGCGCTGCCGCTGTTCTCGTCCTCCACCAAGTTCGAAAGCGGCACCGGCTGGCCGAGTTTCTGGGCGCCGCTGCATGACGCGGTCGGCGAGGACCGCGACACGGCCTTCGGCATGCTGCGGGTGGAAGTGCACTGCCGCCGCTGCGGCGGCCATCTCGGCCATGTCTTCAACGACGGGCCACGGCCGACCGGCCTGCGCTACTGCATGAACGGTGCGGCGCTCACCTTCGTTGCCGCCGGTGCGTCCGATACCGGAACCGGTGCCGCCGGCTGGCGCGTGCCGGTCTGATGTCCCCTTCCCTGAAAATGGAGTCCTGACGATGCTGTTGCTGCTGGCCTACCTGGGCGGCGTGCTGACCCTGCTCAGCCCCTGCATCCTGCCGGTGCTGCCGTTCGTGTTCGCGCGCGCCGGTCGCTCCTTCCTGCGCAGCACCTTGCCGCTGCTGCTGGGCATGGCGGTCACCTTCACCGCGGTGGCGAGCCTGGCGGCGGTGGGCAGCGCCTGGGTGGCGCAGGCGAACCAGATCGGACGCTGGGTGGCGCTGGTGCTGATGGCGGTGTTCGCGCTGGCGTTGCTGTGGCCAGCGTTGGCCGATCGCCTGCTGGCGCCGTTCCAGCGCATGGGCGCGCGCCTGAGTGCACGGGCCGACGCCGCCGATGATGCAGGCCGTGGCGGCGCCGGAACCTCCCTCCTGATCGGTATCGCCACCGGACTGCTGTGGGCGCCGTGTGCCGGGCCGATCCTGGGCCTGGTACTGACCGGTGCCGCGCTGAACGGTGCCAGCGTCGGCACCAGCAGCCTGCTGCTGGCCTATGCACTCGGCGCGGTCACCGCGCTGGCGCTGGCGGTGTGGGTCGGCGGCCGGGTGTTCGGCGCTTTGAAGGCGCGGCTGGGCCTGGGCAACATGCTGCGTCGCGCACTGGGCGTTGCGGCATTGCTGGCGGTGGTGGCGATCGGCATGGGCTGGGATACCGGCCTGTTGACGAGGCTGTCCAGCGTCAGCACCGCGCGGTTGGAGCAGGGCCTGCTCGATGCGGCTCCCGGCATGCAGCGCGCACCTGCGGCGATGACCAGCACCGCCGCCGCGAAGGCGGATGCACCGCTGCCGGTGGAAGGCACCCTGCCGCCGCTGGACGGCGCCACCGGCTGGCTCAACAGCCCACCGCTGGATCGGGAGCAGCTGCGCGGCAAGGTCGTGCTCATCGATTTCTGGACGTACTCGTGCATCAACTGCCTGCGTGCGATGCCGTTCGTGCACGAGTGGGAACGCCGTTACCGCGACCATGGCCTGGTGGTGATCGGCGTGCACACGCCGGAGTTCGCCTTCGAGCGCAATCCGCGCAATGTCATGCGGGCGGCCGGGCAGCTCAAGGTCGAGTATCCGGTCGCGCTGGACAACAACTATGCGATCTGGCGCGCGTTCGACAACCGTTACTGGCCCGCGCACTACTTCATCGACGCGCAGGGGCAGCTGCGCGCGCACCAGTTCGGCGAAGGCAACTACGCACATTCCGAACAGGTGATCCGTCGCCTGCTGCAGGAGGCCGGACACGACGACCTGCCACCGCCGGCCGATCCTGCCGCCGCCACGCTGCAGGGCGTGGCCGAGCAGGCGGACATGGGCAACCTGCGCTCGCCTGAAACCTACCTCGGCCATGCGCGCGCGGAGAACTTCGCTTCGCCTGGCGGACAGCGGGCCGGCGCGGCCTTCGATTACACGCTGCCGGCCCCATTGGCATTGAACCAGTGGGGGCTGGGTGGCCGCTGGACGGTGGGCGAGGAAGCGGCGGCGTTGCAGCAGGCCGGTGGTCGCATCGGTTTCCGTTTCCATGCGCGCGACCTGCACCTGGTGCTGGCACCAGCCGAGGACGGTACTCCGGTGCGCTTCCGGGCATGGCTGGACGGCAAGCCCGTGTCGGCTGCCGAGGCCGGCGGCGATGTGCGTGCCGATGGCAGCGGCGTGGTCGACGAGCACCGGCTTTACCAGCTGGTGCGTCAGCGCGACGGCGTCGGCGAGCACCGCTTCGAGATCGAGTTCCTGGACCCGGGCGTCCAGGCCTATGCGTTCACTTTCGGCTGAGGGCAGCACATGAAGATGTCGTTCGAACAGGGAATCGCAGCCGCGGCCGCCGCACTGGTGGTTGGCGCGCTGGTCGCCTTCACCGTGTTCGCAGGACCAGGCGGCGGGGCGGCGGCGCCGCGTGCGATGGCGTCCGAAGAAGGACGCGTGCTGCCGATACCGGGCGGCGAGGCGGCCTACAAGGACGCAGGCACGCAGGCCAGCGTGGTGTTCGCCGGCGGCTGCTTCTGGGGCGTGCAGGGCGTTTTCCAGCACGTGAAGGGCGTGAGCAACGCGGTATCCGGATACATCGGCGGCGATGCATCCACGGCCCGCTACGAGAAGATCGCCTCGGGCACCACCGGCCATGCCGAGGCGGTGCGGGTGGACTACGATCCGCGCCAGGTCAGCTATGGCCAGCTGCTGCAGGTGTTCTTCTCGGTGGCGCATGATCCCACCCAGCTCAACCGCCAGGGACCGGATCGCGGCAGCCAGTACCGCTCGGCGATCTTCAGCGACGACGCGCGCCAGCAGGCGGCCACCCGTGCCTACATCGCGCAGATCGGTGGGGCGTTCGATGCGCCGGTGGTCACCGAACTGGGCCAGGGCAAGCGCTTCTTCCCGGCCGAGGGTTACCACCAGAACTACATGGCACGCCATCCGCAGGCCGCCTACATCCGCTATTACGATGCGCCCAAGCTGCTGGCCCTGCAGCAGCGTTTCCCGCAGCTGTATCGCCGCGAGCCGGTACTGGTGCCGATGAAATGAACCCGGCGCCCGGCCCGCGCAGCCTTGCTAGACTTGCGCCATGTTCGCCACCTCTTCGCTGACCGGCAGCAAGCCGGAACAATACGCCCAGCTGCTCGCGCAGGCACGTGCCCTGGTCCAGGGTGAGAGCGACCGCATCGCCAATGCGGCCAACCTCGCCGCGCTGGTGTATCACGCACTGCCCGGCTTGAACTGGGCCGGTTTCTATTTCCATGATGGCCGCGAGCTGGTCGTCGGTCCGTTCCAGGGCCTGCCAGCCTGCGTGCGCATTCCGCTGCACAAGGGTGTGTGCGGTGCCGCGGCCAGCCAGCGCGTCACCCAGCGCATCGACGATGTGGACGCGTTCCCGGGCCATATCGCCTGCGATTCGGCGTCGCGCTCGGAGCTGGTGGTGCCGCTGCTGCGCGGCGATACGCTGGTGGGGGTGTTCGACCTGGACAGCCCGCAGCTGGCGCGCTTCGACGCCGAAGACCAGGCCGGCCTGGAAGCGATCGCGCAGGTCTTCGTCGACACGCTGGCATGAGCACCACCACGCTGCGCAACATCGGCCCGAAGAGCGCGGCGTGGCTGCGCCAGGTCGGCCTGCGCAGCCACGGCGACCTGGCCTCGATCGGTGCGGTCGCCGCCTTCGTCAGGATCAGGCGTGCCGGGTTCAAGCCCAGCCTCAACCTGCTGTATTCGCTGGAAGGCGCGCTGCTCGACTGCCACTGGCAGACATTGGATCCGGCGCGCCGCGATGCGCTGGTGCGCGAGTATGAAGCGTGCATCGCCGCGCAGCCGCTGAAGCCGGCAGGCCCTGCCGCCGGCCCGGTGCACGAACATCATTTCGACCGCGACGAGCGGTAGCGCCGCCCCGATATCGGCTGGCATGGCGCGCGCGCAATCGCTTAGACTGCGCGCACTTCCAGGTGACCTGCGGCCCAGGCCGGCAGGTTGAAACGGGAAGCCGGTGACGCATCGCCCGATGCCATGCCGGCGCTGCCCCCGCAACGGTAAGCACGTCACAAGCGGACATCACGCCACTGTGCCCTGGCATGGGAAGGCGTCCGCCCGGTGGTTTTTCCACCGACGGCAAGCCCGGAGACCGGCCCGGAAGCTTCAGGTTGCGATGCGGAGGGCATCGGCGACGGCCGCCGCGCTCGCGTGGTGCGCATCGCCCTGTCTTCGCCCGCAGCTCCCCTTGTGTGTCCGCGCGGGCGTGCGCGGCAGCTGGAGTTTCCCCCCATGACCCTGCAGTCCCGAATCCTCTCCCTGGCCGTGCTGTCCGCATTGCCTGGCGCCGCCGCCGCACAGGATGCCCGTGCCCTGGACCAGGTGCTGGTCACCGCCACCCGTACGCCGATCGCACTGGGCGACAGCCTCAGCCCGGCGCAGGTGATCGATCGCGCCAGCATCGATGCCAGCCAGGCGGCTTCGCTGCAGGACCTGCTGCGTGGCCGCGCCGGCATCGACCTTGCCAACACCGGCGGGCTGGGCAAGCAGACGTCGCTGTTCCTACGCGGCACCAACTCCTCGCACACCGTGGTGCTGGTCGATGGCGTGCGCATCAACACCGCCGATTTCGGCCTGGCCATGCTGCAGGACCTGCCGCTGGCGCAGATCGAACGCGTGGAGATCGTGCGCGGCCCGCAGTCGAGCCTGTATGGCGCCGACGCCATCGGCGGCGTGGTGCAGATATTCACCCGCCGCAGCACCGGCGACTTCGCGCCACGCCTGGAACTGGGCGGCGGCAGCAATGGCCTGCGCCAGGCCAGCGGCGGCATTGGCGGCGGTACCGAGCGTGGCTGGTTCGGGCTGGATATCGCCTACCAGCACAGCGATGGCATCGACGCGTGCCGCGGTTCCGTTTCGCCGTTCGCGGGGTGCGGTGCGGAAGATCCGGATCGCGATGGCTACCGTAATCTCTCCCGGAGCGCGCGCGGCGGCTATTCGTTCAACGCGCAATGGAGCGTGGAAGGCACCGCGCTTCGCGCAGAAGGCGAGAACCATTACGACGGCTACTACGACTACTCCGAAACGTTGCAGCAGGTGCTGGGAGGCAAGGTCCGCTACACGCCGTCGGAGCGCCTGGCGGTGACCGCCAGCGTCGGCCGCAGCGACAACGAATCGACCAGTTACGGCGCATTCGATGCCTTCGGCAGTGCGCAGACCCACCGTGACAACGCATCGCTGCAGGCCGACATCGCGCTTGCGCAGGACCAGCTGCTCAGCGCGGGCGTGGACTGGAGCGATGACAGCCTGGAGGGCAGCAGCGCCGGCTACCTGGTGGACAGCCGTGACAACACCGGTGTGTTCGTGCAGTACCAGGGCCGGTTCGGGGCGCATCAACTGCAGGCCAGCGTGCGCAATGACGACAACGAGCAGTTCGGCAACCACACCACCGGCTCGCTGGCGTGGGGCATGGACCTGGGTGGCGGCTGGAAACTGACCGCCAGCCACGGCACCGCGTTCAAGGCGCCGACCTTCAGCGATCTCTACGATCCGTGGAGCGGCGTACCCACGCTGGATCCGGAGCAAGCGCGCAGCACGAACCTGGGGATCGCCCAGCACGGAGACGGCTGGCGCTGGGGCCTGGACGTGTACGAAACCCGCGTGGATGACCTGATCACCTACGATGCGGCGACCTTCCGCATGACCCAGGTGGAGAAGGCGCGCATCCGCGGTGCGGAGCTGACCGCCGCCACGGTGCTGGCCGGCATCGACATCAACGCGCAGCTGAGCTGGACCGATCCGCGCAACGATACCGCTGGCGACCAGCACGACAACTGGCTGGCACGTCGCGCGCGGCAGACCGCGCGCATCGACCTGGACCGTCGTTTCGGTGGGTTCCGCGTTGGCCTGACCGGCTTCGGCGCTGGCAAGCGCTTCGATGATGCCGACAACGCGGTGCGCCTGGCCGGCTACGGCACGCTGGACCTGCGGCTGGAATACGCCTTCGGCCGTGACTGGACGGTCCTGGCGCGCGCGGCGAATGTGTTCGACCGCCGCTACGAGACCGTGGCCTGGTACAACCAGCCGGGCCGCGAATACCAGCTGAGCATGCGTTACCAGCCGACCCGCTGACCGCGGTCGCCTCGTAGCGCCAGGCCCGGTCCGGCAGAGCCGACCCAGGGTCGGCTGCCAACGCAACGCCGGGCAGAGCCCGGCGCTGCGCAGGCGTGGCCACGCTTCCCGTCATCGGCATTCCAGCGCCAGGCCCGGCAGCTCGCGCAGATCGTCCACCACCGCCACCGCATCGGCATGATCCAGGTCCAGACCGCGCGGATACCCGTAGCGCACCAGCGCGACCGGCATGCCGGCGTCCTGCGCCGCGCGATGGTCGGTCAGTGAATCGCCCACCATCAGGCACTGCGCGGGCTGCAGTCCGAAGTGGGCGGCGATATGCCGCAGCGGCTCACCATCCGGCTTGCGCTGCGGCAGCGAATCGCCCCCCAGCACCAGCGCGAACACATCGCCCACGCCCAGGTGCCGCAGCAGTGGCGGCACCAGCGCGGACGGCTTGTTGGTGCAGATAGCCAGCAGCACGCCGCGTTCCTGCAACTGCCGCAGCGCTTGCGGCACGCCGTCGAACAGGCGGGGACTGCGCAGCAGGCATTCGCGGTAATGGACCATGAAGCCCGGCATCACCTCGTCCAGATCGACAGCGCTGCCGGCCGCATCGAAGGCCTGTTCGACCAGCCGGCGCACCCCGTCGCCGATCCATGTCAGCACGGTAGCTTCCGGCACGCGCGGCAGGTGCCAGTCCTGCAGCGTGCGGTTGAGCGCCTCGGCGATGTCGCTGGCGCTGTCCACCAGCGTGCCGTCCAGGTCGAACACCACCAGGGGATAGGGATAGGTCGTTGCGTGGTTCACGGCGTGACTGCGTCTGCGGGGGAGCTGCATTCTACGGGCGGGCGGGTGATGCCTTCGGCAGCATCGAGGCGGAAGCCGCATCGGTTGCGCCGATTCCGGCGCGTGCCGCAACTATCCGTCGAACAGTTCGCCCTGCAGCACGGGCTCGCGATCGCGGAAACCGCCGAGTCCGACACCGACCAGGCGATAGCGGGTTTCCGGCGGCAGTTCGACGCGCGACCGCAGCGCCAGGGCGATGTCGCGCAGTTCCTCCATCGAATCCGGCGGACGCTCCGGCGTATGGCTGCGGGTGAGGATGCGGAACTGCGCGGTCTTCAGCTTCAGCACCACGGTGTGGCCGATGCGCTCGGTCCTGCGCCTGGCATTCCAGGTCTTCTCCGCCAGTTGCGCGATTGCGGTGTCCAGCGCTTCCAGCGGCAGGTCCTCGGCGAAGGTATCTTCGGAGGAGATCGACTGCACCGGCTGGTCCGGTTCCACCGGGCGCTCGTCGATGCCGCGTGCGCGGTTGTACAGGCTGCGGCCGAAGCTGCCGAACGCCTCCTCCAGCGACTGCAGCGGCCACCCACGCAGATCCCCGCAGGTCTGGATGCCACGCGCGGCCAGCTTGCCTTCCATCACCTTGCCGACACCGGGCACGCGGCTGACCGGCAACGTGGCAAGGAACGATTCGACCCGCTGCGGCGGAATCGCGAACTGGCCGTCAGGCTTTCTCCAGTCCGACGCGATCTTGGCCAGGAATTTGTTCGGCGCGATGCCGGCCGAGGCGGTCAACGAGGTTTCCTCGCGGATCTGCGTGCGGATGTCGCGGGCGATGTCGGTGGCCAGCGCGATACCGGATTTCGGCGCGGTGACGTCCAGGTAGGCCTCGTCCAGCGACAGCGGTTCGACCAGGTCGGTGTGGCGCAGGAAGATGTCGCGCACCTGGCGGGATACCGCCTTGTAGCGCGCGAAGTCCGGCGGCACGAACACCGCATCCGGGCACAGGCGCTCGGCACGCAGCGCCGGCATCGCCGAGCGCACGCCGAACACGCGCGCTTCATACGAGGCCGCGCAGACTACCGAACGCGCGCCACGCCATGCCACCACCACCGGCCGGCCGCGCAGCGACGGATCGTCACGCTGCTCCACTGACGCGTAGAAGGCGTCCATGTCAACGTGGATGATCTTGCGCATAGTGCTCATGGAAGGGTCGCCGGACGCGTTCGACGTTGGTAGGCCACACGCCGAAGTATGGTCGTTGCACATCAACAGGATGCGCGTTTTCGCCGATAAACACTACGCTTGCGTACGGTTGAAAAGTTTGATTGCGGGCATTCGGGTCGTGCATCCTCGGACGCTTGCTCCTTCGTTCTTCGCTTCCAGGATCGTGCTTTCCATGACTCGTCTCCACGCGTTCGACCGCGACCAGCTGCTGGCCAGCGCCCGCGGTGAACTGTTCGGCCCCAATGCCGGCCGCCTGCCCAACGACCCGATGCTGATGTTCGACCGCATCACCGACATCCGCGAGGATGGCGGCCCGCACGGCAAGGGGATGGTACGCGCGGAACTGGATATCCGTCCGGACCTGTGGTTCTTCGGCTGCCATTTCATCGGCGATCCGGTGATGCCCGGCTGCCTGGGACTGGATGCGATGTGGCAGCTGACCGGTTTCTACCTCACCTGGCTGGGCGCGCCCGGGCGCGGCCGCGCGCTGGGCTGCGGCGAAGTGAAGTTCAGCGGCCAGGTGCTGCCCGATGCCAGGCAGGTGCGCTACGAGGTGGACATCAGCCGCGTCATCAACCGCAAGCTGGTGATGGCCCAGGCCGACGCCCGCATGTACGTGGATGACCGCGAGATCTATGCCGCGCGCGACCTGCGCGTGGGCCTGTTCACCTCCACCGAGAATTTCTGATGCGTCGCGTCGTCATCACCGGAATGGGCATCACCTCGTGCCTGGGCAACGACCTGGACACCGTGTCGGCGAACCTGCGCGACGGACGTGCCGGCATCACCTTCCTGCCCCACCACGCCGAAGCCGGCCTGCGCAGCCAGGTCGGTGGCCGCGTCGACCTCGACCTGGATGCGCTGATCGACCGCAAGGTCAAGCGTTTCATGAGCGATGCGTCCGCCTTCGCCTACCTGGCCGCGCGCGATGCGATCGCCGATGCCGGCCTGACGCCGGAACAGGTCAGCAATCCGCGGACCGGCCTGATCGCCGGCTCGGGCGGCGGCTCCAGCGAATGGCAGGTGGAAGCAGCCGACATCCTGCGCAGCCGTGGCGTGCGCAAGGTCGGCCCGTACATGGTGCCGCGCACGATGTGTTCGACGGTGTCGGCCTGCCTGGCGACCTCGTTCCAGATCAAGGGGCTGAGCTATTCGCTGTCGGCGGCCTGCGCGACCTCGGCGCACTGCATCGGCGCGGCGGCCGATCTCATCCGCCATGGCGCGCAGGACATCATGCTCGCCGGCGGCGGCGAAGACCTGCACTGGTCGATGAGCGTGATGTTCGATGCGATGGGTGCGCTGTCCACCAGCTTCAACGACACGCCCGCCAGCGCATCGCGCCCATACGACAAGGACCGCGACGGCTTCGTCATCGCCGGTGGTGGCGGCATGCTGGTGCTGGAAGACTACGATCATGCGGTGGCCCGTGGTGCGACCATCCATGCCGAGCTGATCGGCTATGGCGTGACCTCCGATGGCGCGGACATGGTCGCGCCGTCCGGCGAAGGCGCGGTGCGCTGCATGAAGATGGCGATGGAGCACGTGGACCGTCCGCTGGATTACCTCAACACCCACGGCACGTCCACGCCGCTGGGCGATGTCACCGAGCTCAACGCGATCCGCGAAGTGTTCGGCGATGCGGTGCCGCCGCTGTCCTCGACCAAGGCGCTGTCCGGGCATTCGCTCGGCGCGGCCAGCGTGCACGAGGCGATCTACTGCCTGCTGATGATGCGCGATGGCTTCGTCGCCGGTTCGGCCAACATCAACGAGCTGGATCCGAAGGTGGAAGGTTTCCCGATCCTGCGCGAAAGCCGCGAGCAGAAGCTGGATACGGTGATGTCCAACAGCTTCGGCTTCGGTGGCACCAACGCCGCGCTGGTGTTCGGCCGGGTCTGACGCCTGTCCTGCCGGGGTGCAGCCGACCATGGGTCGGCTCTACCAGCCCGCCCGGATTTCCCGTGGAGCCGACCCATGGTCGGCCGTACCCGCGCCGCCCGGATCCCGGTAGAGCCGACCCATGGTCGGCTGCACCGTGGCGGGTCATGGCAACCACGACGCCAGCAGTGCCCGCGCATCGTGCAGCGAATCCACGATGCGATGGCCCAGAGCGCGCTGCGCATCGTCGGGGACGACCAGGTCCGGCACCTGGATGACCGTCATTCCCGCGGCCAGCGCCGCACGCGTACCGGCTGGCGAATCCTCCAGCGCCAGGCAGCGCTCCGGAGCCTTGCCCAGCCGCTGCGCGGCCAGCAGGTAGATGTCCGGAGCCGGCTTGGGATGCGCAACGTCGCTGCTGGTCACCACGGTCTCGAAGTAATGCAGCAGCCCGCATGCGGCCAGCTTGCGGCTGGCGCGCGGCTGCCGCGTGGTGGTTGCCACCGCACAGGGCAGGCGATGCGCGCGCAGCAGCTGCAGCAGCTCCATGATGCCCGGGCGCAGCGGCAGCCCGGCCTCGGTGGCGGCATCGTAAAGCGCATGGCAGCGCTGGAACAGCGTGTCGATGCATGCAGGATCGTCCACGTGCTTCTGCAGCAGCGCGCGGCAGTCGCGCTCGCCGAGGCCGACCATGCGCAGGAAGAAGCCTTCCGGCAGGGCGATGCCCAGCTCCAGCGCGGCCCGGTTCCAGGACGTGATCGACACCCGCTCGCTGTCGATCATCAGGCCGTCCATGTCGAAGATCACCGCGTCGGGCAGGAACGCAAGCGCTGCGACCGTGTTCACGGGGCGAACAGGCGGTCCAGGTCGGCGGCATCGAGCTGCCGCCACTGCCCTTCTTCCAGCCCTTCCAGTCCCAGGCCACCAACGCGGCTGCGATGCAGCGCCTGCACGTGGTTGCCGACCGCGGCGAACATCCGCCGCACCTGGTGGTAACGGCCCTCGTGCAGCACCAGCCGCGCGCTGCGCGGGCCCAGCACGTCCAGCTCGGCCGGCAGCAGCGCGGTCTTCTCGGACTCCAGCATCAGCGTGCCGCTGGCGAACAGCGCCGCTTCGTCGCCACGCAGGTCCTCGGCCAGTTCCACCTCGTACACCTTGGGCAGCTTCGCCTTCGGCGAGATGATCCGGTGCAGCAGGCCACCGTCGTCGGTCAGCAGCAACAGCCCGCTGGTGTCGCGGTCCAGGCGGCCGACGGTGGACAGCACCGGATCGCGGTCGCGGTAACGTGGTGGCAGCAGGTCGTACACCAGGCGGCCCTTGTCCTTGGTGGAACAGGTGACACCGCGTGGCTTGTGCATCGCGATCGCCAGGCCTGCCGGCGGATCCAGCGGCTCACCGTCCACGCGGATGGTTTCATGCGGCACCTGGTCGTCGGCATACAGCACCTCGCCGGCGGCATCGGTGATGCGGCCTTCGCGGAACAGCCACTGCACCTGCTTGCGGCTGCCGTAGCCGAGATTGGCGATCAACTTGACCAGCTTCATCGGCCGCCCCCGCGCACCGCCTCGAGCAGCTTGAAACCATCGCGCTCGGCGATCACCCGCACGCTGCCGAAGCTGTCGTTGAGTACATGCTCGTAGGGCAGGTGGCGGTTGGCCACCACGAACAGGCGCCCGCCCCGGCGCAGGGCCTGCGCGGCCACCGCGATGAAGCGCTGGCCGATGTCGGGCCGGTCCTCGCGCGCGGGCGTGTGGAAGGGCGGATTGCTGACGATCACGTCGTACAGCGGTTCGATGCCCGCGGTGACGTCGCGCCACAGGTACTGCAGCGCGACGTCGTGCGGCGGCGTGGCGAGGTTGGCGCGGGCCAGCTCCAGCGCGCGCTGCTCGGCTTCATACAGGTCCAGCGCGGTGATCTTCGGGCAGCGTTCGAGCAGTTCGCGCGAAAGGTAGCCGTAGCCGGCACCGAGGTCGGCGGCACGGCCGGCCAGGTCGGCCGGCAGGTGTTCGGCCAGCAACGCCGACGCCGGATCGATGCGATCCCACGCGAACACGCCCGGACGGCTGAGGAAGCGCCCGTCGAGGATCTTCCGCGGTGCGTCCAGCGCAGCCCAGCGCGCGGCCAGCGTGGCATCGTGCTGGCCCGGCATCGGCGCGGTCCAGTACACGCGGCAATGGTGCTTGGTCAGGCTGCCGCCGAACCCGGCCAGCTGCTTGAGGTCGCCTTCGCCGGAACGCGCGCCTTCGTTGTTGGACTGGCAGGCCACCAGCATGCCGCCCGGGGCCAGCAGCTGCAGTGCCCGTGCGAACAGGGCACGGGCTTCATCGCGCTGCCGCGGTGGAAGCAGCAGCACCATCGCGAAGCGACCGGCCTGGTCTTCGCCCAGCGTGGGAGCCACCTGCCAGCCGGACGCCTGCAGCGCCTGTGCGAACGGCGCGAAGCTCTGCTCGCAGGTCAGCTCGCGTCCCTGCGCGTGTTCGCGCAGCGGCCAGCCATCGCGCGCGCGCAGGAAGGCTACCGGGCCCTCCGGCCAGCGCAGCAGGCCCTGTGCGAAGGGCAGGAACAGGGTCTGCAGGGGAGCGTCGTCGCGGGCGGCCATCGGACAGGTAAGCCTTCGATCTCATGGGGGTGCCCATTGTAGCGGCTCGCCGCCGGCGTCCCGGAGCAACGCTTTGCCAACATCCCCTTGATGCGCCACGAACGCCGATGCGGTCAGGGTAAGGAACACCCGAAACCCAGGAGAAACCGCATGCGTGCCTTGTTCGTCGGTGGCGTGGTCGACAACAGCGAGATGGATCTGGAAGGAAGCCATCCGCCGGTGCATTACCCGGAGGACACCGGTGGCGGACATTCGCGTTATCGCCTGTACCAGGTTGGAAAGACGGCCGACGGCAACGTCGCCTACGCAGTCTACGGGGCGCCGGACCTGGCCGATGAGGAAGTGAGCCGGGTAGCGGACGAACGTGCTTACGCGCGGCGCTTCGAGGCCGAGCCGACCGTCTTCGAGCACTGAACCCGGACGGTAGGGCCGACCCATTCCAGCCGATCATGGATCGGCTCTACCTGCGACGTTCGGTGGTAGAGCCGACCCATGGTCGGCTTCCGCGTCGCCCCCCGGGCCTCAATGCAGGGCCGCGCGTGGCTGCGGCCCTTTGACGTGGCGCACGGCCGCCACCAGCTGGGCCACCGAGTATGGCTTGGCCACGTGCTCCTGGAAGCCGGAAGCCAGCGCCCGGCGGCGATCGTCGGCGCGTGCCAGCGCGGTCACCGCCACCGCCGGCAGCGACTGCGCATCCACCGCCATGTCTTCGCGCAGGGTGCGGATCAGGCCGTAGCCATCCATGCCCGGCATGCCGATGTCGGTCAGCAGCACGTCGAAACCTTCGTGCCGGTTGTCGTTGAGCAGTGCCAGCGCTTCGCCCGCCGACGCCGCCGCGGTCACGCTGGCGCCCTGCTCCTCCAGCATGCGCCGCAGATACTCCAGCACCTCGACCTGGTCCTCGACGGCCAGCACGCGCAGTCCGCGCAGCGGATACGGTTCGATGATCTTCTCGACCATGGCGTCGCCGCTGATCACCTCGCGCAACGGTCGCGAGCCCTGTTCGGGCCGGTAACGCGGCAGCCGCACGGTGAAGGTCGAACCGTGGCCATGGCCCTCGCTGGCCGCCCTGACGGTGCCGCCATGCAGTTCCACCAGCTGCTGCACGATCGCCAGGCCCAGTCCGAGGCCGCCATGGCGACGGGTGGTGGTGCCATCGGCCTGGCGGAACCTGCCGAACAGATGGTTCAGGAACTCCGGCGCGATGCCATCGCCACTGTCCTGCACGGTCACCTGCCACGCCTCGCCCTGCGCTTCCAGCCGCAGCTTCACCGAGCCCTCGGCGGGGGTGAACTTGATCGCATTGGACAGCAGGTTCCACAGCACCTGCTGGATGCGGGTGGCATCGCCAAGGATCAGGCAGGCGCGCCCGGGCAGGTCGAGGCTGACCTGCAGCGCCTTGCCTTCGGCCACCAGCTCCTGCGCGCGCAGCGAAGCCTGCAGCTGTTCGCGCAGGTCCAGCACTTCCACTTCCAGCTGCACCTTGCCCAGCAGCATGCTGCTCAGGTCCAGCATGTCCGAGATCAGCCGCTTCTGCGCCGCGGCACTGTTGGCGATCACGTTCAGCCCCTTGTACAGCGGGCTGTCATCGCCCACCCGTTGCAGCAGCAGTTCGCTCCAGCCGAGGATGGTGGTCAGCGGCGTACGCAGCTCGTGCGACAGCGTGGCCAGGAATTCGTCCTTCAACCGCGCGGTATTCTCGGCCGCACTACGCGCGGCACGCTCCGACTGCAGCAGTTCTTCGCGCGCCAGTTCGATCTCGCGGCGCTCGGTCACGTCCGGGCTGCTGCCGGCCAGGCCGATGAAGTACCCGCTCCGGGAGAAACGCGGGCGAGCGTTCATTTCCAGCCAGCGCCACTCACCGTCGGCACGCCGCGCACGCACCAGGGCGTGCATCGAACGCTGCGCGGCGAGCGCCTCGCGCAGTTCGTATTCGAACACCGAAGCATCGTCCGGATGCACCAGCCCGCGCCAGACGTCTTCCGGCACGCGGTTCTCGTCGCCGCCGAAGAATTCGGAGAACGCACTGTTGACGAAGCGCGCATGGCCCTGCTCATCCAGTACCCAGACCGGCATCGGCAGTCCATCGGCCAGCGCGCTGAAGCGTGCCTCGCTTTCGCCCAGCTCGCCCTCCATGCGCCTGCGCTCGGTCACGTCGAAGAACAGCAGCGCGACCAGGTGGTCGCCCGGTTCGCCCACGCGCACGGCATCCACCGAGAACGAACGCCCCAGTGCCCTGGCATCCATCTCGAACTGCTCCGACACGCCGGTGCGTGCGATCCGTCCGTAGATGGTGGACCACTGCCGCTCATGCTGCGGTTCCAGTTCGGACATCCGCCTGCCGACCACATCGTCCAGCCCGGTGTGGCGCTTGAAGGCTTCGTTCACCTCGCGGAACACGTAGTCCACCGGCCGGTCATCCTCGAACAGGACCTGGATGACACAGAAGCCAACGTGGGTCCGTCCGAGCAGCTGCCGGTACAAGCTGGAATCGCCAGCCGACGCGGGCTGCCGGATGACATCGAATGGCGAATTGGCAGGGGACAAGGGCGTGTACACGCTGGGAGCAAGGGGCACAGCATGTTCCAGAAAGCGTATTCAACGCGTCAAGCATGGAAAGGGCGGCCGGCTTCCGATGAATTGGGCGTAAGCAGGAAATGCGCACGGCGGCGTGACCGGTTGTCCCTGCCCGCGCGCAGCGCGACACTGGCGGCACACAGCATGCGTCGCACCGCGGCGCCGGAGTCCAGGTCATGACCCGTCTTTCGACATGCAGCCTGCTGCTGGCAGGCCTGCTCGCCACCGCCTCCACCGTCGCCATCGCCGCGCCACGCACGGTCACCGATCCCCAGGCGCCACGCGCCCTGCAGGACGATGGGCCGGTCAGCGTAGGCTGGAACGATCCGCGCACCTTCACCGAGCTGCGCAGCAGCCGCAACCGCTCCGAGGCCGAACGTGGCAACTGGGTGCAGCAGCTGGCGGAATACATACGCACCGCCGCCACCAAGCGCCTGCAACCGGGGCAGGCGCTGGACGTCACCCTGGTGGACATCAAGCGCGCCGGCGATTTCGAACCGTGGCACGGCGCACGCGGGGACGACATCCGCATCATGCGCGATATCTACCCGCCGCGGATCGTGCTGCAGTACACGCTGAAGGGCGCCGGTGGTGAGGTCATCGCGGAGCAGGAAGCCACCCTGCGCGATACCGGCTTCATGCATGGCAGCATCGGCCTGCATGGCAGCAGCGATCCGCTGCGCTATGAGAAGAAGCTGATCGACGACTGGCTGCGCGACCTCGGCAAGGACGTCGCGGCGCGTTGAGGCACCGGTAGCGCCGACCCGGGGTCGGCGGCTGCTGGCCATGCAGCCGACCATGGGGTCGGCTCTACCCGTATCTAGCCCAGGTACTCGCGCCGCACGCGCTTGACCGCGCACGGCAGCTGGTAAGCGCTCACGCCACACAGCGGCGCCAGTGCGGACAACGGGAGCGCGTCGCCGCCCCACAGCTGCACCTCGCTGCCGACTCCGGCCCGTGGATGCGCGGTGAGGTCCACCGTCAGCATGTCCATCGATACCCGGCCGATGAGCTCGCCCGGCTGCCCGTCGATCACCACCGGCGTGCCGTTCGGCGCGAACTGCGGATAGCCGTCGGCGTAGCCCATCGCCACCACGCCGACGCGGGTGCGCCGGGTGGCAACGAAGCGCGCGCCGTAGCCGACCGGTTCACCGGCGTCGATCCAGCGCTCGGCGATCACCTTCGAGCGCATGTTCATCACCGGCCGCAGGCGTGCGGTCAGCGCCGAGGCTTCCGGCAGCGGGTTGGCGCCGTACAGCATCAGGCCCGGCCGCACCCAGTCGCTGCGCACGTCGGGCCAGCCCAGCAGCGCCGGCGAGTTGCAGATGCTGGTTTCGCCGGCGAGGCCCGCGGCAGCTTCGGCGAACGCGGCGGCCTGCTCATGCGTACGTTCGCTGTCCAGCTCGTCGGCGCGTGCCAGGTGGGTCATCAGCACGATGCCGGCTACCTGTGGCAGCGCGGACAGCCGTGCATGCGCGGCGCGGAAGGCCGCAACATCCAGGCCCAACCGGTGCATGCCGCTGTCCAGCTTCAGCCATACCGTCAGCGGCGAGGGGCTCTCGAACGCGCACAGCGCCTCGACCTGCCACGGCGAACCGATGGCCGTCCACAGGCCATGCTCGGCGACCAGCGCCAGTTCATCCGCCTCGAAGAAGCCTTCCAGCAGCAGGATCGGCGCACGGATGCCGGCGCCGCGCAGTTCCAGCGCTTCCTCGATGGTCGCGACCGCGAAACCGTCGGCCTCGCCATCCAGTGCCCGTGCGCAGCGCACCGCGCCGTGGCCGTAGGCATCGGCCTTGACCACCGCCAGCGCCCTGCCGCCGCCGAGCTCACGGGCCAGGCGGTAGTTGTGGCGCAGCGCGGCCAGGTCGATCAGCGCGCGTGCAGGGCGCATTCGCGGCTCTCCACATGGTTCGCCGTGGCCTTTGCACCGTAGCGGAAGATGTCCAGGCCTTCGCTGCTGATCTGCGGCTGGCGCGCGCTCATCAGGTCGGCCAGGTAACGGCCGGAACCGCAGGCCATGGTCCAGCCCAGGGTGCCATGGCCGGTGTTGAGGAACAGGTTGCGCAGCGGCGTGGCGCCGACGACCGGGGTGCCATCCGGCGTGGCCGGACGCAGCCCGGTCCAGAATTCGGCGCGCGTCAGGTCGCCGCCCTTCGGGTACAGGTCGCGCACCACCATTTCCAGGGTTTCGCGCCGGCGCGGCGACAGCGACAGGTCGAAGCCGGCGACCTCGGCCATGCCCCCGACGCGGATGCGCGTGTCGAAGCGCGTCACCGCCACCTTGTAGCTTTCATCGAGGATGGTCGAGGTCGGTGCCATCGCCGGATCGGTGATCGGCAGGGTCAGCGAATAGCCCTTCAGCGGATACACCGGCAGGTCCAGGCCCAGCGGAGCCACCAGCGCCGGCGAATAGCTGCCCAGCGCCACCACGTAATGATCGGCGGTCTCCAGCCGGCCATCGATGCGCACGCCGGTGATGCGATCGCCTTCGTGCTGCAGGCCGGCGATGTCGGCGTCGTAGCGGAACTCCACGCCGGCCTCCGCGGCCATCGCCGCCAGCCTGCGGGTGAACAGCTGGCAGTCGCCGGTCTGGTCGCGCGGCAGGCGCAGCGCGCCGACCAGCCCGTCCACATGCTCCAGCGCCGGCTCGGCACGGACGATCCCGGCGCGGTCCAGCACTTCGTAGGGCACGCCGTACTGCGCCAGCACCTCGATGTCCTGCGCCGAAGCATCCAGCTGCTGCTGGGTGCGGAACAACTGGGTGGTGCCCAGCTCGCGGCCCTCGTAATCGATGCCGGTCTGCACGCGCAGCTCGTTCAGGCAGTCACGGCTGTACTCGGACATGCGCACCATGCGCGCCTTGTTGATGGCATAGCGCTCATGGGTGCAGTTGCGCAGCATCTGCCACAGCCAGCGGTACTGCGCCAGGTCCATGCCCGGGCGGATCGCCAGCGGCGCGTGCTTTTCGAACAGCCAGCCGATCGCCTTGCGCGGCACGCCCGGAGCGGCCCACGGCGAGGTATAGCCGAACGACAACTGGCCGGCGTTGGCGAAGCTGGTTTCCAGCGCCGGGCCGGGCTGGCGGTCGACGACCGTGACGTCAAAGCCCGCCTGGCGCAGGTACCAGGCACTGGTGGTGCCGATGACGCCGCTGCCGAGGATCAGAACACGCATGAGGTTTCTCCAACCCGATCATTCCCTGCGCAGGAGCACGCGGGGACCATGATCGCGGAAGTATAGTCAGGCCAACCCAGTGTATTTGCGCGTTTTTTGAAAGCAGGTCAGGATATTTCCCTGACATTCATGCCACCGAGATGACGCCGTGCCACCACGCATCCGCGAACTGGACAAGATCGACAGGAAGATCCTGCGCGAGCTGCAGGGCGAGGGACGCATTTCCTTCACCGAGCTCGGCGAGCGCGTGGGCCTGTCCACCACGCCCTGCACCGAGCGCGTACGCCGGCTGGAACGCGAGGGCGTCATCACCGGTTACCACGCGCACCTGGACCCATCGGCGCTGAAAGCCAGCCTGCTGGTATTCGTCGAGATCAGCCTGGCCTACAAATCCGGCGACATTTTCGAGGAGTTCCGCCGCGCCGCGCTGAAACTTCCCAACGTGCTGGAATGCCACCTGGTCTCGGGCGATTTCGATTATCTGCTCAAGGCCCGCATCAGCGAGATGGCCTCCTACCGCAAGCTGCTCGGCAGCACGCTGCTGACCCTGCCGCACGTGCGCGAATCCAAAAGCTACATCGTGATGGAAGAGGTCAAGGAGACCTGGAGCCTGCCGATCCCGGATTGACGCCCCGGCCGCGGACCCTGCCTGCACGGATGCCAGGGCGTCGCCTCACGGCTTGATCCGCGAATCCGAACCCTGCGGCACGCTGTCGTAGTAGCGGCCGGTGCGCGAATCGAACACACGGTTCTGCCCCGCTGGCTTGACGCCGGGGATGATGCGCCCGTCGCGGTCGTAGACCTTGGCCGGTGCGGTGCTGCGTGGCGGCGCGGCCGGCTGCGCCGGACCGGTGCTGCGGATCGGCCCGGCCGCGGGAGGCGGTGCGGGGACTGGGCGTGGCGCCTGCACCGGCGACGGCGGCTGCACCGGAGCAGGCTGCACCGGACGCGCGGGCGGTTGTGGCGCCGGCGGCGCGGCCACCGTGGTCGCCCCGCGGGTCGAGGTCGGGCTGGAGGGCGAAGCGAGCTGCGCGGTCGCCAGCGAAGGCAGCAGCACGGCGCCCAGCAACAGCAATGAACGGTTCATGGCATGCACCTGCGCGGAGGGTCCAGCATGCGGCCGCAACCGTGTGTGGCCCATGAACGCAGCGGGATGGTCGCGTGCTTGCGTGCAGCGGGCCTGCCCCCATGTCCACAGCATTGCCCAAGGAGACATCGCATGAGCGCCTTCGATCTCACGCCCCCCACCGACGCCCAGCGCCAGGCGCTCATTGCCGGCCTCAGTGCCGAGGAAGCGCGCGTGCTGCTCCAGCACGGCACCGAGGCCCCGTTCTGCGGGGTGTTCCTGGACAACAAGCGCGATGGCGTCTACTGCTGCCGGCTGTGCGCGCTGCCGCTGTTCCGTTCCAGCACCAAGTTCGATTCGGGCACCGGCTGGCCAAGCTTCTTCGCGCCCTTCGCGCCGGAACACGTGCGCGAAATCCGCGACAGCAGCCATGGCATGGTCCGCACCGAGATCACCTGCGCGCGCTGCGGCAGCCACCTCGGCCACGTCTTCCCGGACGGGCCCCCGCCCACCTTTGAGCGCCACTGCCTGAACTCGGTCTCACTTTCCTTCACCGCAGATGGCGAGCCGTATCCGGATCCGCTGCAGCGTGGCGGTGCCGAAGCAAAGCCTGCCGGCTGATCCGCGGCGGAATCGCCGGCCGACAGACTTCACACATCGAGCTACAGAAACCGCCCCCCGTGCCGACAAGGGAGAGGCCCCTTTCCCCCGCGTCGCGCACATGCTCATCCTTCTCGGTTTTCTCGTCGTCATCGCCAGCGTGCTGGGCGGCTACCTGGGCGCCCACGGACGCCTGGGCGCGCTGTGGCAGCCCTACGAGCTGGTGATCATCGGCGGCGCGGCACTGGGCGCGTTCCTGGTCGGTACCCCGGCGAAGACGGTCAAGCAGACGCTGCAGGCGATGGTCGGCGTGTTCAAGGGGCCGCGCTACCGGCGCCAGGACTACATCGACACCCTGAGCCTGGTCTATGAGCTGCTCAACAAGGCGCGCCGCGAAGGCTTCATGTCGCTGGAGGAGCACGTCGAGCACCCCGCCGAAAGCCCGGTCTTCGCCAACTACCCGAGAGTCCAGGCCGACCATCACCTGGTCGATTTCATCACCGACTGCCTGCGCCTGATGATCGGCAGCAACATCGAGCCGCACGAGCTGGAACCGCTGCTCGAACTGGAACTGGACAAGCACCACGCCGAGGCGCTCGCGCCCTCGCAGGTGCTGGCCAAGGTCGCCGACGGCCTGCCGGGGTTCGGCATCGTCGCCGCGGTGCTTGGCATCGTCATCACCATGGGCTCCATCGGTGGGCCGATCGAGGAGGTCGGTGCGCACGTGGCCGGCGCGCTGGTCGGCACCTTCCTCGGCATCCTGCTTGGCTACGGGTTCGTCGGCCCGATGGCCGCGGCGATGGAAGCGCGCGCCGAGCAGGACAGCCGCGTCTACGAATCGGTGAAGACCGCACTGCTGGCCTGCCTGCGCGGCTACAACCCGAAGATCGCGCTGGAATTCGCCCGCAAGACGCTGCCCTCGGACATCCGCCCGGCCTTCATCGAGTTCGAACAGCATTTGAAGTCGGTCAGGTAGGCCATGAGCGGGAACACCCCTACCGTCATCGTCCGCAGGGCCCGGAAGCCGGCCCACCGCGCCCACCATGGCGGGTCGTGGAAGGTGGCATACGCCGATTTCGTCACCGCGATGATGGCGTTCTTCCTGGTGTTATGGCTGGTGGCATCCACCAGCAGGCCGGAGCGCGCGGCGATCTCCGAGTACTTCCGCAATCCGAGCCCGCTGTCGGGCAGCAGCAGCACCCCGTCCCCCGGCATGGCCGGTCCGGGCGGCGCCAGCACCTCGATGATCCGGTTCGGTGGCGCCACCGATATCAGCCGCGGCAACAGCAACGATCCCTTCCAGAACCAGCGCGAGGCGATCCCGGAGCCGGTGGACCGGCACGAGCGCGAGAAACAGCAGCTCGACGCGCTGATGAAGGAGCTGCAGGAAGCCGTCGCCAGGAGCCAGGCGCTGGAACCCTTCAAGGACCAGCTGCTGCTCGACCTGACGCCCGAAGGACTGCGCGTGCAGATCGTGGACAAGCAGAACCGGCCGATGTTCGACCTCGGCGGCGCGACGCTGAAGCCCTACACGCGCGCCATCCTGCATGAGCTCTCGACCTATCTCAACCACGTGCCGAACCGGATCAGCCTGACCGGCCATACCGATACGACCGCCTACAGCACCGCGCACGGTTATGGGAACTGGGAACTCAGCGCCGACCGCGCCAATGCAGCGCGACGCGCGCTGGTGGATGGCGGGCTGGACGAAACCAAGGTGACCCGCGTGGTCGGCCTGGCCTCGTCGGTGCTGTTCGACCGCGACCATCCGCAGAACCCGATCAACCGCCGCATCAGCATCGTGGTGATGACCCGCGCCGCCGAGGACGCCGCGCTGGCCGGTGCGGGCGAGGCGGTCGGGCTCTCCGCCGCGGTGGCCGATGCGGACGTGCAGGCCGACCTGGCGCCCACGATGGCCGGCGGCGCCGCGGACTGAGTGCCCCCGCCGAGCATGGGTGACGACCGTTGGTCGTCACCGCAACCCTGCCCGCAGGCATCGCCCGCCAAGGCCCCCTACAATGGGGCCTTTCCTTTTCCAGGTAGTCCCAACCATGTCCAGGCAGTCCAAGGCCAAGCGCGACAAGCGCAGGAAGCAGCAGGCCAAGCGCCCGTTCCTGCGCCTCAACGACCAGCAGCAGGTGCAGAACCACGCCGTGCTGACCAACGAAGAAGGCCAGGTCGTCGCCGCCATCGGCCTGCAGGGCCGCCAGTGGCTGCTGTCGATCGGCGGCCAGACGATGGGCAACGCCGACGATCCGATGCCGATGCTGGCCATGCTCAAGCACCTGGCCAACGTACAGGGCAAGGAAGGCCGCACCGTCGAACTGCAGTACTCCGAAGGGCTGGGCGCGATGATCGCCGGCCTGGCCGAGGCAAAGGGCCTGGATGCGGACGCCTACCTCGATGAGCTGGCCACCGAGTTCGAGAACGTCGATGCCGAAGATGCAGAAGACGCGCTGGACGAAGCGACCGCGGCCAGCGCCGGGAGCGAGGATGCCGGCGATGCGGTGACCGACGACGCCGGCAACGCCGACGGCGACGAAGCACCCAGGGCCTGAGACGGCACGGGGCGGCGGTGACGGTCTACGTCGACGACGCGGTGCATGCCTGGCGCGGCCAGCGCTGGGCGCACCTGATGGCCGACACCCTGGCCGAGCTGCACGCGATGGCGGCGCAGCTCGGCATCCCGCGGCGTGCGTTCCAGGACAAGCCCAGCGGCGCGCACTACGATGTGCCGGCACCGCTGCGCCTGCAGGCGATCGCGCTCGGCGCACGGCCGATCTCACGGCATGCCGACCGCGCCCTGCTCAAGGCGGTCATCGCCAATGCCCGCCGCCAGCACGATCCGCTGCACGGTAGAGCCGATCCATGATCGGCTGCCTCGCACGGTAGAGCCGACCCCTGACCGGCTCCGCCTCCGCGCTGCTCAGAACGGGTCGCTGCCCAGCCGCACTTCGACATCCAGCAACGAACATAGCGCCAGCATGGCATCGTCATCGCGGGTCAGCGCCATCCACGCACTGAAGCCATCGCTGCCGTTGTCCACGCTCCACAGGGTGTAGTTGTTCTCGCGCAGGCGGTCGAACGCCGTGGACATCAGCTGCACGCCATCCAGCCCGGCGGCGAAATCCTCGTCGTCCAGGTCGCCACCCCAGTCGATGCGCAGGTTGAAGCGCGCCGACAGCTCGTCGACCGCCGAAACCAGCGTATCCAGGTCATCGCGCTCCACTTCGAAGCCGCTCTGCCAGCCGATCGCGCTGAACAGCGCAGGCAGCCAGTCGCTGTCGGCCTCCAGCGGCTCGCCCTGCTCGACCATCAGCTCGCGCCAGCGGTTGAACTGCTGCAGCGCCAGCTCCTCGTCGCCGGGATTGATCAGCACCAGCAGGTTCCACGCCCGCGCTTCGAAATCGTCCTCGTCGAAATCGTGTGCCTCTTCCTCGAAATCGAAATAGTCGCTGTTGTCGGGCATGGTCATGCTCCAGGAAGCCGGGCGCGTATTCTGACGCCTCGCCGCCGTCGCCGGAAGCGCCGCGGCGCGATGGGGATTGGGCCACCGGCGCGCGCCGGGTATCCTTCGGTGATGAAGCCGGCCTTGGTGGCCGTCACAGTGAACCCTGCAATGAGCGATACCCCTCCCGACCACCTGGCCATCAATCCCGCCAGTCCCTTCCACGATGCGCAGGCGCTGGAGCGTGGCGTGGGCGTGCGCTTCAACGATGTCGAACGCAATGATGTCGAAGAATATTCGGTCAGCGAAGGCTGGATCCGGGTGCAGGCCGGCAAGGCCCGCGACCGTCGCGGCAACCCGATGACCCTGAAGATCAAGGGCACGGTCGACGTCCGTTACCTCGACCTGAAGCCGCAGGACGCCTGATCGCGAACGAGGTAGAGCCAACCCGGGGTCGGCTGCGTCCAGGTGCCCGTGTGCGGCCACCGCAACGGCAGCCGGTCCTGGGCCGGCTCTACCATCGCCCGCCCAGGGCACGATACCCCCGGCGTCATTCCCTCTGGCGGGATTCCAGCAGATCCAGGTTGCGGATCAGCCTGCGGGAGATCTCATCGGAGATCACTCCGCGCCGGGTCAGCCGGAACAGTTCCTCGCGTTCGGCGGTCAGCCCCGCGCCGCGCAGCTGCCGGTAGCCGCGCTCCATGCGCCGCACCTTCTCCGGGTCCACGTCCGGTCCGTTGTCCTTTTCCAGGTTGCGCTGGTACAGCAGGCTCACCCGCGAGGCCGCGTCGTTGTACAGCTGCACGTTCTCGGTGGTCTGGTCCTTGACCAGCTGCTGGCGCATCCGCTCCACGCCGGCGAGCGCCGCCTTGGACGCCAGCTTGCGCGCCACATCCTCCTCCTTGCGCTCGCCGGTATCGGCCGGCAGCTGCAGGCCCTTCAGCAGCTGCGGCAGCGCGACACTGGCGCCGACCAGCGAGAACATGATCACCGCCGCGGCCAGGAAGATCACCAGGTCGCGCGCCGGGAACGGATCGCCACCCGGCAGGAACAACGGCAGCGTCAACACGCCGGCCAGAGTGATCGCACCGCGCACGCCCGCCACCGAGGTCGCCACCACGATGCGCCAGTTCGGTGCACGGTCCTGCTCCAGCCCGCGCCGGCGCGCGCGCAGCAGGTTCCAGCGCAGCGACAGCCACACCCACAGCAGGCGCAGCAGTACCAGCGCCAGGTTGATCACCACCACGTACACCGCCAGCCACCACGGATTCTGATGGCCGGTCTCGCTCATGGTGGCGATGGCGCGCTCGACGATACCCGGCAGCTGCTCGCCGAGCAGCACGAACATGATGCCGTTGAAGCTGAACTGCAGCATGTTCCACACCGCCGAACGCTGCACGCGCATGCTGCCGGAGACGCGGCCGGTCAGTTCCACGTAGCTCATGCTGATGCCGGCCGCCACCGCGGCCAGGATGCCGGAGGCATTGATTTCTTCGGCCAGCAGGTAGGCCGCGAACGGGATCAGCAGGTTGACCAGCATCGCCGCGCCCGGCTCCTCGCCGAAGCGCCGCCACAGCCAGCGCTGGAACGTGGACACGCCCATCGTCACCGCGACGCCCACCGCAAGCCCGGCCACCGCCACCCACAGGAACGTCAGCGAAGCGCTCGCCAGCGAGAACGTTCCGGTCATCACCGCCGCCACCGCAAAGCGGAAGCAGACCAGTCCGGACGCGTCGTTGAGCAGCGACTCGCCTTCCAGGATATGCATCAGCCGTTTCGGGATCGGCGCCTTGGAAGCGATCGCGCCGACCGCCACCGGATCGGTCGGCGAGATGATCGCGGCGAGCGCGAAGCACACCGCCAGCGGCATCACCGGGATCATCCAGTGGATCAGCAGGCCGGCGCCGAGGACGGTGAAAACCACCAGTCCGAACGCCAGTTCGAGGATCGCGCCCTTGTCGCGGAACAGGCCCTGTTTCGGGATGCGCCAGCCATCCAGGAACAGCAGCGGCGGCAGGAACAGCAGGAAGAACATGTCCGGATCGAGGGCATGGCCACGGTTGAACACGCCGGCGATCACCGCGCCGAGCGCGATCTGCACCAGCGGCAGCGGCAACGAGAACGGCAGGACGCGGACCAGGTAACCGCTGGCAACCACCGCGACCAGCATCGCCAGGACGACTTCAATGGTGTGCATGCATCTTCCAGATGACGGCGCCGGGAAAGAAGGGCACGGGGCCAGGCGCCACGAACCGGAAAAAACTAGCACACCCGGGCGTTGCCGCGCATGGCGGCGCGGCCGCCGTCGCAGGCGCCCGCCCCGGTACTGCATCCGGTGGCCCGGCAGGATTAGACTGGCGGTTTCCCGCCTTCCGAGACCTCCATGTCCATGCTGCGCCGCTCTCCCCTGTTGCTTGCCATCGCTGCTGGCCTGTCGCTGTCGCTGGCCGCATGTGGTGGAGACGCTCCATCCGACGCACCGCAGGCACAGGCCGCGGCAAGCGGAAACACCCCTGCCCCGCAGCTCGGCAGCTTCGGTTTCGATGCGGCAGGCATGGACCGCAGCGTCGCCGCTGGCGACGACTTCTTCGGCTTCGCCAACGGCAGCTGGGTCCGCACTACCGAGATCCCGGCCGATCGCTCGCGCTTCGGCAGCTTCAACGTCATCGCCGAAAAGACCCAGGCCGACACCCGGGCGATCCTCGAAGGCGCGGCCAATTCCGCCCAGGCCGAGGGCGAGGACAAGCTGATCGGCGACTACTACGCCGCCTACATGGACGAAGCCGGTATCGAACAGCGCGGCCTGGCGCCGCTGCAGCCGCAGCTGGAAGCGATCGGCGCGCTGGCCGACAAGGCTGCGCTGGCGCGTGCCCTCGGTGCCGACGTGCGCGCCGACGTCGACCTGCTCAACGCCACCAACTTCTACACCGACCGGCTGTTCGGGCTGTGGGTGTCGGTCGACCTGCTGCAGCCCTCGCGCACCGCACCGTACCTGGTGCAGGGCGGGCTGGGCATGCCCGACCGCGATTTCTACCTCGGCAGTGGCCGCATGGCCGAACTGCGCCAGCAGTACGAGCGCTACATCGGCCAGCTGCTGGAGATGGCCGGGATCGCCGATGCGGCCGCCAAGGCCAGGCGCATCGTCGCGCTGGAAACGAAGATCGCGCAGGCGCACGCCAGCCAGGAAGAAACCAACGATGTGGCCAAGGGCGCCAATCCGTGGGTGCGCGCGGACTTCAACGCCAAGGCCCCGGGCATGGACTGGACCGCGTTCCTGGAGGCCGCCGGCCTGGGCCAGCAGGACGACTTCATCGTCTGGCAGCCCCGCGCCGTGGCCGGCCTGTCGCGGCTGGTCGCCACCGAACCGCTGGATGCCTGGAAGGATTACATGACCTTCCATGCACTGGACCGCGCCGCCGGCTACCTGCCGAAATCCTTCGCCGACGCGCGCTTCGCCTTCCATGGCACCGCACTCAGTGGTACCCCGCAGCAGAGCGAACGCTGGAAGCGCGCGGTGGATGAAGCCAACCATGCCGTCGGCGAAGCGATCGGCAAGCGTTACGTCGAAAAGCATTTCGATGCCCGCACCAAGGAGCGTGCCGACGAGATGGCGAAGAACATCATCGCCGCGTTCGCCAGGCGCATCGATGCGCTGGAATGGATGTCGCCGCAGACCAAGGCGCATGCCAAGGCCAAGGTCGCCGGACTCACCGTCGGCATGGGGTATCCGGACACCTGGCGCGACTACAGCGGCCTGGAGATCCGTCGCGACGATCCGCTGGGCAACGCGCAGCGCGCGGAGCTGTTCGAGTACCGGCGCAACCTCGCCAAGCTTGGCAAGGCACCAGACCACGGCGAATGGGCGATGCTGCCGCAGACCATCAACGCGATGAACGTGCCGCTGGAGAACCGCCTGGTGTTCCCCGCCGCGATCCTGCAGCCGCCGTTCTTCGATGGTGCGGCCGACGATGCCGTGAACTACGGCGCGATCGGCGCGGTCATCGGGCATGAGATCAGCCACGGCTTCGACAACGCCGGTGCGCTGTTCGACGAAACCGGCAGGCTGCACAACTGGTGGACGCCGCAGGACCTGGAGAAGTTCAACGCCGCCGGCGACGCGCTGGCAGCGCAGTTCAGCAGCTACGAGCCGTTCCCCGGCGTACACGTCAACGGTCGCCTGACGCTGGGCGAGAACATCGCCGACGTCGCCGGCCTGGGCACCGCCTACGATGCCTACCAGCTGTCGCTGCAGGGCAAGCCGGCGCAGACGCTGGAAGGCTTCACTCCGGACCAGCGCTTCTTCCTCGGCTTCGCCCAGGCGTGGCGCAGCAAGAGCCGCGAACAGGCGTTGCGCAACTCGCTGCTGACCGACGTGCATGCGCCGGGCCAGTTCCGTGCGTTGACCGTGCGCAACGTGGATGCCTGGTACCCGGCGTTCGAGGTCAAGGAAGGGCAGGCGCTGTACCTGGCGCCGGCGCAGCGGGTCAAGGTCTGGTAATACCCGTTGCCGAGGGGACGGCGTAACGGCCGCTGCCCGCCGCTGGCCGGCAGGGCCGGCCGGTCCCCTCTTCCGGGCCCACGCCGCGCGCCCAGGGCGTGGTTCCCGCGCAATCCGCCCGCCGCGCCCCGGATCGCGGTGCGGCGTCGCCCCGATGTGCAGCCGCAACATGAATTCCCCTGCGACAACCTGTCGCAGGGGCGTTGCTACATGTCGCGATGCAGCAAACCGAATCTCGTGGCGCCTGTTCATGATCGGCGCGAGCCGGGCTTTCGCATCGCCCCCATTGCGCCCGCCGCTGGAAGTGCTAGAACTGAACCTGCCTCACCGGTCCAAACGCAACGCCGCACGTTCCAGAAGGGAGCCAGCCATGATTGCTTTGTTCAAGGGTTTGGGATTGCTGCTTCGAGACAACGAGCTGTATCACAGCCCGTTCGAAAAACAGGTCGCGCACTGGCGCAGCCTGAGTGAACAACAGATCCGCGACGAAGTGGCGGTGCTGGCGCAGGCCAAGTGCCAGTGGCTGATCGCCTCGATCGTCGGCTGGCAGGCCGCCTCGCTGCTGATTCTCGGCCTGATCACCAATTATCTCTGGCGTGACGATTACCACATCACCCTGACCCGCGTGGTGGTGGTGATCGGCTCGTGGGTTTCGATCCTGTTCGTGATCTGGTTCATGGCCAACATGTTCGACCAGCAGGCCGGCTTCGAGCGCTGGATGAAGGCATTCAACAGCCGTGCGCGCATCACCTCCAAGGCCGACAGCGTGGAATGCGTGGCCGACGCCCTGGGCATGGCCGAACATTATCCCGAAGTGCTGGACTACAAGCAGGCGGTTACCGAAAAGCGCGAGCTTCGCCATGAAGACATCCGCATCATGACCGAGATCGGCCGCATGAAGCAGCACAGCGAACTGGTCGGTCGCCTCAACCATGTCGGCGAAACCAGCAGCCACCGCGACCTCACCCTGCAACCGGCCTTCTAGAAAAGGGGACGGAGGGGATTAAGTCGTTTCCGGCCCATATGTGTCGGTTTCGGCTTGATCCTCCCCTTCGTGCCGCGGCCCGTCTGGTGGCGTCTACATGCCGCGGAACAGGCTCATGAACGGCTGGCTCACCACCAGCGTTTCCGGTCGCTCGCGCAGGCGCAGCACGCCACGCCCGGTATCATCGCGGCTCACCGCCGCCACTGCCTTCATGTTGACGATGGTGGAGCGGTGCACCTGCCGGAACTGCCCGGGATCCAGGACGCCCAGCAACTCGCGCAGCGGTGTGCGCAGCAGGCTTTCGCCATCGGCGGTGACCACCGTCGTGTACTTGTTGTCGGCGCGGAAATACGCCACGTCCTCCAGCATGATGAGCACGGTATCGCGTCCATTGCTTGCGGTGACCCATGCCAGCGGCGGGGATTGCGCTGGTTCGCTGCCGCGGTCGAGACGGTGCAGCAGGCGTTCCAGGATGGCGTCGTCGTTGCGGGCCGCTGGCAGGCGCGCAAGGATCCTCTCGCGCGTGGCCAGCAGCCGTTCGTCACTGACCGGCTTGAGCAGGTAATCCATCGCCCCCTGCTCGAAGGCATCGATGGCGTACTGGTCGTACGCGGTGACAAACACCACCTGCGTGCGCGGGCTCACCTCGCCCAGCGCGCGCGCCACCTGGATGCCGGTGATGCCGGGCATGCGGATGTCGAGGAAGGCGATGTCCGGCTGCTTCTCCGCCAACTGTTCCAGTGCGCTCGCACCGTCCTCGCATTCGGCCACGATGCGCAGCTCCGGCCACAGCCGCTGCAACTGCTCGGCCAGCGCGCTGCGCAGCAGGTCCTCGTCTTCGGCGATCAATGCATCAAGCGGCATGGTTGGCCTCGTTTCCGCCGAGTGGCGGTGGCGGTGGCGGTGATGTCGCATCGGAGTGCGCGGCGAGCCGTGGCAGGGTCAGCGTCGCCGCGACACCGCTGGGGAAGTTGGCGACGATCGCAACGCCGGCCTGCGCACCGCAGCTCAGCCGCAACCGCTCGCGCAGGTTCTTCAGGCCGATGCCGGTGCCGCTGGTGCCCTGCCCGAAACCGAGTCCATCATCGGCGACCGTCACCGTGACGTGGTCATCGAACGCGCGCGCGATGATCCAGATGGTGCCACCGCCGGGCTTCGGCTCCAGCCCATGCTTGATCGCATTCTCCACCAGGGTCTGCAGCGCCATCGCCGGCAGGCATACGGGATGCAGCGCTTCGGGTACCTGGACCTCCACCCGAAGCCGCGCGCCCATGCGGATGCGGAGGATCTCCAGGTAGGCGCGCGTGCGTTCCAGTTCGACACCGAGCGTGGATACCGATTCGTCCGCGCTCGGCAACGAGCTGCGCAGGTACTGGATGAGGTGGCCCAGCATCTGTTCGGCACGGACCGGATCGGTGCGCGTCAGCACCTGCGCGTTGGCCAGCGTGTTGTACAGGAAGTGCGGCTCCACCTGCGCGTGCAGCAGGTTCAGGCGGGCCACCGACAGTTCCTTCTCCACGTGCGTCTGTTCGGCGGCCGCCTGTTCGTCGCGGCGCTGTTCGGCCACGCGGCGGGTGATCGCCCGCGTCACCGCCTCGGCATTTTCGAAGTTGCTGCCCTCGTCCAGGGCGAGCAGGTCCGCCCACCAGCCGGCATCGGGTTCGAACAGCAGCGTCACCGTGCTGGTGCCCTGTCCCGGCGTTACCGTGGCCTGCACGCTGTTGCGCTTGATCGCCAGCCGCGCGGGCAGGTTCCAGCGCGACGGCTGGCGGCCATTCCAGGGGTCCACGCGGCGCACGTAGGCGCGCACCTGCAGGCTGCCGGCGGCACTTTCGATGTCTTCCACGCGCGGCAGTTCGGCGATCGCCATCTCCAGCAGCGAGAATGCCGGGCCAGCGTCCATCGGCAGCTCGATCTGCCGGCGCTGGCGACCGGACAACGTACTGGCGTCGAGGCGTCCGGCCACCAGCCACACCCGCCGCAGGTGGGTAATCGCGCTGCCCAGCGCGGACAGCATCAGGAACATCGCCAGCAGGCCGAACACCCAGCCGGGGCCGTCGCTCATGCCGCTGAAGATGCCGCTCCAGACCATGCCAGCGACGATCAGCGCGGCGGTCCAGGCAAGCAGGTGACGGACGATCAGGGATACGCTGGCGAACACGACAGCACCTTGTTGATGGGATGCGCCGAGCATAGTGCGCCGGCAGCATGCCGCAAGCGGCCGGCGACGAAACCCCGGTTCTCCCGGACAAAAAGGGGACGGAGGGGATTAAGTCGTTTCTGCCCCCCCACCGCTTCCGCGCCCACTGGAATCGAGCCGGAAACGACTTAATCCCCTCCGTCCCCTTTTTTCAGCGGCGGGCGGCGGCGCTCTGGTCGCGGACGGCGCGGAAGGCCTCCTCCGGGCTCCAGTTCGGCCAGGCGCGTGAATTGGCCAGCTGGTTGCCGAGCGTGTACAGCACCTCCAGGTCGCGCGCCGCGCCGGCGAACTTCCAGTCCGGCTGCCATTCATCGCCCTGCTGGTGGTAGCGCGCGGCGGTGTAATCGTCCGATGCCTGCTTGCCGGCGGCGATACCGCCGTCCACCCAGTCCTGCCCTGCCGACCACGACAGCGCCGGCACGCCGCGCTTGGCGAACGGGAAATGGTCGGAACGGAAGAACAGGCCGGCTTCCGGCTTCGGATCGGGCGTGTAACGGATATCCCAACGCTTGGCGACATCCTTCAACTGGTCCAGCAGTTCGAACCGTGCAGCTCCGTAGATGCCGAAGTCGCGCGACGGGCCGAACGGCGCCATGCCGTCCATGTTGATCACCGCCACGGTCTTCTCCAGCGGGTACAACGGATGGGTGGCGTAATACTCCGAACCCAGCAGGCCCTTTTCCTCGGCGGTTACCGCCAGGAACAGCACCGAACGCTGCGGGCGCGGCGCCTTGGCGAAGCCGCGCGCCAGCTCCAGCAGCGCGGCCGTGCCGCTGGCATTGTCCAGCGCGCCGTTGAAGATGCGGTCGCCCTTCGCGTCCGGTTCACCGACACCGATATGGTCCCAGTGCGCGCTGTAGACCACGGTTTCGTCCGGATGGCCGTTGCCTTCCAGCCGCGCTGCCACGTTGTGCGAGGTGATCACTTCGGTCTTCACCGCGTACGCTGCATCCAGGCTCGCACCGTCCAGCGGCACCGGCCTGAAATCGCGCTGTTGCGCCTGCTTCTTCAGTGCGTCGAAATCCAGCCCTGCCGAACGGAACAGGTCCACCGCCAGGTCGCGCTGGATCCAGCCTTCCAGCAGCGGATGGCTCTCGGCCGGGTTGTCGCGCACCACATCGAACATGGTGTTGGTGTTGGAACCAGCCACGGTGGCCCAGCCGTACGATGCCGGCGCGGTCTCGTGCACGATCAGCACGCCCAGCGCGCCCTGGCGCGCACCCTCTTCGTACTTGTAGGTCCAGCGACCGTAATAGGTCATGCCCTTGCCATCGAAGTCGCCCTGGCCGGTCTCGAAATCCGGATCGTTGATCAGCACCACGGCGATCTTGCCGGCGAGGTCGATGCCCTTGAAATCATCCCAGTTCTTTTCCGGCGCCTTTACCCCGTAGCCGAGGAACACCAGGGGCGCCTTGCTGATATCGACACGCTCGGCACCGTTCATGGCGGCGCGTACCGCGATCTGCCTGCCCTGCTCCAGCGGCAACGCCTTCGTGCCCTGGTGCAGCGTCAGCTGGGGCGTACCGGCGATGTCGCCCTTGCGCAGCGGCACGGCCTGGGTCCACAGGCGCTTGCCATCCTGCAGATCGCCACCGGGCTGCAACCCGGCGGCTTCGAACTGCTGGCTGAGGAAGGCGAGAGTCTTCTGCTCGCCGGCGGTCGCGGGCGACCGGCCTTCGTATGCATCGGATGCCAGTTCCTTGACGTCGGCGGAAATCCGCGCGCCATCGAACTTCGGCGTCGCCGCCGCCAAAGCGGTGGACACCGACAGGGCCAGCACGCTCAATACCACTCGCTTCATTGCTCTCTCCAGCAGGATTGCGACAGGACAGCGAGTGTAAGCCACCCGGGCGCGAAGCATCCCGGTAGCGCCGGCACAACCCTATGCTGAGCCGGCGGCACGCGCCAGCAGTGCCTCGCGTTCGCGTGCATTGGCAGACAACGTGGCGGCATGGGCAAAAGCCTCCCGCGCGTCATCCTGCCGCCCCAGCTGCGCAAGCAGTTCACCGCGCACCGCCCATAGCGGCGCGTATCCCTGCAGCCGTGGGTCGTCCATCAGCGGCTGCAGTCGGCCCCACGCAACGAAGGGGCCGTCGGCACGCGACACCGCCACCACCGCATTCAATGCGATCACCGGCGAGGGCTGGACCTGCAGCAACCGCGCGTACAACGCGGCGATGCGCGACCAGTCCGTAGCGGCCGCCTCGCGCGCCTGCGCGTGGCACTCGGCGATGCCGGCCTGCAGCACGTAGGGATCGTCATCGCCACCCAGATCGCGCGCCCGTTGCAACGATGCGCGTCCCCGCGCGATCTGCAGCCAATCCCAGCGCGTACGGTCCTGCTGCTCCAGCAGCACCGCACGTCCATCCACGGCGCGCCGCGCACTGCTGCGCGACGCCTGCAGTTCCATCAACGCCAGCAACCCATGCACCGGTACGTGCGCCGGCAGTCGCTGCGCCACCACCCGCCCCAGGCGCAACCCCTCCTCGCACAGCGCCGGCCGCATCCAGTCGTCGCCCACGCTGGCTGCATAGCCTTCGTTGAAAACCAGGTAGATGACCTCCAGCACCGACTGTAGCCGCCCGGGCAGTGCTGCTTCGCGCGGCACTTCGAAGGGCACCTGTTTCTGCGCCAGCGTGCGCTTGGCGCGCACGATGCGCTGGGCGATGGTCGGCTCAGGCTGCAGGAACGCGCGCGCGATCTCCTGCGTGGAAAGTCCCGCCAGCAGGCGCAGCGTCAGCGCCACCCGCGCGTCGGCGGAAAGCACCGGATGGCATGCCACGAACATCAGCCGCAGCAGGTCATCGCCGATGTCATCGCCCAGCGTGTCGTCGTCATCCGGCGCCACGGGCGAAGACGGTTGCAGGATGTCGCCCCAGCGCGCGTGCTGATCGTTCACGCGCTGGCGCTGTCGCAGCACATCGATGGCACGGTTGCGGGCAGCGGTCATCAGCCACGCTCCAGGGTTGTCCGGCATTCCTTCGGCTGGCCAGCGCTCCAGCGCGGCCAGCCAGCACTCCTGGACCAGTTCTTCGGCGCGGCCGATATCGCCACCGAGCATGCGCGACAACCGCGCGATCAACGCCGGCGACTCCATCCGCCACAGTGTGTCCAGGCGCTCGCGCATCAACCCGGCTCGGCGTCCATATGGGCGACCTCCCAGAGGTGGCCATCCAGGTCCTGGAAGCCGCGCTGGTACATGAAGCCCAGGTCGCGCGCTGGCTGCGGCTCGCTGGCGCCAGCCGCCAGTGCCTTCTCCACCAGCGCGTCCACCGCGCCGCGGCTTTCCGCCGAAAGGCAGGTGATGACTTCGGTGCCGGCGCGCGCGTCGGCGATCGGCTTGACCGTGAACTGCTGGAAGAACGGGGTGACCAGCAGCATCACGAAGATCGTCTCGCTGATGACCATGCAGGCTGCGTCTTCATTGGTGAAAGCCGGATTGAAATCGTAGCCCAGCGCGTTGAAGAAGCGCTTGGAGGCGTCCAGGTCCTGTACCGGCAGGTTGATGAAGACCATCTGGGTATGTGGCGTGTTCATGTGCATTCTCCGTTGTAGTCCAGCAGGGGAACCGACGCGATGCCGATTCCCGGTTGAAATCAGAATGGCCGCAGCGCGTCAGCGTGCCGCGAGGGTGTCGCGCAGGCGCTGTTCCTGCTCGCGCAGTTCGGTGGTGAAGGCATCGCCGAAGTCCTCCTCCGCCATCACCTGCCGCAGTTCGAGCTCGGCCCCGGCACCGAACGGTGCGCGCTGCGCCCACTCCAGCGCTTCGTCCAGCGAACGCACCTGCCACAGCCAGAACCCCGCCACGAGCGTGCCGGGATCGGCGAATGGTCCGTCGATGACCTGCCGGCCCTGCTCACCGAAACGCACCCGGCACCCGCGCTGGCTGGCATGCAGCCCCTCCCCGGCCAGCATCACGCCCGCCCGCACCAGTTCCTCGTTAAAGCGCCCCATGGCGTCCAGTTCGGCGTGGCTGGGCGGCGCGCCCGCCTCGATCGCGGCACTGGATTTCACGATGACCATCACCTTCATGACGTACTCCTGCCGTGCCCGGAACCGCCGGGCCTTCATCATGACGACGAACCAGGGGCCGGAAAATCGACACGGCACCGGCGACCGATCCGCTCGCCGCGGCCGACAACGGTCTGCGGCGCTGCAACACGAACCCCGCGCGCGGCTGGTCCATCATGGGCGTCCGATCCCTTCGAATCCAGGCGATGCAACAGTATCTGCTCCTGATCTACATCGAACCCGCCCTGCTGCAGGCACTGCCCGGCGCCGAATTCGATGCCCTGATGCGCGACTGCCTGCGGCACGCCGATGCGCTGCAGGCGCAGGGCGTCCTGCTGGCATCGCAGCGACTGCAGCCGGTCGACCGGGCCGCGACGCTGCGGGTGCGCGACGGACAGGAGCGCATCATCGATGGCCCGTTCGCCGAAACCCGCGAGCTGCTGGCCGGCTTCAACCTCATCCAGGCAGCCGACCGGGAGGCCGCACTGCGCATCGCGCGTGGGTTCCCGTGGGCGCGGTTTGGCAGCATCGAAGTCCGGCCACTGGAAGACATGGACGCCGAGCGCGAACGCGTCGGCGCCTGAAGAAAGGGCGATTACTGCAAGCGGATGGCCAGGTCACGGTGGCCGACCGCTTCGTTGCCACTGTGGTCGCGTGCATGCGCGCGGATCACATAGTCGCCAGGCGGCAACGCGGATGGCTGCCAGCGCCCCACCTGCATCACCCCATCGCGCACGGTATTGGTGGCCAGGTAACGGAAACGGGTGATCGCGCTGCCGTGCACGGTAATGCCGCTGTCCGGCGCGTAGGCGACCTTCACCGCCTCGTTCTGCGGCGGCATGCGGTTGAACACGATGTTCCAGCGCGGCTGCGCGTAGCCGGCCAACGGCGTGCCGCCGGCATCGAGGATCTGGTAACCCACCTGGTACGGCCCCAGACGGCGCCGCGCCAGGTTGCCATCCACCTGGTCCCACGCCTCCACCACGATCTGCACGCCACGGCCGCCACGGTCGACCGGCACGCGGCCATCGACGACGGCCAGCGGTCGGTCGGCATCATCCAGCAAGGCCACATCGGTGATGCGTGGCGGTACCGTATCGACGAAACCGGTGAAGCCGAGTGCCGCCGCGTTGCGTTCGAAGCCACTGCTGCCCACGCTCAGGTGCACGTGCGCCTGGCTGTTGATGCTGCCCAGCCGGTCGCCGGCATGGATGCGGGTGCCACGCCGCAGGCGGATGCGTTCCAGCTTTCCATCGTCGTCGAACAGCTGCTGCCAGCGCTCGTCGAAAGGACGCCCGCGTGGGTCGCGGCCCACCCGCATGTGCAGGTAGCCCAGCGTGCCGACCGTCAGTCCTTCGGCCTGTCCGCCAACGCTCCAGCTCGACATCGGGCTGTCGATCTTGCCATCGGCGATGGCCAGCACCGTCTGCCCGACATCGCCACGGACATCGAAGCCACCGTGCAGATGATGGCGGCTCTCGCCACGGAAGTCGCCGCGCACTTCGCCGAGCGTGCCGACCACCTCATGCCATCCCTGCTGCGGCGCCAGCGGCCAGCGCCCTTCGCTGCGTGGCAGCGGCGCATCGACGGCCGGGCCCACCAGGGCCGGCGGCGGCACCTCGCCGGGTGCCAGCGCCGAGATGCGATGCAGGCGCCCCGCCGCGGCATCGGCCACGCGCAGGCTGCCATCGGTCATCAACGCCAGGCCGCTGGGGCGCGCCAGCCGGGGCACCTGGCCGGTACCGGCGAGCGCGATCCGATGGCCCTGCGCGGACACTTGCACGATGCGGCCGGCGCGATCACCGACGTACATCACATCGTCATGCGCCAGCGCGAGCGAAAGCGGTCCGTTGATGACCGCCCCCGCGGGTACCGGCGTATCGACCTGCCCGTCCAGGCGCACGCGGCGGATCGCGTTGTTGAAGAAATCGGCCACCAGCAACGCGCCCTGATGGTCCCATGCCAGCGCCACCGGCGTGTCGAAGCGCGCGACTCCGGCAAAGCCATCGACATGCGCCGGCCCGTCCGCGCCGGCCAGCGTACGCACCCTGCCGTCGGTGCCGATCACGCGTATGCGGTCGTTCCAGGTGTCGGCGACGTAGACATTGCCCGCGGCATCCACCGCGATGCCCATCGGACCGTCGAAGCGCGCCTGCGCCGCGGGTCCATCGGCGAAGCCGCGGAGGCCGCCAGCCAGCGTGGTCACCTGTCCGTCGGTGCCGATGCGTCGGATCGCATGGTTGCCGGTGTCGGCCACGTACAGCACGCCATGTGCATCGCGCGCCAGCGCGGAGGGCGTATGGAAACGGGCCTGCAGCGCAGGACCGTCGGCGAAGCCTTCGCTGCTGCCGGCCACGGTCTCAACGCGGCCATCGACGGTGAGCCGCCGGATGCGGTTGTTGTCGCCGGCATCGGCGACCAGCAGCGAGCCATCGGCCAGCGCCAGCAGTGCATAGGGATCGGAGAATCGCGCCTGCGCCGCGACGCCATCGCGATCACCGGGATGACCATCACCGGCCAGCAGATCGATCCGTGCGGTCCAGCCCAGCGGCGTCGGCCCGGGGCCGGCCGGCTCGGCAGCCTGTCGCTGCAGGGGCCATGGCAGGCAGGTCGCCAGCACGCCCAGCGTGGTCAATGCCACCGTCCCCAGTATCCATCGTGTCCGTGCCATCCGTATCGCTCTCGCTGCTGCAGCGGGCGACGATACGATGAAAAGGCAGCGAAGGGAGTACGGGGAGGCTGGTTTCGCGAGTGGCAGCTGCGGATGTTGAAACGAAATAATCCCCTCCGTCCCCTTTTTCAGCGCGCAGGCACCTCCGCGCCGATGCCCATCGCTTCGCGGTAACGCGCGTGCAGGGCCATTACCTTCTCCACATAGGCCAGCGTCTCCGCGTAGGGAGGAACGCCACGATGGCGCGTGACCGCTCCGATGCCGGCGTTGTAGGCGGCCGCGGCCAGCGTGCGGTCGCCACGGTAACGGCGCAGCAGCGCGCGCATGTAGCGTGCCCCGCCGTCGATCGACTGCGCGGCGGAGAACGGATCGGACACGCCGTACTCCTTCGCGGTTTCCGGCATCAGCTGCATCACGCCCTGCGCCCCCTTGGGGGACACCGCCATCGCATCGAAACCGCTTTCCGCATGCGCGATGGCACGCAGCCACGCATCCTCGACGCCGGTGGACCGGGACGCTGCCCTGAACTGGCGCGCATGTGGCGCGAGCCGTGCCGGGCCGACCTTCCCCAGTCCCTCGTGCGCGGGCTCGCCGGGTGGCGTGGCGACGGTGAACTTCAGGTACACCCGCGAACCCGGCAGGTCGCGCGTCGAATAGACCAGGCGGCCATCCTGCTCGCGCTCGTACAGCGTGCCGCTGAACACGCCCATGTTGCCCCACAGGTTGGGCGCCTGCACCGCGGCATCGTCGATCTCCTTCGGCGTGCAGCGCGAACCCGGTTCCGGCGCCGTCGCCATGCTGACCGTGTTGCCCTGCACGCAGCGGTACACCGTGCGCGCCTGCAGCACGCCTGCCGGCAGGCACAGCATCAGCACGACACACAGGGACAGGGCAGCAGGCAGTGACATGGCATCCACGCAGGGGGCCGGCGGATGGTCTGCCCGCCGCTGCGAAACCCGGGTGAAGGCGGCGGTTGTCGCATCCAGCCAGCCCTGCGCACCGCGATACGCCGCCAACCGCCGCCTGCAGCGCGGTCCACGGCGCCTCGTCTTCCGTCCCATGCCGGTTCCGTTAGGCTTGCGGGCGAGGACAGCCCGCGCGCGGGCCCCGCCGAGCGTTACGCTTCCTGCCACGGGCCCGCCCATGAACCGCACCCGCCTCCTGCTCATCCTGTCCGGCGTGGTCCTGCTCGCCACCGTGCTGCCCATGGCGTTGATGACAGGGCTGAGCTGGCACCAGGCCACCCGGGCCGCACAGGAGGAACTGCAGCAGACCGCCGGACGGGCCCTGCAACGCGCCGAGCGCGCCTACAACCAGGCGCTGGCGGCCCTGCAGGCGCTGCAGCAGAGCGATGTCCGGGCGTGCAGCACAGGGCACATCCGGCTGATGCAGTCGACCGTGGTCGCCACTCCGTCCGTGGACCAGATCGGCTACTTCCGCGATGGCCGCATGCAGTGCACCTCGTGGGGAACGCCGGATGCGCCCGTGCAGTGGTCGTCCCCGCACCACACCACCGCCGACGGCGCCGAACTGCAGCTGGACGTGCAGCCACGCGCTGCCCACGGCCGGCGCATGCTGTCGTTGCGGCTGGGCCACTACGATGCGTTGATGGATCCGGGCCACTTCGTGAACCTGATCGCCGACCAGGACATGAACGTGGCGATCGCCACGCCCGACGGGCGCCTGATCGCACGGCAGTCGCAGCAGGATCCGGCGTTGCTGGAACGCCTGCTGCGCCAGCCACGCAGCGGCCGGGACGGCCATGCCCTGTTCGCCAGCGCGCGCAGCGAGAACTGGCTGGCGATCGTGACCACGCCACGCATCGGCCTGCGCACCGTCTTCGAACGGCAGTTCTGGCTGCTGTTTCCGGTCAGCGTACTGCTGGGCCTGGCCTCCACCGGCGTTGCGCTGTGGCTGTGGCGCCGGCGGCGATCCCTGCATGGCGAGCTGGCGCAGGCGATCCGCCGCAACGAACTGTACGTGATGTACCAGCCGATCATCGAACTGGAAACCGGCATCTGCGTGGGCGCCGAAGCACTGGTGCGCTGGCAGCGCCCTGACGGCACCCAGGTGCGACCGGACCTGTTCATCCCCCTGGCCGAAGAGAGCGGCCTGGTGCAGGCGATCACCGACCTGGTGATCGAACGCGTCGTGGAGGACATGCGCGAACTGCTGGTCGGCGACCGCAGCGTGCATATCGCCATCAACCTCGCGCCGGAGGACATGATCACCGGGCGCGCATTGAAGGTGATCGCCGCGAAACTGGACGGCACCGGCATCGCCAACCAGCAGATCTGGCTGGAAGCCACCGAGCGCGGTTTCATGGACATCGAGCGCGCACGGGCGGTGATTTCCGCCGCACGGCATGCCGGGCATGCGGTGGCCATCGATGACTTCGGCGTGGGGTACTCCAACCTGCAGTACCTGCAGCAGCTGCCGCTGGACGCGCTGAAGATCGACAAGCTGTTCATCGAGGCGATCGGCACCGACAGCGCAACCAGCCCGGTTACCGGCCACATCATCGACATGGCGAAGACGCTGGGCCTGTTCGTGATCGCCGAAGGCATCGAAACCGAGGCCCAGCTGGCCTACCTGCACAGCCGCCAGGTGGAGTTCGGCCAGGGTTGGCTGTTTTCCAGAGCGCTGCGGGCGGACGCCTTCATCGCCTTCCACCAGCGCCGTCGCGCGCTGTATGGCGCGGCACGCGAGGACATGCAGAACGCCGCGATCCGGTAGGCATGGGCGCGCCAGCCGGCGCGTTCGTGCACCGTCGGCGTTCATGTTATGGCCTTATAATTCTCCCGTTCCCCTGGAGGTCTACGCCGATGCGCCACTGATGCCGCCGTCCATCCGACGGCCTGATTCTTCCCGCCCCTGTGCGCAGGGGGAGTCGATGGCATCCTGCTGGAGGTCGCATGACCACGCATCCGCTTACGCTTGACCGCGTGACCCACCGCCTGTCCGATGGGCGCACGCTGTTTTCCGATCTGTCCTTCTGTTTCGACCCTGTCCCCACCGGACTGGTCGGCGCCAACGGCGTGGGCAAGAGCGTGCTCGCCCGCCTGCTGGCCGGCGTCGAATCGCCCACCAGCGGTCGCTGCCACGGTGGCGGACGCGTGTTCCTGATGCCTTCGCTCAGCGGCGTACCGCACGGCAGCGTCGCCGAGCTTTCCGGCGTGGCACCGGTGCTGCAGGCCCTGGACCGCATTGCCCAGGGCAGCATCGATCCGCAGGATTTCAGCACGGTCGATGAGCGCTGGGACCTGCGCGAACGGCTGCGCCTGTTGTGGGCCCAATGCGGCGTGCCGGCCGACCTGCAGCCTGAAGACCCTTCCAGCCGGCTCAGTGGCGGGCAGGCCATGCAGGTGGCGCTGGCTGGCGCATGGGCGAGCGAAGCCGACTGGCTGATCCTCGATGAGCCGAGCAACCACCTCGATGCGCGGCATCGGGCGCTGCTGCAACGGCAGCTTGCGCAGTGGCGCGGCGGCTTGCTGGTGATCAGCCATGATCGTGCGCTGCTCGAAGGCATGCAGTGCATCGTCGAACTGGACGCGCAGGGCCTGCATCGCTTCAGCGGCCCCTACTCCCGCTATGCCGAAGCGCGTGCGGCGCAGGTCGCCAGCGCTCAACTGCAGCTGGACCATGCGCGCCACCAGCATCGCCAGCAGCAGCGACACGCGCGCGAACTCGAGCAGCGGGCGCAGCAGCGGCAGGCACGCGGCGAGCGCAACGCGCGCACCGCCAACCAGGCACCGATCCTGCTGGGCCTGGCGAGACAGCGTGCGCAGGCCACCGCGGGCCGCCATGCGCAGCTGCAGGAACAGCGTCTGGGCGAAAGTGCCGCGCGCCTGCGCGATGTAGCATCGCGCGTGCATGCCCAGCCGGAACTGGCCGCCCTGGCGCCCGACAACCGGCACGCGGCGCAGCGGGTGGCGCGGCTGGAGAAGCTGGTACTTCCGCATGGCTGCACCGCACCGTTGGATCTGATCCTGCAGCGCGGCCAGCGCGTGGCCGTGGTGGGCGACAATGGCAGCGGAAAGTCCACGCTGCTGCAGGTAATGGCCGGACAGCTGATGCCATGCAGCGGCGAAATCGAGGTTGCCGTCCCGGCCGCGCTGCTGGACCAGCAACTGCGCGGCGTGGCGGCCGAGGCCAGCGTCCTGCAGGCGTTGCAGGCCGCCACGACACGGGCGCCGGTCGCCGAGCTGCGTACGCGGCTGGCGTTGCTGGGCCTGGATGCCCAGCGCGTCGAACGTCCCGTGGCCACGCTCAGTGCCGGCGAACGGCTGAAGGCCGCGCTGGCCTGCGCGCTGTATGCCGAGCCGCCGCCGGGCCTGCTGCTGCTGGACGAACCCGGCAACGCGCTGGATCTGGACGCGCTGGCCGCGCTGGAAACCCTGCTGGCCCAGTACCGCGGCACGCTGGTGATGGTCAGCCACGATGATGCGCTGCGCCAGGCCATGCGGGCCACGCATACGCTGCAGGTGGATGCATCCGGTTGGCAGCTTCACGTCCACGCGTGAACGGCTGCTTCGGCAGGTGCGGGCCATCGCCCCGCACCTGCGGTTCACCGATCCGGCATCTCATAATGTTACTGTATAACATTCATTGCCGTGTGCCCCCATGAAGACCAACCCTGCCGCCCTGCTTGATGCCAGCGCCGTCGCCCTGTCCAGCCTGTGCCTGTTGCACTGCCTTACCCTGCCGCTGCTTGCCGCCGCGCTGCCGCTGTTCGGCGCCTGGGCCGAAGCAGAGTGGGTGCACCTGCTGTTCGTTGCCATCGCGGCGCCCCTGACCGGTTTCGCGCTGTGGCGCGCGCATCGCCAGCGTGCCCTGCCCGCCGCCGCGTGGATGAGCGCATCGCTGGGCCTGGCGTTGCTGCTGGCCGGCGCGCTCGAGTGGCCACGCCATGACAGCGAGACCGCGGTGACCGTGGCCGGCAGCCTGCTGCTGGCCGCCACCCACCTGTGGAATGCGCGGCGCCGGCATCGCCACTGCTGAGCGCAGCGCCTGCGTTCGCCGGCCTGGATCGGCACGACCAGGGCATGGCGGTCCATGGGATACCATGCGCTGCCATTTCCCTGCCTGACTGCCAACGTGGCCCACTACACCGGTCCCCTGCTCACCCGCGACTCCGCCACCGCGCTGCAACGCGCTTTCGATGGCGGGGCAGGCCAGTGGCATGGCTCGCTTGACCTGGGCCGCAGCGAGGAGGATGTCGACCTGGCGGCCGACGGCTTCCGCTTCCGCGGCCAGCCTTACCCTTGGCCCGGCAAGCTGAAAGAGCGCACCCTGTACTACTGGGATGGCGAGGATTTCGCCGCCGTTTCGCGCTTCGGATCGGCGCTGATCAAGCTGGTGCCCACCGAATGGGGCGCGCCCACCTTCGAGATCGATGGCATCAAGATGCTGCCCACCGCGAAGGTGTCCCCGTTCGAGGACGCGCGGCGCAAGGTCGAGCTGGTCGCACCGGCCGGCAAGGCGGTGCTCGATACCTGTGGCGGGCTAGGCTACTTCGCCGCATGCTGCCTGGAGGCCGGCGTCGGCCAACTGCGCTCGTTCGAAAAGAATCCGGATGTGCTGTGGCTGCGTACGCTCAATCCGTGGTCGCCGGATCCCGGCGCCGCCGGCGCACGCGGACGCCTGCAGTTGTCGCAGGGCGATATCTCGCGGGAAATCGAGTCGATCGCCGACGCCAGCGTGGATGCGATCCTGCATGATCCGCCGCGCTTCGGCATCGCCGGTGAACTCTACTCGCAGGTGTTCTACGGCCACCTGGCGCGGGTGATCCGCAAGGGCGGACGGCTGTTTCATTACACCGGTGCACCGAACAGGCTCACCAGCGGCCGCGATGTACCGCGCGAAGTGATGAAGCGGCTGGAAAAGGCCGGCTTCAGGGCCGAGCTGGCACTGGACGGCGTGCTGGCGGTAAAGCGGTAGAGCCCGGCGCCGCCCGGCCGGGCAGGAGCGGCCGGCCAAGGGCCGGCGCCTGGAAAGCCTGCGCGTAGAACCGGGCGCTGCCCGGCGGGTGGCAGGCGCGGCTACTTCTTGAGGAAATTCAGCAGCGCAAGATTGAAGTCATCGGCGTGGCTGACGTTGCAACCATGGGGCGCGTTGGCCAGCAGCACCACGTCGCTTCCAGCGATCGCTTCGTGGGTACGCTTGCCGGACCCCTCGTACGGCACGGTGCCGTCGCTGTCGCCGTGCAGCACCAGTGTCGGCACGGTGATCTTCTTCAGGTCGTCGCGGAAGTCGGTGGTGCCGAACGCTTTCATGCAGCCGAGCGCGGCGGTCTGGTCGGACTGGTGCGCCAGCGCGATCGCTTCCTGGCGCTGCGCCTCGGTGACCTTCAACTGGCCCTTGGCGCTGAAGAAGTCCCTGGTGAACGTATCGAAGAACGACTCACGATCCTTGCCGAGGCTTTCGGCCATGGCATCGGCATCCTTGCGCGACAGCGGCCCTTCCGGATTGTCATCGGTCTTCATCAGGTAGGGCGGCACCGCCGCGGCGAACACCACGCTGTGCAGGCGGTCCTCGCCGTGGTTGGCGATGTAGCGCGCGACCTCGCCGCCGCCCATCGAGAAGCCGACCAGCGAGACATCCTTCAGGTCCAGGTCTTCGATGATGCCGGCCAGATCGGCGGCGAGCGTGTCGTACTCATAACCCTCGACCGGCTTGTCCGAACGGCCGAAGCCACGGCGGTCGTAGCGGATGACGCGGTAACCGGCATCGCGCAGCACCGGCACCTGCGCCTTCCAGGAATCAGCCGAGAGCGGCCAGCCGTGGATCAGGATGACCGGGCGGCCATCGCCACCGGAATCTTCGACATGCAGGCGAACGCGGGAAGCAGTCATGGAAGCTCCATGCAGGGGGGAAAGGAATCCCCACGCTATAGCGCGCGGACGGTGGAAATCGTGAAAAGTCCGGCCAGGGCGCTGACACCTTGTGCACGACGGCGGCCACACATGCAAAAGCCCGGTTTTCACCGGGCCCTTGCCTGCACGGAGCGAGCGCCTGTTCAGGCGGTGAACAGTGCTTTCATCTTCTTCAGCGCGTTCGCTTCGACCTGGCGGATGCGCTCGGCCGACACGCCGTACTCGTCGGCCAGTTCCTGCAGGGTCACCTTGCTGTCCGCATCCAGCCAGCGACGGCGGATGATGTCGCGCGAACGCGCATCGAGTTCGGCCAGGCCCTCGCGCAGCAGCTGCAGCTGGTTGTCCTCGCTGTCCGCACGCTCGTAGGCCATCGAGGGATCTTCGTCGTTGGCAACGAGGTAAGCGGCCGGCGACGGCGGCGCGTGGTCGTCATCCTCGTCGCTGGGCGCATCGAAACCGATATCGCGGCCGGACAGGCGCGATTCCATTTCAAGCACTTCGCGCTCGGACACATTGAGGTCCCTGGCCACCGCGGTGACCTCGGCGGCGTTCATCCAGCCAAGGCGCTTCTTGGAACGGCGCAGGTTGAAGAACAGCTTGCGCTGCGCCTTGGTCGTGGCGACCTTGACGATGCGCCAGTTCTTCAGGATGAACTCGTGCATTTCGGCACGGATCCAGTGCACGGCGAACGACACCAGGCGCACGCCCATGTCCGGATCGAAGCGCTTCACCGCCTTCATCAGGCCGATGTTGCCTTCCTGGATGAGATCGCCCAGCGCAAGGCCGTAACCGTTGTAGCCGCGGGCCACATGCACGACGAAGCGCAGGTGCGAATGCACCAGTTCGCGCGCGGCATCCAGATCGGTTTCATCGCGGAAACGGCGCGCCAGGTCCTGCTCCTCATCGACCGACAGCACCGGGATCTGGTGCACGGCACCGATGTAGGCGTCCAGCGAACCGAGCGCACTGGGAATCGGGAGATTGTTTGCCACAAGGGCAGTAGAGGTGTTCTGGCTCATGGGTCTCATCTTAGCAGTCTGGTTATTGGACTGCTAAAGGTCTGAAAAGTTCCAGTGTTCCGATGGCGGAACAATGGCGCCGGGTACCCAGTTACCCTACCGCGATTTGGTGTCAGTGGCGAGCGCTTGCGGGATCCCCGTATTTCCCATAAGGATCAACAACATACCGTGTAAAACAGGGACAGGCCAGTTCAGTTTCTGCTGAACGGAGCACTCGGCGGGCCTGTTCAGGCCACGGAGGTTGCCCGACATTCAGCCCGGCAGGGTCCGCCTCTACCCGCCGGTCAGGCCGGCAGCTTCGCGCGCGGCGGCAACGACCAGTCGATCGGCGCCTGTCCGCGGCGCTGCAGGTACTCGTTCGTGGCCGAGAAATGGCCGCAGCCAAGGAACCCGCGATGCGCCGACAGCGGCGAGGGATGCGGCGCCTTCAGCACGCGATGGCGGCGGGTATCGATGACCTTGCCCTTCTGCTGCGCGTAACTGCCCCACAGCAGGAACACAAGGCCTTCGCGCTCACGGTTCAGGGTCTCCACGACATGGTCGGTGAAGCCCTCCCAACCACGCTTCTGGTGCGCGCCGGCCACGCCTTCCTCCACCGTCAGCACCGCGTTGAGCAGCAGCACGCCACGCCTGGCCCATGGCACCAGGCAGCCATGGTCCGGTCGCGGGATGCCGAGGTCGCGCTCGATCTCCTTGTAGATGTTCAGCAGCGACGGCGGTATCGGCACGCCCTGCGGCACCGAGAAGCTCAGCCCGTGCGCCTGGCCACGACCGTGGTAAGGGTCCTGGCCGAGGATCACCGCTTTCACCTGGTCGAACGGAGTGGCGTCGAACGCGGCGAAGATCTGCGGCCCCGGCGGAAACACCGCCACGCCACTGGCCTTGCGCTCGCGCAGGAAACGGGACAGCTCGCGCATCTGCGGCTGCAGCAGCCAGTCGCCGACATGCGCCTTCCAGCTGGCTTCAAGCTGGATCGGAGGGGAAGCCGCTGTACTCATCAGATCACCGGACGTGGATCCAGGCGCGCCAGCCGCAGCTGGAACAGCACCTTGGTGACCAGCAGGCGCTCTTCGATCGGCTTCAGCACCAGATCGTTGGCACCGGCCTGCAGCAGCTGGGTCTGGTTGTGCGGGTTGCCGTCGCCGGTCATCACCAGCACCGGCAGGCGGCGCTTGCCATAGCCGAAGTCCACGCGGATCCGCTCGACCACGTCGCGCCCGCTGAGCTCACCCTTCAGGGTCACGTCGGTGAGCACCAGGTCGATGCCGTGCCGGGTGCGCCCCAGCGATTCGGCGGTAAGCATCGAGAACGCCTCCTCGGCCGTCATCACATGCAACACCTTCAATTTCTGCCGCTCGAGCATGCGCTTGGTGGCCTCGGCGACCACCCGGCTGTCTTCCACGTAAAGGATGGAGGCACCGGGCATCGCCGCCGGCTGCACGTAGCCGCGGATGAACTCGGCCAGCGCTTCATGGCCAAGCGATTTGTCGAAATAGTCGGTGACGTCGTCGGTGAAGCGGCGCTGTTCCAGGTGCGCCTGCGCCTCGCCGGACACCACGATCACCGGGACGTAGGCCTGGCCCGCAGCCTCGCGGACGATCCTGGCCAGTGCGAGGCCATCGCCATCGGGCAGCGACAGCGACGTGGTGACCAGGTTCACCGCCCCGTCCTGCAGCGCCTCGCGCGCTTCTTCGATACCCGCGCAGCCCACCATCTGGACGCCGGGGAGATCGCGCTGCAGCACGTCGGCGATCAGCTTGCGCACCAGGCGCGAGCCATCGACCACCATCACCCGGGGGGCAACATCCTGCAGATGCTTGAGTAGCTGCGGCTGCATGTAGGCCTCAGGTGTCGGTAGGACGGGTCTGGCGCAGGAAGTGGCCGGTGACCAGCCACGCCCCCAGCCAGCCGGCGAGTACGATGGCCAGCAGCACCACCGATGAATGCAGCAGGTCCAGCCCCTTCAGCACGAACGGGCTGGCATAGCTCTGCGAAAGCCGTGCCAGCGGTGCGGCCAGCGCGGCGCCCGCGGCGGCAAGCAGGCCCAGCGCAACCAGCCCGGCACCCAGCCCGTACCAGGCACCCAGGTACAGGAACGGCCTGCGGATGAAGCCATCGCTGGCGCCAAGCAGCTGCAGCACGCCGATCTCTTCGCGCCGCGCCTGGATGTCCAGCCGTACGGTATTGCCGACCACCAGCACCGCGCCCAGGCCGAGCAGCACCGAAAGCACCTGCACCAGCCGCGCGCCGAACGCCAGCCATGCATCCAGTCGCGTGCGCCACAGCGCGTCATGCTGCACCAGGTCGGCCTGCGGCAGCGATTCCAGCGCGCGTGCCAGCCGTGCATCATCGGCCTGCCGTGCCGGAGTGAGGACCAGCAGGCTCGGCAGCGGATTGGCGTCCAGCGCGTCGATGGCCTCGCCGAGGCCGGCGTTGTCGCGCAGCTCGGCCAGCCCTTCGGCCGGCGTGCGCAGCTGCACCGCCGCAACATCCTCGCGCGCACGCAGCTCGTCGGCCAGCGCCTGCACGGCGGCCGCGTCCAGCTCCGTCTTCAGGAACAGGTTGATGTCGCGCGACTGCTGCACGCTGCCGGTGAAGTGCTTGAGGTTGTCCAGTGCGATCGACAATCCCAGCGGCAGCGCCAGTGCCAGCGCCATGACCACCACCGTCAACAGGGTCGCCCACGGCTTGCGCCAGGCACGGCCGAGGCTGAACACCACGCTGTGCAGGTGGTGGTGCCACCAGATGCCGAGCCGCGAGGGCGCACTGGTCACGGTGTTGGCCCTGCGCTCGGCCGGGGCGCTCGTCTCGTTGCTCATTCGGCAAGGTCCTGCGGCGAGATGTCGTCGACCAGGCGGCCATGGTCGAGGATCAGCACGCGCTTGCGCATGCGCCGCAGCAGGGCCAGGTCGTGGCTGACCACCAGCACGCTGGTGCCGCGCGAAGGCAGCTCGGCAAACAGCGCCATGATCTCCGCTGCCAGGGTCGGATCGAGGTTTCCGGTCGGCTCGTCGGCCACCAGCAGGGTGGGTTCGCCGACGATCGCGCGGGCGATGCCGACGCGTTGCTGCTCGCCGGCCGACAGCTGCGTCGGCAGTGCCTTCTCGCGGTGGCCAAGGCCCATGCGTTCGAGCACCGAACGCACGCGCTTGCCGATGTCGCCACGCCGTGCACCGCGCAGTATCAGCGGCAGGGCAACGTTCTCGGAAATGGTGCGATCGAGCAGCAGGCGATGGTCCTGGTATACCGCACCGACATCGCGGCGGTGGCGTGGCACGTCGCCGCCGCGCACCTTCAGCAGATTGCGATCGTTGAACACCACCGCGCCTCGGCTGGGCCGCTCGTCCAGGTGGATCAACTTCAGCAGCGTGCTCTTGCCCGCGCCGGAGTGGCCGGTGACGAACAGCATCTCGCCCGGCGCCACATCGAAGCTGACATCGGTCAGCGCCTCATGGCCCCCGGCATACTGTTTACTGACATTGTCGAAGCGCAGGACACTCATGCCCCCGATTATGCAGGAGCGGCGAGGCGGCGTGGAGGGTAGCGCGCCTGGAGCGGAGCCCCCTTCCCGTTGAAGGGGGCAGCTTCCCGGGGTGTCCGCCATCGAGGCGGACATGACGGCGGGCGGTCAGGCTGGAATGGGACGGGCAAGCGACCGGCGGGACGCCGATCAGTTTCCGGCCAGCATGCGGCGGATCCTGCGGCCGATGCGGGTCAGGAACGAATCGCCGGCATCGGTGCTGCGTACCAGGGCTGCACCACGCACCGGCCTGGCCACCACCTGCACCGGTGCACCCGATGCCGTGGAAACGGTGGAGCCGTTCGCAGCCTCCCCCCCTTCGAGCGGACGGCCGTTGCGACGGCGGCGACGCTTGCGCGGCTTGCGCTCTGTGGTCTCCAGGCCGGCATCAGTCGTGGCTCCGGCATGCGGCGGACGCGTTGCCTGCTGCACCTGCGCGGCCTCGCCGTTCGCCACCGCCACCGCAACCGCTTCGCCATTGGCCACGACCTGCTCGCCTTCCACGCGCGGCTTGCGCGGGCCACGCGGACGACGCTCGCCTTCGCGACGCTCGCCGCGGCCACCGGATGGCTTGGCGCCACGGCCACCACCGCGACGCTGCTCTTCGGCGGCACGTGCTTCGCGCGCTTCGCGGAAGATCTGGCCGACGCTTTCGGCGTCTTCGCCTTCTTCGCCCGCCGCCGGTGCCGCGCGCTCCGGACGCGGCAGCGAGGTCAGCACTTCACTGGTCACCGCCTCCACCGGAATCTTCTGCTCGATGTACGACTCGATGTCCGGCAGGCTCATCGCATAGCGTTCGCAGGCGAAGCTGATCGCATCGCCTTCCTCGCCCAGCCGCGCGGTGCGGCCGATGCGGTGCACGTAGTCTTCGGCGTCGAACGGCAGGTCGTAGTTGTAGACGTACTTGATGCCGTCGATGTGCAGTCCACGCGCGGCCACGTCGGTGGCCACCAGGATTTCCAGCTGGCCCTTCTGGAAGCGGTTGAGCAGGCTCTCGCGCTTCTTCTGCGGCACGTCGCCGGACAGCACGCCGACCCGGTAACCGCCCTTCTCCAGCGCGCGGGCAACGCGTTCGACGAACACCTTGGTGTTGACGAACACCATCGTGCGCGCGCCTTCGCTGCGCGACAGCAGGCCCAGCAGCAGCGGGATCTTCTCTTCGTCGGCCGGGAAGTAGATGCGCTGGCGCACGCGCGCGGCGGTGATGGATTCAGTCTCCACCACCAGCTTCTGCGGCTCGTTCATGTGCTCGTAGGCCAGCTCCAGCACGCGATGGCTGAGGGTGGCGCTGAACAGCAGGGTCTGCCGCGTGGTGCGCTCGGGCATGCGGCGCAGCAGGAAGCGGATGTCCTTGATGAAGCCGAGGTCGAACATGCGGTCGGCCTCGTCGAGCACGCAGATCTCGCAGGCGTGCAGCGAAACCACCTTGTGCTGCTTGACGTAGTCGATCAGGCGGCCCGGGGTGGCGATGATCACGTCCACGCCCTGCTGCAGGATCTCGCGCTGCTTGTCGTAATCGACGCCGCCGTAGACCAGCGCGAAGCGCAGGCCCAGGTCGGAGCCGAACTTCACGGCATCCTTGTGGATCTGGATCGCCAGTTCACGGGTCGGCGCCAGGATCAGCGCGCGCGGGTCTTCCGGCTTGCGGTCGGCCAGCGCCGGGCGGCTCAGCAGGCGGTTCACCACGGCCACCAGGAACGCCAGCGTCTTGCCGGTGCCGGTCTGGGCCTGGCCGGCGACATCGCCGCCTGCCAGCGCAACCGGCAGGGTCAGGGCCTGGATGGGGGTGCATCGGGTGAATCCGGCTCCTTCAAGACCAGCCTGGAGGGCCGGATGCAGATCGAAGGAGGAAAAGGTCAAATCGGTCAGCGGTTTGTCGCTCATGGGTCCGTCTTGGTCTGGCCGCCACCTGCAAGCGGCGGCTCGGCATCGTCTGGGGGCTCCGTCGCAACTGCGGCCCCTGCGGCGGGTCGGCGGGCCCGGAACCGTGGGTTCCCGCGCGCCGCTCAATGCCCCAGTTTAGCGCACTCGGGCCGACAAACCGGGGCCCATCGTCTCAACGAGGCAAGAGACGCCTGCCGGCAGCGGGTTCACCTGCCGTCACCGCCGCTGAACCGCCGGGTCCCGCGAGGGTTGGAGAGGCCGCCCGCGCCCCGATCTCTGCAAGACGGACAGTGAAATCCGACACATACCCATGGCGATGTCCATCACGATACGCTGGGGACCGGTCGGCACTGTCCCATCGCGCGGATACGGGTAAACTGCCGGCCGTGAGCGTCCAGGCATCCCGCCGAGCGCACCGTGGATTCCTCCACGAGGCAACGACGAGGGTCGCGCCGATCCGGCCCGGCCCAGTTCACCCACCTCCGGCCACGGCCGGGTGCAACACAAGACGAGAAACCAAGATGAGCGACAAGGTTGTACATGTCAGCGCCGCTGACTTCGAAAGCACCGTGCTGAAGTCCGGCGAACCGGTGCTGGTTGATTTCTGGGCGGAATGGTGTGGCCCCTGCAAGATGATCGCCCCCGCCCTGGACGAACTCGCCGACGCCTATGACGGTCGCGCCAAGATCGCCAAGGTCAACGTGGACGAGCAGCGCGAGCTGGCGGTGAAGTACCACGTCCGTTCCATCCCCTACCTGCTGGTGTTCAAGGACGGCCAGAAGGTGGCCGAACAGGTTGGCGCGGTCGGCAAGGCCCAGCTGGCCGGCATGCTGGACAAGGCACTGGCCTGACCCGCTTTTCCCGGCAGCCGGCGACGCCGGCTGCCTGCAGGCCCTGCCCCGCCTGAACACCGTCTCCTGGCAGCGCTTGCATGGCGCCGCGCGCCGATGATAGTGTCGGTACATCCGGCCGCGTTCGCGTGCCGCACCCTCTGGATGCAGTTTCCTCCAGACCCCTTTCCCTTCGTTCGCCGCCCCAGCCGGGCGCTCGCACCTTCAAGCGAGGAATAACGCTCTTGTCCGATAACACTTCCGAAACCGGCAGCGCCGATGCGCCCGCCGAAAAGCGCGTGCGCAAGCCCCGCGTAAGCAAGGCCGCTGCTCCGGCGGCCGCAGAAACCAGCGCCCCGGCGCAGCCCACGCTGCCGCTGGCTGCCGCGTCCGAGGCGCCGGCGCCCGCCGCCGCTGCGCCCGCCGCTCCTGCCCCGGCGGCCGCCAGCGCGTCCAGCGCCCCGGCCAACGAGGCTTCCGGCGGCAATGCCAACACCGGCGATACCGGCGAAGGCCGCGACGCCAGCCAGGGCCGCGCCCAGCAGGGCCCGCAGAACCAGAACCAGGGTGGCCAGCAGAACAACGCCGGCGGCCATAACCAGGGCAACCAGCAGGGCCAGGGCAACCGCCGCGACCGCTTCCGCAACCGCCGCGATCGTGATCGTGGCCGCGGCCGAGATGACGGCTTCCCGCAGGACACCAACGAGCAGCAGCCGTTCGTGCCGCGCCAGCAGGCCAACGTGCCCGAAGGTTTCCCGGTCTACTCGCTGAGCGACCTCAAGCGGATGCCGGCGCAGAAGCTGCTGGAAATCGCCGAGCAGCTGCAGATCTCCGAAGGCGTGGCGCGCGCCCGCAAGCAGGACGTGATCTTCGCCCTGCTGAAGGTGCTGACCCGCCATGGCGACGGTGTCGCCGCCGACGGCGTGCTGGAAATCCTGCCCGATGGCTTCGGCTTCCTTCGCGCGGCCGAGGCCAGCTATCTGGCCGGCCCGGACGATACCTATATCTCGCCCAGCCAGATCCGCCGCTTCAACCTGCGCACCGGCGACCACCTGTCCGGCCGCATCCGCTTCCCGAAGGACGGCGAGCGCTACTTCGCGCTGTCGATCGTGGACACCATCAACGGTGAGCCGCTGGAAGCGTCGAAGAACAAGGTGCTGTTCGAGAACCTGACCCCGCTGTTCCCGCGCCGCCGCTTCACCCTGGAGCGCGGCAACGGTTCCTCGGAAGACATCACCGGCCGCATCCTC
>Ga0160433_100094_pt1 | contig 90402 bp, 77 predicted proteins | sample HID1972K_E0MG_FD_108235 | JGI IMG/M metagenome (GOLD analysis project Ga0160433, IMG submission 108235) | Enriched pill bug-associated microbial communities from UW Madison campus, WI, USA - HID1972K_E0 MG | ecosystem: Host-associated > Arthropoda: Insects > Digestive system > Unclassified ...
CACCTGTATGCCCTGGCCGACAAGCTCGGCGCGGCGGTCGGTGCCTCGCGCGCCGCGGTCGACGCAGGCTTCGTGCCCAACGACATGCAGGTCGGCCAGACCGGCAAGATCGTCGCGCCGCAGTTGTACATCGCCGTCGGTATCTCTGGCGCGATCCAGCACCTGGCGGGCATGAAGGACTCCAAGGTGATCGTCGCGATCAACAAGGACGAAGAGGCGCCAATCTTCCAGGTCGCCGACTACAGCCTGGCCGCGGACTTGTTCGAGGCTGTCCCCGAGTTGAGCAACAGCCTGTAACGCAAAAAAGCCGCCGGCAACAGGGTTGTCGGCGGCTTTGGCATGGCGCTGAATCTCAGACCCCGAGGCTTTCGATGTCCTGGGCCAGCATCACCAGTTGGTGGGCCAGGGAGTTCTTGAGGGTCTCAATCGGCAACTGGAAGTTGGGCGCGCCACAGGTCAGCGCCATGATGCTGCCATCGGCCAGGCGCAGCGGAACGCCGGCGGCATTGACGTTGCGGTCCCACTCACCGAGTGACAGGCAAAAACCGAACTCTTCGTACTCGAGAAAAGACGCTTTCAACGATGTTTCCAGCGCTGGCCACTCGTCACCGGCCTTCATGGCAATTTCATTGATCAGGTGCGCGCGCTCGTTTTCCGGGGTGGCTGCCAAATAGGCACGGCCTGCGGCCGTGGTGCTCAGGGGCAAGCGCGCGCCGGCTTCCATGCGCAGGCTGGCCACTTCCGGCGGACGGCAACTTTCCACGTAGATCATCGACAGCCGGTCACGGCAGGCAAGCCCGACGGTGGTATTGGTACGGCGAACGAATTCGTCCATGAACGGCTTGGCCAGCTGGCGGACCCGCAGGTTACTGACGTAGGCATAACCCAATGCCAAGACGCCGGAGTCGAGCTGGTACTTTTCCAGTTCCTGGTTATAGCTCAGGTAGCCGAGCTGGGTCAGGGTGTAGGTCAGGCGCGATACCGTCGCTTTTGGCAGACCGGTGATCCTGGCGATGTCCTGATTGCCACGGGTAACACTGCCGTGCGTGAACGCGCGCAGCACCTCAAGACCGCGGCTCAGCGCCTCGACGAACTTCCGATCCTTGGGCTCTTTCTCAGGTGTTTCGATTTCTTCAGTCATGGAGGCTCGTGTTGGCGGCGGGCGGGACTAAAAAGAGCTAACCCATATTGCCAGTTTGGATGATCAATGGCCTGTAGTTTGGGCACTAACGGTCTTTATTTCAATGCTGCTGCATGCAAAGTCATAGAAAATGAATGCACAGTGAAACCGTATTCCGCTAACCGCTCCATTGCACGAACCAGGAAAGCGCCAGTAAGGTTGGAACGGCGATGAGGGCAAAGTAGCCATTCCAGCTAAAGACTATTTTCCAGGGCGAGGTGCTAGCGTTGCGCGCCAGGATCAGCACGGCCGGTCCAAAGGGTGACAGCAGCATCGCGAGGGAAAAGGCGCAGACCAACGTGACCGCAGGTCCCAGCGGATTGAGGCCTGTCGTCTGCAGCTGGGCCAACAGACCCGCGCAAATGCTGATGGTGATGATCGGCGCAATGCCGATCAGGGCGGCCCCGACGATGCCCAGCAAGACCGCGCATTGCAGCAAGAATACCTGCGATGAGCCGCCTAGCAGGGGTGCCAGGTGATCCAACGAGACCAGTTGATTGAACAGCGCGCCGAAGAGCGCGGAGCAGGCAAAGATGAAGATCTCGTTGCGCATGCCTGCCAAGTACTCCGCCAACTCGTCGTAAGCCTTGCGTGGGCTCTCCAGGAACAACCAGCCGCTTACCAGACAGGGCACCACCACCAGCGCGGCCTGGGTGATGTTCAACCAGGTCAGGCTGGCCAAGATGACAATCGCAGCAATGCCCAGGGTTGTGCCGAGGACCAGCGGGGTGAGGGGGGCACTGGGAATGTCCGGGACCTCGTCGCGCAAGCTCTGCAAGTGACGGTTTTCCGTGCGCCAGCCAATCAGCATCAGCACCACGGTGGCGACAGCCCCGTAGGGCAGCAGGTCGAGCCAGGTCAGGCTTGGCACTTCGCGGGTGATGATTGCGACGACGATGCTGGTGGGTGCCAGCAGGGGCACCAGGGCAAAACCTCGTATGGCGGCAGTCAGCACGCCACGCCGGCCCTCGCGGTGCGCCGGGTGCTGGGGCGGAAAGTGCCGCAGGTAGTTATGCACGGTCGAGGACATCAGATTGAGCATGCCAAAACTCAAGATCGATCCCAGCCCCAATGCCGCCAGCAAATAGCGTGGATAGAACAGCGAGCGCGGGCCTTGCAGCAGGAATCGATGCAGCTCGTGTAACGATGGCAAGCGCTTGACCAGGCAGCCCATCAGGCCCAGCCCGCCAATGAAGGCGGCGTAATAAGCGGCTGCGCTGCTCATGCGCTCGGCAGTGGGCAGATCGACCGGAGCCTTGACCAGCCAGACACCCAGCAACGCCAGTGTGGCCAACCCCAGGCGCCGGGGGTAGGGCATGAGCGAGTGCCAATGACAGATGAAGAACAACCCGAACAAGGCGGCTGCGATCAGGCTGAACACGGTACTGCGTGTGCTCAGGGCAAGCAGTTCACTGAGCAGGGCCAGCGGCAGCAGGCGTGTCAGCTTCATGCGGGTGCAAGGCGTAGACGGCTGCGTTTGAAAACGCCTTCGGCGCTGGCAAGCAGATTGTCCTCGGCATCGAGCAGGTCGCAAGACGCCATGTAGATTTTCGGCCCACCGCCTCGCAAACGGGCAATGGCCCTAACCCGACTGCCCGGTGGCGCGGAAGCGATGTAGTTGATATTCAATGACAAGGTCAGCGAAAGGCGCCATTGAGCGGGATCGGCGTGCCACGTGCCGCACATGCCCATGGCGGCGTCAGCCATTGAGGCGATCACGCCACCGTGCAGGTTGCCGGCCTGGTTGTGGTGTTCGGGACGAACCTGCAGCGTAATGATCGTGCATGCCTGGCCATATTCGAGTAGTTCAAGGCCTAGATAAACGGCGAAGCCACTGAACATTCCTTTGAGATCGATTACAGGCGATAAGGTGGTCATGGGGCGTTCTCTTGTTGTTATAAAATGACGCGTCTGAATGGCCGCGATCCGCGCGGCTGCAATTAGACGCGCGACTGCGGGTCCACACAGTGAATCGGCGCTATTTACGGCTGATGAGACTGGCAATTTCAGTATTGCTTCCTGTCGCCGCCAGCGAACGAAGTGAAGCTGCGCTAGCGGCGTCAGGCGGCAGCTCAGACGACCTCAAACAGCCCGGCAGCGCCCTGGCCACCGCCGATGCACATCGTCACCACCACATACTTGGCACCACGGCGTACACCTTCGATCAGGGCATGGCCCGTCAGGCGTGAGCCAGTGACGCCGAAGGGGTGGCCGATGGAGATCGAGCCGCCGTTGACGTTCATCTTTTCCAATGGAATTCCGAGCCGTTCACGGCAATAGATCACCTGGGAGGCGAACGCTTCGTTGAGCTCCCACAGGTCGATATCCTCGATTTTCAGGCCATTGCGTTGTAGCAGGCGCGGGATCGCATAGACCGGGCCGATCCCCATTTCATCGGGCTCGCAGCCGGCGATCGCAAACCCACGGAAGATGCCCAGGGGTTCGATGTTGTTGCGCTCGGCATACAGGCTGTCCATGACCAGACAGACTGACGCCCCGTCGGAGAGCTGGCTGGCATTGCCGGCAGTGACAAACTGATCGGCACCGCGCACAGGTTCGAGTCCGGCCAGGCCCTCCAGGGTGGTGGACGGGCGATTGCACTCGTCTTGGGTGAGGGTCACCTGCTGTTCGCTGACCTCGCCGCTGAGCTTGTCCTTGACCAGCATTTGCGTGGTGAAGGGGACGATTTCGTCATCGAACAGGCGGTCGGCTTGCGCGGCGGCGGTGCGTTGCTGGCTGAGCAGGGCGTATTCGTCCTGGGCCTCGCGGCTGATGCCGTAGCGGTGGGCAACGATGTCGGCGGTTTCGATCATCGACAGATAGAGCTCAGGCTTGTGCTCCACCAGCCATGGGTTGCGTAAGCCATGAATGTTGAGCTTGTCGTTCTGTAGCAGGCTGATGGACTCGACGCCGCCGGCGACCATCGCCGGCACTTTCTCCGAGACAATGCGCTGGGCGGCCAGGGCGATCGCTTGCAGGCCCGAACTGCAGAACCGGTTGATCGACAGGCCCGCGGTCGCCGGGCTCAGGCCGCCACGAATGGCCGCCAGGCGCGCCATGTTTTTGCCCTGGGCGCCCTCATGGAAGGATGCGCCGAGAATGACATCCTCAACCAGGTGTGGATCAATGGCCGCCCGGGCCACGGCATGGCGAATCACATGACCGGCCAGGTCGATGCTGTGGGTGTTGTTCAGGGCGCCACGGTAGGATTTTCCTAACGCCGTGCGTGCGGTCGAGACGATCACTGCTTCAGACATCAATCAGGTTCCTGTGCAGGTAATAGGAGAATGAACGCTCTGCGAGCGTTAGGCGTTCACGACCGCGCAGCGGGACCACTCTTCGTCCTGCAACTGGCGCCAGAGCAGCTTGCCGGAAGCCGATTGGGCCAGTTGCGAGCGAAATTCGATGGAGGAGGGCACCTTGTAGGCCGCCATATTGTCCTTGCACCATTCAATGATGGCGGCGGCGCTGGTGTCCTGCTGTCCGGGATGCAGGGTCACCAACGCTTTTACGGTTTCGCCCCGGCGTGGATCAGGGGAGGAGATGACGCAGCACTGGCTGATCGCAGGGTGACGGTACATCAGGCTCTCGACCTCCGATGGCCAGACCTTGTAGCCAGAGGCATTGATCATTCGCTTGATCCGATCGACCATGAAGAAATAGCCCTCTTCGTCGTAGTAGCCAAGGTCACCGGTACGTAGAAAGCGTTTGCCGTCCAACTCGATAAAGGCCTGCTCTGTTTCCTGCGCGAGCTTCCAATAGCCCTTGAACACCTGTGGTCCATGACAAACGATTTCTCCAACCTCATTGGGCTGCAGCGCTTGACCTGTGGTGCTGTCGATTACCCGTGAATCCACATCGAACACCGGAATACCCAGGCACTGCGATTTACTGCGTGCTTTGGGATTCATATGCGTGGCGGCCATGGTTTCTGACAACCCATAACCCTCGATATAGTCCAGCCCGAACAGCTGTTTGAGCCGCTCCTTGACCGGGCCGGGCATGGCTGCGCCACCACCGCCAATATTCCTCAGGCTGGAAAGGTCGAAGCGCTCGAGATTGTCTTGAGTCAGAAAATCCACGGCCATGGTGACGATGTTGGACCAGCAGCTGACACGGTAACGCTGCATCAACTCGGCTGCGACCTCGCGGTTCCAGCGGGTCATGATCACCATGCAGGCGCCGATGAAAATCGGCCCGTTCATTGACGATTGCATGCCGGCGACGTGGAACAGCGGCAAGGTGGTGAGTATGACGTCTTCGCAGTTGAGCAGGGTCCAGGCTTGACGCTGGACGGTCGTCGCCATCACCGAGCGGTGCGTATGGACGCAGCCCTTGGGAACACCAGTGGTACCAGAGCTGTAAACCATTGCGCAATGGTCATCCGGACCACTGAGGTGCGGGCCGGGGCGCTGCCCGCAATCGAGCGCGGCCTGCCAATCGACTACGCCGGGTAATGGTGGGGTCGCCGTCTCGACCCTTAGCTCTGGCGCCAAGGGCAGGTCGGTGCTGGTGCGCAGGTACTGGGAATAAGCCGTGACGACCACTTGCTGAAGCTGGAAGCGGCCAATCATGGGCGTGATGAACGGCGCAAGATCCTGGGCACATACCAGCATGCGCGCCTCGGTGTCTGCCAAATAGTGTTCCAGCTCGGCGGTGCGACTCATGGGGTTTAACGGCACCACCATGGCATCGGCGCGCAGCACAGCATAGTAGGTGATGATGAACTGCGGAGAATTCTGCATGCACAGCAGCACGCGGTCCCCGCGCTTGACACCCTGGGACTGGAAATAGCCTGCCAGGCGTTCGACTTCATCAAGCAGCTGGGCATAGCTGATGAGGGTGTCGTAATAGATGATCGCCGTCTTGTCAGGGTAACGCCTGGCGGACGTTTCCAGATTACAGAAGAGGCTGGTGGCCGGAAGTGTCAGGCGATGAGGTAAATCCTTGGGCCAGTAAGGGAGATGGCGGTCGAACATTCTAAGAACCCTTATTGTGTTTGGACTTGGGTTAATCGATGCGCTGGAGCAGTGGGACTTTGTCAGAGAGAAAATTGCACAATCTAGCTTAAATTGTCAAATTATCGGAATCATGTTCCGCTAAGCGAAACAGATTCGGTAAATTAACTTCCCGCAAATACCATTCAGCCGCAGGATCAAGAGCGGGTCGCTTCACCGTTATGGCGCAGGCCTGAAAAGTCGGCCGCACGTTTAGTGAGGAACGCGCGGATCCCTTCAGCGGCTTCGTCGTCGCCCAGGGACTGGACCATGTGCCGGGCTTCCAGCTCGAGTTGTTCTTCGAGCGTCGTCCAGCTGGCGTGACGGCAGAGCTCTTTGATGCGCCCCATCGCCCGTTGTGGGCCGCTGGCGATATGGGTCGCCAGGGCAACTGCCACTGAGCAGGCTTTCCCGGTGTCGACCAAGCGATTGATGGCGCCCAGGGCATGCAAACGTTCGCCGCTGATGCGCTCGCCTGTCAGGCACAACTCTGTCAAGACCTGTCGGGAGACAAACTCGGAGAGGAAAGCCGTTGCACCGCCATCAGGCGTGAGGCCGACCTTTACGTAGGCGACCGAGAACGAGGCATCACGCGCGGCGACCAACATGTCGCAGGCAAGCGCAATCGACAGGCCGGCACCGGCCGCCGCACCCTCGACCGCGGCGATCACCGGTTTGCTGCAGTTCTGAAGCGCGCGAATCAGGTCATGCAGGGCTTCGAGGTTCTTCCGGCGAGCTTGCGGCGTCATCGTGCGTCGCAAGGCCAGCCGGTTCAGGTCTCCCCCCGCGCAGAATGTTCCCCCTATGCCGGTCAAGACGATTGCGCCAACCTCCGGGTCGGCCTGCGCGTGGGCCAGTCGTTCGGGCAGCGCTGCATAGAATTCGGGGGTCAGGGCGTTGCGTGCAGCCGGGTTGTTGTTTGACAGCACCAGCACCGGGCCATCCCGCTGCACAAGAATCGGTTCATTCATCACGTTAACTCCGGACCGGGCGCCAGTGGCGCCGAGGGTGGTAGGGCTTCATTGCCAGTGGCTACATTGCTACTGCAAGATCGACTGGCCGACGATTCGACCCTTGCATCTGAGTGTGTGCATACCGCACTTGTCCAAGCGCGGTAGGAGCGCTCACCTAGTAATGCGCGAGAGAGCAGGGTTCATCTTGACTGGCAGCTGTCCTGGCGATGGCGGACGAGAGGCCCAGCCGGTGTCGCGCGGCCTGATATTCTTGCTTGAAGCGTTCGATCAGCGCTGCAGCAGGCACTACCTCCTTGACCGCGCCAACGCCCTGGCCCGCACCCCAGATATCCTTCCACGCTTTGGCTTTCGCCGCCCCGGAAGCAAAATTCATTTTCGATGGGTCGGAAACGGGCAGCGCTTCTGGGTCAAGGCCGCTGTTGACGATGCTTTGTCTGAGGTAATTGCCATGTACGCCGGTAAAGAGATTGGAATAGACGATGTCGGCAGCCGAGCTCTCTACGATCATTTGTTTATAGCCATCCAACGCATTGGCCTCGGCGGTGGCAATGAACGCCGAGCCGATGTAAGCCAGGTCAGCACCTGCCGCTTGAGCGGCGAGGATGGCATTCCCGTTCGATATCGCGCCTGAAAGCAACAGTGGGCCATCAAACCATTCGCGAATCTCATGGAGGAGCGCGAAGGGTGAAATCTTACCCGCATGTCCCCCCGCGCCTGCGGCTACCGCAATAAGGCCATCGGCGCCTTTTTCAATGGCTTTTTTCGCGTAGGCATTGGTGATGACATCGTGCAGTACGATACCGCCGTAAGCATGCACGGCCTCATTCACGTCTGCGCGGGCGCCTAATGAAGTAATGATGATGGGCACTTTGTATTTCTCGCAAAGCGCCAGGTCATGTTCGAGGCGATCATTGGATTTGTGCACGATCTGATTGACTGCAAACGGAGCGGCCGGACGATCCGGATGCAGGGCATCATGTTCGGCCAGCGCTGTAGTGATTCGGTCCAGCCATTGCTCCAGAACCGGCGCTGGACGAGCATTCAAGGCCGGGAAGGAACCCACTACACCCGCCTTGCACTGCGCGATCACAAGGTCTGGGTTGGAAATGATGAACATCGGTGAACACATGACTGGAAGCGCCAGGCGCTCTTTCAACAGGGAAGGCAGAGACATGGAAGCTCCAAGGGGTCGAATGATAAAGACCAGAGAATCCGGCTGACGACGAAGTTCCTCTTGGAGACTCCCGCCAGCCGCAGATTAACGATCGACGCATCCGTTGATCATGGCTGCATCGCTCCTCTCCGGCGTGCGAATCACTGCTTTTGTGGGTCGAATTGCTTGTCCCGGATAAACAGCGCGGGAATCACACCACAGATGAAGTAGGCCGCGCCCATCACCAGGAAACCAACGCCGATCGAGCCATGGGAGGCGAGGAAACCGATGGCTGCCGGAGCGATCGCGGCACCCAGACGGCCAATGTTGTAGGCGCCGCCCACAGCCGATCCGCGGAATTTGGCTTCGAAGCTTTCAGTCATGTAGGTCGCGTTTACCCCGTATGGAATGCCATACAGGAATCCGAACACCACCAGCATCCAGAGGATATTTTCCGGGCTTTGGAACAGCACGATGACAGGCAGGAAGACCGCGGTACCCAGTGCCCCGAAGGCGAACACGGTACGGCGCCCCAGTTTGTCTGCCGCAAGGCCGGCGAGAATCTTGCCGAGGATCATGGCGGTGTAGGTGCCGACCATGTAGCTGGTCATGGACTTGAGGTTCAGGCCCAGTTCGCCTTCAAGGTAGGTCGGCATCCAGTTGTTCACCCCGTAGTAGCCAAACTGCAGAAAGCCGGCAGTCAAGGCCCAGGCGATGAACATGCCGCGGGCCTGCGGATCGGCGAAAATCAGCTTGTACTTGCTTTCGTGTTGTTCGGCGGCGGCCTGCTTGAAGCCATCGACTTTTTGCCGGGCGCGCTCGGCCTGGGCATTGATCCAGGCCTGCGGCTCTGGAACAAGACGCTGCATCACCAATGCCAGGACCACCGGGATGATCGCGATGTAGAACAGCCAGCGCCAGCCATGGATCGGCAAGATCCAGCCGGCCAGCAGGGTGGCGACGATGTAGCCCACCGACCAACCCGCTTGCAGCGTGCCCAATACCGTTGTGCGATAGCGGGTGGGGACATATTCGGCCATCAAGGTATTGCATGCCACGTACAAGGCGCCGATCCCCAATGACGAGATGAAGCGGGTGATCGCGAACTGCCAATAGCTGTGCGTCAGGCCCAGTACCGCCGTGCCAACGGAAAAAAGCACAATGCTCCAGACCACCGTTTTCACCCGGCCGAAGCGATCGCATGCCCAGCCACCGTAGATGCCGCCGATGGCCATGCCCGCCAGGGTAAAGCTGCCCAGGCTACCGGCCTCGACGCTGGTCAAGCCAAATTCAGCCTTGAGGCTGCTTAGGCTGTAGGACAGCAACATCAGATCGGCGCCGTCGATCAGCAATCCCAGAAAGCAGAAGATGAATACCAGCACCCACGTGCCAGTTTTGGCGGGCGCAAGCGCACCGGCCTTGGCAGCAACATTCATAGCATTACCTTTATTGTATTTATAGGAAACAGGAATTCGCGGCTGACCTGCAGGTGCCAGACCTCAGCCTTGGGCGTCGCGTATCATGTTGCGGGCGATGACCACCTGCTGGATCTGGGTGGTGCCTTCGTAGATGCGGAACAGCCGGACATCCCGATAGAAGCGTTCGATCGCGTACTCACTGACGTACCCGGCGCCCCCATGGATCTGCACGCAGCGATCGGCCACCCGCCCGCACATCTCGGTAGCGAACATCTTGGCGCAGGACGCTTCGGTGCTGACATTGCGGCCGTCGTCACGCTTGCGGGCGGCGTCGAGCACCATGCAGCGGGCCGCATAGATCTCAGCCTTGCTGTCGGCCAGCATGGCCTGGATGAGTTGAAATTCAGCAATGGGCTTGCCGAATTGCTTGCGCTCCAGGGCATAGCGCAACGCATCGTCCAGCATGCGCTCGGCGGCGCCTACGCTCAGGGCGGCGATATGCAGCCGACCTTTATCGAGCACTTTCATTGCAGTCTTGAAACCGACGCCTTCGATACCGCCGATCAGCTGACTGGCGGGCACCCTCACGTTCTCGAAAATCACGTCGCAGGTGTGCGCGCCTTTGTGGCCCATCTTGTGATCCGGCTTGCCCAGGGCAACGCCCGGTGTGCCGCGCTCGACAATAAAGGCACTGATGCCACCGGCGCCCTTGATCTCGGGACTGGTGCGTGCCATCACCGTGTAGATACCGGCATGCGGAGCATTGGTGATGAAGCGCTTGGTGCCATTGAGGATGTAGCTGTCGCCATCGCGCACGGCGCTGGTCTTGAGCGAGGCGGCATCCGAGCCTGCGTCCGGTTCGGTCAGGCAGAAGGAGCTGAGCAGTTCGCCGCTGGCCAGTTTCGGCAGGTAGTGCTGCTTCTGCGCGTCTGTGCCGTCCAGCAGGATACCGATGGAGCCAATACCATTGTTGGTACCGATATAGGAGCGGAACGCCGGCGACGTGCGGCCGAGCTCAAAGGCGATGTTGACCTCCTCTTCCATGGTCACGCCCAGACCACCGAACTCCTCGGGAAGCGTCAGGCCGAACAGACCCATCTCGCGCATCTGCTCGACGATGTCCTGGGGAATCGAATCGGACTCGGCCACGTCATTCTCACGGGGAATCAGCACCTCATCGACAAACTGGTGCAGCGAGTCGAGCAGAATCTGAAGGGTCTCGGTGTCACGGATCATGTGCGCTCCTCATGGCCCGCAAGCGAGCCGTTTTTTTGGGGGCGCCGTGACTGCCGTGTGTCAGCGAGCCGCGACGCCGATATTGTTGACCATGTTGATCAGGCGCGGGCCGATATCGTCCACCAGGTTTTCACGTGGCAGCTGAAAGCTCGGCCCGCCGCAGTTGAAGGTCAGCAACCCGTACTGCGGGTGAAGCAACGGCACGGCAACGGAATTGACGTCGCGGTGCCACTCGCCGATCGACAGGCAGAAGCCGTAGTCGGCAAAATCCCTGAACGCCCGGTCCAGACCCTTGCGGATGGCGGGCCAGTGCTCCAATTCGCGTTGGCGAATATGATCGAGCAGGAACTCCCGCTCGGTTTCCGGCATTGCCGCAAGGCAGGCGCGTCCCACGGAGCTCTGCGCCAACGGCAGGTAGCTGCCGATCTGCCTGCGCATGGTCATGTTGCCTTGGCCTTGGACCACCTCCAGGTACACCATTTGCAGGCGATCACGGGCAGCCATGGCGACGGCAGCCTTGGCGTGATTGGCCAGTTCCTCCATCAAGGGGTAAGCCACCGTGCGAATGGCCAGGTTCGACAGCATGGCGTAGCCGAAGCCGAGCACCCCGACATCCAGTTGATACTTGCCCGAGTGCACTTCGCGCTTGAGGCAGCCAAGGCGCATCAATGTGTTGGTCAGACGGGTGACAGTCGGCTTGGGTAAACCGGTCATCCTGGCCAACTCCTGATTGCCCAGCACGTTGTCGCGGGGAGTAAAACACCTCATCAGCTCAAGCCCACGCGCCAGTGCTGTCACGAACTGGCCACTGCTTTGCTCCTCGCTCATCGCACTTGCCGGATCGAGCATGCCCATTTTCAGCAGGCCTATTTCATCGGGTCCACTCAGCGTGTCCGCCGCACTTGGGGTGGCCTTGTTGCGTTCCATGTTAGAACCTCGATTCTGAGAAATGCAAGAAAATAAAATACAGTTTCGTATAGCGAAACTATAGCGGAAGTGTCTCTTAAAAACTACAAAACCCTAATAAATTAAATAATCCATTGATTTTAAAGGAATTATTAATAATTTATCGATTGCTTGTTTACAGGGCTTTTCGAGCGAACCTATGATTGATCATTGATTCGGTATCCAGTTTCGTATAGCGAAACAGTATTCAGGAGTACGTATGAGCACCCCGCCCGAACCCGTAGTGACATTGGACATACGCGACGATGGCGTTGCCATTGTGCGCATCTCGCGTCCCGAAGCGAAAAATGCACTCAACACGGCCGTACGCGAGCAACTGGCCATGCACTTCCTGGCGTTGGCCGCTGAGGCCCGGGTGCGGGCTATTGTCCTGACAGGCGGGGAACAATGCTTCGTCGCCGGTGCCGACATCCGCGAGTTCGCCGAGGCGAGCCCCATCGAGATGTACCGTCGACATACCGAATACCTGTGGGAAGCGATCAGTCGTTGCCCCAAGCCTGTAATCGCCGCCGTGAACGGTTTCGCCCTGGGGGGCGGCTGCGAGTTGGCCATGCACTGCGACATCATCGTTGCTGGCGAGTCGGCACGCTTCGGCCAACCCGAGGTGAAGCTGGGCTTGATGCCGGGTGCCGGGGGGACCCAACGACTCGTCCGCGCGGTTGGCAAGTTCCAGGCGATGCGGATCGCGCTGACGGGGTGCCTGGTGCCGGCGCCCCAAGCGCTTGCCATTGGCATGGTCAGCGAGGTCGTGAGCGATCATCTTACGTTGCCGCGCGCTCTTGAGCTGGCCGCGGAAATCGCCGCGCTGCCGGCATTGGCGATCGCGCAGATCAAGGAAGTCATGCTGGCGGGGGCGGACTTGCCACTGGACAGTGCATTGGCCCTCGAGCGCAAGGCGTTCCAGCTGTTGTTCGATTCGAAGGATCAGAAGGAGGGCGCTCGTGCCTTTCTGGAAAAACGTAAAGCCAGCTTTGCAGGGGAGTGACTCATGACACGTGTGATCAACCAGATGGCCATCGTCGGCGCCGGCGTGATGGGGACCGGCATCGCCCAGATTGCGGCCCAGGCGGGCATACAGGTCATCCTGTTCGACAATCGGGAAGGCGCCGCCCAAGCGGCCCGCGATAACTTGCAGCAGACGCTGGAGAAGCTCGCAAGCAAGGGCAAGATGACCCATGACCAAGCATACAGTGCCCTTGAGCAGGTGCGGGTAGCCACTGCACTGATGGAGCTCAAAGAGGTCGATCTGGTGGTCGAGGCGATCATCGAGCGGCTGGATGCCAAGCAGGCACTTCTGGCGCAGCTTGAGACCGTGGTCGCCGTGGACTGCCTGTTGGCCACCAATACCTCGTCGCTGTCGGTGACCAGCATCGCGCGTGGATGCCAGCACCCCGAGCGCGTGGCGGGCTTTCACTTCTTCAATCCGGTACCGCTGATGAAGGTGGTGGAAGTGATCGACGGTCTGGCCACCGATCCGAAGGTCGGGGACTGCCTGCAGGCGTTGGCGGCGCGCATGGGCCATCGCGGGATTCGCGCCAAGGACACGCCAGGCTTCATCATCAATCACGCCGGACGCGCCTACGGCACCGAGGCGCTCCAGATACTCAAGGAAGGCGTCGCCGAACCCGCCGAGGTCGACCGCATCCTGCGTGAGGGGCTGGGTTTTCGCATGGGACCGCTAGAGCTGTTCGACCTGACCGCGCTGGATGTCTCTCATCCAGTGATCGAGTCGATCTATGACCAGTTCTACCAGGAGCCGCGCTATCGGCCGGCGGCCCTTACCCGACAGATGTTGGAGGCGGGGTATATCGGTCGTAAGGTCGGGCGCGGCTTCTACCAATACGTCGACGGGCAGATGATAGACCCGCCGGCGGCGCAGCCGGTGCCGCGGGTCGACGCACTACCCCCTGTATGGCTCGGTACCGAGCGCGAAGAAGATCGCGCTAACCTGAACCTGTTGCTTGAAACGCTTGGCGCGCGGGTAGAGCAGGGGAGTCAGCCCAGCAGCGAGGCGTTGTGCTTGCTTGCCCCCTACGGCCTGGATGCCACCACAGCTGCAGGACGATTCGCCACCGATCCTGCGCGTACGGTGTGCATTGATCTGCTGGTGGACCTTGGGCGGCATCGCACGCTGATGCCGACGCCGGCAACCCGAGATGACATGCGCCAGGCCGCACATGCGTTGCTGGCCCGTGATGGCGTCGGTGTCAGCATGATCAATGACAGCGTGGGTTTCGTCGCTCAGCGCGTGCTGGCAATGATCGTCAACCTCGCGGGTGACATCGTTCAGCAACGTATCGCCAGCGTCGATGACCTGGACGAGGGCGTGCGCCGCGGCCTGGGTTATCCGCAGGGTCCCTTGGCCTGGGGCGACAGTGTGGGCGCCGAACGCCTGCTGACCATTCTGGAACGCATGACCGAGCTGACCGGGGATCCGCGTTATCGGCCAGGCCCTTGGCTGCGCCGCCGAAGCGTACTTGGCCTGTCGCTGCGTCACAGCGAACCCACCTTCAACTGACCTCCACATTCAGGATATTCCATGCTTGACGCCTATATTTTCGCAGGGTTGCGTACCCCTTTCGGTCGACACGGCGGCGCACTGGCGTCGGTACGCCCGGATGATCTTGTGGCTCACGTCATCCGTGAACTGCTCGCCCGCCATGCCATTGCCGGTGACGCCATCGAGGACGTGATCCTGGGCAACACCAATCAGGCGGGGGAGGACAGCCGTAACATCGCCCGCCATGCCGCGCTGCTCGCCGGATTGCCTGTCACGGTACCCGGCCAGACCGTCAATCGCCTATGCGCCAGCGGGCTGGCGGCAGTGATCGATGCTGCCCGCGCGGTCACCTGCCAGGAAGGTGAGTTATTTGTCGCCGGGGGGGTGGAGAGCATGTCCCGCGCACCCTTCGTCATGGCAAAGGCCGAAGCGGCCTACAGCCGCGAGCTGAGCGTGTACGACAGCACCATCGGCGCGCGTTTTCCCAACCCGAAGATCGTCGCTGAGTTCGGTAATGACAGCATGCCGCAGACCGGAGACAACGTGGCCCACGAATATGGCATCGACCGCGAACAAGCGGACGTTTTCGCGGCGCGCTCCCAGGCCCTGTATGAAGCAGCGCGCCAGTCCGGTTTTTTCGCCCAGGAACTGCTTGCGGTCTCCGTGCCCACAGGACGCAAGACACCGCCCAATGAGTTTGAACAGGATGAGCATCCTCGTCCGCAATCCGATCTGGTCGCTTTGGCTCGGCTCAAGCCCTTGTCGGAAGGTGGTGTGGTCACGGCTGGCAACGCTTCGGGTATCAACGACGGCGCCGCCGCCTTGCTGATCGGTTCGAAGGCTGCCGGCGAACAGCATGGCCTGGTGCCGATGGTCCGTATCCTTTCTGCCGCGGCCGCGGGCGTAGCGCCCCGTATCATGGGCGTCGGTCCGGTGGACGCGATCAACAAAGCCTTGGATCGGGCCGGGCTCAAGCTTGCAGACATGGACATCATCGAGATCAACGAAGCATTCGCCAGCCAGGTGCTTGGTTGTCTGAAAGGCCTTGGCGTCGCCTTCGATGACCCGCGGGTGAACCCTAATGGTGGCGCGATCGCGGTCGGCCATCCATTGGGCGCATCAGGCGCTCGCCTGGCGCTCAGTACCGCTCGCGCGTTGCAGCACAGCGGCAAGCGCTACGCGGTCGTCAGCCTGTGCATTGGTGTCGGCCAAGGGTTGGCGATGGTGATCGAGCGCGTCCAAGCGCATTGAGCGAGGTAGGTGAAATGGGAGCTTTGACTGGATACCGCGTGCTCGATCTGAGCCGCGTGCTGGCTGGTCCTTGGTGCGGCCAGACATTGGCTGACCTTGGGGCCGAAGTGATCAAGATTGAACGGCCTGGCGCGGGTGACGATACCCGCGGTTGGGGACCGCCCTGGATGAACGACGAGTCAGGCGAGCCGACGCAAGAAACGTCCTACTACCAGTCCACCAACCGCGGAAAGCTATCGGTGGCGCTGGATCTGGCCACGCCAGACGGTCAGGAAATGGTGCGTGCCCTGGCCGCCAGCTGCGATGTGCTGATCGAAAACTACAAGGCTGGCTCGTTGGCCAAATACGGACTGGACTACGCCAGTTTGTCGCAGCTCAATCCGCGCCTGGTCTACTGCTCGGTAACCGGTTTCGGGCAGACGGGGCCGCGTGCGGCCGAGCCGGGCTACGACTTCATCATCCAGGGCATGGGCGGGCTCATGAGCATTACCGGGGAGCGCGATGATCTGCCAGGCGGCGGGCCGCAGAAAGTCGGTGTGGCGTTTTCCGACCTGATGACGGGGTTGTATTCGACGGTCGCCATTCAAGCCGCGCTGCTCAGCCGGGGAAAGACCGGCCTGGGGCAGCACATCGACATGGCGCTGCTGGATGTGCAGGTCGCGACCCTGTGCAACCAGAGCCAGAACTACCTGGCCACCGGCAAGCCGCCAGGGCGCTATGGCAATGCCCACGCGAACATCGTCCCCTACCAGGTGTTCCGCGCCAATGATCGCGACTTCATCATCGCCTGCGGAAACGACAGCCAGTTCATCGCGCTGTGCCAGGCCATTGGGCTGCCTGAGCTTTCCCAGAACCCGCGTTTCGCCCGCAACGCGGATCGAGTGGCCCACCGCGAGACGCTTGTCGGCATCCTGTCGCACCATTTTCTCGGTGATTGCGCCGATGCCTGGGTGCGGCGGATTCATCCGCAAGGCGTTCCGGTCGGCGCGATCAACAGCATCGCCCAGGCGCTGGACGAGCCTCAGGTGAAGGCGCGCGACATGCTGGTGAATATTCCTCACCCGCGCAAAGCCGGCTTCGTCACGGTCGGCAGCCCTATCAAGCTGTCCGGCACCCCGGTGGAGTACCTGCGTCCGGCGCCCATGTTGGGCGAGCATACCGACGAAGTCCTCAAGCGTCATTTGGGGCTCGATGATGAGCGGCTCGCCGAATTGAAATCCCGCGGGGTGATCGAGCAGCTAGGCGCTGACTAATTTTTTGCTTACCCAGAGCAGGTGGATGCTCTGGGGCAGGCAGCGGCAGTGGATTAATTCAATACGATGATTTTGGAAACCAGCTCGGCGCTGTTTTTTGCCTGCAGTTTTTTCATCAGTCTTGCCCGGTGGACTTCCACCGTCCGATGCGAGATGTCCAATTTGCGGCCTATCTCTTTGCAGGTCAGGCCGTTCACGATATGAGCCGAAATCTCACGTTCTCTGGGTGTGAGGTTAACGGTTGGCCTGAACGCTCTGTCCATTCGCTCGAAGTGCCACACCATCAATTGAAACGGATCTTCCGGGGTCAGGGTGTAGCCGTTGGCCCGGGCCCAGAACACTTCACCGCTGTGGTGCTGCATGAAGCGCTCATCCGAGTAAGCACCGTTCTTGGCGTGGCGCAGCCAGCTCAGGCTGCGTTCGCCAATGATGTTGAAGTCGGCCTGTGAGGGGTAGAGCTTGAGGATGAGTTCGCCGAGCAGTGCTTCTCGTTCGTAGCCGAACAGGCTCTGAAAGGCTTCGTTGAGGTCGAGCATGCGGCGGTTACCGGTGATCACTTGCGGCGCAGGTGATACCTGGAACGCCAGGCGCTCGAGGTCTTGCAGTTGTAGGGCTGGGTGGGTCATAGGGCAGACCTCCCTCGTTCTTGTGGGATTTTTCGCACAGTATCCATCAGTCGGGCTACTCATCCCTATACGTAGTTGCACGAATAGCGAGGGCTTTGGCGTTGGGGCCATTGTAGGTAACGCCTGTTCAACAAGAAGGATTAAATCATGGCTACCGACTCTGTCAGCATCGTCGCCGCCGCGCATTCGCGCTTTGGCCGCCTGGCCGATGCCACCCTCGAAGATCTGATCGTTGATGTTACTCGCGCCGCGTTGGCTGATGCCGATGTGGCCGCCTCCGAGATCGATGCGCTGTTTCTTGGGCACTTCAATTCGGGGCTGGTGCCGGATGGCTTTGCGGCTTCGTTGATGTTGCAGGCAGATCCCGCGTTGCGCTTCAAGCCGGCCACCCGTTGCGAGAACGCTTGTGCCTCGGGGGCGGCGGCGATTCAGGCGGCGATCAATGCGATTCTTTCCGGGGCCGCTGAGCTGGTGCTGGTGGTGGGGGCAGAGAAGATGACCTCCAACGCTACCGCGCAGGTGACAAAGGCCCTGGCCGGGGCCGGGTATCAGCATGATGTGGAAGAGGCGGGGTTGAGCTTTCCACAGTTGTTCGGGCTGACGGCTGCGCAATACCAGCAGCGCTATCAGAGCCCGCTGTCGGCCATGGCCACCGTTGCTGCGAAGAACCACGCCAATGCCATGGCCAACCCTCTGGCGCAGATGCACAAGGCCATGAGTTTCGAACAGTGCAATACGGTGTCCGAGAGCAACCCCTACATCGCCGAGCCACTGCGTTTGACCGATTGTTCGCTGGTCAGCGATGGCGCGGCGGCAATTGTCTTGGCATCGGCCAAGCGTGCCCGGCAATTTCGTCGTGAGGTGCTGATTCGCAGCATGGTGCAGGTGAACGATTTTCTACCGTTGGCCAAGCGTGACTTGCTGGCCTTCGAAGGGCCACAGCGGGCGATTCAGTCAGCCCTGAGCAAGGCGCAGGTGTCGCTGGACGACCTGGATTTTGCCGAGGTGCATGATTGTTTCACCATCGCCGAATTGCTGATCTATGAGGCCATGGGCCTGGTACCTCAAGGGCAGGGGTATCGGGCGCTTGAGGAGGGTATCGTGCAGGCCGGCGGCAAGCTGCCGGTGAACCTGTCCGGCGGGCTCAAGGCCAAGGGGCATCCGGTGGGGGCAACGGGGGTGTCGATGCATGCTTTGGCGTTTAGGCAACTGACTGGCGAGCCGATTGGTGTGGCGGCACCGAATGCCGAGTTCGGGCTGTTGTTCAATATGGGGGGTATGGCGGTGGCCAACTACGCCTCGGTGCTTCAGGCACGGAGGGTCTGAGTTTGAATATCGCCAACTGGTTGCACACAGCCGCTCAGCGCTGGCCCGAGCGTCCGGCGCTGTTTGAAGGGCAACGACAGATTGCCGATTACCGTACCTTCGCCACTAACGCGCGTGGCCTGGCTTATCAGCTCGTTCACGAGCACGGGGTTGAGCCGGGTGATCGCGTGGCGCTGTTCATGAAAAACTGCTGCGAGTACCTGGAGCTAATGTATGCGGTGTGGTGGATCGGTGCCGTGGCGGTGCCGATCAACTGCAAGTTGCATCGCAGTGAGGCCGGCTGGATTGTCGGTAACGCCCAGGCGCGGGTGATCTTTACCGATGACGGTCAGGTGTTTGCTCCGGGTGAGCTGGCTGAGGATTGCCGGGAACAGGCCGGGCGCGAGCGAGTAGTGGAGAGCGTCGGCCAAGCGCTGACAACGCCCTACAGCTGCGGCACCGATGATCTGGCCTGGCTGTTCTACACCTCCGGAACCACTGGACGATCCAAGGGGGTGATGCTGTCCCACGGCAATCTGGTGGCGATGTCCCTATGTTATCCGCTGGATGTAGACGCGGTGAGCGGCACCGACACGGTGGTGTATGCCGCGCCCATGTCCCATGGTGCCGGGCTGTACAACTTCATTCATGTACGCTGGGGCGCTCGGCATGTGGTGCCGGAGTCTCGCGGGTTCAAGGCTGAAGAATTGTTCGAACTGGCTGACCGACTGGGCAATGTCTCGCTGTTTGCCGCGCCGACGATGGTCAAGCGCATGGTCGAGCAGGCGCGTCTGACGGGCTATCACGCAGAAGGCATCAAAACCATTGTCTACGGCGGTGCGCCAATGTACCTGGCCGATCTGCAGGATGCGGTCGATACCTTCGGCCCGCGCCTGGTGCAGATCTACGGCCAGGGCGAGAGTCCAATGACCATCAGCGCCTTGCCCCGGGAATTGATCGGTGATCGCCAGCGGTCAGATTGGGCGCGTATCGCGTCATCGGTAGGACTGGCGCAATCCTGCGTGGATATTCGTGTGCTCGATGCCGAACTCCGCCCGCTGGCATCCGGCCAACCCGGCCAAATCGCCGTGCGCGGTCCGACGGTGATGCACGGTTACTGGCGCAATGAGGCTGCCAGCCGGGAGGCGCTGGTGGACGGCTGGCTGCTGACCGGCGATATCGGTTACCTCGACGACCAGGGCTATCTGACCCTCACCGACCGCTGCAAGGACGTGATCATCTCCGGCGGCAGCAATGTGTACCCGCGGGAAGTGGAGGAGGTGTTGGCGCTGCATCCCGAAGTGTTCGAGGTGTGCGTAGTGGGCGAGGCTGATAAAGAGTGGGGTGAGTCGGTGGTGGCTTTTGTGGTTGCCCGTGATGACAGCGCCTTGGATGAGCGTGCACTGACCGCCTGGTTCATCGAGCGCATGGCTTCGTTCAAGAAACCGAAGAAATACGTGTTCCTCGCCGAACTGCCGAAGAACAGCTACGGCAAGGTGCTCAAGACCGAATTGCGTCACTGGCTGAAGGAGGCCGCAAGCACTGCAGCTATAGCGTGAATGTTTTCCATGACTGGTTTCCATCAATAAGAACAAGACAGGAACACTTCTATGGCAACTCATCAGCACAACCCGGCCCGGCAACGTCGGCGCGCCTTTATCGGAGCGACCTCCGGGCACCTAATCGAGTGGTACGACTATGGCGTGTATGGCTTTCTGGCGGTGTACATTGGTCAGGCGTTCTTCGTTTCTGATGACCCAACCACCAGCCTGCTCAGCAGCTTTGCCGCCTTCGCCCTGAGCTTCTTCATCCGTCCTCTGGGTGGCCTTTTTTTCGGGCCGCTGGCGGACAAGATCGGTCGTCGCAAGACCCTGATCACCGTGTTGATCATGATGTCGGGGTCTACCTGCCTGCTAGGCTTGCTGCCCACTTATGCCTCCATTGGCATTGCTGCGCCGATCCTGCTGGTGCTGATCCGCTGCGTGCAGGGTTTTTCTGCCGGTGGTGAAATCGGCACGATCACCAGCTTTATTTCCGAGTACGCCGGGCCCGGTCGGCGTGGCTTCTCCACCTGCTGGCTGATGGTCACTGCGGTGCTTGGCCTGGTGCTCGGTGGCGTGGTCGCCAACGGCATGATCTGGCTGCTTGGCGCCGAGCTGATGCAGGACGGCGGCTGGCGCATTCCCTTCCTCGTCGCCGGGCCGATGGGCCTGATCTCCATGTATATCCGCCTCAAGCTCGAAGACAGCCCGGAGTTTCTTGCCTTGCAGAAAGCGGGTGAAACGTCCAAGGCGCCGCTGCGTGAAGTCTGGCAATGGAAGCGGGCAATTACCTTGGTATTTTTCATCATCACTCTGCACAGCTCGATCTTTTATCTGGTACTGACCTTCGCTTCGACCTACATGTCGCGCATCCTCAAGTTCGACAGTGGTACCACACTGCTGTATGTGTTCATCGCCAGCCTCTCGGCGGCGTTCGTCATGCCTTTTGGCGGGATGTTCACTGACAAGTACGGGCGTAAACCCTTCCTCATGGTGGTGGGGGTATTGGCGACACTGGCGATGCTCTGGTTCTTCAAGGCAGCGCCAACGGCTACATCGACCTCATTCTTCTTCCCGCTGATGGCAGTAGCGATTCTGTTCGGTCTGTACGCATCATCCACCTACGCGACCATGAGTGAACTGCTGCCTACGCGGATTCGCTCCACCGGCATTGCGGTGGCTTACAACATTCCGGTGGCGGTATTTGGTGGCAGTGCGCCGTTGATCTCGACCTGGCTCATTCAGCAGACCGGGGATATTTCCTCGCCTTGGTATTTCTACATTGGCACCGGGATTGTTTCGCTGATTGCCTTGGTGGTGTTGCGCAAGGAAGATTTCGTCGCCTGTCACAGCACTGCAGACCTTCCCGGTAGGCGCGAGCTTGCAACGCGATCCACTACCACAGGCACAGCGCAATCGCACGACAAGCCGCTGGCCCTCGGATAGCCTATAGCGGCTTCGAACTGCAGCAGCGACGTGCCGCCCAATGGATCCGCAGTACCACATTGCCCTGGGCGTTATCGTCGTCGGTTTCGTCCGGGGCCTCTGCGGTTGGCCTTCGGTGTGGTCTGAAAGCCCAAACCTTGGTATCACGTGGGGCTGGGTCTGCAATTGTCGAGCAGGGTGTCCAAGTTTGGGCCTTGGGCTGCCTGGCTGCGTTGGATGCAATCACTGCTCCAACGCTTTTTCCAAGCTCATGCCAGACGACGGCCGCTTGACCTTCAGCAGTGAAATCAAGGCCGTGGCACCGTTGTACAGGTCGATGGTGTCGTAGGTGCGTAGGCCGTCGGAGGTACCCAATGGGCCATCATAGGCCGCTTCCGGAGCACGCAGCACACGACGCTGGGCGGGGTTGTAGGTCCAGGCCAGGCGCGCTTCGCAGGTCTGGTCCATGGGTTCGTGGATCAGCGTCTGGCCGCCGGCGACGCTTTCCGGCGAGGTCACCTTGCCCAGGTAGCAAGCGCGTGTTCTACGTTGATGAAGATAGCTGGAGCATCCTCGGCGCCGACCTCTATGACGGTCGCGATGTTGGTCAACTTTCTCGACAAGGTGGTCATCGGTCTGGTCGCCGTGCCGATGATGGCGGAGCTGCAATTGAGCCCAGCCGAGTTCGGCCTGATTGGTGGTGCGTTGCACTGGCTGTTCTCGATTTCCGCAGTACTTGGCGGTTTTCTCGCCAACCGTAGACCCACCCGGCCCTGTTGCTCGGCATGGGCCTGTTCTGGGCCCTGGTGCAACTGCCGATGCTGTTCGCTACCTCACTGTGGACCATCGTCGCCTGCCGGGTACTGCTGGGCATTGGTGAAGGCCCGGCTTCTGCGCACTCGTTCCTGCGACGCAGTATGTCAAGCCAGGCTGTCCGGACCCGCGAAAAAGCTGTTGAAGCCAAGACTGCATTAGTTCTGCGAATTGCGGCCATAGCCAAAGCCTGTAGGTAGCAAGTCATTGAGCGTATTCATCGCGTTCGCCTGTGCCGGGATACTAGGCCTCAGAGCGGCGGTTCCCGTGCGCTCAAAGGCCTGTTCGCGAACGTGTCAAAACAACGAGAGCATCAGGTCCCATAAATCTTGCGCAAGGTTGGGCTTCCATGATCAAAGCAGCAGATCTCGTCATTCAATGTCTGGAAAATGAAGGCGTGGAATACATGTTCGGGATTCCGGGGGAGGAGAATCTCGATTTGCTGGACTCGTTGTCCCGTTCGACCATCAAGCTGGTCCTCACCCGGCATGAGCAATCGGCGGGTTTCATGGCAGCCACCTATGGTCGCCTCACGGGCAAGACGGGTGTCTGTCTCTCGACACTTGGCCCGGGAGCGACCAACCTGGTCACGGCGGGTGCTTACGCCTACCTCGGGGGCATGCCGATGATGATGATCACCGGGCAGAAGCCGATCAAGAAGTCGAAGCAAGGACGTTTTCAAATCCTGGATGTGTGCGGGATGATGGGCCCGTTGACCAAGTACACCCACCAATTGGCATCTGCCGACAATATCCCCTCGCGCATCCGTGAGGCCATTCGACTGGCTGAAGAAGAGAAGCCCGGGTCGGTCCACCTGGAGTTGCCAGAGGACATCGCCGCCGAACTCACCGAAAGCACACCGATCCCACCGAGTCTGAGCCGTAGGCCGGTGGCCGAGGCCAAGGCTATCGCTGCGGCCGTCTCGAAGCTGGAAGCGGCCCGCTCTCCAGTCCTGGTCATCGGTGCCGGCGCCAACCGCAAGATGACCGCCCGCGTCTTGCGACAACTGATCGAGAAGACTGGCATTCCCTTCATCACCACACAACTGGGCAAAGGCGTCGTCGACGAGCGCGGCGCTCCTCCCCAGTAGAAAGCACCACACGCCAGCCGTCTTCACCCTTGTAACCGACCGGGATCAGGGACTGAACCGCGCAACCAAAGGTGATGTGCTGGCGCAGTCCGAACCTGTCTGCATAAGCGTTCATGTAGTCCCTGACTTGATCCCGGCTGGGATACAGCGGGTACGACTCAGGCATCGGAAAACCATCGAAGAACGAACTGTTGCGTGGGGTAATCAGATGAAGCGCGTCGTAATCGGTATGCCAGTGACCGCCGACTTGTTGGGACTTCTCAAAACAGTCGACAGAAAAGCCCGCGTCCAGCATTTCCTTCAGCGCCGCTAGGCCGGCGGCACCCGCCCCGATGATGCAGTAGCGTGCAGGGTGATTCATGCTCTTGTTCTCCGAATTCGCCTGAAATGTGGACCCATCTGATCCGTGGTCCGATTGTTGCGGGCATTCGCAAGTGCGATGAAGGTGGGATAACCAGTGCTTGCTATAGGGAGAGCCTATACACGGCGTGGAGGATGGACCTGCGATAGGGTTCAGGCATCCGTTCTCAGGTTCGGCTCGTGGGGGGACTAATAGATTTCTAGTGTCTGATCGAAGGCTTATTACCCGACGGGCAGGTCCGCCAGCGCGGCCTCGAGAAGGTCGTTTGCCCTTCCTGCATTTGCCCTATTGCCAGATGCCCGAGCAGGCCAGCTGCACAGGGTTTTGCGAGTCGCCGAACCTCGCTCTCACCTGTTGCCAGAGGTGCGGAACCGACGGACCCGCTCGTCAATCCTAGAGCCTTCGGATACGCGTTGCACATCGATGCTTGCTCGGGCTATAGCCGCGGTGGATGAGCGTGGTGACTGATATCCCGTTGGCGTCGCAGAGCCTGGCTACTAAGCCGTGCCCATCATTTATTTGCTGCCAGCGCCAGGCGCCTCGCCAGGTGGGTATTACGAATCACGAGTTTCTCAAGCTCCACGATGATAAATACCAACAGCCCGGCACCGATGACTTTCCCCCACTCCTGCCACGTCAGGTCGGTGGAGCCGAAGATGTCCTGCATGACGGGTGCGTGAGTGAAGAGCAACTGCAGCGGGACACAGGCCGCAATGGCCAGTAGCACATAAGGGTTGCCGAACAGTCCCTCCCAGGTGGTGACGGGCGCAATCAACGATCGCGTATTGATGAGATACAGCATCTCTGCGGCGACGACGGCGTTGACCGCCAGGGTGCGCGCTGTCTCGATGCTGGAGCCTTCGCTCAACTGCCAAAGAAATAGCCCAATCGCACCTGCCATCATCAGCACTGAAACCATGAGTATGCGCCAGATGAAGAAGCCTGAAAGCAGTGGTTCCCCAGGGGCGCGCGGAGGACGGCTCATGATGCCTCGCTCGGCGGGCTCGAAAGCCAGTGCCAGTCCCAGCGTGCTGGAGGTCACCATGTTGATCCACAGTACCTGCGCAGGGGTTAGCGGCAACGCCAGCTCGAACAGGATGGCGGCAATCACCACCAGTGCTTCGCCGCCATTGGTGGGCAACATGAACAGGATGAATTTCTTCAGGTTGTCGTAGACCGCTCGGCCTTCGCGTACCGCGGTAGCGAGCGTGGCGAAGTTATCGTCGGCCAGGACCATGTCAGCCGCTTCCTTGGCCGCTTCGGAACCCTTCATGCCCATGGCGATCCCGACATCGGCGCGTTTGAGAGCGGGGGCGTCGTTCACGCCGTCACCGGTCATGGCCACGATCTGGCCGTTGTCCTGCAGGGCCGTCACCAGGCGCAGCTTGTGCTCGGGACTGGCCCGGGCAAACACGTCCACCTCCGTCACCACCTGGCGCAGGGCTTCATCGTTCATCAGCGCCACTTCAGCGCCGGTAATGGTGGGCTTGCCGACACCAATGGCGAGTTGCGCGCCGATGGCCCGCGCGGTTTCGGCATGGTCGCCGGTGATCATCTTCACCCGGATACCGGCGTGATGGCATTCGCTCACCGCCCTGATCGCTTCCGCGCGTGGGGGGTCGACGATGCCCACCAGGGCCAGCAGGGTGTATCCCGAGCTCATGTCCTGGAAGCTCAAACTGCCATTGAGGGGCGCCGAATGCTTGCAGGCCAACGCTAACAGACGCAAGCCTTGGGCGGCGATGTCGGTGGTCATGCGGCGCCAGTAATCGACATTCAGTGGATGCTCGCCATCGTGGCCCCGTTGCGTGTCGCACATGTCCAGGATGCGCTCCGGGGCTCCTTTGGCGAAGATCCAGGATTGGCCATCGCCATCGCGATGATGGGTAGCCATGAAGCGATGTTGCGACTCGAACGGGATGGAATCCAGGCGGGTCCATCGCGAGGGGACGAAACCGGTCTTGTCACCGAGCACCAGCAGGGCCCCCTCGGTAGGATCGCCCTCGACCCTCCACCAATCGTCCTCATTGCGCAGATGCGCATCGTTGCACAACACACCGGTACGGATCGCCAGGCTCAGCGCTGGATAATGGTTGGGATCGATGATGCGACCGTCGATGCTGCAATCACCTACAGGGGCATACCCGACACCGCCGATATCGAACACATGGCCTGCGCACACGACACGCTGCACGGTCATTTCATTGCGGGTCAATGTCCCGGTCTTGTCGGAGCAGATCACGGTCACCGAGCCCAGTGTCTCCACTGCGGGCAAGCGCCGGATGATCGCTTTGCGCCGGGCCATGCGCTGCACCCCGAGGGCCAACGTCACGGTCATGATGGCCGGCAGGCCTTCGGGGATCGCCGAGGCGGCGAGGGCAACCACCATCATGAACATTTCCGCAGGCGGGTGACCGCGCCAGAGCGTCCCCAGAACGAACGTGGCGATGCAGATACCGAGGATGGTCACGGCCAACAGGCGCCCGAACCGGTCGACCTTGCGCAGCAGCGGAGTGGCCAGGCTATCGATGTCGACCAGCATCTGGTTGATCTTGCCCAGCTCCGTCGCAGCGCCGGTGCCGACGACGATGCCTCTGGCCTGGCCGTAGACCACCACGGTACCCGCATACGCCATGCTGTGGCGATCGCCCAGCGGGGCGTCGGCCTGTGCGATCTGGGTATCCTTCTCCACCGGCATGGACTCGCCCGTCAACGCAGCTTCTTCGACGCGCAGCTCTTTGACCGCTATCAGGCGAAGGTCCGCAGGAACCCGGTCGCCGGAGGCCAGCAACACCTGATCGCCGGGTACCAGGTCAGCGGCGTCGATCTCCTGCGCGGTGCCGTTGCGGATCACCATCGCATGGGGCGCAAGCATCGCTCCGATGGCATGCAAGGCACGCTCTGCCTTGCCCTCCTGGATGAACCCGATGATCGCGTTGATCACCACGGCGCCGAGCAGGACACAGGTATCGACCCAATGGTCGAGCAGGGCCGTGATCGCCGCCGCAGCGATCATGACGTAAAGCAGGATGTTGTGAAATTGCGCCAGCAAGCGCAGCAACGGCCCTCGGCGCTTGGGGGAGATCAGCGTGTTAGGGCCAAACTGGGCAAGGCGCTCGGCCGCTTGCGCATCCTGCAGTCCTTGCGGCCCCGTCTGTAGCAGCTGCTCGACTTCTTCGCCCGTGAGCGTCTGCCAGGCGCGGTGCGCGTGGAGCTTGGATGGATCGGTAAAAGGTACTGTCATGGGCTCAGGCCTTTTGCGTCCCGCAGATAAACCTGCACGGTTACAGTGACACCAGCACATCACACTCAGACTCGCTGAGGACGTGCTTGGTGATGCTTCCTACCAACAGTTCTTCCAGGGCGCTTTCGCCTTGCTTACCCATCACGATCAGATCGCAGTCCAACGCCTGCTCCTGCTCGATGATTCGCCAGGAGGGGTCACCATGCACCACGACTTGCCGGGCATTGGCCAGCCCGCACGCCTCGCTCAACGCAAAGAGTCTTTCCACGGCGTCTTTCTTGATGACATTTCGATAGTGATTGAGGGTGTCAAGGTCAACGTTGGCAAATCGCATGCTTCCCTCGAAAGGGGCTTCGAACACATGCAAAAGAATGATCTCGGCCTGTGGGGCAATCGATCTGGCCAGAGCAATTGAGCCAAGAGACGAAGATGAGAAATCAACCGGGACTAGCAAGGTACGGTAACCGCAGCGCGGGACTTGTTTGACCACCAGCAACGGGCACGTCATGCGACTGAGCATTCTTTGGACTGTCGAGCCCAGGAGCAGATGACGAACCATGCTCTGTCCCTTTGACCCGCACACCAGAAGGCTTGTGTTCCTGGCTTGTAGCTCACGGGTAATCTCAGTGACAACCGAGCCGGAAACAACACACGCGCCAGAGGCAATGTCATAGCGCTGATTCAGCGTTTCAGCCAGATCGTGAACTTGTTCTTTTGCGGTATTGAGCAATTGCTCCAGCAGGTCATGCTCAGGTGCGATCAACTGTCTGAGGCGCTCAAATGGCGCTAGATCCGTCACATAGAGTAGATCCAGTGAAGCGCGCAGTTCCTTGCTCAATAGTGCAGCCCGCTCTGCCGCGCGGCGAGCAGACGTGGACAAGTCAGTCGCTACCAGGATGTGGCTCAATTGGGACATGTCAGTCTCCTTTTGCAAGACCGCGCTATGAACTGCCTTGCGCTGAAGGCACTGGCGCGTTGATTGGTCTGCACCTTGATAGGTACCCTTTTCCACAGTCGATTGAACCAGCAACAGCATCCATGCCCGCAGGGATCAATCGCTGAACGCTAGAGGCATTCAAGGGGTGATGGCTACCTTCATGACGCCGTCCCGTTGATGTGCAAACAGGTCGTAGGCGGCTTCGATGTTATCCAGCGTGAACCGATGCGTTACCAAGGGCGCCAGATCAATGCGCCCGCAGGCGATCACCTCCATCAAGCGGCGCATACGTTCCTTGCCGCCAGGGCACAGCGTGGACACGATACTGTAGTCGCCGAGGCCGGCAGCAAATGCATCGAGGGGTATGCGCAAGTCCGAAGCGTAGACGCCGAGGCTGGATAGTGTTCCCCCAGGACGTAGAACCCGAAGTGCCGATTCAAAGGTCGATTGGGTTCCAAGCGCTTCAATCGCGACATCGACACCACGACCATTGGTAATCGCCATGATCTGCTCGACGGCATTGCCTTGCGTGTAATCAATGACATGCGTAGCACCTAGCTGGCGGGCTACGGACATGCGCGCGTTTACGCTGTCGATCCCGATGATCGTGCTTGCACCTTTCAAACGGGCGCCCGCCACCGCACAAAGGCCAATAGGCCCGAGTGCAAAGACGGCGACCATATCACCGATCTTTACATCACCTCGTTCGGCACCCGAGAAGCCGGTGGACATGATGTCTGGGCACATTAGAACCTGTTCATCGGTAAGGCCATCGGGTATCGGAGAAAGGTTGGCCATGGCGTCGGGAACCCGCACAAACTCGGCCTGGCAGCCATCGATGGTATTGCCGAACTTCCAGCCACCGATAGCCTTGAACCCATGACGGGTACCGGGTCCATCCTGGGAGGAGCAACCGCAGAGGCAGGCATTGCTGTGTCCGCTGGGAGTAATCGCGCCCGCGATCACTCGCTGGCCCTCGCTGAAGCCTTGAACCTGGGCACCGAGCTTTTCAATGATGCCAACGGGTTCATGGCCAATGGTCAACCCTTTGGCGACGGGGTATTCACCGCGCAGGATATGAACATCCGTTCCGCAGATCGTCGTGGTCGTGATGCGCACCAACGCGTCGGAGGGGCCAATTTCCGGAATAGGCTTTTCATCCAGCACTATTCTGTTTTTTTCCACAAATATTGCAGCTCTCATGGTAGCCATCGTGACAGCTCCTCGTTGGGATTGTTGCCTGTACCTGCGTTTAGCCTGCGCCGGAAAAACAGCGAATCGGTTGACCAGGATCAAGAACCCAATCGATAAATTGTAGTTGGGTTACCGCGTGTCGGATTAGGTGGGGGGCTGCCTTGTGGCGCTATCGAGGACGGCATATTCGCAGGTGCTCAAGGTGGTACTCGGCGCGAGCCTACAGCGCAAACACCACCCCCGTGCGTGACGCCGCATTGCGAATATGCTCCTGCATCGCCCGTTGTGCCCCGGCCTGGGCGCGGCGGGCAAGCTGTCGGAGGATCTTGCGGTGCTCCTGCCAGGTCTCCATGGCCCGTGCAGGGCGAATGAAGGGCAGCTTCTGGCTTTCCAGAAAGATGTCCTGGCCAGCGGTGATCACCTGCAGCATGGCGTGGTTGCCGCAGGCTTCCAGCAGGCGGCGGTGGAACTCGAAGTCGAGGCGGGCGGCGGCCTCGAAACGACCGGCGCGCAATTCCAGGCGCATCGCTTCTACATTTGCTTCCAGCTGGTCGATGTCTTCGGCTGTCAGCGACAGGGCCGCCTGGCCGGCAGCGAACCCTTCCAGGGCATAACGCAATTGAAAGGTATCGGCGGCGGATACCTGCGCGGCATAGGGCCAGGAAAACCCAGGGGAAGAAGGGCCGACCGGCGTTGGCGACTGGACGAATACGCCCTTGCCCGGTTGCACACTCACCAGCCCCAATGCACTCAACGACGACAGTGCCTCGCGCAGGGAGGCGCGGCTGACGCCAAGCTGCTCGGCCAGGTCGCGTTGGGAGGGCAGCGCGTCCCCGGGCAGGTAGCCACCTTCCTGGATCAGCTTACGGATAGCTTGCAAGGCGATTTGCGGGACTGCGCGGGCGAGGGTATCGAGCATGCTGTTCAGACCAGTCAGATGGGCAGTTTTCGCTTTGTAAAGGCTTTACCTACAGTCTGGCAAGCCTTGCTCCCTGCTGGCCCAAGGCGGGGGACCACTGCACGAAAAGGGGGCGGCGCCGTGGCTTGTCCATTGCGTCGCTGCCACTGTTCAGACCAGTAAGACCTTGTGCCGCCTGCTTCCGAGTGGTCCGAGAGCGCCTGCAAGGCAATGCTGGCACGGGCTGTGCAATTGCCTGGACAACCACTTTTGCGCATCCCTGCGAGGTCATTTGCATGAAAACCTTCCGCTCCCTGTTTCTGGCAACCCTGTTCTGCGGTGGTGTCCTGGCATTGCCCCAGGCCCAGGCCGATGCCCTGGCCGACATCAGTGCACGTGGTGTACTGAAGGTGGCCGTACCCCAGGACTTCCCTCCCTTCGGCTCTGTCGGCCCGGACCTCCAGCCGCGTGGCCTGGATATCGACACCGCGCAATTGCTGGCCGACAAGCTGGGCGTGAAGCTCGCCCTGACGCCGGTCAACAGCACCAATCGCATTCCATTTCTTACTACCGGCAAGGTCGACCTGGTGATCTCCAGCCTGGGCAAGAACCCCGAGCGTGAAGCAGTGATCGATTTCTCCAGGCCTTATGCGCCGTTCTACCTGGCGGTATTCGCGCCTGAGGCGACGAAGATCGAGTCCATCGAAGACGTGTCGGGCAAGACCATCAGCGTCACCCGCGGTTCGATCGAAGACATGGAACTCAGCGCCGTGGCGCCCAAGGACGCCATCATCAAACGCTTCGAGGACAACAACTCGACCATTGCCGCCTACCTTTCCGGCCAGGTCGAGCTGATCGCCAGTGGCAGCGTGGTCATGGCCGTCATCGCCGAGAAGAACCCGACCAAGGTGCCGCAGTTGAAGGTCAAGCTGAAGGACTCGCCGGTCGCTATTGGCGTGTCCAAGAACGAGCCGGCGCTGCTGGAAAAGGTCAACGCCAGCCTGGCTGAAGCCAAAGCCGATGGCAGTCTTGGCCGCAACGCCGAGAAATGGCTGAAGCAGCCGCTGCCAACCGATCTCTGAGACGTCGCCGATGGCTTATCAATTTGACTTCGCGCCGGTGCTGGCACAGGGCGACCTGTTGCTCAAGGGCGCGCTCTTCACCCTGGAACTGACCGCCGTCGGCACCCTGCTAGGGGTGGCCATCGGCGTGGTCGGCGCCGGTGTCAGGGCCTGGCGCGTGCAGCCGTTCGCCTGGCTGTTCGGTGTCTATGTAGAGCTGATCCGCAACACGCCCTTCATCGTCCAGCTGTTCTTCATCTTCTTCGGCCTGCCGTCGTTGGGTGTCCGCATGACCGAGTGGCAAGCGGCGCTGCTGGCGATGGTGATCAACCTGGGCGCCTATTCCACGGAAATCATCCGCGCTGGCATCCAGGCCATTCCCAAGGGCCAGCTGGAAGCCGCCGCGGCATTGGCGATGAGTCGTTTCGAGTCCTTCCGCCATGTGGTGATCCAGCCAGCCCTGGCCAAGGTCTGGCCGGCGCTGACCAGCCAGATCGTGATCGTCATGCTCGGTTCGGCGGTTTGCTCGCAGATCGCCACCGAAGAGCTGTCCTTCGCCGCCAACTTCATCCAGTCGCGTAACTTCCGCGCCTTCGAGACCTACCTGCTGACCACCTTGCTGTACCTGGCCATGGCCATCCTCCTGCGCCAGCTGCTGGCCTGGGTGGGGCGGCGCCTGCTGATGGGGAGACGCTGAATGGACTTCACCCTCTGGGATATCGTGCGCAACCTGCTTGCCGGCTTGCAATGGACCCTGTTGCTCTCGCTGGTTGCCTTCCTCTGCGGTGGCCTGGCCGGCCTGCTGGTGATGCTGGCGCGGATCTCCGACAACCGGACCCTGCGAGGCTTGGCCCGTGGCTATATCGAGCTGTTCCAGGGCACGCCACTGTTGATGCAACTGTTCATGGTGTTCTTCGGTATTGCCCTGTTCGGCATCGACGTGTCCGCCTGGATGGCCGCGGCCATTGCCCTGACCCTGTTCACCAGCGCCTTTCTCGCCGAGATCTGGCGCGGTTGCGTGGAATCTATCGCGCATGGCCAGTGGGAGGCTTCCGGCAGTCTGGCGCTGAGCCGTCTGGAGCAACTGCGTTACGTCATTCTGCCCCAGGCCCTGCGCATCGCTGTCGCGCCCACGGTGGGTTTCTCGGTGCAGGTGGTCAAGGGCACCGCCGTGACGTCGATCATCGGGTTCACCGAGTTGACCAAGACCGGCGGCATGCTCGCCAATGCCACCTTCGAACCTTTCCTGATCTACGGCCTGGTCTCGATCGGCTATTTCATCCTCTGTTATCCGCTCTCTGTGAGCGCACGTTATCTGGAGAGGAGGCTGCATGCCCCTGCTTAGCGTATCCGCGTTGCACAAGTACTACGGCGACAACCACGTGCTCAAGGGCGTTGACCTGAAGATCGAAGAGGGCGAAGTGGTCGCCATCATCGGCCGCAGCGGCTCTGGCAAGAGCACCTTGTTGCGCACCCTCAACGGCCTGGAATCGATCAGCGATGGCGTGATCGAAGTGGACGGTGAATACCTCGACGCCAGTCGCGCCGACCTGCGCGCCTTGCGGCAGAAGGTCGGCATGGTGTTCCAGCAGTTCAACCTGTTCCCGCACCTGACCGTGGGCGAGAACGTCATGCTCGCGCCCCAGGTAGTGAAGAAGACCAGCAAGGCCCAGGCCCGCAAGCTGGCCGAACAGATGCTCGCCCGCGTCGGCTTGGCCGAGAAGTTCGACGCCTATCCCGATCGCCTTTCCGGCGGCCAGCAACAACGCGTCGCCATCGCCCGCGCCCTGGCCATGTCGCCCAAGGTGCTGCTGTGCGACGAAATCACCTCGGCGCTCGACCCGGAGCTGGTCAATGAAGTGCTGGGCGTGGTCCGGCAGTTGGCCAAGGAGGGCATGACCCTGATCATGGTCACCCACGAAATGCGTTTTGCCCGGGAGGTGGGCGATAAAGTGGTGTTCATGCACCACGGCAAGGTGCACGAGATGGGCAACCCGCGTGAGGTGTTCGCAGCGCCGAAGACGCTGGAGCTGGCGAACTTCATTGGCGCGGTGGCGCAGGCGTAGGCCAGCCGTCACCATTGACCAGGGACAGCACTATCGAATACAGCGTGCATGTCCAGCGGCGACCGTTGCCACGTCGGCTTGCGAGGCGCGCTACCCCTGCAGGTCAGCAGCAGTGAAGCCATTGCGCCGATAAAAGCGTTCCAGCTCCCGGGGCTCGGGGTCGACGCCGGTGAAGATCTTCAAGTATTCGGGGATGTAGCGCATGCGCTGCGCCAGCGGCTCCTGGGTGTTCATGCTGATGTAGCCAATCTGGGTCAGGTAGATCGAGCGCGCGCGGGTCACGGCGGCGTCGTGGGCGAACCCGAAACGGTCGAACATCTGCGCCAGGGCCTGCACCCGCTGGGCGTCGGCCTGGCGGATCTCTTGCGCCACCTCGGGCGATTGCAGGGCCCAGCTGCGCATGGCGAACTCGAATTGCGAATCGAACAATTCGCTGTTCAGCCAGCAGTCGAAGACGTTGAGGATCGCCTCGGTGATGGATTCGGCATAGGCCTGTGATTGTGACACCAGGTTGAAGGTGTTCTTGTTCTTCCACAGGCTCACCAGCGCTTCGAGCAGGGCTTCGCGGTCCTGGAAATACCAGTAGAAACTGGTTCGCGACAAGTTGAGTTTCTTCGCCAGCGGCATCACCCGCACCGCATCCACCCCCGATTCCTTGAGGCTCTCATAGGCCGCATTGAGCCAGCTCTCCAGAGAGCCACGGCCGGCAGCTTCGGCACTGTTGGTGGTTGCTTTCATTGGGCGCTTTTCCTTGTCCGCTTGACCTTGAGGAGGTGAATATACACCACCGTCGATGTTATTGACACTAGTGTACATGGGGGCTATCGTCTGTCTTGCCTGATGACCTGTATGCGAGACCGATATGAATAACGATCCGCTTCTTCAGCCTTATCGCCTCAAGCACCTGACACTTCGCAACCGCATTATCACCACCTCCCACGAGCCGGCGTACCCCGAAGAGGGGATGCCGAAGAAATTGTATCGGGCTTATCATGTCGAGCGTGCCAAGGCCGGCGTGGCCATGACCATGACCGCAGGCTCGGCGGCGATCTCCCGGGACAGCCCGCCGGTGTTCAACAATATCCTGGCGTACAAGGACGAAGTGGTCGGCTGGATGAAAGAGCTCACCGACGAATGCCATGAGCATGGTGCGGCGGTGATGATCCAGCTCACCCACCTGGGGCGACGTACCCGCTGGGACAAGGGCGACTGGCTGCCGGTGGTCTCGCCTTCGCACAACCAGGAGCCGGCGCATAGGGCCTTCCCGAAGAAGCTGGAAATCTGGGACATCGAACGCATCATCCGCGACTATGCCGACGCCGCCGAACGCATGCAGGCGGCCGGACTGGATGGCATCGAGCTGCAAGCCTACGGCCACCTAATGGACCAGTTCTGGTCACCGCTGACCAATGAGCTTGAGGGTGCCTATGGCGGTTCACTGCATAACCGCCTGCGGTTTACCTTCGAGGTGCTCAGTGCGATCCGTCAGCGGGTGGGCCCAGCGTTTATCGTCGGCATTCGTTACACCGGCGACGAGGTGCTGGCCGGCGGGCTTGCCAAAGAGGAGGGGCTGCACATCTCGCAGCTGTTGAAAGACAGCGGCATGGTGGACTTTCTCAACGTGATTCGCGGCAATATCGCCACCGATGCCGGGCTGACCGATATCATTCCGATCCAGGGCATGCGCAACGCGCCGCACCTGGACTTCGCCGGAGAGATTCGCGCGCTGACCGGCTTCCCGACCTTCCATGCGGCGAAGATCCCTGATGTCGCCACCGCCCGCCATGCGATTGCCACCGGCCTGGTGGACATGGTGGGCATGACCCGGGCGCACATGACCGACCCGCATATCGTGCGCAAGATCATCGAGGGCCGCGAAGACGAGATTCGGCCCTGTGTCGGCGCCAACTATTGCCTGGACCGGATCTATAACGCCGGCGCGGCCTACTGCATCCACAACGCGGCCACCGGCCGTGAAACCACCATGCCCCATGAAGTGCCCAGGGCCGCGCGCAAACGCAAGATCGTCATTATCGGCGCCGGCCCCGGTGGCCTGGAGGCGGCGCGGGTAGCGGGCGAGCGCGGGCATGAGGTGCTGGTGCTGGAAGTAGCCGATCAGCCCGGCGGGCAGATTCGCCTGACGGCGCAGTCCGAGCGGCGCAAGGAGATGATCAGCATCATCGACTGGCGCATGGCCCAGTGCGAGCGCCTGGGCGTGACATTCCGCTTCAACACCTGGGCCGATGCCTCGATGATCCTCGACGAAAACGCCGACGTGGTTATAGTCGCTACCGGCGGACTGCCCCATACCGACGTCCTGCAACGTGGGAACCAATGGTTGGTGTCGAGCTGGGACATTATTTCCGGCGATGTAAAGCCTGGGCGCAATGTGCTGGTGTACGACGATGCTGGCGACCATGCTGGCCTGCAGGCCGCGGAGTTCATCGCCCGCAGCGGTGCCAAAACCGAGATCATGACCCCCGACCGCGCGTTCGCGCCGGAGGTGATGGGCATGAACCTGGTGCCCTACATGCGCTCGTTGCAACAGCTGGACACTACCTTTACTGTCACCTACCGGCTCAAGTCCGTGGAGCGCCAAGGTGAGCAGTTGTTGGCGACCATCGGCACCGATTACAGCGATCTTGAGAAAACCCGGCTGGTGGACCAGATCGTGGTCAACCATGGTACCCGTCCCTTGGACGAGTTGTATTTCGAGCTCAAGCCCCTCGCCAGTAACGAAGGTGCCGTGGAATATAGGGCGCTGATTGCCGGCACGGCGCAAACCGTGGTCACCAACCCCGAAGGGCGTTTCCAGTTGTTCCGAATTGGCGATGCGGTGTCGTCGCGTAACACCCATGCGGCGATTTACGATGCCTTGCGCCTGGTCAAGGACCTATAGCGTTCAGCCTTTTGCCGTGTACTGAACAATAAGAAAGACAGCCGTTATCTATTTCCCAGCCTTTAAGTCACCGCTCCGAAAGTTGGTTCGATTGGTTTTGATTAACGTCAAACTCTTCCCCGCGGAGGTTGTTGCATGCACACGGGTTCTGATTCCACCGAGCTGCTCAATGCTGTCCCCCCAAGCCCGCTGCGCTATCGCAGCGATGCCAGTGTCACCGGGCATGCCCTGGCTCCAGTCGATAAAGGCTTGCTTGAGGCCTATGCCGCGATCGATCGCCCAGCGCTGCGCCAGTACCGCCTGGAGCGCATTCGCCAGCAACTGCGCGAGCAGGATTACGCCGGTGTGCTGCTGGCCGATCCGATCAATATTCGCTACGCCACCGACACCAATAACCTCGGTCTATGGGTCATGCATTCCCCTAGCCGTTATGTGTTCGTGGCCACCGAGGGCCCGGTGGTGCTGTTCGAGTTCACCAGCAGTCGGCACAACAGCCAGCACATCGAGACCATCGATGAAATTCGCCCGGCCATCCCCTGGCTGTATTTCCTCGCCGGCCCACGGGTCGAAGAAAAAGCCGAGCGCTGGGCCTTGGAGGTCGCTGACCTGATGACCCTGCATGGCGCCGGCAATCGACGCCTGGCGGTGGACCGCTGCGACCCGTGGGGCGCGGAAAAACTCAAGGCCAAGGGCATCCAGCTGTTCGATGCCCAGCCGCTGATGGAGCAGGCGCGGCTGATCAAGTCGGTGCAGGAGATCGCCAGCCACCGCGTGTCCATGGACGTCTGCGACCTGGCGATTGCCCGCATGCGCGCCAGCCTGGTGCCGGGCATCACCGAGAACCAGTTGTGGAGCATCATGCACGGGACCAACGTCGCCCAAGGCGGGGAGTGGGCCGAGAGTCGCCTGCTGAACTCCGGGCCGCGCACCAACCCCTGGTTCCAGGATGCTTCGGACAAGGTCATCGAAGCCGGGGAAATGGTCTGTTTCGATACCGACATGGTGGGGCCGGGGGGCTATCTCTCGGACATCTCGCGCAGCTTTATCTGCCCGGGCAAGGCGCCGACGGCGGCCCAGCGCGACCTGCTGGAAATCGCCTCGCAGCAAATCAACTACAACCTCGAGCTGCTGCGCCCGGGCCTGTCGTTCCGCGAATTTGCCGAGGGCTGCTGGCCAGTACCCAAACAGTACGAGCACAACCGCTACATGATGATGCTGCATGGCGTAGGGCTGGTCGACGAGTACCCCAGCGTGGCCTACGCGGTGGATTTTGCCGAGTGGGGCTATGACGGCCACTTCGAGGAAAACATGGTGGTCTCGGTGGAGAGCTACATCGGCGAGCAGGGCGGCCAGGAAGGCGTGAAGCTCGAAGAACAAGTGCTGATCACCGCCACGGGGGCGGTCAAGCTTTCGCGTACACCCTTAGTCGACGGCGATCGATAACAGCGGTTGTTGCCTGATTATTGCAGGCACGGTGTCTACCCTGTCCGGAGAAAAAATAATGAGCAGCATGACCGTGATCGAAAGCGTCGCCTCCCTGGCGCCGCGCCCAGCGCCGAGCGCCGAGCCGTTCCTGCGCCTGGATGCCATCCATAAGCAGTTCGGCCCTTACCCTGTGTTGCACGACGTCTGTTTCGAGATGGCCAAAGGTGAGGTGGTGGCAATTATCGGTCCCAGCGGCTCCGGTAAAAGCACCTTGCTGCGCTGCATCAACCAGTTGGAGCCGCCGACCCAGGGCCGGGTCAGCATGGCCGGGGTGCACATCGAAGCCGGGCGCCCGCTGCCCAGGAGCGAGTTGCTCAAGCTGCGCCGACGCATCGGCATGGTGTTCCAGTCGTTCAACCTGTTTCCGCACCTCACGGTGCTGCGCAACGTCAGCCTGGCGCAAATCCGTACCTTGGGCCGCAGCGCCAAGGAGGCGGACGCCCGGTCCTTGCAATTGCTCGACCGGGTCGGGCTCGCCGACAAGGCCAATGCTTACCCGGCGCGCTGCTCCGGCGGCCAGCAACAACGGATCGCGATTGCTCGGGCCCTGGCCCTGGATCCGGAACTGATGCTATTCGATGAACCGACCTCGGCGCTCGATCCCGAACTGGGGCTGGAAGTGCTGGCGGTGATGAAGGAGCTGGCGAGCGAAGGCATGTCGATGCTGGTGGTGACCCACGAAATGCACTTTGCCGAGACCGTTTCCGACCGAGTGGTAGTGATGGCCGAAGGGCGCATCATCGAGCAGGGGCCCAGCGCCCAGGTGATGCGCGAGCCGCGGCACGAGCGGGTGGTACAGTTTCTTCAGGCCGTGAGGAATCGCTGATGCTGGATATTCTGCTGGTGCTGCTTCGCGGCATTCCCTGGACCCTCGCCGTGACGCTAGGCGCGTTTTGCATCGGCATGGTACTGGGCTTTCCACTTTGTGCATTGCGTATGTCGAACATGAAATTCTGCCGCTGGGGGGCGGCGATGTTGGTGCTGACGTTGCGCTCGATTCCGCCGATCGTCTGGCTGTTTTTCATCTTCTTCGGCATCGGCGGCGGCTACATCGTCTTGTCACCTTTCGCCGCTGCAGTACTGGGCCTGGGGCTGATTACTGCCGCGCATATGTCGGAAGTCTACCGTGGCGCCTTTGCCGCGATTCCCCAAGGGCAGTACGAGGCGGCGCATGTGCTCAACCTTTCTGCGCCACAGCGGTTTTTCGACGTGGTCCTGCCGCAGCTGGTGCGCATCGCCATTCCCACCTCGGCGACCTATGCCATCGGGCTGCTCAAGGACTCGGCCGTGGCCTCGACCATCGGCGTCGGCGACATCAGTTTCCAGGCCTACCAGATGTCCCAGCAAACCTTTCAAGGGCTGGGTGTGTACACCGCGGCAGCGCTGGTCTACCTGATTCTCAGCGTGCCGGTGGCGCTGTTCTCGCGCTGGCTGGCGGCCACTCTGAAGCAGAGGATTGCCCGATGATGGAGCTACTGAGTCTGTGGCAGGCCTGGTTCCCCGAGCTGTGGAAGGGCTTTGTACTGTCGATGCAGGTCACCGCTGTCAGCCTGGCGCTGGGGGTGGTGCTGGGGTTGCTGCTGGCATTGGGCGTGTCGGCATCGAGCCGTGCCGTGCGCTACCCCTCTTTGCTGATTGTCGAGTTAGGGCGCGGCGCGCCAGCGTTGATCCTGTTGCAGTACTTCTATTTCGGCCTGCCCTCGGCTGGCTTGACTCTAAGTTCATTCTGGGCGGCGGCCTTGGCGCTGGCTTACTGCACGGCGGCCTACACCAGCGAGATCATCCGTGGCGGCATCGAGGCGGTGGCCCAGGGGCAGAACGAGGCCGCCGAGGTGATCGGCCTGAATCGCTTCGATGCGCTGCGCTTCATCATCTTGCCCCAGGCGCTGCGGGTGGCCTTGCCGTCCTTGCTGGGTTTTTCGATCATGATGTTCCAAGCCTCGTCGCTGTGTTTCACCATCGCGCTGCCGGAAATCGTCAGCCGTGCCTCGGCCATTGGCTCTTCAACCTTCGAGTATATGCCGGTGCTGACCCTGGCCGGCCTGATGTATGCCGCGGTTTGCGCGCCCGCGACCTTGGGTGTGGCGGCACTGGAGAAAAGATTGGCGCCCAGCCAGCACGCATAACCCACTAGGGCCGTCTTTCGGCTGCTGCTCTCATAACCTATCCCAAGCACAGGTGAAGCCATGATTAGCTCATTCAAACGCATTACCCGTTGGGCGTTCCTTTGTTCCACCCTGGTCGGCGGCACGGCCCTGATCGGCGCACCCCTTGCCCTCGCGGACTGCAAGCCGGCCAACCAGTTTGAAACCCTGACCCCGGGGGTACTGAGCGTCGCGGCCTGGGTCTTCCCGCCCTATTCGATCCCCGGGCCTGGCAACCAGTTGAGCGGGGTCGATGGCGAAATCATCAAGCGTATCGCTGCCAGGGAATGCCTGGAAATCAAGGCAACGGTGGTGGACCCGGCAGCGGTGATCCAGTCGGTGATCGCGCGCCGGGCCGACGTCGGCATCGGCGATTGGTACCGCACCGCCGAACGCAGCAACGCCCTAGGCCTGTCCGCACCGCTGTACCTGGACGTGATGGGGATTATCTCCAGCGAGGGTTATTCGAAAATCTCCGAGCTTGAAGGCAAGCGCATCGGCACGGTGCAGGGTTATCTGTGGGTCGACGACTTGAAAAAAACATTTGGCGACGACCTGGTGCTGTACCCCAACCCGGTGGCCATGGCCCAAGACCTGGCCTCCAAGCGGATTGCGGTGGGTGTCGACAGCTTCGCAGTAGGCGTGGCTTCGCAGCAGAAAGGCGCGTACCAGGGCAAGAGCATCAAGGTGTCGGAGCCTGACCCACGGGTTAAGGCCACCCTCGAACCGGGGCAGACCAGCTTTCCACACACCAAGGCCAATACTGCGTTGGGCCTGGCGCTGAATGAAAACATCCAGGCCTTGCACGCGTCTGGCGAAATTGCCGAGATACTCGGCTCGTTCGGCCTGGATAAACAAGCCGCTGACGTAGGTGCGCCGCGCCTGGTGAAATAACCTGCGGCCCTGCGCCGGGCCTGCGCCCGGTCGCCAAGGCTTGTTCTGAAGTAGCGTCAGGAGCAATCCATGCAAGAGAGTGCTGAGTTCAAGTGCCTGTCGCTGGCAGACGCCAGGGCTTTTGTCCAACAGTGCTGCCTGAAGGCGGGCACCAGCCAGGAGGTGGCCCAGGCCCTGGCCGAAGCCACGGTATCGGCCCAGGGGCATGGGCTGGCCAACGTGGGTTTCGAGCACTTGGCCGACTACCTGGATGGGTTTGCCAGCGGGCGCATTGCCCGCGTAGCACAGCCGGTGATCACTCAGGTGGCCCCGGCAATGATCCGTTGTGATGCGCGCCAGGGCATCGCACAATTGGGTTTCGACCAGGCCTTTGACGCCTTGTGCGACAACGCCAGGCAGTTGGGCGTCAGCCTGTTTGCCCAGCACAATGGGTTTACTTGTGGTGAGCTGGGTTATTACACCCGACGTCTGGCCGCACAAGGCTTGGTGGCACTGGCCTTCTGCAATGGCCCCCCGTTGTTGACCGTGGCCGGTCAGCGCCAGCCGATGTATTCGACAAATCCCCTTTCGTTCGCCGCCCCCAGCGGCGACGGGCGTCTGCTCCTGATCGACCAGGCCAGCAGCGCCACGGCCTTCGTCAACATCCTCAAGGCGGCCGAAGCCGGGGAGGCGATCCCCGAAGGCTGGGCGGTCGATGCCCAGGGCGCGGCAACCCTGAGCGCCCGTGAGGCCATGCACGGCACCTTGCTGGCGTTCGGCGGCAGTCGTGGGGCAAACATCGCATTGCTGGTCGAAGTGCTCGCCGGAGGTGTCACCGGGGCCAACTGGTCACTGGATGCACCGGACTTTCGAAGCGGCACGCAATCGCCCGGTTCGGGGCTGCTGGTGATCGCCATCGCCCCGCGCCTGCTCGATGAACAGTTTGAAACCCGCCTGGCGCAGCAAATGCAGCGTCTGGCCACCCTGGGCGTCCATCCCCCCGGCCAGGCCAAGCAGCAGGCCTGGGCCCGGGCGTTACAAGAAGGGATTAGCGTGCCCATGGCGCTGTATAAGCGACTTGAGGCTTGGTTCTCATCGGTATCTTGATGCGTGAGAATCGGCGTAAGCGTGCTTGGATGTCCTCTGCGTGCGGGTCGTGCAGGACGTCCACACCACTGTGTCCTGCTCGACTTCTGTTTACGCCATTTATTGCTCATGTAGCGAACGGCACGCTGAGCGTTACTTCCTCATACGTTCTTGAATGATGCGGGTGCGGAAAGTGATCGAGGGCGAGTCCGTTCGCGACAGCTTTTGGCAAGATGCCGGATTACAGTGGCATGTCGCGGTTAACGTTTTTGTACAGCAAGTACCGGGCGGTTTCCCATCCGGTGGCATAGAAAAACTGCGGACAGAAGGGCGCCATGTAAATGAAGTCCTTGGTCCAACACTCATGCCAGTCCCCCTGCAAGAGATACATGCCCTGGCCTTCCAACATGTACAGCCCGTGCTCCATGACATGGGTTTCAATCATCGGGAAATAAGTACCGGGCTCGAAGCTGAGAATATTGACCGCAAAGTCGAACTGGATATCATCCGGTAGCAGATGCTGCCAAGTCCGGCCTTGAGTGTGCTTGTTCTGCTTTTCGACATCGTCACTATGGCCCACCCGCGCGCTGGGCAACGCTATGCCCGGGACCTGCTCGTAGGCTTTCCTGATCCAGATGACTTGACTGCCGAGAGGAGTGACGCTGTGAAGTTTGAATGACGTGCCTGGCGGAACATAAGCAAAGGCTCCAGCGGATAAGTCATGCCTTTGCTCCGCAATATCGAGCACCACGTCCCCTTCGATTACATAGAAGAATGATTGCAGCGGTTCATTACGGGGCTCGGTCATGCCGCCATGGGCTTGGATATCCAAGAGTATCTGAACGAATTCGGCGCCAAGGCCTTTAGAGGCCTGGACATGGATAGAGGTGCGCTCGATGCCTGGAATGCGGCTGGGCAGAATACCCTCCGGCGGCATGACCGCATAGTGAGTGGTCAAGGCTGCGCGGTGATGGGCGAACACTCCGGGTGGCTGGATCTGCTTGTTTGACATTGTATTTACCTTGGTCAAGGGGTGAGTTATGGTCCTACTGGTAGGGCCGGTATGGTTATGCTGATGTGCGTTGCAGTGTCATGCCGTCCAAGCAGTCATACGCTTATCAGGACAAACAGATGGACGAATCGCAGGGCAAGACCCAGCGGGCTAACATGCGTGTGGAGCGTCTTCCGGTAAGCCATTACGCAATCGAGAAAATTCAGGAACGGATCCTTAGCGGGGAATACCCACCGGGTCATCAGTTACCGCCTCAGCGAGATCTGGCGCAGCAGCTCGATGTCAGCCGCAATTCGCTGCGCGAAGCCATGAGCGCGTTGGAGTCGTTGGGTTTTTTGCGGGTTGAGCCTGGCAAGGGCACCTTTGTCCTGGACGACGAGCAGCGCCAGGCCCAGCTCGACGATCATTGGCAACCCCCAGGCAAGTTCGACCTGGAGGAGATTTATCAGATGCGCTTTGGCCTCGAGGGCTTGGCGGCAATGTTGCTGGCGCGTTCTTGCAGCGATAAGCAGCACACTGAACTGCGCCGGATTGCCGCGCATATGCACGCTGCGGCGTTGTCCCGGGATTTGCATCAACTGAGCCAATGCCATATCGATTTTCACCTGCGGATCCTGCGCTGGTCTAACAACCGGATGCTCGAGCAGGCTGGCGAAAATCTTCGTTCGGAAATTGAGCGCAGTAACCAGTGGGCTTTTGCCAATCAGCGTTTCAATTCCATCGTGGCCTCTATCGAAGAGGTCGAAGACATCATCGAGGCACTTGTCGAGCACGATCCCCTGAAAGCTCGCCTGGCGGTGGAGGCTCATATCATGTACTCCGCAGAGCGAGCCGGCGTGGTGCTCGGTTTGCCTGTAGATAAAGTAGGTGCCTGAATGCACACTGATATATTGACACTTGAGCCCCTGACCCAAGCGCGCTTCAAGCCTTTTGGCGACGTCATCGAAAGCACTGGTAAGCAGGGCTTCAGCTTGAACGACGGTATGGCTGAGCGATTTCATGACCTGGCCACCATCGACGTAGATAAAGCTCGCGGCCGTCCGATTGTCAGTCTTCTCAATTCCAGGCCCCAACAATTCCCGTTCGTTGTGAAGTTTCTGCAGCGCGCACCCTTGTCCAGCCAGGCTTTTATTCCGCTGACTGCCCATCCGTTCATCACGGTCGTGGCGTCCACAGACGAGCAGGGGCTGCCTGACCAGGTGCTGGCGTTTATCAGCGACGGCCAACAAGGCATCAATTACCGGCCAGGTGTATGGCACCACACCGTTCTGGTTCCTTATCATGCCGCGCGCTTCCTGGTTGTCGATCGGGGCGGTCCTGGAAAGAACTTCGAAGAGTTCTGGTTCGACGAGGCGGCCCGGCTGTTGTTGGGCTTACCTTAAAGAGCTGCGGGTTCTTCTGGACGCAAGAACGCCTCTTGCCCCGCCAGAACCCGGCGCGCCTTGGCCAAGTCCAGATGCCCCTGCCAGCGTCCAACCGCCACGGCCCCCACACAGTTACCAATCAGGTTGAGCGCAACCCTGAAAAAGCCCAGAAGCTTATCGATGGGCAAGATAAGCGCGATGCCGATCACCGGTAGGGAAGGGATAGCGGTCAGCGTTGCGGCCAGCACCACGGTGGCGGCGCCCGGTATTCCATGAGAGCCCTTGGAGGTAAGGATCGAAACCAGAAGGATCAGCGCCAGGGCCTCGAAAGTCAGCGGGGTGTTGGTCGCCTGGGCGATAAAGATCGCCGCGCAGGTAAGCCAGATCGAGAAACCGTCCAGATTGAACGAGTAGCCCATGGGAATCACCAGGGCCACGGTGGTGTTCTTGACGCCCAGGTGCTCCAGTTTTTTCATGACGTTGGGCATGACCGCGTCGGAAGAGCCGGAGCCCAGCGCGATCAGGATCTCGTCCTTGAAGTAGGCGATGAACTTGACCAGGCTTAAGCCGCACAATCTCATCACCAGGCCCAGAACCGCGAACAAGAAGAAGGCGCATGCCACGTAGTAGGTCAGGACCAAGGCAAGCAGTTGTTGAAGCGTGCCGAAACCGAACTTCCCGACGGCAAACGCCATCGCCCCCATGACACCCAGCGGCGCCAACTTGACTATATAGCCGATGATGTTGAGCAATACCTCGGTGAGACTCTCGAACAGGCGTGCAACCCGTGTGGCTTTTTCCCCTGCGGCTAGCAGGGCACAACCAAACATGATGGAAATCAGCAATACCTGGAGAATATCCCCGGTGACGAATGGCGCGACGAACGTACTCGGCACGATATTCAGCAGAAAGCTTTTAATGTCCGTTACTTTGTCCGCGTTACCCACGAAACTGGCAATGGAGGATGCGTCCAGTGTCGTCAAGTCGATGTTCATGCCGGCGCCTGGTTTAAGCGTCATTGTGACGATGACGCCAATCAGTAGCGCCAGAGTGGTGATGATTTCGAAATAGACGATGGTGCGAAACGCGACCCTTCCTGCTACGCGCAGAGATCCTGCTCGCACAATCCCATTGACCACGAAGCAGAATACGATGGGGCCCAGGCACATCTTGATCAGCTTGATGAACCCTTCGGCCAAGGGCAGTAGCTGCATGGCAATGGGCGGGTATGAGTAGCCGAGTATGCAGCCCAGAACAAAACCTATCAGCACTTGCACATATAACTTTCTAATGTGTGAAAGCATTTTCAATTCCCGGTATCAAACACGCTAGTACTACCTAGCGTTGTGCTGCGAAAAGGAGCCTCTTGACCATGCAAGAGCGCGCATGACCAAGGGCGGGTCGGTGGGCAGAAATTGAAAGACGTTTTTTATTTTTTATGTGGTCCTACTGGTAGGACCACGAAAATAACTCTACGGCTGGCTGGGTACAGCGTCAAGAGGGAGGCGTGATGGGTGAATGCCGCCTAAGGGCGCCGTGGGCGTTCATCTGATCTAGTTTGACGCGTATTTACGCACTGTCTTGGGGCGTTTAAAGAGGTGAAAAATTCGAGCAGTAGCAAACATGCTTCTATAAGGCTTATCCAAAGCGGGTTGGTGCTGCTTGACCGGTTTTCTGGTCACAGAGCGAACGTGGTGCAAACAGGAGAGATATTGCCCAAATAGAGGCACATCGGCCGGTACAACGGTTTGTGCCGCTGGTATAAAAAATCCATCTCCATTTACTGACCCAGCCGAAAGCACCCTTTAGCGAGAGAGGAGGATCAGCGTGATTCTTGGCTATGTTGAATTTGCGCAGGTCTTGGTGAACGCAAACAGCTGGTCTTGACGGCCTTCAGCACAGGCTGTCATATGCAATCTCAATGTGGCCAATCATTAGAACAGGAAGACCATGGGGCAATTTGATCCGGTGTCGCTGCGGCTCTTCATTGCGGCATGCGAGGAGGGCAGCATCGCGGCGGCGGCAGCGCGAGAGTTCATCGCGCCCTCGGCCGTGAGCAAGCGAATCTCGGACATCGAGTCGGCGTTCGCCACAGCGCTGCTGATGCGCAGCAAGAAAGGCGTGACCCCCACGCCAGCGGGGCAAGCGTTGCTTCGTCACGCGCGTAAGCTCATGCGCGATATCGAGCGCTTGCAAGGCGAGCTGAGCGAATATGCCGAAGGTGCGCGCGGTCATGTACGCGTACTGGCCAACGTATCGTCGCTCATGGAGTTTCTGCCGGAGGAACTCGCTCGATTTCTGGCCGACAACGAACATATCCAGGTCGATGTCGAGGAGCGGTTCAGCTCGGAGGTGGTGCGCGGTATCGAGGAGGGACACGCCGATATCGGTATTTGTCGCAAGTCCATGGCTGAAGGCGACCTGGAGTTCCATGCGTACCGCACGGATCATCTCTCGGTCGTGGTCAATGCCCGCCATCCTCTGGCGAGTCGTGAAAGCATCAGCTTTGTAGAGACACTGGATTTCCACCACCTCAACATCTCCGCCTTTTCCACGCTCGGTACCCAGATGCAGAAACTGGCCCGGGCCGCTGGCAAGGATCTGCACTATCGAACCTGTGTATCGTCCTTCGATGCTGCACTGCGCCTGGTGGAAGTGGGCATGGTCTTGGCGATCTTTCCCCAAGAGGCCGTCGCACGTTATGTCGAGTTGTTTGGGCTTCGGGTCATTCCGATGACGGACGACTGGATCACAGGTGAGTTCGTGATATGCGTACGGGATAGCGCCAGCCTTTCGCTTTCAGCGAGGCGCCTGCTCGATCATCTACTGGCAACCCCTGCGTTCGCCTAGGCCAACGGCAAGCCCACTGTCATCCTAGGCGCTATCCATCTCTGGCTGAGATGGATAGCGCCGCCAAAAACGTCTTTTCGACGCGTTCCGAGCTACTTAGGCTGGCATCATTTCATCTCGCCTGAGACTCGCATGGACGACATCATCATCAACGAGGTAGGTATGCGTGACGGCCTCCAGAGCCTTCGCAGCATCATGTCCACCTCCGCGAAACTGAAATGGATCGACACGGCCTACGAGGCTGGCGTGCGACATATGGAAGTCGCTTCGTTCGTTCCGTCGAAACTGCTGCCGCAAATGGCAGATGCCGCCGAGGTCGTTGCACATGCCCTGGTTTTTCCCGACCTGACCGTTACCGTGCTGGCGCCCAATCTGCGCGGGGCGCAGGACGCGCTCGCCTCGGGAGCCCATCGCATCATCGTGCCGGTGTCCGTTAGCGCCGCTCACAGCCAGTCGAACGTTCGCCGAACCCCGGAGCAAATGGTGGAAGCGTTCGCACGCATGTGCGAATTGCGCGATCAAGCAGGCCATCCAGTGAAGATGATTGCCGGTATGTCGACCGCGTTTGGTTGCACCCTGCAGGGCCATGTTCCCCTTGACGATCTGGTTTCGTTGACCTCGAAGGTCCTGGAGGCCGGCTGCGACATCGTTTCCCTGGCGGATACCACCGGCTATGCCACGCCAGGCCAGGTCGAAAAAGCGCTGCAGGCGGTGCGAGCCGTTGCGGGCGAGAAGCTCCAGTCGGTGCATTTCCATGACACCCGTGGGCTGGCCCTGGCCAACGCCGTGGTTGCAGTGCAGCACGGCATTCGAGAGCTGGATGCGTCTTTAGGAGGCATTGGCGGGTGCCCATTCGCCCCAGGGGTTTCGGGTAACGCAGTCACCGAAGACCTGGTGTTCATGCTCCAGGGCATGGGCTTGCGAACGGGTATCGATATCGAGCGTTTGCTGGTGTGCCGAGCAGTGGTCGAGTCTGCGCTGCCTGATGAAAAGCTGTATGGCCACATCGCCCGTGCCGGCTTACCCAAGCACTTTCCTCCCCTTGTTTGATCTCACGCCGGCATGAATGTCAGTAACGGAGTACATCGAATGTCAAAGTTACCGCTTGAGGGTATCCGTGTCGTCGAACTGTCCCATATGGTGATGGGACCTGCGTGTGGCATGGTGTTGGCCGATCTGGGCGCCGAGGTGATCAAGGTCGAACCGCTCAAAGGGGACGGTACGCGACACCTTCCGGGAGCCGGCGCGGGCTTTTTCAGGATCTTCAACCGCAACAAGAAAAGCATTGCCGTCGACTTGAACAGCGTGGCCGGTCGGGAAGCGCTCCTTGCCTTGGTCGATACCGCCGATGTGTTCATCGAGAACTTCAAACCCGGACGCATGACCGAGCTCGGGCTGGACTACGAGCCCCTCAGCGAGCGCAATCCCGAGCTTATCTACGTCTCTCATAAAGGGTTCCTGAAGGGGCCTTATGAGAGGCGCCTGGCGTTGGATGAAGTCGTGCAGATGATGGGCGGGCTCGCCTACATGACTGGCCCTGTGGGGCAACCACTGCGTGCGGGAAGTTCGGTGAACGACATCATGGGCGGCATGTTCGGTGCGATCGGTGTGCTGGCTGCCTTGCACGAGAGGAGCCGGACGGGCAAGGGTAAGGAAATCCAGAGCGCCCTGTTCGAAAACTGCGTCCTTCTCAGTGCCCAGCATATGCAACAGTACGCTGTGACCGGGCATGCACCCGCGCCGATGCCCAGCAGGATCAGCGCCTGGTCGATCTATGACGTTTTCCACTTCGCGGGCGATGAACAGATGTTCGTCGCGGCAACAGGTGATGGGCAATGGACTGCCCTTTGCAAGGTACTGGGCCAGGAGGCGCTGCTGGACGATCCCAGTCTGGCGACCAATACGTCGCGTGTGGAGCAACGTCCCCGGTTGCTCGCCCACCTCGCCGAAATCTTCGCCACCCTGGATGCAAAGAAGCTGGCCGTCGAACTGGAACTCAACGGCATTCCATTCGCGGCCATCCGCAAGCCCGAGGAGCTATTCGACGATCCCCACCTGCAGGCAAGCGGTGGCCTGGCCACGTTGCAACTGGACGACGGCTCTCGAACCGAAGTGCCGTTGCTGCCGCTGAGCTTCGATGGGCAGCGATTCCCACCTCGACTACCGCTCGCAGGCGTGGGCGAACATACCTTTGAGGTCCTGCAAAACCTGGGTTATGACGATGCCCAGATCGAGCATCTTCAGGCGGCCGGGATATTCAGGACGGGTGATGAATGTGATGTGCTTCAAACGGTGAACGTACGCAGCTGAACAGATGGCTCTGAGGTTGGCTGCGCAAGGAAAGACAGACGAATCTCCTCTCATCTCCAACAAATAAAAACCGGAGAAATCACATGGACACCGTTACCAATGCTTCGGCTAGCCAGGTCTCGGACGAGGAGCATCTAAAAGAGTTGCTGCTCTACCGCAGGGTGGCCTGGCGTATCGTTCCTCTCGCTATCATCTGCTTTCTGTTCTCCTATTTCGACAGGATAAACATCAGCTTCGCCAAGGCGCAGATGCAGTCTGAACTCGGCCTGAGCGATACCGCCTACGGCTTGGCCGCGAGTATGTTCTTCATTGGCTACGTGCTGTTCGAAGTGCCCAGCGGGCTAGGCTTGCGAAAGTACGGCGCGCCGGCATGGATCTGTCGCATCATGATTTCGTGGGGGCTGGCGACTGCCGCCCTCGTGTTCGCCTACTCGCAATACACCTTGTACTTTCTGCGCTTTCTGATCGGGGTCATGGAGGCTGGCTTTGGCCCGGCGATCCTTTTCTACATGGCGTGCTGGTTTCCCAAGAAGCAGCTGGCTGGCATCAACGGTATCTGGTTTCTCGCCATACCGCTGTCTGGGGCTATTGGAGCGCCGCTCGCAGGGCTTGTGCTCAATGGCATGGACGGCTTCCTGGGATTGGCAGGTTGGCATTGGTTGTTCGTCCTCTCCGGCCTGCCGTGCTGCTTGATGGGGCTTATCGTGCTCTGGAAACTGGATCGGGATATCCAGTCCGCCAAATGGCTTTCCCAGGAAGAAAAGGACCTATTGCAGAAGAATGTGGGAGCAGGGCGTGAAAACGTGCCTGAAAGCCATTCCTCGTTCTGGAAGGTGCTGGTGACACGCGAGGTGGCCGTTTTCGCGTTCGTGTATTTCGGCATCAAGATGGCGAGCTATGGTCTCAACTTCTGGATGCCACACCTGATCGCCCAATCGGGTGTCAAGGACATGCTCCATGTCGGCGCTTTAACGGCCTTGCCCTACGCTGTCGCGTGCGTTGGCATGGTATGGATGACCCGGCGCTCCGATCACACTGGCGACCGCAAATCCTATCTGCTGTTATGCATGCTGGCGTCCACGGTCGGGTATATCCTGGCCTGCTTGTTCTCCGGCAGCCCAGTGATGTTGATGGCTGCCTTGGTACTCGCGACCTCGGGGTCGTTCATCGCGATACCGATCTTCTGGTGCCTTCCGCAATCGACGTTCTCCGGAATAGCCATCGCCAGTGCCGTTGCCGCGGTGAACTCCATGGGGCAACTGAGCGGCATGATCGCACCGGCCATGGTGGGGTTCATCAATGACCTCACCGGGCAGACCTACATGGGCATGTTGGCGATCGTGCCGGTGTTGATTGCCAGTTGCTACGTCATTGCCCGGTATGTGCGCAACCCGGCGGCGGGTTGATGACCTGCTCATGGCTGGAGGCCCAGCGACCTTCGCTACAGTCGCCCTCAGGGCTTCGAGGAAATGCTCGACTTCTGCGTCCGCAAGAACATCCTGTCCGATTGCGAGATGATCCGGATGGATCAGATCACCGAGGCCTTCGAACGGATGGAGCGCTCTGATGTGCGCTATCGTTTCGTCATCGATATGGCCAGTCTGGGCAGCTGACCTGTCGCGATGTCATCAGCCGAGCCTCGCGGCTCTGCTGATAGGGAGGTCTTGCGGGCATGCGCTTCGATTACTTCAACAATACCCCCGCAATCGGTTGTGCGTCCTGTCTGAGCAAGCGCAATCGCAAGAGGTAGTGGAAAAGCACCGTGGCCTGGCCACTCTGTCCGCGGCGCTGACTGGCATCACCGCTTTCAGCCCTCAGAGGAGATGATCGAGTCGGGAGTGGATTCGGCGTCCAGCTTCAATCGGTCAGCTTTGCTGATGTATCTAGGCTTGCTTTTCGGGGCCAATTTGGCACTGGCCTTTTTGGCGTGAGCCTTTAATAACTGCTTTATTTTCTTTTGACGATTCATGAATTTCCACTCGACTGGTCAGTGCTGGTCGCCTCTGGAAGCGATCATGCTGAACACATCATACCCGGCGTGCGTAGCGAGGATAGCTGTGGCTTTCGGTTCCGGAGCATACACAGCCTGCTCCCTCGCCCATGAGCCTCTGGTCGGGCACGCAACACAAGACGGCTGAAGCCCGATTTCGCTGCGCGCAGCGCAGATAGAGACGTGAGGTCAAAGCTCACTTCTCGTTCTTCGAATACGGAGCGCACGTTGCCCCAGCTCAGCCTCGCAATGCTTGCGAGAGTAAAAGCCCCAGGTTAGCGAAAGACACCATCACGGCAAAGTAGGTCGCCTTGAGGCTGTCTGGCGCGGTACGGGCGATCCAGGCCAGCATGGGTACCATCGCAATTTCGCTCAGCAACGACATTAGCGAGGTATCGATAACGACAATCGCTCGACCGCCGATGACGCCCTGAGTGTGGCTGGTTGCCCACTCATGCAGGCCGCAGCAGTACATGCCAGCGACAGGCAGCGACAGGACGGCCCATGCCAGCGTTAGAAAGATGACCATGAAGGCCACTGATCGCTGCGCCATGAAACGCCGGAATAGATAAAGGCCGGCGATCGCCATCAGGCCACCGAGCAATGAAAGCATGGCAAAAAACGTTCCGTCGCCCCCCAGGTGGTCGATGATCCACCACGTGGGGGCTGGTCCCGGGTCGGGCGTTGCGCGAAAGACGAACAGCAGCAGGGCAGTTGCGATCAAGGTTTCGCGGTCTTTCTGTCCAAGGTTGAACAGCAATTTGCGCATCAATGCCGCAAGGATCACGAATGATGTAAGAAACACCAGTAGTTCTGCATGGGGAATGCGACTCAAGCCCACCCACACAGCCACCACGGCGAAGCCCAGGCCGCCCAACGCGATCCGTCGGTCGATTCGCGCTAGTGGCGAGCCCGTTGGCTGCAGCCGTCGACGCTACACACGGGCTAGCACAACGCCCAATACGGACAATAGCGGGATGAACAAAGCGATCTGATATACCTGCTGATAGATGCCGATCCTGCTCGATTCAGCGCCTTCGCTCCCTCCTGAAAAAAGCGCAAGGTTCAAGGCTGAAACCAATACGCTACCCGCGATCAGGGTGCCACGCGCGAGCGTCTGCATCGTCGTGTGCATCAGCTTCGCCTGTTGTGTATTGACCGATTCCCCGTTGCAGTGGACGCGCGGTACGGCTTCAACGGTCATAGCATCCGCGACCACGTCCTGTAGTACGTAACCCAACGGGGCCAATAACGACGACAGCACGTACCACCCTTGCACCGGCTGCCAGCTGGCCATCGCCTGCCGATTGGTCAACAACCCGAGCATGATTGCTAGGCTGGCGGTCACCAGCGCTGCACCCAGCACGACCAGCCAGGCTTTGAACTGCCAGAGTCGATCGACAAGATGGCCCAAGAGGATTTTCAGTGACCAGGGGAGTGTTGCCCAGAAGGCCAGCGAGGCGATGAACTCGGCTGGCAGTTCCAGGTAATCCTTGACGAAAAAGGTGCTGACAATTGCGGTCAGCCCTGATGACCCCGCGGCGAGATAGATGAGCAACGGTGGCAGGTAAGACCAACGCAGTTGCAAGGCTGCAGTCGACCGGGCCAGGCTTGTGGACTTGCCCATGGTCCTCGGTCAGTCCTGGGTCAAGCGATGGCGCATCACCCCTGAAAACGTCAACAGGGAAAGCGTTGTCACGACCCAACCGAGCAGGGCATACGCAGCCTTGAAGAATCGACAGGCCGTTACGACCCAAGCTCTGGGATTAAATTCGGCTGCAGCATCGACGTCGCACTTGCTTTCTTCACGCAGATCCACCAATGGGATGAATACATCGGCGGCATACACCAACGGCCGGATTTGGTCGCCGCAAGGTATGTTGCCAGGCGAAGTCGTGGTCGTTTCGGGAACAAGCTTAAGGGTTCCGTTATTGGCGTTGACATAACCGGCCACCGGCGTTTGTGCCACGACCATCATATGGTTTTCGTTCAACAAGCCAAATGCCACCCACCCAAACAAAATCGCACTTACCAGGGTGAACAGTGCCTTGCCCGGCGAAAGGCCGAAATCGAAACAGGCGCCATAAGGCCGGATGAAGCAGACATAGATCGCTCGACGAATCCATAACCGCAGCGTTTGCCGGAATTGGCCCGCACACTCCGCGGGCATCGGCTTGTGATAGAAGATGTACCAATTGCGTTTAGCATCGAGCCACGCCTTGTTCACCAGTACGTCCCGGGCATGCGCGTCGTCGCCATGGTGGGCAAGGACATGGGCCAATTGCACGAAAGGCTGTGGTACATAGCGTTCGATCTGAGTAGGTAACCAGCGAGTAAGTCGCCAATTATTGAAGTCTTCGCCTATTCTGCAGCCGACATGCTCGAGCCGCTCGTAAGTCAAACCGTCGATCACAACAGGTGTCGCCTTGTTGTAGGCCGTTTCGTCATCGTCTAGCGTTCTGCAGCGAGCCCCGCTTAGGTCTAATCCACCGCAAAGCTCATTGTTCTTGAGCGACAGGGTGGTTGCGACTTGCACTGCGCGCAGGTCCAGCGCAAGAGATGTTGCGTTGTTCTCTTGCGTGTCGGCCATCCAGCCAGGTGTTCTGAACCAGGGCGGTAGTTGCGACGCGCTTTGTGACACTGTGACGTTATGCAGGCTCATGTAGTTACCCACTTCCATTCCCAGCAGTGACACCAGCCCCTGTGCATGTACCTCTTCGATCGTGACTGAACCACTGACTTTCATAAAGCCGGCATATAAAGCGATCAGGTAGGCAGGTTTCTCGTCTTTTTCAATCAGGCCATGCAAACACGCGTCCATCACCTCGAACGATCCACCGACGTATGTATGCCACAACCAGATAACCCCTTCGCAACGCATGGGGCCGCCGTAGGGGGTGCACGCAAGGGTCAGGTTTCCGCCGATTGTCGAGCGTTCTATCGCGATGGCAAAGCTTCTGTCGCGGCACGTGATCATTGCGCTGTCCATGCGCACATCGCCCTTGACGTGTGCGCAGTCGAGGAGGAACCCGCCTTCGATTTGCGCACTCTTGCGGACCATGATGGAGCCAGCAATTTCACTCATGTATAGATTCATGCACCAATCGAGTTCGAAGAAGTCATAGTGTTCGTCGAAGGGGTGGCGTTGGTTTTTCTTTTCTCGTACGGGAGCTCGCAAGTGCACGGCATCAATTAGCAAATGGCCATTGATGAAGACCCCTGCCAGCTTGCACCAACATAATCCGCCTTCATGAAGGGGGCGAATATTGGTCAGGTCGACCGACCCTTCCACGTGCATCCCGATAGCGCGCAGTTGTGTGAACCAGGAATTGGCCAGATCAAGACTGCACAGGTGAGCATTCGACAAGTCAATGTTGGGCAACTGGCCTTCCGCCGTCTCGAAGTGGCAATATTGCAAGGACAGCGAAGGCAGGGGGTGAAAGGCAGAACCGCAGCATTTCAAGTCCAGCACGCCGCGGATATGAGCGCCGCGAGTACGCAGCGTGCGAAGCATTGGCAAGGCGGTTTCACGAAGTTCGGGAAGTGAGGGCTCCAACACGGGCTCTGGATTGCTATCGGAAATTGCGAGCAGTACATGACGGATCCACTCGGCTTCAATCATCCGGTCAGATTCATTCTCGAATTGTGTTTCGAAGTTGGCCTCTTTACCAGCGGCGGCACACGCGAATAAGTACTCTCTGGCATTCATGGCGTGGTCCTCAATAAGAGATGGCCAGCATCGTTTCGCGCATGGCCAACAACGCCATCAGCAATTTGTCTTGGGTGTTTCGCGAGAAATGCCGGCCAACCTCCTCGAAGTAGCCTGCGACAGGCGTGGCGGTGTCGGCGGCCTCACGCAAGTAGTTGGCGATGCAGTCGAGATCGCTGCAATAGGTTGCCGGGGAGGGCGCGGAGACCGGATCGAACCAGCGTAGCGGTAACACGTCGCGCGTCAGCGTCGCCACTCGAGCGGCCTCGCTGGCCCCCCGCAGCACACGGCCACCCGGTAGGTGGCGGGCATAGCCGTTCTTGATCACATGCTCATGTCGCAGGAGCTGCAGGAAGGGTTTGCCCAATGTTGTCATCAGATTGGCCGCGGATTGCCCTTCGATGATGCCGGGCAACTGTCCTTGGACCAGGCAATGATTGAATACGTCCATGGGCACGCTTCCCAGCTCGACCACGTGCACGCTCGGTGAAGTTGAGGCCTGCAACGCCTGTTCCAGTGCCTGGCTGCAATCGATCCACCGCAGCGACTTGGCTTCATAGGTGCGATGCACTCGGACCTCGACGCCGCGCCCGTGCTGCATAAGCCACCTACTCACCGTGTCCAGCCACGCATCAAGCAGGCCAGGCGCTAATGCGCCTTGAGCCAGGCCTTTTGCATGATGGCAGAGCATCGCGTTGCGCAGGGCCGCAAGGTCGGAATGACCCGTGCGCAGGTCGCTGGCAAGCGCGTCGATCAATACGCACCAATCCTCATTGTCTTCAAGTGGGCTGAATGAGCACAGAACCACAGGGCCGGGCAGGGTGCCGTGCACCCTCAAGGCAAGCAGCACACAGGTCAGGAACATTTCAGCGCAATGCTCCCGGAAGTGCTGCAACCCATAGATCGGCCAATGTCGGGTCGGGGTACTCAGCACTGCCCTTACATTCCTGCTGCGATGGGCCAGTTGCTGATCGAAGGTTTGTTGGTCGGCGTACCACCCCCAATCGGCAGGCGCAATAAGGGTGCGGCTGGCCAGGTACTGAAACTCGGCAAACGCGTCCAGAAGATAGAGGTGCGCCCCTTGCGGTTGCTCGATTCGTGAACTTTCGTAGTAAACGTCGGCTTTCGCCGAGGACGGGTCATCCCAAAGATAAGGCTGGATACGGGCAAAGAACCTCACCTTGAGCTGCAAGGCATAGTTGACGGACATATCGTCCGCTCCACCGGTGAAGCCGAAGGCGATGGGGGCAAGCAGCTCTGACCGACGTGCGAAAGGGAGGAAACGAATGTCTGCACAGGTCCCGTAGCTGGCCACCGCATCGCTCATGTGGCTGGGGTCTATACCGGGGAACATGAGCGCCAGTTTCGCCGCGGTATTGCCCAGGTCGGGGCGTCCGTAGTCGGCGTAGACCAGCACCACTCGGCCACAAAATGCGCTGAGGTCGATCAGCCGCCGTAGCAGCATGACCGTGGCGGCCTGGTGGCCAAAATTGCGTGTTCCATCGACAAATACCCTCCACTCAGCTTGCTCGGCCAGCAGAGCGAGCACTTCGACGAGCTCTGGTGTCAGTTCATCGTCCCCCAGGTCTGATCGGCTCGCCAATGCCCGGGCCGATCGAGCGAAGCGGGCGGCGGCGGCGCGCAAGGTGGGGTGGGTCTCATTCATGGCCCGAGGCCTTAGTCGTGCCTGTTGGCAGCAGTTGCGCAAAGCCCGGATGACGAAACAGCGTACCGTCGGGTTGCGTTGCCATGGCCCGCATCGGGTCGCAGCGGCCATCGTCGTGGGTCAATCTGTCCCTGTCGTGCAGGCCCGCTTCGGGGCGCTGGCAGCAATAGGCCAGATCACCAAAGAAACGCAGGGACAGCGAGCGTCGCCTGCCGCGTGCACCTGTTGCTGCTCCACCATGCAGCATGGCCGGATGGAACATCACGACATCGCCTGGCTTGATGGCCGAAGACACGATTGGCCAGGTTTCGCGCTGTGACTCGATATCGGGCAGCGCAGGCCATGTGCCTTTGGCAAACATTGTCGCGCCTGGGTCGTGGGGATCGAAGGCGGTGGGGTTGTACAGTAGACCCCGGTGTGAGCCGCGCACGAACTCCAGCGACCGCTGCTGATCGACCGGGTCGAGGTTGATCCATACGGTCGCCAGGTGCGGGCCCGACATCGGTACGTAGGGAAGGTCCTGATGCCAGGGCGTGCGTGGTGCATTCCCTTTCTTGAACCAGATTTGCTCGTAAAGCAACCACAACTGGTGGCTGCCCATCACCTCAGCCACCAGCCTGGCCAGGCCGGTTTCATTGAACAGATCCTGGTAAGCAAATAAAGCATGGGGGTTGGCGTGGTCCTGATAGAAGGCGCCCGGTTTCCCTGCCAGCACATCACCTGCATTGACCCCTGGATGATCGAGCGACCATTGATAGGCACGCTCTACCCACTCCATCTCTTGGGGTTGCAATGCGCCGAGGGCGAAGACCACCCCATCGTTTTTCCACGCTGCGCGCCAACCACGCATTCGCGTGTGGTCCGTGGCGAGGGACGAGGACTTTCGGTCACCTGCCATGACGCGGGGTCTTCCGGGCAATGGACGCGATGCTGGGCTGTGCGACACCGGTTGACGAGGAACTGGAGCGGCGCATACACGCTCCCAGCCATGGGGCGCTAAGCAAGGCATGCGAGGATCCGCTGGCGTGAAGGGCGAGTGCCGTTGCCGGGCCCAGGAAACCCACCCAGAGGTCCGGTGTGACAATGCCAGGGTCATCCGAATGCCAGGTACAACGGCGTTCCACCTTGCTATGCATCAGTCTCAAAGCGTTGGCGACCTTGCCGGCGCGCGCTTGCGCCAGCGTTCCGAACCGCGGAATTTGTTGCAGTAGTCGCCAGAGTTCGAGTTGCCCGGCCAAGCCATGGCAGTAGGTGGGTGTTCCCACCGACATAGCACCGGCAAAAACGCCCACGGCCCAGTCGATTTCCAGGCGCAGCGCTGGGTCATCGCCCAGACTGTTGAGGATCGCCCACAGATAGCCTGCTACCCCATGGCACCAATTGCCCACCGCGTGGTGCCGAGGCTCATTGGGACCAATGCGCAAGGCATCTCCTTGCGCCGTACGCCCATGCTGCGCGATGCGCCGGAAGGTCTGCCGGGCGGTCTGTAGTGCCGCGCGGTCATCGCTGATCTGGCCCCAGCGGGCAAGTGCCATGGCGATACCGGCAGAACCGTGTGCGCAACCGAAATGGCTGGTCTGATTGGCGCCTGCCATGGCCCACACGGGCACGGCCGCAGCCAACGACGCACAGGCGTTCAGGTGGTTGACCGCTTCTTGTGCGCAGTCAAGCGGCCAAGCTTCATCCAGCAGTGCGTGCAACAGGCATGCCGTCCAGACCACGCCGGCGCTTCCAGAAAAGAGGTCGATTTCACGCCGGTCACGGGCCGCCGCTTGCAAGCGCCTGCGCGACGCTGCCAGGCAGGACGCACTGCCCAGATATTTTCCGGTAACGGCCAGTGCCAGCGCCACGCCGGCGTTTCCGGTAAACAATCCGGCGGCCTTGCCATCTGCCGGGCGTGCGGCTAACCAACTGGCACCTTGTGCAATCGCCTCGCAATGATCGGTACGCCCCATCGCGCAATCGATGGTGCGCAGACCGAGAAGGACGCCGGCGGCGCCGATATTGATCGCCTCGCATTCGAACGGACGCATGAAGTGCTCATTACGCCAACACGCGCCTTGCTCCGCTGGCCGCATGAATGTGTGTGCCAATTGCGCGGCATCGCAACTGGCACGCCGATACCAGCGCAGTTGTTGCTGCGAACTCTTGCGACCTGCATGCGGGGTAATACTGCGCCACTGCTGGAAATTGTCTTGCAACACAGCCGTTGCCTGGCGAGCGCTTGGCCGTTGGCCTGGAACCGAGGTAAGCCAAGGCGCAATGTCACGGGCAACCTGCCGTGCACCTTCGTTGCCCAACATGGCCAGCAGACGTTGAGGCTGCGCGGGTAAAAGCCCGGGTGGGACGTCCAGCACGGCCTGGAACACACATCCGGCCAGTGCATAGACATCGCGGGCTGCATCGGCAAGTTGAGGGGTACAGGTCACTTCGGGGGCGAGGTAGCCAGGCGTGCCGCAAGGGCGGATGACCTCACCCTGGCGGGCAGCCAATTCAAAGTCGATCAGCCCCACGCCCGTGCCGTGGCGAATGGCATTTTCGAGCTTGATGTCACCATGGACGAACCCGGCATCGTGCAGGCAGGCAATCGCATGCCCCAGCAGTGGCAGGCAATCGATGCGTTCGGGACGGGGCAATTCGCATAACGGCGTACCGCGAAAGTCCTGACTGACGAGTACCGGCCAGTCACCTTCAGATATCTGCAACAACCGCGGGGCGACGTCCGGCCAGGGATGCAGGGCCTGCAGGATTTCCGACTCTTGCCGCATCAGGTAGTGAATATCCTGACCGCTGCAATTGCCAGCCACCCCAGGTGTGCCGGCCTTGAGCACGGCGGTTTCGAGCGTATCGACATCGACCACCAGAAAAGTTCTGGCCCTGGCCGTCTCGCCCAGCATCAGTAATGGCATATATTCGCGCTGGCCAATCCTGGTGGGTTCCTTGAGCCTGACCTGCGGTTCGCGGGGAAGGTACCCTACCAAGGGCGGGAGAGGGGCGCCGCAGGGTTGCTGACCGTTGCGCGAGCGCTGGTCTGCAATCAGTCGGCCATCTGCTAGGCGCAGGGCGAATTCGTGCACCCCCGTGCTGCCGATGACTTCGATACCGGCATGAAACACGCCAAAGCGAAAGGACACTGCCGAACCTGGACGCACATGGAGGTCCGTCGGCACCTGCGGGCCGTCACTGGCGGGCCAGCAGCGATCCAGCTGCAAGAGAGCCGCGCGCGCCTGTTGGCCGTCGTGCGGGTACAGCGTAATGATCTTACCCAGTTGTTCAATGCCAGCGTCGCCGGAATTGATGAAAATGATATCGCTGATGCGCCTTGGCAGCTTAAAGGGAATCTGCAATCGAACCAGCACTGGCATCAATTCAGCAAGGCAAGCGTGCGCTTGGGCAGCGCTGGTACTCACATGAATTTTCCAGCCCTGCTCTGTAACAGGGGCATCCTTTGGGCGATAGAAGCGCCAGCACAAAGTGCGGTCCTGCCAGTCGTTCGCGAGCCAACCCTCCAGGCTGTGATGGAGGCGTTCAAATGCAGCGCAGTAACCCTGCGCTGCATTTGACGCTTCAATGAACGGCATGAACCTTGATCGTCAGCCGTGACGCGTGGCAGCACAGGTGTGCCATGGGCATTTATGAACCGGTCCCGCACAAGTCTCGTCGCTTGGGTCGGCGGCCGTCTGTGTGACGGCCGCGTTTACCAGTTCAGCCAGCACCTCCTCACGGTTGTGATCCTGCAGATAAGCGCTTGCGCGCATCTCATCGACTTTACTGCGGACACTGTCTCTTAGCTGTTGCATTTCGTGTCTCCTGATGCAGCGATACCATGAGGCCAGACTGAAGCGGCTCCCCCGTTATGCATTCACCGCACTTGGCGCTCAGGCGTAGGGGTGGGGGACTGAATTGCCAATAATTGGAATGATGTCCGGTTCAAGACGCGCCATATGTACATCGAAATCAGCAGGTGTAATGCCGTCTCTTAAGCTGTCGGGTACGTTGCTGGGCATGGCGTATTTCTCGGATTGAAGAAGACCGGCCAACAGCAGAGTGGAAGACCATTGAATGAGTTTTTAGACAGCTGTTTCACTTCTGTCAAATCGGCGTGCTTGACGTGTTTCAGTATTGGTACAACTGGACTGTGGTCGTGGCTGGACGCTTCGACGGCTTGGATTCGCGACAGCCAAGCCCTTGACCAGGGTATGGTCGGTGGCCTTACTTGCGCGGCCTCTTTCTTTATTTATCATCCTGTTGATTTAAAGGTTTTTATTGTTTGGCATGGTTGCTGCTCATCTGCTCCCGTGTGATTTGAAGGATGCGAGAATGAAGAAAGTGAAATACTCAACGTCGTAGTGGTATCCGGCAGCCTTAAAAATTATTTCGGACCTGTGGTCTGGTGAGCGAGGCAGTGGAGCTACTGCAACAAGTTTGCGGTGCACCTGCACGGGGTGCGCATTGTCGAGCTTTTCCAGCGCATTAGCTGGCTCGTTGGAGTGAGGCACTGCCTCTTTGCAGTTCACAGTCTGGCAGACGCGGCCCCTGTGGGAGTCCACTCAGCCCGCTGGGCTGCGCTGTCGCGCAGAAACAAGGCCTGCATGCGCGGCGGCACTACCCTGTGGGAGCGCGCCTTGTGCCGGGACGCCGGACCGCGCGATCAGGCGCGTAGCTGGGCCGTAGGAGCGCTGAAACTCGCCACTTACTGGCGAAACTCCCTGGTCGATACCGGAGACGGCAATATCAATACGAGCGGCAGATGGCCTGGAAATCACCGATTGAGGTGTCCGGAAAAAGTTGACCGCCACAAGCCAGCGGAGCCGCCGAGGACAATGACGAGGATGGATTTCAGCATATCTGCGGCTCTCCGAATGAGAGCCGTTGCCAAGCAGACTGAGGGAATGCCGGATGAGGCGTGAAAACGAGGCAAGGCACTGATATCACGATCCTGCCCTTGAGCTAAAAGACAGGTCGCGTGATTACGTCCCTCGTCTAGGGTTGACGTTGGCATCATCAGCACGGGGCGATTCAAGGAGGAATGCATTGTTACTTCATCCGGCAAACCCCTTCGTGCACCCGCAAACGCTCTCTGCATCACTTCTCTGACGGATGTGAAGCCAAGTGCACAACCAACCTAGCCAATAGCTCATCGCAACGCTGCAACTGATCGATCGTGACAAATTCGTCTGGTTTGTGCCCTTGGTCCATACTTCCTGGCCCACAGACAACTGTCGGTATGCCAACCTGATCGAAGAGTCCTCCCTCCGTACCGAAGGCCACTGTTGAAAACTCACTGGATCCACTGAACTCAGCGATCATTCGCGCAGCTGAACTATCCGCCGAAGTGACTAGCCCCGGATAACTGGACAGTGGCTCGAATTCGACGCCTGTGTTTTCAACGACGTTGCGCATCCTTGGCACCAGCTCGCACTCTGCAAACTGCTTCAGTTCGTCGGCCACCGTTTGTGCATCAAAATTGGGTAGTGCACGGATCTCGAAATCGAAGCGACATTCTGCCGGCACGATATTCAATGCTCTCCCACCTGTAATGACACCGGTCTGCACAGTTGAATAAGGCGGGTCAAAACGGTCGTCGCGTACCTGTGTCAAGCGAGTACCAATATCACCAAGGCGTCCGATCAGTTTTGCAGCGTATTCGATTGCGTTCACCCCGTACGGAGCATAAGCCGAATGACAGGCGGCACCTCGAACCTGGCAGCGCATCGCCAGCTTACCCTTGTGCCCAAGCACCGGCCGGAGCTCCGTGGGCTCACCAATCAAACACAGACGCGGCTTTACAGGGCGGCTGGCCAACCGCGACAACAAGGAATGAACACCGAGGCAACCTAGCTCTTCATCATAAGAAAATGCCAGATGCACAGGCGTCTGTAACGGCTGGGCCAACAACTTTGGAACAGCTGCCAATACACAGGCAATGAAGCCCTTCATATCGGCAGTGCCGCGACCATAGAGCCGGCCTTCGCGCTCAGTGAGTTGAAACGGATCAAACGACCAGGCCTGACCATCGACCGGCACCACATCAGTATGGCCCGACAGCACGATGCCGCTGCGGTCAAGCGGCCCTATACTCGCGAACAGATTCGCTTTGTTACCTTCCTGGTTATGCAGCAGTTCACTTTCGACGCCCAGTGCGGTCAGGTAGTCGCGAATGAAGTGAATCAATTCAAGGTTCGAATCACGGCTGACAGTTGGGAACGCTACCAGTTTCTCCAGCAGTTCGCGGCTGGATATTTGACTCATCACTAGTACTCCCTAGCAAATCGATTTGTGTTCGTCGATGGTTTGCCAGAGGCGGTATAGAGCCGCGAATGGCTCTTCAGCCCAATCTACCCGCAGATCGAGCAGGGGCGCGCAATGAGCACTGACAATTTTCAGCGCAGCGGACCGCTCTGCGCCCACCTCTCCACCCGCTCTCCTGGCGGCATCAAGGGCAGCCAACAGACGATCGCCCAACACGCCCGGCGTATTCTCGAAGGCCTGGATCATCGTTGAAAGTACACTCGTCTGTACCAAGCGATTTCCAGCGACGACGCACTGAACGCCACGCAGCACACCATGTTGCCCTTGAACCTGGTCGCCGCTGAACATGGCCGTGGAGCCTTGAGCATCGATGACTATTATCTGTCGGTACTGACTCCAGCCATTCGTCTCGAGCACGTCAGCCATAGCCTTGGACGGTAGGGTGCTGGCCGAAAGCAAATTCAGGATCTGAGTGCCCAAGGCCGGTAGGCTCGCGTGCTGAGTCACCACAGCTCCCACACCTGCCCGTAACCACAGGCAGCGGGCACCGACAGCAATGGTCGACGCGCTAATTGCGATACCCAACTGGCCAGTGTCCGGACAACGCCCGGCAATCGAGAATGCCATGATTGTTACTGATGCCGTGCTACCAGCGAGCAGAAGCTGCGCTGGGAATACGCTACTGCGCTACCGTCTGTGCTCGTGGCACGCTGTACACGTCCTACAAACACGGTATGCGTTCCCAGTTCGTGCTGTTGTTCCACAACACAATCGAAGCTTGCCAGGGCGTCTTCCAGCACTGGCGCACCTGTTACTTCATTTACCCAGCTTGCGCAGCTGAAGCGGTCACCGTTTTCAATCTTCACCTGGCCCGCAAAGACCTGAGCAACCTGTTGTTGATGCTCACCGATGATATTGACCGAAAAACAGTGATTCTGATGGATGGCGGTGTTCGCCAGGTTGTTGCGATTGACACACACCAGCAGCAATGGAGGTTCGGCAGACACAGAGCACATAGCACTGACTGTCACGCCGAAACGGCCAGCTGCGCCATCGGTGGCAATCACGGTCACGCCAGTGGCGCATCTGCCCATGGCTGCAATGAAGTCTTGAGCGGACAACGTCGGTTCAGTGATAGGGGCCTTGCTCGCAGTCATGCTCATCGGGACGATCCTCTTGTTTTGGTGAAGTTGACCCAATTCTGAGAGCGCGGAACGTGCAGGCGAAAGCAGTTAATTTTTGGGCCAAGACAAGAAAATAACTTCCTCTGGGCAGGCCTGTTTTTCTCTTGGTCAGGCCAAGAAATAAGCGAATTTCGCAGATGCCAAGTCTGTGAGCAGAATGCCGCCGTTCCTCAACAACAATCACTAGGAGCGAGCATGATCAGAACAGGTGAGCAATATCGCGAGTCGATCCGAGACGATCGCGAGGTCTATATCAATGGCGAGCGTGTCAAGGACGTCCCCTCCCACCCGGCATTCAAGCCACTGGTGGACGTACGGGCACGGATCTATGACATGCAGCACGACGCGGCTACCCGCAATGTCATGAGCTATCAGGACGACCAAGGTGAGACCCACTCGGTTGGCCTAAAGCTACCTCACACCCAACAGGACTGGTGGGACAAGCGCAACGCCACCGACACTGTACTCAACGATATCGGTGGCGTGGTTACCCGCGTTGGAGACGAGACGGTCGGTGAGATGTGGTCGCTATATGACGGCCAAGATGTGCTGAACGAGGTCAACCCACAGTTCGCTTCGAACATCGCCCGGCACATCGACAAAGTGCTCTACGCTGACCCATTCCACGTTTCGGCGAACACCGACCCGAAAGGCGACCGCTCCAAGCGCCCGCAGGATCAAGACCCAGACATGCTGCTGCATGTGGTCAAGGAAACCGATGCCGGCATCATCGTTCGCGGTGCGAAGTATGAAACTGCAGCGGCCTATGCCAACCAGGCGTTCACCAAGCCGACGATTGCCAACTGGGGCAATGCCGAAATGTCGAACTATGCGGTCGGCTTCATCTGCGACCTCAGTTCACCGAACCTGAAGTTCATCTGCCGTAGCGGCTTCACTGGGCGTGGCAGCCGCGACGACTACCCACTGGCCAATCGCTTCGATGAAGTGGATGCCCTGGTGATCTTCGACAACGTGCTGATCCCTTGGGAAAACGTACTGTTCTACCAGAACACCAAGGCCGCTTCGTTCATTCGATCGACCCTGCACCGCTACAGCGCTTTCGCGTTCGTTCAGCGCAACCTGAAGGTGGCGGACATGCTGATCGGCGCCGCACTGTTCAACGCTCGCCAGACCGGCCTGGAACACCAGCAAGCCGTTCAGGAAAAACTGGCGCAGTTGGCCTGCTACCGCGAGGGGATCAACGCTCATCTCACCGCGTCCATCGCCCTGGCAGAAAAGAGCCCAGGTGGCCTGCTGATGCCTAACCAGTCGCTGTTGTACACCGGTCGTGTGTTGGCAACATCGCAGCTGCACAACATGACTCATATCGCCCGTGAGCTGTGCGGCGGACAGATCTGCGTCACCCCGGACGCCGCAACCTTCGCACACCCGGAAGCCGGCAAGTGGCTGGACAAGTACTACACCATCAACGAGGACTGGGTGGCGGAGGACCGGCGCAAATTGCTGGCATTTGCCCGTGACCTGATGAATTCCGACTACGCCGGCCACCGACTGACCTTCCAGCTGTTCGCTCAATCGCCACCCTTCGCTCACCTGGCGGCGGTATACCGCAATTTCGACTGGGATGGCCCACTGGACTTTGTGCGTAAATCGGCCGGTTTGTCCGACCGCGTCATGGGTAGCAAGCCGGTTGCACCAAAGCCGCAGCCTGCACCGGCACGTCCAGCCGTGGTGTCGTGATCGACATCCGTAAAGGCTAACCACTGCGCCTCTGGCGTCAGGCAAATTCGGGAGACAGGTGAAGCTGCATGGAAATCATCTTCGATAAGGCGGCTACCCGACGGTACCAAGCGTGGGGTGACAAGGCGGGTCTGGCCAGCGATCTGCTGGTATTGCCGCAAGGCTCGCCACCAGGTCACTACGACCTGCGCGTCGGTGCTGCGAGCATCGACAGGATTGCCAGTGACTTCACCCGTTACCCAGGTTACCTGCGCCGGCATGCAGTGGTGCGTGGCCACAGCGCATTCGCCTGTTCTGCACCATTCAAGCGGACAGCACTTGGCCACAGAGGCTCGGTGTTTGAGTTCGATGGCACAAAGGCGTTGCAGTGCACGCTACAAACGCCGTCGGCCTTTGCCCTGAACATCATTCATCGACCTGGAACCCGAGTGACAGATGAACTTCTCGATCTACCGTCCTCAGGTTTCTCTTGCGCTGCACCGCTTACCGGTGGGCTACGGATCGAACTGTTCTTCTTATTGGCTTCCTGCGCCCAGGTGCGGATCGAAGGCCAGGAGCAGCCATTTGAACTGATCGAGCATGACGCGATGTTCCTGCTGCTGTCAGCCAGTGAGCCAACCCCCGCCGTCCGTTTTGCCAGCTTGGTAGCGGGCCAGGTTTATCACGCCACTATCACTCTTTCGTCGTTCGCTCAGTACATCAACTATTCAAATTATGGAGCGCCTCATGATTCACAAACGCCTGCGTCCGTTCAATACCCGTGACACTTATCCAGAGCAGAAACTCGACAACGACCTTTCCCAAGGCGTCGTTGCCAAAGGCACCATGGTCTTCCTGCGTGGCCAGGTCTCCCAGGACCTGGAAACCCGTGAATGTCTGCACATCGGTGACCCGGTCGCCCAGACCGAGAAGACCATGCAGAACATCAAGATGCTGCTGGAGGAAGCTGGCAGTCACCTCGATCACATCTGCCGGATCGTTGTCTACGTCACCGATATTCGCTATCGCGAAGCGGTGTACCAGACTATGGGCAAATGGCTCAAAGGCGTTCACCCTTGCTCCACTGGGCTGGTGGTTGACGCCTTCGCCCGCCCTGAGTGGTTGGTGGAAATAGAAGTCACCGCAGTAATTCCGGCTTGAACCACCCACTACGAGGGACATAAAGCATGACCTTTTCAATAGCGGGGCGGTGCGAGCGAACTGGCATGGTCGGTGTGGCGGTAACTACCTCCTCCATCTGCGTAGGCGCACGCTGCCCATGGGCCAGTGCAGGCGTTGGGGCAGTATCCACCCAAAACGTCACCTTGCCATCCCTGGGCCCGCTGATCCTTGCGCGTCTCGAGGCAGGCGACAGTGCCAGTCAGGCGCTGGACAAGGTGCTGGCCGATCATGATCACACCCAGTATCGGCAAGTCACAGTCATTGATGTCAACGGAAATACCGCGAACTTCTCGGGTACCAAAACCTTGGGTACCCATGCGGTAGCAGAAGGACTGGACTGCGTCGCGGCGGGCAACCTGCTCAAGGCCAATTCTTTGCCGCAGACCATGGTGCAGACCTTTGAAGAAAATGCACACCTGCACCTGGCAGAGCGCTTGCTTCTCGCGTTGGAATCAGGCCTTTACCAAGCCGGCGGCGAGGAAGGCCCGGTGCATTCGGCTTCGTTGATTGTCGCGGACGAACATCCATGGCCGCTAGTCGATCTGCGGGTGGATTGGAATGATGACGACCCTTTGCGTGAGTTACGCCAGCTTTGGCAGCGCTATGAGGGAGAGATGCAGGCCTACGTCACCCGTGCCATCGATCCGGCCTGTGCGCCAACTTACGGTGTGCCGGGCGACGAGTGACAAGCCAGAGTGCCTTCAAAGAAAATGACGTAGGGAAACGTCAAAATCGCCAGCGCGTCCTGCCTTGAGCCGTAACGAGCTGGCAGCCTAACTGCCTCAGAAGACAAGAGTGTCTGGGTCTTTCCAGACCGCCCTCAGACCCAACAAAAACGATTAAGAGGTTGTCGCATGAGTTTCAATCGCGTGGATCGATCAATATTTGGCGTCTCACTCGGCCTTATTGTGCTGGTGAGTCTTCCCTTGGCACTCTATCCGAAGGAAGGAGAATCCTTCGTCAAGGCAGTCTTTGCCTTTGTCAGCAACACATTTGGCAGCCTTTACCTCATAGCCGGTCTGGCTACTGTTCTTTTCCTAATGTGGATCTCATTCAGCCGTTTTGGCAACATCCGCCTAGGCAAAGGAGCCCCCGAATTTTCGGCCTTCAGTTGGACTTCCATGGTGTTCTCTGCCGGTATCGGTACTGGCGTGCTGTACTGGGGCGCAGTGGAATGGGCTTACCATATCCAGTCGCCCCCGATGGGGCTGACGCCTCGCTCCAATTTGGCCATTGAGATGGCAGGCGCGTATGGAATTTTCCACTGGGGTATCACCGGTTGGGCTTTCTTTGCACTCGCAACCTTGCCGATTGCTTACTGCTACTACATTCGCAAACGCTACGTATACCGAATTAGCGAGGCATGCCGTGGACTGCTTGGCGGCTTGGTCGATGGCCCGGTGGGTAAAGCCATCGACATATTCTTCGTACTCGGGCTTCTGGCCGCAGCTGGCACTTCGCTGGGGCTTGGCACACCGCTGATCGCCGCCTGCATGCACCACCTGTTCGGTTTCGAGCGGGGTATCGGCCTAAACATCGCGATCATTTCTATCGTTACCGCATTGTTCGCATGGAGTGTCTGCTATCGATTGGACCGCGGCATCAAGAAATCCTCGGATTGGAGCGTGATCCTGGCGCTGTTGCTCCTAGCCTACGTCTTTGTCGTCGGCCCTACTCACTTCATCATGGACATGTCGGTGACCAGCGTTGGGCTGATGATGCAGGAGTTCCTGCACATGAGCACTTGGGCCGATCCGGTGGGACGTAGCGGCTTCCCACAGTCCTGGACAGTTTTCTACTGGGCTTGGTGGCTTGTGCTGGCGCCCGCACTTGGGCTGTTTGTCACTCGCATTTCCCGCGGGCGCACGCTGCGCCAGGTGATTCTGGGCATGCTGTTCTATGGGAGCTCGGGGTGTGCGTTGTTCTACATGATTCTGGGTAACTACGCTCTGAACCTGGAATTAACCGGTGTGCTCAATGTGTCTGGCCTGATCCAGGAAGTAGGTGCTGAGCAAGCAATCGTCCAGGTCGTCGCTACCCTGCCAGGCGGTAAATGGGTAGTCGCGGCGTTTGCGATCGTTGCGGTGATCTTCTTGGCCACATTGTTCAACTCCAAGTCCTACATCTTGGCCTCAACCACCATCGATAGACTGGTCGAGGGTGAAGAGCCTCCTCGCTCGCAACGCCTGATCTGGGCGGTGGCGTTGTCGCTGCTGCCGATCGCATTGATGGTGGTTGGAGGGTTGGAGTCACTGCAAATCGCTGCGACGGTAGGTGCGTTGCCGATCCTGTTCATCCTGTTGATCATGACACTGTCCTTCTTGCGCCAGTTGCGCATGGACGAGCAGCGACTGAAACAGTTCGACTATGTCTCCATCGGACTCGAGGAAGAGCAGTACATTCCGCCACCTCCTGAAATCTCCTCCCTCGCCCGCACCGAGGTCGTTTGAGCAGCAAGGCGCAGTGACTGATGTCACTGCGCCTTAAGGCTTTCCTGAAGGCCACCGTTCAGGCACTCATGACAGTAGTCCGCGAACAACTGCGCCGGCTTGGTCAGTTGGGAGCGTTTCGGCCAGGCAGCTGCGAGCGTCGGGCAATCCACCGCTTCAGCAATTGCCACTGCAGTGACTGGTTTGCCGTCATACGTATAGTCGGAATAAGGTCTTGTAACCAGCAGGGTAAAGCCGAACCCGTGCCCCACCATTCCCCGTACCATCTCAATGGAGGGTGAGCTGAAGGCAATGTTTGGAATCAGCCCTAGCCGTTCGAACAGACTGACGAAGTATGCCGAGCTGGGCTGGATGTCGAGCAAGATCATGGATTCATGAACGAGGTCGCGCAATGAGACACGGGGCTGGCAAGCAAAGCGGTGATTGGCGGGCAGAAGCGCATAGGGTAGTTGGCCCGCCAACAGCGGCGTAGACTCGATGGTACTGTCCAGATCCCAGTCGTACAATATTGCCAGGTCATAGCTCCCAGCAGTGAGACCGCGTATTAACTCCTGCTGCTCTCCATCGCGTATGCGCACCGTGACGCCGGGGTAGCGTTCGCGGAAACCGGCAATGAGCCGCGGCATGAAAAGCGGCGCGATACTCTCGAAGCAACCAATATCGACAGTGCCGGCTACCACATCATTTTCGGCCAAGGCGTTCTGCTCGAACTCATACGCCATGCGCAGCAGCTGTTCAGCCTTGCGATAGAAGCGTGCGCCTGAAGGAGTAAGAGATAGGCCTTGGGCATGATGGCGAATGAACAATTGCACATTGAAAGCTTCCTCCAGTCCCTTGATGGCGCTGGAGATGGATGGTTGTGTCATGTATAGCTTGCGTGAGGCTTCGGCAACGCTTCCACAGTCGACGGTGCTCACGAAATATTTAAGTTGGCGCAAGGTATAGGAGGCCACTGCTGTCACTCTTCTTTTGATTATGGGAACTTTGAGCTGTGATTTGCCCATGTCACCTTAACCCGTAAACCGCGTCGCCCCCCATCGCACAAGGCCTGTATTTTCAAAAGTGCTAGCCAACTTTTTTCGATAAGCAAAGTCACTTCACTGAACGGTAACAGGCATCGTTGATACCCACGCCACCGGGTTGGCGGGGCTCGCCCTGAAAACTGCAATCCGCGCCACCCAGACTGTATATCGCCGCTACTCGCTCTCCACCGGTATCGGCGCCAGCAAACAGGTCATTTTTGCGACTCGGCGCAACGGTGCGTAGCGTACGCTCGGCGGCGTTGTTGTCGATCTCGATCTGGCCATCATCGCAGTAACGCATCAATGCCTGCCAACGGTTGAGGGCATAAAGGATCGCAGCGGCCAATGTCGATTTTTTCTCCTAAGCGCAATGCTTAAGCGAGGATCCCAGGCGGTGAAGGTCACCACTGAGGCGGCACCGATGCCCGACCGCTCAGGGTACTCCGCTGCAATGAGACGATGATAGTAGAGGGCAAAGGGGTACTCAACAACGAAGCGCCACTGATTAGCGTCGCCGAGGTAGCGATTGTATGGGATGCTAAAGCGATAGATGGAGTTACGTAGCATGAAGCTTAGAGGCTAATGGCGCCTCGTTTGATGGTGTATTTAACCTGATTGAATAGCTCGCGCTCATGGACATTGCGATCAAGGGTGCCATCACTCCCGTCATGGACGTCGAAACCGTAGCCATAGAATAAGCATTGGTCCATTCGGCCAGCGACCGAACGAAGGCACCTGAATTTTCGTCTGAAAACGGGGGCATTCTCTGGGCGCATCGCTTTTGAAAAAACGGAATTTATCCCTAATTATGCCCCAAGGGACGCGGAAACCAGTGGAATTTTACGGACGGTCATGGATTGAGTTTTACGATAGCTTATTGCTTTTAAAGTATTTTTTTGAAGTCTATGGAGTTTGCTTACAGACTATCCGGATCCCCAAAAAAAATTTTGATTTGGCTCTAGGACGGTATTTTCAGGCAGAAAAAATTCAAATGTGCCCCATTATTGCCCCCAACCGCACTGGCTATGCGAGCGATCGCGAATGACGATTCCTGACAAATTCCAGCATGGCTCCGGGTGGCTTTCAGTGTACGCCCAAACTGGGGTAGGGAAGTGGAACGCCCAGACGTTCTCCCTCGGTGACCTGGAAACCAAAGCTGGTTATGCGCAGCCCAGTTCTTGTTCGGCCCTGCTAACGCAAAGTGGCCGGTGCGGTTTCGACATGTGTCGGGTAGTCAGGCGCAGCTCGCGGGCGGTCGAATGCGAGCGCCCGCGTGCCCAGGTACCGCTTATGCCGATGTCGGCCTTGGCTCTGCGGTTACATCAGGGACGTCTAGTGCCTTAGTGTCGATGCGGCGGAATAGGAACTTGCCTTTGTTCTGATCGAATACAGAAATAGCAGCTAACGGAACAGCTGTGATCAGAACACCGGTAAGTACATCGGCGACCGCATGATTGAAAAGATTCATCCCTCACCCAGTCGCGCAACTTATGCTTTGGGCTCGTCCCAGTCGCTACGCGTCGCAGCAGTCAGCGCATCCCAGTCATCAGGAGGGTTGCCGCGGCCCAGCATCTTCTCGAATACGGCGTAGGGATCGGATTTGCTGCCTGCGGACCGTAGGGTATTTTCGTCGTTGACCCATGCATAGACGATGACCTTGGGCCTTGAGTCGTAGCGAAAGAACAGCCGAAAGCGCCTGCCGATTTTTGCGCGGCGCCAATGTCGGTAGGCGGTGCCCAGCGTGTTGCCTTGGCGGAACTCATCACGGCCTGGGTCGGCAGGCACAGCCTCCATGATGAGATGGCTCAATGCCCGAAACAGCTTGACGTTGGCGTTGCTCTCAAAACCTTGCGGATCGTTCTGCTCGGCTCGGGCGGCGGCTTCTTGCAATTTGCGTAGCTGTAAAGTCACACCTTCATGGAACAACAGTGTCCAGCCATGTCGCAGCATCAGATCGCGACCTCACCATCGATATCTTCGTCCAGGTTTACGCAGTGGTTTGCGTTGGCGAGCATGGTTTGCGCCAAGTCTTCCGGCAGAGTGGTGAGGTTGCGGCCGCCTCGGATATCAGCCTCCAGCAAACCCAGGAACGCACCGATGGCAGGGTCTTCGTGGGTGGTTTCTACGCGGCTGACCACGATTTCACCCCCGCGTACGTCGAATGCAATCTTGCCACCTGTGTCAATGCCCAGTAGCTGGCGAACGGATTTGGGCAGTGTGACCTGCCCCTTCGAGGTCAACGTGGCGATTTCGTGGATGGCAGGCATAAGTGTTCTCCCGGATATGGCGAGTGAATAGTAAGGAATAATCCTTACGCGGTCAATCTCGGTTCTACGCTAACCAAGCATAAGCAGGGTGAAGGCGCCTTGCCCATCGATAACAACCACGTCGAGAACCAAATACGACCGTGGGCACTTGGGCGTGGCAATTGGTTGTTTGCAGGATCACTGCGCAGTGCAAGCGGGCAGCGGCGATCATGAGCCTGATTCAGTCGGCGCGCATGAATGGACATGATCCGTATGCCTATCTCAAGGACGTGCTGATACGACTGCCCACGCAACGAGCTAGTGAGATCGAGGCCTTATTGCCGCATCAGTGGACGCCTGCTTAACGAGCACAAGGTGTGTTTGCGGTTCGCTTACAAGTCACCTTCCGAACTCCAGCATTAAGGGCGATGGTGCCCGCGTATTAAGTGAACACCATGGCCTTCGGCGGTGGAGTCGGGAAGGTGTGGTCGCCGTCCCCTTACAGAGGGACCTTAGACTGGGGGTATCATTTTCAAACCATCCAAAGCATACCCTCAGATGTGCCCCCAATGTAGCAATCCACTGGAAGTGAATGGAGCTCCGCGGTCTATGAAAAGACAGAAGTGATCAGTTGAACAGTCTGCCCGACGACGTCTAAAGACTCTCAGGGTCGCCGAAAAACATCTGTATCCGCGAACGCAACCAGCGCTCGGCCGGGTCGTTGTCCTGCGCACCCCGCCAAGCCATGTGCAGCTCGAAGCTGCGCACGTCCAAGGGCAGGTCATCGGCGCGCAGGCCGCCGGCAGCGGTGAGGACGTCGGCGGTGTAGTCGGGTACGGTGGCAATGATGTCAGTACCGGCCAACAGGCTGCCCAGTCCATTGAATTGTGGCACCGCCAGTACCACATGGCGCTTGCAGCCGACTTCGTCCAGCGCTTCGTCGATGAAGCCGCTGAGGTCGCCGGCGAAGGACACCAGCGCATGCGGACGGGCACAGAAGTCGTTCAGGCTGATACTACCGGGCATGCTGTCGGCGCGCAGCAGCTTGGGCTTGCTGCGCCGCAGCACCTTGCGCTTGGCGTTGGCCGGCAGTTCGCTGGTGTAGCTCACGCCCACGGAGATTTCGCCCGAAGACAGCAGGGCTGGCATGAGCAGGTAGTTGACCCGGCGCACCACCAGAACGATCCCCGGCGCCTCGGCGCGAACGCGCTTGAGCAGCTGAGGCAGCAGGGCGAATTCGGCATCGTCGGACAGGCCGATGCGAAACACTGCGGTGCTGGTCGCCGGATCGAACTCGGCGGCGCGGCTGACGGCGGTGGATATCGAGTCCAGCGCCGGCGAGAGTAGCGCGAAGATCTCTAGGGCCCGAGCCGATGGCTCCATGCTGCGGCCGGTGCGCACGAACAGCGGATCGTCGAACAGGCTGCGCAGGCGCGACAGCGCGGCGCTGATGGCCGGCTGGCCGAGAAAAAGCTTCTCGGCGGCGCGCGTCACGCTACGCTCATGCATGAGTGTCTCGAAGACGATCAGCAGGTTCAGGTCGACGCGACGCAGGTCGTTACGGTTCATCGGCGCTCTTCGCAATCCGTGGGGCAGGGGTGAATCTTAAAGGCAAAGGCTGCTACCCTGCATTGCTTTGTGGGCGCCGATGCGGATAAATGCATGGAGCTCAATCGATGATAAGCATGTCGACTATTAATAGCCGCTGATGGTCTAACGATCAAAGTCCGGATAAAGTCCGTGGTATTAGAGGTTCACAAGGCGAGGTTTGCGATGTCCCGCATGATCCGTTTCCACAAGTTCGGCGCGGCCGATGTGCTCAAGTGCGAAGAGCAGGCCGAGCCGTCACCCGCTGCGGGCGAGGTGCAGATCCGCGTCGAGGCAATCGGCGTCAGCTGGTACGACGTGCTCTGGCGGCAGAACCTGGCGCCGTCCCAGGCGCGCTTGCCCGCTGGCATTGGTCACGAGATGGCCGGGGTGGTGACGGCGGTGGGCGAGGGCGTCGATGACTTGGTCGTGGGCGATCGGGTCGCCAGCTTCCCAGCCACCAGTGCCAACGATCATCCGGTCTACGGCGAGGTCATCGTGCTGCCGCGCGCGGCCCTGACCCGCTATCCCGAACACCTCACCGCGATCGAGGCCAGCGTGCACTACACGCCGCTGCTGATCGCCTATTTCGCCTACGTCGACCTGGCCCGCGCCAAGGCCGGGCAGAGCGCGCTGGTGACCGATGCCAGCCATTGCGCAGGGCCTGCCTTCGTGCAACTGGGCAAGGCCCTGGGGCTGAAGGTATTCGCCGCCACCAAGGAACCGGAGCAGCGTGACTACCTGTTGGGGCTGGGCGCCGACAGGGTGATCGTCACCGAAGAGCAGGACCTGGTCATGCAGGTCAACAAGTATACCGATGGCCGTGGCGTCGACATGGTCCTCGACGGCATGGGTGGCCCGCAGATGTCGCTGCTGGGTGATGTCCTGGCACCACGTGGCAGCCTGGTCCTGTATGGCCTGCAGGGCGGCAACCAGACGCCGTTTCCGGCCTGCGCCGCGTTCCAGAAGAACATCCAGTTCTTCGTCCACTGCGTGAGCAACTTCACCGGCAAGCCGGAGCTGGGAATCTGCCAGGATCAGGTGGCCCTGCAACGCGCGCTGCGCGATATCAACCAGTTCACCACCGACAAGCTGCTGACTCCGCAGATCATCAAGGTCTATCCCTTCGAGCAGGTGGTCGCGGCGCATCGTTATATGGATGAATGCCCCTGTGGCGGGCGGGTGGTGCTGGAGTTGGCTAAGAGCTGACAGCGCTTTCGTTGCCCCAGATAAAAGCCCGAGCTCGCCTTGGGTTTTTTTATGGCCGCAGAATGTTGTCTTTGATCCTGACTCGGTTTCAAGGCAAGCATTGGTGGAGCTCATGCAATCCACCCGGGGGCTTCCTGCCAAATCCTTTTTAGATCTTTCTTACCCATGCTTCAGAACCGTCCTACACCCCTCATACGGATAATCCGTCCAGCATCCTTTATGCCCAGCCGGCAGTAAAAAGACTGACGGTTGCTGCGCATTTCTTCGACGGTGGCATTCGAGGACTTCACCTCCCTGACGCCAACGATGGGACGTGCGGCAGTCTGGTGCCCTATTCATCGTCATGAGGTGATGCCATGAGCCAAGTCCACGATCAAGCCATGCAGTATGTCTACCAACAAGTCTTGCAACGCTTGCTCGAGCATATGTCGCAGGTGCAGCGGGCGTCGTTGCAGCTGTTGGTCCAGCGCCTGGTGGTGGCGGCCGGAGGTCTTGCGCATATCGGGGATTTCACCGTGCTGCTCCTGGACGGCGGGGACCGGCGCAGCGCCCATGCGCTGGCCTGTTTGCGGGCGGCGCAGTTGACCATCGCCAACCGTTCGCAGGGCACCTTCACCCTGCGCGTGGCGGTGGCCCGCGTGGGTGGGTTTGGCGGCCAGGCGCTGGACAATTGCGAACGGCGGTTCAGTGCGCTGTTCCTGCATGACGATCCGCGCGTCGAACTGCTGATGATCGAGGCAGGGCAGGTGTTGGCATTCGATGCCCGGCGCGCGCAGCCCATCCTTGAAGAGGAACGCGAGGCGCTGTTGCTTTTTGGCCACCTCACGGGTGCGCCGCCATGCTACCTGGTAGGCAGCCGGCAGCAGTTGGCGTTGGCGGATGCCTATTGCCAGGTGCTGGACTGGAACGGCGGTGCCAACGCCTTGGTCTGCGCCGTGCCGGCCCGCCAGCGCCAGCGCTACCTGGCCTGGGCCAGGCGGTGCCTGCGCAGCGCGGGCCAGGCCACGGGGCAGCCGCTGCAAGCGTGCGCGCGCACCCTCGCCCAAGGCCTGAGCCACCTGCATCAAAGTCTGGGCCAACAGTTGCACATGGACGAAGCCGGCCCTGCCTGGGTGCGCCACTGCGACGTGTCGGCAGCGCCGCTGCAGGTCATTGCCATCGATGAGCTGCTCAACGACCTCAAGGCACCAGCGCGGCTGGAAGAGATGCTTGGGCACCGTGACGACAGACCGTATTTCGTTTCGCCCTTGGCGGCTTCGCTCGACCCGCTGCTACCGGCCCACTTGCAGGGCCTCTATGGGCAATATGTCACCCGGGACGGTTACGAGCAGGGTCTTGAAGCCTTCGCCCGTCAGCCGGTGGCGGGCACGGGCAAGCGTCGCTGGCCTGCCATGGAGCAGGTGCGCTGTGACGCCATGGCGCTGGTAGCGCGTGACTATGGCCTTGGCGAGCAGCAGTTGGTCTGCATGCTGTATGCACCCTTCATCGGGCGCGGTCAGCACCTGGACTACTTCCTGCGCCGCTGCCACCCAGCCATGTTGGTTGCCTTGCCCTATCTGCACCGGGCCTTGCAGGGCAAGGCATGTCCCCAGACGGTGGAGCGCTGGCTGGTCACGACCAGCGGCCTGAACCTGAAGCAGTTGCAGCGTCTCTACCGTCACCGACCGGACACTGGCCATGGACTGCTGATGAAGCTGGCCCGGCGAGACATCGATCTGCGCCGATGACCGCTGATCCGAGCCGCTTGCCAGGGCAGCAGGTCTGTATGTATAAACAGTGTCCGTCCGTTGCGCCGACCCTGACCTGTGATCGCCCACTCCGTCGAAGACCCGTTCTACTACCTGCACAACTTCCAGCAGGTACTCGAGTGGGTCGCGTTGCGTTATGCCGACCTGCTGCAGGCCGAGGAGCAGGCCTTCATCCAGGCATTCGACCAGCTGCCGCAAGCGTCGCGGGGCTTGCTGGTGCGCATGGTGATGCGAAAGGGCCAGCTGTTCCGGGCCAGCAAGCTGGATTATGCGGAAATCGGCTGCACGCTGCAGGCCTTGCAGCCGCTACTGCGGCACCAATGGGTCGGCACTGACGCCGAGCTGACCCTGGAGCAGTTGTTCGCCTTGCTGCGCAAGGAGGAACTCGCTGAATGTTTTGCCGCCCAACTGAGCCAGCCGCGCGCAGCCAAGTCTGCCCTGCTGGCCCAGTTGCAACCCTTGGCCCAGCCGGCCAGGCCTCTGGCCGAGTGGTTTCCGGCCTGCCCCGACCTGATTGTCGAATGGCGTCTGCAGGCGCTGTGCGACCGTCTGCGCCTGCTGTTTTTCGGCAACCTGTATCAGGATTGGTCCGAGTTCGTGCTCGCCGACCTGGGCCTGCTGCGCTACGAACAAGTGCCCTTCAGCGCCGACTCCCGGGCCCTGCGCCAGCGCGCCGAGGTGGAGCTGGCCGTGGCCCTGCATGCCTGCGCCGAGCGCCTGGAGCAGGGCGAGCCGCCGGCGCAGGTGCTCGGCGCGCTGGAAGGGCTGCACAGCGACAATCCATGGCTGGTGCGACGCCGCTCGCGGTTGTTGTTCCAGCTCGGGCAGCAATGCGAACGATTGGGCGACTGGGAGCTGGCGTTGGCGGTGTATGCCGATTGCAGCCATCCCCAGGCGCGCATTCGCCAGGTGCGGGTGTTCGAGCGCAGCGAGCAATGGGCGCGCGCGCTGGCGCAGGCTACCGAGGTGGCCGCAGCGCCGGCCAACGCCCTCGAGGTGCAGGCGCTCGAGCGCATGCTGCCCCGCCTGCGCCGCAAGCTAGGCGGGCCGGCGCAACCGCGCAAGCGCACCTCGACCGTCACGCTGGTGGAGCTGGAGTTGCCCCGCGAGCAGGCCCTGCTGGGCGTCGAGCATGCGGTGCGGCTGCACCTGGAGCAGGACGGCGGGCCGGTGCACTACGTGGAGAACACCCTGTTCAACAGCTTGTTCGGGTTGCTGTGCTGGGAGGCGGTGTTCGCGCCGGTGCCGGGGGCCTTCTTCAATCCGTTTCAGGCCGCGCCGCAGGACCTGCACGACCCGGGGTTCATGGCGCGCCGTGCCGAGCTGTTCGAGGCGTGCCTTGGGCAGCTTGACGACGGCGGCTACCAGGCGCGGATTCGCCAGTGTTTCGAGGCCAAGCAGGGCCTGCAGTCGCCCTTCGTGTTCTGGCAACTGCTCAGCGAAGAACTGCTCGAGCAGGCGCTGGCCTGTCTACCGGCCGCGCACCTGAAACAATGTTTCCTGCGCTTGCTGCAGGACGTAAAGAACAACCGCACCGGCATGCCGGACCTGATCCAGTTCTGGCCGAGGGAAGGGCGCTATCGCATGATCGAGGTCAAGGGCCCCGGCGATCGCCTGCAAGACAACCAACTGCGCTGGCTCGAGTTCTGTCATGCCCATGGCCTGCCGGTCGAGGTCTGGCACGTGCGCTGGGGCGGGCAGGCGGCATGAGCTATACGGTTGCGGTTCGCGCCCTGTGCGAGTTCACCGCGAAGACTGGCGACCTGGACCTGCGCTTCACGCCGTCGCCTACCGCCCAGGAGGGCATCAGCGGTCACCGCCGGGTGGTAGCGCAGCGCGATCCGGGCTACGAGGCCGAAGTCGCGCTCGAAGGGCAGTACGCCAGCCTGCGCGTGCGTGGCCGCGCCGATGGCTACGACCCGGCGCGCAACCGCCTGGAGGAGATCAAGACCCACCGTGGCGACCTGGCGCGCCAGCCGGCCAACCATCGCCAGTTGCACTGGGCCCAGGCCAGGGTCTACGCCTGGCTGCTCTGTCAGCAACGGCAGTTGGATGAGATCGAGGTGGCGCTGGTCTATCTGGATGTCGACAGCGACCGCCAGACCCTGCTCAGCGAGCGCCAGACAGCGGTGGCGCTGCAACAGTTCTTCGAGCGCCAGTGCCAGGTCTTCCTGGCCTGGGCGCAGGCGCAAGAGCGCCGCCTCGCTGAACGCAACCAAGGCCTGCAGGCGCTGGGCTTTCCCTATGCCAGCTTCCGCCAGGGCCAGCGCCAGCTGGCCGAGACCCTGTACAAGGCGGTCAGCACCGGCCGCTGCCTGATGGCCCAGGCCAGCACCGGCATCGGCAAGACCTTGGGCACCTTGTTCCCGTTGCTCAAGGCCATGGTGCCTCAGCAACTGGACAAATTGTTCTTCCTCACCGCCAAGACCCCAGGCCGCGCCCTGGCCCTGAACGCCCTGCGCCAGGTCATGGATGCCAGCCCGCAGCTCGCCCTGCGCAGCCTGGAGCTGGTGGCCCGCGACAAGCTCTGCGAGTACCCCGGCACGGCCTGTCACGGTGAGGCTTGCCCGCTGGCCAAGGGCTTCTATGATCGCCTGCCGGCGGCGCGCGAAGCGGCCATGCAGCGCCCGCTGCTCGACCAGGCCAGCCTGCGCGAAGTGGCGCTGGCGCATCAGGTCTGCCCTTATTACCTGGGCCAGGAAATGGCGCGCTGGGTGGATGTGCTGGTCGCTGACTACAACTACTACTTCGATGCCCATGCCTTGCTGTTCGGCCTGACCCAGGCCAACCAGTGGCGCGTGGCGGTGCTCGCGGACGAGGCGCATAACCTGGTCGAGCGCGGTCGCCAGATGTACAGCGCGACCCTCGACCAGGGTCAGCTGCTGGCCCTGCGCCAGAGCAAGCCAGTGGGGCTGGGCAGCGCCTTGGACCGGCTCAATCGCCAATGGAATGCCCTGTACAAGGACCAGCTGGCGCCGTACCAGGCCAGCGAACAACTGCCCGAAGCCTTTCTCGGGGCTTTGCAGCAGTGCATCGGCCAGATCCAGGAACGTCTCAACGAGGCGCCGACCGAGGTGGAGCCGCAGCTGCTGCAGTTCTATTTCCAGGCCCTGCAGTTCAGCCGCATCAGCGAGCTGTTCGATGAGCATTTCGTCTTCGACATCAGCCCGCGCAACGGGCCGCGCAAACGCCGGCTGGCGACCCTGTGCCTGCGCAACGTGGTCCCGGCCCGGCTGCTGGGACCACGCATGCGCGCCGCGCGCAGCGTCACTCTGTTTTCCGCGACCTTGAGCCCGCGGCGATTCTACGCCGACCTGCTGGGCATGCCCGACGACACCGCCTGGCTGGAGGTCGCCGCGCCGTTTCGCGCCGAGCAGCTGCAGGTGCGCATCGTCAGCCAGGTGTCGACCCGTTATCACCAGCGCCAGGCCTCGCTGGCGCCAATCGTCGAGCTGATCGCCGAGCAGTACCAGGCAGCGCCCGGCAACTACCTGGCGTTCTTCAGCAGCTTCGAGTACCTGGACCAGGTCGCCGGCCTGCTGGCCGAGCGTCACCCACAGATCCCGAGTTGGAGCCAGGGCAGGGGCATGGACGAGGCGCAGCGCACGGCGTTTCTCGCGCGCTTCGTGGCGGACGGGCAGGGCGTGGGCTTCGCCGTGCTGGGCGGGGCCTTCGGCGAAGGGGTCGACCTGCCCGGCACGCGGCTGATCGGCGCCTTTGTCGCCACCCTCGGGCTGCCTCAGATCAACCCTGTCAACGAGCAACTCAAGCTGCGCATGGGCCGCCTGTTCGGCGCCGGGTTCGACTACACCTACCTGTATCCCGGCATCCGCAAGGTGATCCAGGCTGCCGGGCGGGTCATACGCGGTGATGATGACCGCGGCACGCTGTTGCTGATCGACGAGCGTTTTGCCGAGCCCAGCGTCCAACAGATGTTCCCCGGCTGGTGGCGGCTGCACGAGGCGTAAAATGCGGGCCCGGCGCCACATGCATCGCAAGGACGCGCAACTCCCAGTACACTGCGTACGCTCATCTCCCATTTCCTGGATCGCGAGGTTTTTGCATGACGCTCAGTTCTTTGGCAGGCAAGCCGGCACCGGCTAGCGTGCTGGTTGATATTCCCCGCCTGTTGACCGCTTACTACACTGGCCGGCCGGATGCCGCCGTAGCGGCCCAGCGAGTGGCCTTCGGTACCTCCGGGCACCGCGGCACGTCGCTGGAACTGAGTTTCAACGAAGATCACGTGCTGGCCATCACCCAGGCCATCTGCCTGTATCGCCAAGCCCAGGGTATCGACGGGCCGTTGTTCATCGGCGCAGACACCCATGCCCTGTCGGCCCCGGCCGCGGCCAGCGCGCTGGAGGTCCTGGCGGCCAATGGCGTGCAGGTGATGCTTTCGAAGGACGATGAATACACCCCGACGCCAGCAGTGTCCCACGCCATTCTCTGCCACAACCGTGGCCGCGAGCAGGGCCTGGCCGACGGCGTGGTCATCACCCCGTCGCATAACCCGCCGCACAGTGGCGGCTTCAAGTACAACCCGCCCAATGGCGGCCCGGCGGACAGCGACGTGACCAAGTGGATCGAGGCCAAGGCCAACGAACTGCTGGCCGAGGGCCTCAAGGGCGTCAAGCGCATGGACCACGCCCAGGCGTTGCAGGCGGCCACGACCCATCGCCATGACTACCTGGGCAACTATGTTGCCGATCTGGAAAACGTCATCGACTTCGACGTGATCCGCAACGCCAACCTGCGTCTGGGCGTCGACCCGCTGGGCGGCGCTGGCGTGCGCTACTGGTCGGCTATCGCCGAGCGGTACCGGCTGAACCTGGAGGTGGTCAACACCGAGGTCGACCCGACCTTCCGCTTCATGACCGTCGACTGGGACGGACAGATCCGCATGGATCCGTCCTCGCCGCACGCGATGCAGGGCCTGATCGGCCTGCGCGAGCGTTTCGACGTGGCCTTCGCCTGTGACCCGGATCATGACCGCCACGGCATCGTCACCCCCGACGGCCTATTGGCGCCGAACAACTACCTGGCCGTGGCCATCGACTACCTGTTCCAGCACCGCCCGCAATGGCGCAGCGACGCCGCGGTGGGCAAGACCGTGGTCAGCAGCGGCCTGATCGACCGCGTCACCGCGCGCCTGGGGCGCCGTCTGCATGAAGTGCCGGTGGGCTTCAAGTACTTCGCCCAAGGCCTGTTCGACGGCTCGCTCGGTTTCGGTGGCGAGGAGAGTGCCGGTGCGTCGTTCCTGCGTCGCGATGGTAGCGTCTGGGTTACCGACAAGGACGGCCTGATTCCTGCGTTGTTGGCCGCGGAGATGACCGCCCGCACCGGCCGCAACCCGAGCCAGGCCTACGCCGCCTTGACCGCTGAACTCGGCGAGCCGTTCGCCACCCGCGTCGAAGCCAAGGCCGATGCCCGGCAGAAAGCGCTACTCGGCAAGCTCGCGCCGGAGCAGGTCAAGTCCACCTCGCTGGCCGGTGAGCCAATCGAGCAGATCCTCAGCCAGGCGCCGGGCAACGGCCAGGCCATCGGCGGTCTCAAGGTCATGACCGCCAACGGTTGGTTCGCGGCGCGCCCATCGGGCACCGAGGACATCTACAAGATCTACGCCGAAAGCTTCATCGACGGGGCCCACCTGCAGCGCCTGGTCAGCGAGGCCCAGGTGCTGGTGGATGCTGCGATCGCCTGATCAACCCGTGCGCTAGGCGGGGGGACGGCCCCCGTTCTGGGCACAAGGCCGCCCCCTAGAACAAGATATAACTTATCGATTTAGCCGGGCGTTGCCGGAGCAACTGTCTTCGCTATACCAGCACGACCTTTTCGCGGGCAAGCCCGCTCCCACATGAGCCGAGTCGAGCATAATATCTGCGGTATGCAGGGTCCTGTGGGAGATCGCCCAGCGGGCTGGGCGGCCTCCCACAGGTTCGCCGGGACACAGGTTCTACGGCCTGGATCCTATGTCTACCGGAGCCAGCGTCAAGCCATGATGCGCCTCACGCCACATCCACCAGCACGATCTCGCTGTCCTCCAGCGCCTGTACCTTGAGCACATGTTCCTGCTCGATGGCTACCCCATCTCGAGCCTGGGCGCGCAGTCCATTGACTTGCACCAGCCCCTTGGCGGGCACCAGGTAGCCGCTGCGTCCAGCTTCGAAGCGGTACTCGGCGGTTTCGCCAGCACGCAGGGTGGCGGCCACCAGGCGGGCGTCGGCGCGGATGCGCAGGCTGTCTTCATCGCCCTGGCGGCCACTGGCCAGGGTCACGAATCCTTCGCCACGCTCACCCTTGGGGAAAGGCCGAGTCCCCCAGGAGGGCGTATCGCCTACCTGCTGCGGGATGATCCAGATCTGGAAGAGCCGCGTGTCGACGTCTTCGAGGTTGTACTCACTGTGGGTAATGCCGGTGCCGGCACTCATCACCTGCACATCGCCTGCTTCGGTACGCCCTTGGTTGCCCAGGCTGTCCCGATGGGTGATGGCGCCCTCGCGAACATAGGTGATGATCTCCATGTCGCGGTGCGGGTGCGGTGGGAAGCCGCTGCCAGCGGCGATCAGGTCGTCGTTCCAGACCCGCAGGTTGCCCCAGTTCATACGGGCGGGGTCGTAGTACTCGGCGAATGAAAAATGATGATGGGCATCGAGCCAGCCATGGTTGGCGTGGCCGAGGCTGTCGAACGGTCGCAGTTGCAGCATGGCGGTGCTCCTTGAAGGGGTGGAATAGGGCTATGATGCGCCAGAGAAAGATCGAAAATAAGCGTAAATATCGGCTTAAATTGATCGATAAAATTGATTTATAATGCTGCGGTACTTTATGTGATTCATCGCCTAATCACATGATCTGCAAGCATTCGCTGGCGATTCTTCGCCGATAAAGCGAACATGTCCGCTGATCAATCTTGAGTGTGGAGTGGCCGTGTCCCATGAGCATCCCCAGCCGCCAGCGGAGCTGACGCCGCCGGCACAATTGCCCTGGTTTCGCCGTCTGGCGGCGCGCATGCTCGGCCGTGGCCTGAGCAGGCTACACGCGCAGCACCGTGATTCCTGGTTCCTCGGGCATGCCACCGGGCAACGTAACGGCCATGCCGACGGTCTGCGCGAAGGCTATGACCAAGGCCGAGTGGACGGCTTCGAGGCCGGACGCCACGTGCTGGTGATCCGCGACACGCGCCCCGAGGGCCATGGCATCCCTGGGCAGGACGACAAGCTGTTCGACGATTGGCGCCTGCCGCTGACCGCCGAGCTCAAGAAGCGCTTCAAGGCTGACGTGGCCCAACGCCTGCCCGCCGAGGCGCAGCCTAGCCCCGCCCAGTGGAAGCTGATCTTCAGCGATACACCCTCCACCTGCGTAGTAGCAGGGGCCGGTGCCGGCAAATCCACCTCGCTGGTGCTGCGCATCCTGCTGCTACGACACTACCTGGGCTACGAGCTGGATGCCATGACCGTGGTGACCTTCACCCGCGAGTCGCGCAAGGACTTCATCAAGCGCCTGGTACAGGTATTCGACCTCTGGGACCTGCCCTTGAACCCGCAGCAAGCCCGCGAACTGGTGCGCACCTTCCACTCGCGCATCCTGCCGCTGGTACGCAGCCTGCCGGGCTTCGGCCAGGTGCGCGCCTTCGAGACCCTGGGCAGCGAGCTGCCCACTGGTAGCGAGGCCAACGCCGAGAGTAACCCGTTCGACCTGCGTCTGAACGACGCCCAACGCCAGCAGCTGAACCTGTGCTACCGCGACCTGCTGCATGACAGCCCGCGCTTCGCCGAGCTGATCGCAGGCATGCGTCGCGAAGCGCTGCAGCTCAAGTCCTTGGACCGCGATCATCCGGACGTGCAGAAACGCGTGGCGGTAACCCAGCTGTCTTCCCAGCGTGATGAGGAGCTGTGCGACGTGATCGAAGACCTGTGGTTCTCCGCAGGGGCATGGCCGATCAAAGGCATCGAGCCAAGCCGCCAGACTGTCGAGATCAATGGCAGCCGCTTCCACGTGCACGGCCACATCCAGGACTTGGACGCCTGGGTGGTCCTGGGCTTCGATCCGGGTGAAAGCCAGCAGTACAAACGCGCTGGCGCCAAGTTGCCGGTCTGGGCGGAATGGGTGATCAAGCGCACCCTGTTTCAAGCTTTCTGCGATAAGCCCATGATATGGCTGGAAAACTACGCGGCTGCCAAGCGCCTGGCCTCGTCCCTGGCCGGGGATGCGGTAGCGGGTCCCGGATTCGAATACAAGGTCAAGGGCGAGCTCGCGCCAGCGCCACTGCTCGACGCCTTCGTTGGCGCCGCCGGGTTTATCGAGAACCTGGGCCTGGATGTGTCGACGGCCGTGGGCGGCATGAGCTTTCCGCCCGGCGACAACGATGCCTCGTTCTTCGAGGCCTTGAGCTTGTACTGGAAGGCCCTTGAGACGCATCTGCTGGCCCAGTCGCCGCCGATCATGAGCTACAATCGCATGTTCGCCCTGTTCGGCGAGAACAACCCGGAAAACCTGCAACTGCTGCCCGACCCGCTGCTGCGCCCCTTGGCCCACCTGATGATCGATGAGTTCCAGGACGTCTCGCCGCAGATCGTCAGCTGGCTGCGCGCCAGCCTGCGCGAGATCCGCCGCCGTGGCCCGGCCCTGCACACCGGGCGCGCGGCCCAGCATTCATCATTGCTCTGCGTCGGGGATGACTGGCAGTCGATCTATGGCTGGCGTGGCAGCTCGCCCAAGTACTTCATGGAGTTCGCCAAGGAGTTTCCGGCACCGGCCAATACCCGGGTGATGCTGGTGGAGAACTACCGTAGCCACCAGCACATCATTGATGCCGCCGAGCACCTGGTAAAGCCAGCGCCGGCTATCAGCGGCAAGAAGGCCAAGGCCAGTGGCCCGGCGGCGCAGTTGCCGCTGGTGCCGGTGCGGGTGCTGGAGCGCGACGATGCGAGCCTCGCGCAGACCATGGCAGAGCACTACCAGCAGGGTGAATCAGTCATGATCCTGTTTCGAAAAAGCAGCGACAAAGCATTGATTTCTGAACATTTACGCGCTCTTGTTGAGGCCGATTCGAGATTGCCGGCCGACCAGCGCCGGCTGCGACAGCTGACCTACCACAGCGCCAAGGGCCTCCAGGCCGATGCGGTGTTCATGGTCGGCGACTGCCAGCACCTGACCAGCTCGCCTTACAAGAACCAGGTCTACCGCCTGGCGGGCCTGGGGCGTAGTGGCGACGCACAGGCCTACGACACAGCGCAGAAGGAAGAGGTCCTGCGCCTGGCGTACGTGGCGGTCACCCGTGCGGTGAGCCATTGCTACTGGTACCTGGAGACGCCCACTGGCGAGGCGGCGAAGCTGCCGCGCGCGTCCAGCCAAGTGGATGGCCGGCAGGTCTTCTTCGAGGACCTGCGCGGCCAATAGCTGCACTGCTACGGGTTACGGATTGGGGTCCTGCTGGGCGGTCAAGTGTCGCAGCAGCGTTTCTTCAGCCTGCTGCCTGCCCCGGCTGAGTGCATTGGCAGCGTTGGTGTACTGCTCGCTGTTGAGTTCGCGCCGCTGCAAGCGCCCCTGTGCGTCACGCGCAATTTCGCCAATGCTCCGGGTCAGCGCGTCGACAACGGCATCGTCCAGAACGGCTACTGCGTCGTTTGTGTCATCCACGCACCAGGCCAGGTAGTCCAGCCCTGCGTGCCAGGGCGCGGTCAGGTCGGCGAAGCGCTGCGCGTGGTGACGCCGCAGGTAGCGTTGCCAGCTGTCCTGTTGCAGGATCCAGCGGCGTCGGGCACTGGCATCGAGATCCCGGGCCAGCACGGCCTGTTCGACATTGTACTCAGTGCTCAGGGATACCTGCGCCGTTTGGCGATAGAGCATGTCCTGACTGGGCTCGGGGTATCCGAGCGGTTCTGCCAGGGCCTGGCGCAGTGCCAGGCGGATCTCGATGTCGTCGACGCCGCCAATGAGTAGGTCCGCGTCAGCAATATCGTCGAGCGGGTCCAGGGGCGGCAGCGCCGAGAGCGGCCCTCGCGCCTCCACCGGCAGCGCCTCACGGGCGAACAGCGCCCGTTGGCGCTCCAGCCGAAAAGCATGAATGCGACTGGCCAGCTCGTTGACCTGGCTACGCAGGAACAACCGCCGATAGAAGTTGAACAGGTAGGGCCCAGGCAGGTCGAGACTGGCGCTTTCATCATACGCCATCATCTCGATCTCCAACGTGCTGAACGCATCGGTGCCGGCATCACCACAGGATGCCGGGAAGTCACCGGCCACCTCCACGAGACGTTCGCGCAGGGTCTGGTCCTCGCTGGCCCGCTGCACCATGCGCCAGATCTGTCGGGACAGTCCAGCACTGTTATGTTGCGCTTCCGCCGAGCGGCCGACGCGTTCCAGCACATCCTGCAGCACGCGGTTGGCACTGTCCTCGAACAGGGCAGCCCAGAGCTGCCGCTGTTCTTCGCTGGCAGTGGCAAGCCAGTCCACCTGGACGGGTTCTACCGCCAGCCCGGCTTCATCGATCTGAAATGCAGGCTCTTGCTCCACGGCAACCCCGGTTTCGCGAAGCCTTAGAGCGGTATCGGCCTCCAGCGGGTTGTAGTTGAAATGCCAACGCACATTTTGCCGGTGAGTGTGCACCCCTTGCGCGTAGGGCGTGGCCAGTACCTGCGAAAGATCGGGCACTTGCGAGATGCCGTTGTTGCTCAGGTCCACATGCCGGAGCTGGTAGTTGCGCTGGCTCATCAGCGTGGTCAGGCCCTGCGGCCAGGCGGCCAGGTCGCAATCGTTGAGCTGGAGGTTTTCCAGGCGGGCCATGAAGCGCAGGTCCGGTGCCACGTGCAATGGGTTGAGGGACAGGTCGAGTTCGCGCAAGTGAATCAAGCCTTGGAAGCGCCCAGCCATCACCGGGTCCAGGGTGATGGCATTGAAGTGCAAGTCGAGTCTTTCCAGGGGCAGGCCGGCGATGACCTCCAGGTCGGCTGGTGTCAGCCGCAAAAGATTTCTGCGCAGGATCAGGCTGCGAAGCCCGGTCATGCCCCTGAGCGCTTCATGGGCCTGGATCGGCAAGCCGTTCAGGCCATTACCGCTCAGGTTCAGTTCACGCAGCCTCACCAGGCTGCGCAGGGCCAGGAACAGCGAATCGCCATGCACTTCAGGGTTCTGTACCAGGCGCAAGGTCTCCAGTGATGGGAAGCACGCCAGGAATTGCGGGCTGATCCGCTGTACGCCGATATTGCTGATGTTGAGGGTGGTGATATGCGCGAATCGCGCAGGCAGCGGCGGCAACGTGGCCAGGGTGAAATACTGCAGTTCCAGGGTCTGGCCGCCTTCCTGGCGCCAGGCACTGCGAATGGCTTGGCTGAAGGCCTCGCGGGCTATTCGCTCCTCGCCCTCGACTTCTCCTGTCCAGCCCATGAGCGTGCCATCGAGCACGAAGCGCTCCTGCTCCAGGGCAGTGATCTGCGTGCCGATATCGCCGTTTTGCCTCAGTTGCGATACGAAGGCACGGCGCTCTTCTGAGCTTAGGGTTGGGTACAAGTGGCGGATACGGTTGTCGACCTCATCGCGTAACCAGGGCAGCCGCGGACGGCCGCTCAGGGGATAACCGATGCGCCCGTCGCTTAGGCGCAGCGGCGAGCGAAAGCCTGTCCTGGCCGGCTGTTGGCCGATCTGCCGGGCGGCTCTGGCTCGGTCACTGATGGCCGCCTCAAGCAGATCCTCGGCAGCGAGGCCTGGTTGTTCAGCCTGCAGACCTTCGATCAGCCGCAGCGTATCGCTGTTGGCCAGGCTTGGGCGATACAACCCCATGATCGCCCGGTCCAGGCGCAGACGCGCTTGCAGGCGCCGGGCCTCTTCGGCGATACGCAAGGGTATGCGTGCATTCTCGGCAGTCATCCGGGTCCGTTCGGCGCTGCTGGCATGGCTGACGATTTCCTCCAGTACTTCGCGCGGCAAGCTGGAGAATGCCCGCCCCAGGTGTGCGGCGGCGTCGCTCAGGGGCGGCTGGTGATCGGTGTACAGGCTGTGCAGGATGGCGTCGCGCTGGGCCTGCAGGTCGTCTGCGAGCAAGGCCTGCAGTGTGTTCACCCGTTGTTCGGCAGGAACCTCGACGCCCACCAGCGCGCCCTTGGTCGCCTCATCCATCTGCCCAAGCACACTGTGCGCCAATTCGCCCTGCTCCAGCTCGCTACGGGTCAGCGTCATGACTGTATCGCCAAGCTGCCGTGGCCGGCCATAAGTGGTTGACGGTCCCCAGGGTTCGGCCCCTTCGAAGACTTGCAGCACATGATCCTGCGGCCAACCGGACAGCCGGGTGAGCGCCGACAATGCGAAATTCTTGTGCGCCACCAGCGGACGTCCCGTACGCACGGCGGCGACGATCTCGTCCACCGCGGTGTCGCAGCGCAGACGGGCCAGCGCGTCGCCCAGCAGGGCGGGCGGTGGTTCATGCATGAGGTGCGCCCGTTCCAGCACACCTCGGCCGGTCGCGGTGATGCGCTTGGCCGCCAGCAGGTCGCCGTCGTCCAGGCCATCGGTGGCATGACCCAGTCGACGCAGCAGCGTGGAGTCACTCCAAGTCAAGGGTTGTTCGTGCTCCAGGCGCCAGGCGCCTTGGCCGTCGTGCTCAAGACGCGGGCAGTAGGCCTGTGGGTCGTCTGGATGGCGGATGCGCCAGCGGCCATCCGGGTCCTGGAACTGTTCGTAGAGCTCGCCGTCCAGGCGCACGTACTGGCGCCCCTGCAAGGTATATTGGCCGAGCTGGTTGGGTTGCAACTGTCCCGGCAGACTGACTCGGCTCTCATCAAACATAAAGTAACTCATTGATTTAAAAAGATAAAAATTAGGCAGCTTTTGCCAGTTCCAGTCCCAGCTTTCGGGCCTTGCGCAGCAAGGCCCGGTATTGGCGCTCTTTGCTTTGCTCCTCAAACTCCTCAATACCACGCTCAACGTACGATTGCCCCTTAGTCAGCATTGCGTAGATCAAGCGTGCTAACTGA